>Ga0208687_1000185_pt1 | contig 60909 bp, 59 predicted proteins | sample June2015DPH_6_10_FD_184695 | JGI IMG/M metagenome (GOLD analysis project Ga0208687, IMG submission 184695) | Peatland microbial communities from SPRUCE experiment site at the Marcell Experimental Forest, Minnesota, USA - June2015DPH_6_100... | ecosystem: Environmental > Terrestrial > Soil >...
TAGTTTTCCGTGTTTGAAGTATGCAGGATATTGAGCGCATCAAACGCACGCTTTTACAGCACAAAACAGAATTGAGAAAGAAATTTAAAGTGAAAAGTATCGGAGTTTTCGGTTCCTATGTACGTCGTGAGCAAAAACGGCACAGCGACGTGGATGTGCTGGTTGAGTTTGAGGAGCCCGTGGGATTGTTTGAATTTATGGATTTAGAAATGTACCTCTCTGACTTGCTAGGCGTTAAGGTTGACTTGGTGTCAAAGAAGGCACTTAAGCCCCACATCGGTGAGCGCATCCTCAAGGAAGTAATCCTGATATGAAAAGCCGTGACTATAGGGACTATCTGCAAGACATCTTGGACGCTGTAAATGACATCGAAAGCTTTGTTGACGGCATGACTTATGAGGAGTTTATCAAGGACAGAAAGACCTTGAACGCTGTGGTGCGCAGCATCGAAATAATTGGAGAAGCATCCAAGAACATCCCTGAAACATTGAAGGCAAATTGCAAAGAGCTTCCTTGGAAGCAGATGGCTGGAATGAGAGACAAACTAATTCATGCCTATTTCGGAGTTGACTAGAAACCCTTTGGAAAGCGGTCAAAGAAAACATTCCCTCGCTGAAAAAGGCAATCCAGAAAATGCTAAAAGACCAAGAAAAGTGATATACCACAGAATCTTCGGGTCTGATTGTTTTCTTGTTATGGTACCTTGTCTTAATTGTGAATATTTTCAATTTCACCCTAAATGCACAATTCATAAATATCATAAAAGAAATGTTGATAAAAACAGGATGAGAATGGAAACATAATGTCTAAGGCTGTACCTAATAGCTCTGCTTTCTGCTTCCTTGATAAAAAACAATTGGTGAATCTGAAAACTAAAGCTATGCGTTCTGGCGCATGGTTCAAAGCATTGCAAAGAATAGATAGAGTGCTCTTTGATTTAACAATAAGAGTTGTAGATACCATCCGAAGTGCAAAGTTAGCAAAAAGTATCGCTGTGCTCACAAGGAAGCTGGAAGGTGCTATGAAAGGCGGCTTTTCGAGTCGTTTGAGGGAGATTGGTTTGCCTCTGGCTCAAAAAATCAGTCTCACGGCAAAGAAGCTAGGAAATATTTCTGCTGGCAGTTGGGTATTTGATTCTTCGTTCGCAATCTTCTTGGCTGTGATGCATGTTAATAATGTTAAAATATTCAAACGCTAATTCAAAATTGGTGCGTCATAATCCATTGTTATGTGGAACTTTGAGAGTTTTTTTGTGTCGTGTTCCGAGATTATGGCAAATGTTAAATTCTGGGTTTCGCTCTTAAACATAACAGTGTCTTTGTAACATGACTCAAATTGTCTTCAATATGATTATGCTTAAGGTCAAAGGATACGTTAAGGAGAATTGGGGTTCTCCCTTTATAGTTGGGTTTATGCTGCTTTTGGTTGTTGCCGCTGTTTCCTTGTCTGCAGGCTTGTCTTCCTTAGCTGACACTGTAGCCGTTTACGCGTTTTATGCCTTGGTCGCTGGGGTTTTTCTTCAATTTGCCAGCTTTCTGAAATATCGCGGGAAAAGCGATGATGAGGTGGCTGTTTAATGGAGCAAGTAGAATTATCTTTCGTTATTCCAGCATACAATGAGGAAAGCTTCATCGAGGACATGCTTGAGTCAATAGACGCGGTTATTGCGGGTAAGCATTTGCCGTATGAAATTGTGGTTGTTGACGACGGCAGCCTTGATAGGACATTGGCGAACACTGTGAGATACGCAAAAAGAAACGGTCACGTTAAAGTTGTAAGTTACCCTGAGAATGTGGGAAAAGGCTATGCGGTGAAAACTGGTTTCATGCAGTCCAACGGAGCTGTTGTTGTTTTTGCGGATAGCGATATGGAAATCGATTTGAGTGTTATCTCAGAATACATAGAAGCTTTGAAACGTGGCGATATTGTCATAGCTTCTAAAAAGCATCCTGATTCCCGAGTGAAAGTACCTTTATCTCGTAAGATTTTGAGTGGTGGTTTCAACACTTTAGTTAGGCTTCTTACTGGGGTGCCTCTTAAAGATACTCAGTCTGGGCTTAAAGCGATGAGGAAGAGTGCGTTCGTTGATATTTTCCCTCGATTGGCTGTGAAACGTTATGCTTTTGACGTTGAATTGCTAGCTGTAGCGCATCTTTATGGTTTGAAAGTTGTGGAGATGCCTGTGAACATCAAGTTGGATGCTTCGTTTAAGCCAAAGGAGATGTGGCGCATGTTTCTTGATTTGCTTGGAATCGCTTATAGGCTTAGAGTGATTCATTGGTATCAGCGCCCGATTCCCAAGAAAAACGGTTTTCAAAACATGGCTTCATTTGTTCTTCGTGAACATTAATGTCCCCAAAAACACTTGTTTCAATTATTATACCCTGTAAAGACGTAGACGACTACACCCGAGAGTGTATTGAATACTGTAGACGCTTGGATTATCCAAATTTTGAGATAATATTGTTACCTGATTATTCTACCGAAGCGATTGATGGCGTTATTATCATAGCCACCGAACCCGTGCCGCCAGGAGTTAAACGAAACATAGGTGTTAAAAACTCAAGTGGCGAATTCTGTGCGTTTATAGATAATGACGCTTATCCTCGAAGTGACTGGTTGACCAACGCGGTGAAGTGCTTTGAAAATCCACAGGTTGGTGGTGTCGGTGGACCTGGATTAACGCCGAACGAGGATTGTTTTATGCAGAAAGCCGGGGGCTACGTTCTGTCGTCGTTCATGGTTGGCAGCTTATCGAGCAGATATAAGGCAAAAGGTTGTTTCGAGTCAGATGACATACACTCATGCAATTTCATCGCTCGAAAAGCAGTAGTTGAAGAAGCTGGCGGATGGAACGAGAAGTACTGGCCTGGCGAAGACACATTGATATGTTTGGCAATTAAGAAACTCGGGAAAAAACTCATCGAATCATCTGATGTGGTTGTTTATCATCATCGCCGTCCTCTCTTCAGTCCCCATTTGAAGCAGGTTTCAAGATTTGGGGAGCATAGAGGTTTCTTTGTCAAAAAGTTTCCAGAGAACTCGGTGAAGCTAACTTATTTCTTTCCCTCTCTGCTCGTATCCTCGCTTCTTGCAGGAATAGTGCTTTCTCTGATTTTCCCGTTTTTTGCATACGTTGTGCTGTTTGGTGCGGTGGTGTATCTTGTTTCCAGCTTAATTGCTTCAGCGCTCCAAGTGAGAAACGTGAAGTTGCTGCTTTCAGTCTGGTTGGGCATAATCGTAACACACATAGTATATGGTTCCTTCTTTTTGTCAGGTTTAGCGAAGCGTGATTTGAAACGATGAAAATTAGCATTTCCTATCCGCCAATCATTTCGGCGAAAGGCGTCCCACTCCTATCCCAAAACAGACAATTCCAGTATTTTCAATCGCCCACGTACATTTATCCTGTTGTTCCCGCGTATGCTGCAACTTTGTTGGCGAACGCGGGTTATGATGTGGTTTGGGATGACGGGATTGCAGAGGAGAAAACCTACAGCCAATGGCTAAGCGATTTGGAGCGAACCAATCCTGATGTTATCATGATTGAGACTAAAACTCCAGTGGTAAAGAAGCATTGGTCCATGATTGGCGACGTGAAAAAAGTTCTTCCTGATTCAAAGGTTGTTTTGGTTGGCGATCATGTTACTGCGTTACCTCAGGAATCGATGGAGCAGAGCCAAGTTGATTTTGTTCTGACAGGCGGCGACTATGACTTTCTATTGTTGAACTTGGTTGATTTCTTAAATGGCAAGACGAAACAGATGGAGTCTGGGGTTTGGTACCGTGAAAACGGAAGCATAAAGAATACTGGGCAGTTTAAGTTGAATCATAGTTTGGATGATTTGCCGCATATCGATCGTGATTTGACGAAATGGCGGCTTTACAGCGAACGTAACGGCAACTTTAAGGTTACTCCTGGCGCTTACACTATGGCTGGTCGAGACTGTTGGTGGAGAAAAGACGGCGGCTGCACCTTCTGCTCTTGGCCTACTTTGTACCCCACTTTCCGAGCGATGAAGCCTGAGCGATTAGCAGACGAGATTGGGTTATTAATTGAGCGTTATGGCGTTAAGTCAGTGTTTGATGACACTGGCTGTTTTCCAGCGGGAGAGTGGCTTAGACGCTTCGCCAACCTGATGATAGAACGAGGATATAACAAAAAAGTCCAGTTTAGCTGCAATATGCGATTTGGAGCATTAGCGCGGGATGATTATCGGTTAATGAGGAAGGCTGGTTTCCGCATGCTTCTTTTCGGTGTGGAATCTGGAAGCCAAGCTACACTTGACAGGCTTAACAAAGGAACAAAAATCGACGAAATCATGAACGAGTGCAGAATACCCCGAGAAGAAGGATTAGAACCGCACATCACAATTATGGTTGGTTATCCATGGGAAACACGCCAAGAAGCGTTAAGTACGTTGAATGTAGCCAAAACGATGATGCAGAAAGGCTGGGCTGTTACCCTGCAGTCCACCGTTGTTATTCCTTACCCGGGAAGCAAACTGTACGCTGAAGCATTGAAGAACGGCTGGTTCCGAGTTGACCCTAAAGATTATGAGCGTTTCGACATGAAAGAACCCGTCATGATCACGCCCGATATGACGCCTGAAGAAGTAATGAAGCTTTGCGACGAAATATACAAAGTATTCCTAACACCACAATACATGCTTAAACAGCTTGTTCGCATACGATCATTAAAAGATATTAAATACTCAGTTAAAGGTGCAGCAAAAGTCTTGGGGCACGTAAAAGACTTTGGAAAAGACAAGTAATCTTACACAGGTGTCAACCATTTACTCTGCAGAAACAAAAAATGTTCCGTTGGTCTCTGTAGTTGTAACTACAAAAAATGAAGAAAAAAACCTTGATAGCTGTCTAAAGTCGATAAAAAGCCAGACTTTCAAAAATATTGAACTAATAGTGGTTGACAATTTCTCAGGAGATAGGACGGCAGAAATTGCAAAAAAATACTTTGCCAAAATTTATTTCAAGGGCAATGAGCGATCAGCGCAAAGAAATTTTGGCGCTAAAGTTGCCCAAGGTGAATACCTGATTTATCTAGATGCAGACATGATTTTAAGCCCAAATCTAATTGAGAAATGTGTTTCAACATGTGAACAGGGTACTGCTTGTGCGCTTTATATTCCAGAAAGAATAATAGGTGATGGTTTCTGGATTAAGGTCAGAGATTTTGAACGAAGCTTCTATACTGGCACAGTAATAGATGCAGTCCGATTCATGCGACGAGACCTGTTTCTCCGAGTTGGCGGATTTGACGAAAGCCTTGTTGGTCCAGAGGATTGGGACTTCGACCGTAAAATAAGAAAAATCAGCCAAACAAGTATTTCACCCATGCCTCTTTTTCATAATGAGGGCACCTTTAATATCAAGCAATATTTGAAAAAGAAGAGTTATTACACATCTGGGATTCAAAAATACATAGCAAAATGGGGCTCTACTGATTTGGAAACGATTAAGCAAGTAGGTACTCAATATCGGTTGTTAGGCGTTTTTGTTGAGAAAAGTAAATGGAAAAAATTAATAAAACATCCTTCTCTGACCATAGCGATGTATTACTTGAGGTTTAGAGTAGCTATTACGTTTATAGAAGGTAAAGCCTAGAGCTCATAGGATCATAAAATTATTTGTGTTAGTTATTAAAGTGTCACGCATTCTTTTGGAAGCTTGAAGCAGTCCATGAATAACCAGGTTATTTTCATTAATATTTATATAACAAATACAATGAATAATATTCCTAAAATGGCATATAGATTAGCAAAGTGTTATTCATGAGCGTTGTTTTAGTTTATCCTCCTAATTACTTCAGAAAAGAAGGTTCATCAAAGGAACCTTATGGAGGGCTTGAAGAACGTTGGGGTCAAGCGCCTCCTCTAGGTTTACTTTACCTCGCTTCTTCACTGCTGGCTAAGGGCGTTAAAGTTCGAGTGGTTGACTTGAATGCTTTTAGACTTGGGCTTAAAGAAAGCGTAGACATAATTGGACTAAGTAATCCTCAAGTTGTTGGAATCTCAGCCACTTCATTTCAACTGCGAGGAGCCTTTCAGCTTGCAGAAGCACTGAGAGAAAAATTTGGAAATAGTATTACTATTGGACTCGGTGGAGTTCATGTAAGCGTTGATCCTGATTTTGTAAATCGAATGCAAATATTTGATCTCGGAATAATTGGTGAAGGAGAACTAACTTTTTCTTCGATTGTTTCCAAAATTATGGATGGAGAAAAGGTTAGAGGGATTTTTCACGGTGAGTTGCCTTGCAATCTTGACGAATTACCTTTTCCTGCTCGAGAACTTGTTGATGCTAAAAAATATTTTTCAGGAGAAAAGTCTGCTACAATACTTGCTACCCGTGGCTGTCCGTTCAATTGCATATTTTGCTCGATTAAAGGTCTGAGAGGACAAAAGGTCAGATTCCGATCACCATCAAATGTTATTGATGAAATGGAAGCTGTCATCAATAGTGGTACGAGACGTTTCTGGTTTGTTGACGATACATTCACAGTCAATAGAAATTATGCTCTTGCCCTTTGTGAAGAAATGATAAAACGAAAACTTGATGTTGAATGGTGGTGCGAAACAAGAATTGCATGTGTCGATGAAGATATACTGAAACTTATGCGCAAAGCAGGCTGCAAACAAATTTCTTTCGGTATAGAATCTGGAAGTGAACGAATAAGAAGAGATATCATACGAAAGAGTTTCACCAACGAACAAGCTATTCATGTGTTCAGTCTTTGTAAAAAATACGGCATCTCAACCGAGGCTTACTTAATGGTTGGTTTTCCAACCGAAACTAAAGAAGACCTTCTTTCAACCGTGAATTTCTCTGGACAAGTTGGTGCTAATACTATCGGTGTTCATATTACTCAAATACTGCCTGGTTCAGATCTCTTCACGCTTGCACTTAAAGAAGGCCGAATTACAGCAGACATTTATGATATATATGCGAAAGGTGAACTCCGGGGATCACTCCCAGTGTATGTTCCTGAAGGTTTAACTTTGCATGATCTGCGGAATGCTCGAGGACAAGCTTACAAAAGGTTTTACTTTAAACCCAAGTTTGTCATGCGTCGATTAGCCAAGGATTTGCATTCTTTCGCTGCTTTCAAGAATGATGTGGACGTCGCTTTGAAGCTATTTTTGGAGGGTAAAACAGCTGCCGAACCAGAGTAAAGATAGTACATTTACTCATATGATTTCACAAAAATCGTATTTTGACAACGCTTACAGTGGACAAAACTCTGCAAAAATTGAAAAGTGGCGGGTCGCTTACCTTCAGCGGGTTTATAGATCATTGGATATAAAACCTAATGATATGTATCTCGATATAGGTTGCGGAGGGTTAGGCTATATCGTTATAGAAGTGGCAAATAGTAAACAGTGTTATTCCGTCGGAGTAGATATCTCATCAGCAGGCGCAAGGCAAGCCGCCTCAATTTATAAAAAAAGGTTTGAAAAATATTCGACTTGTGAATTTGTTGCATGTTCAGCAACGCATCTGCCTTTTCGCGATGCTTCTTTTTCAAAAATAACCCTTATTATGGTCTTAGAACATGTTCCAAATGATAAGCTTGTAATTTCTGAGATTGGTAGAATCTGTCAAAATAATGGTAAGGTTCTTGTTACTGTGCCAAATTCTTATAGTCGATGTTTACCTGTTTTAACTTTGGCTAAGATTAAGGCAGATAAAGCTGTGGGTCATCTTAGGAGCTATAAAGCAGAAGACTTATTGGAAGTATCGACACAAATGGGCTTTGTCTTGAAGTCACTAGAGTATCATGCCCATTTTATAAAAGCTATCCAAAGTTTATTGCAGCGTTTTCCACTAAGTATAGAAACTGACAACTTATGGTGGGTGCTCGAGAAGCTTGATTATGGCATCCGCAATATTCCTACTGGGTCAGCCTTTACGGTAGTATTGGTAAAGCGGTAAGGATTAAGTATTGGATGCGAGAGATTTAAATTGCTTGTAATTGATTTTTGGTTAATTTGACAAGGGTGTAGCAAGTGAAGATTAGTGTCTGTATGCCTGTGTATAATGGCGGTGCCTTTATAAAAGATACTTTGCTATCCATTTTAGAGCAAGATTTTAGAGATTTCGAACTTGTGATAACTGATGATAATTCCACCGATAACACGCCTGAAATAATAAAGTCAATCAAAGATTCAAGGATTAAGTTCTATAGATATGACGAAAATGTTGGTTATCCCAGAAATCTGGAAAGGTGTAGGACAAAATGCAGCAACGAGATAATATTCTTAATGGGACAAGATGATATTCTTGCACATGAAACGTTGGAACGAGTTCATAAGATTTTTGAAGAAAATAAAAACGTGGGCGCCATCACGAGACCCTATTATTGGTTCCATAATGATGTAGAAAAACCAGTTAGAGCCAAACAGCAATATGATACGACCAAGGATTCAATTATTAGTATTAACAGCGACTTTAAAACAATTATCAAAGTTTTTCAAACGTTAGATCAGCTTAGCAGCCTAGCATTTCGACGCGAATTTATTGATCAAAAAATTCACGAGGATGTTTTTACGGCTCACATTTATCCTTTTATTTCCATCTTTAAAAAACACGATGTGGTTTACCTCAAAGACTATGCTGTTGCTGTGCGAATAGGAAGTAGCCAAACAAGGCATGTTTCTTCGATTTATAGCAAATCGCCTATGCAGAGTTGGGTCGATATGTTTAATACTATTTTAAACGAGCCAAAATTTGACGAAATGAGAGAATATTGCATCAAGAATTTTGTGGCAAAAAACTTTGTAGGTTTGGTGCAAATAAAAAACTATGGTAAAACGACTTGGCTATTCAGAGAAATAAAGCTTCTCATTAAATTTAATCGGCGGAATCTTATCGACCCACGATTTTGGTTTTTTAGCCTTGGTACTTTACTTGTGCCAAGATTCATACTAATACCCGTTGTAGATTCTTACAAAGAAAATATTCTTTCCAAATCTTTGAAAAATTTAAAAACTATAGAAGTAGAAAATTCAAGGGAAAGAAATTACGAAAACTATGAGAGAAATCCATAAATTTAACCGTAGGAAGTTTGTTAGGCGTTGATCTATATGGAATGCCTTAAAAATTAGGAATCTAAAACTTTGACAAGGAAAGTGGCTGAAGTTGGATCATAAACAATCCGATTAAGAAATCTAAAATCAGAAAGAAAAATGCCGGTGCCAAAGAAATACATGCCGAGGGGGGCAGTCAATAATGAGGAATAGTCAACCATTTGTGAGTATAATTATTCTGAACTTTAATGGTAAAAGATTTTTAACAGAATGCTTAAATTCAGTAATAAATTCAACTTATTCAAACTATGAAATTTTATTCGTTGATAATTGCTCCACCGATGGGAGCACAGCTTTTATCAATCAGAATTATCCCTCGGTAAAGATAATTGCGAATAAGGAAAATCTCGGTTTTGCGATTGCGAATAATAATGCTTCCTATATAGCAAGAGGCAAGTATATAGTCTTTTTAAACTGTGACATAAGGATTTTGCCAGAAACAATCTCAAAGTTAGTGGAAGGAATGGAAAGGGATCCTACTGTCGGTATCTGCGCCTGCAAGATCATGAGCTACGATGGGAAGAGCTACTTTCATACGGGTATAGGCATTGACATCTATGGCTATCCAATGGCAAGGGGTGGCGTATTCTACTCGGAGGGATCATGTCTCATGATAAGGGAAACCTTATTTCATGAAATAGGTGGTTTTGATGTCAAATACTTCATGTTCCACGAAGATATCGATCTTGCTTGGAGGGTCTGGTTGATAGGCTATAAGGTGGTTCCTATTCCCGAGGCTATCGTTTGTCATTGGTACGGGGGGATCGCTGGCGGGGGGATAGAGAAAGGCAAGTATACTTCAACTCTGTTTAGGAGATATCTATCTGAGAGGAACAATATCAGGACAATCTTGAAAAACTATAGCTTGAAAACCTTGTTAACAATTCTTCCTAGATATATGATGATAAATTTCGGTGAGATATCACTTTTTTCGGTCAGCTTGCAATTTAAGGTGACGCTTTGCTATCTGAAAGCATATTGGTGGAACATAATTAACCTCAGAGACACCTTAGAAAGCAGAGGACAGATTAACCAACGCAGACGAGTCTCTGATAAAGAGATTATGAAGAAGATGTATAAAGGCAGTGGAAAACTTCTGAACTTTAGAAAAGTTGGTTTTCCGCGTTTTGAATAGCACTTACAATGTTAAATGTAGCACAAAATTAGATTGTGTCAACTTAAAGAATACAAACTTAGCTTTCAAACTAAAGTAAAGCCAAGCTTCAACTGACAGGTACCAGCTTCGTTTTTATGCAAAGCAAACCAAAAGCAACCGTCGGACACCTAAAAATAAACGGGTCAGACAACCGAGCAACAAAACTCCCAAAAACAGCAGCCTTAATGACCGCCAAAGCTTGCTCACCTCTAAGCCCTAAACAGCCATCTATGCCAAAACAACATAGCCTCTCTGCGAAAGCTCGATGGCTGTCCAACCGCACTTATTAACTTGCAATGGAGTACCAGTAACACTCTGTCATCATGCTATCCTTTTTTGAGAAAGTAAGCAAAACGGAGGTGCACATTATTGGCGTATTATCCCCAAAAAGAAACAAGTTCGATGGCAAGGCCTAATGTTTCCATAATTGTCTTGTCCTATAATAGTAAAAATGATTTGAAGACTTTTCTGTCCTCTCTTGAAAAATTATCCTACCCAAATTACGAGGTAATACTGGCTGATAACGCCTCAAAAGATGATTCGCCAAAATATGTCAAAGACTGCTTTGCTTGGGTTAAAATCATTAAAAACTCAAAGAATCTAGGCTATGCAGAAGCGAACAATCAAGCGGCGAAAGCATCGAATGGAGAGTATCTATTATTTTTGAATGCTGACACTTGGGTGAAGCCCAACTTGCTAGACGCACTTGTCTCGACAGTTACTAGTAACCAGAAAATCGGTGTATCAGCATGTATGCAATTAAGCTATGACGGAAAACGTTTTCTCAACACAGGGTTAACAACAGATTTGTTTTCACATCCAGTGCTTACTAATTCCCAACAATCTATTCTATATTCTGATGGAGCCTCCCTATTTGTGAAAAAATCCGTCTTTCAACAAATTGGTGGTTTCGACCCTCAATACTTCATGTACGGCGAAGATGTAGACCTTTGCTGGAGAGTGCTCTTAGCAGGTTACGATGTTGTTTCTGTGCCATCTGCAGTAATTGGCCATAAAAGCGGTGGTACGCTCATACAATCGGGAGAAACATACCAAATAAGCAAGTTTCGAAGATATCTTGCAGAACGTAACTCTCTTCGGACAATTCTAAAAAACTATTCCGTTCATACCCTAATCTTCTTACTGCCGATCTGTATCGTTACAATGCTCCTTCAAGGTGTGCTATTCTTTTTAATTAGACAGAGTGCTTTTGCAATTTTAGAAATGCGTGCAATTTTTTGGAATTTACGGATGCTTAAGGATACGTTTGCCTTAAGAAATCTTGCTCAAAAAAATAGGCGCCTATCCGATAGAGCTATAATTGGCCGAATGAGTAAAGCCATTGGTTTTGCAAGGGCGTTTGCTAACATGAAACAAGACAGTCTATCAATCAAATGGGAACGACAATAAACATTATACCCTAAAGGCTTTTACTTTCCATCTTTCGGTTCTCATAGAACCGTTAGCGGGTTGTTTGATCAGGACCCGTTAGGAGTTTGAGCAAAATCTGTGGTCCCACCCTTCATGTAATCTTTTGGTATTTGATGTTCTTTTTACTCCCCTGTCTGTCGTTAGTTTTCATCATACTAATATACGACATGTGATAGTATACTTCCCAATATTAGCTACCAGAGAACCCGTTAATTGACGTAAAAAACTATCTAGATTACTAAAACCGATTGAGAGCGTCATAATGTTTGAGCCAATATCTAATGCAGGTGATCGGTATTCCTTCAAGTCGTCACCCCACATGTCCATTCAAATAATTGCTAGCTTAATACCTGAATGCAGCAAAGTTCTAGATGTTGCATGTTGCACTGGGTATTTGGCTGAAATAGTAAAAACGAAAAAATGTCAAGTGGTAGGTATAGAACTAGACGTAAGTGCAGGTAACAAAGCTAAGGAATCATGTGAAGAAGTTATTATCGCTGACTTTGAGAGTCTCAAAGAGTTGTCCTACCCAAAAGGGTACTTTGATGTTATTGTTTGCGCCGATATTATTGAGCACTTGAGGAGACCTGATTTAGCTTTGAGAAAGCTAAAACCTTACCTAAAGCAACATGGTCTGTTTATCATGTCGTTACCAAACATAGCCCGTTTTGAAATGCGTTTGAATTTGTTATTAGGGAAATTTAATTATGCTGAGATAGGATTGATGGATAAGACGCATCTTCGTTTTTTCACCTTTGAGACCGCTAAGCGGTTAATAACCAGTGAAGGATATGTAGTTAAAAAAGTCGAGTATACTGGTCTAGCCCATAGATTGCGTTTACTACGGCTTATGCCGCGCTTATTTGCTTATCAGTTTATTTTTGTATCAACTCCAGACGGCATAGTAGGTGACGAAGATTCTAATCAAGCATTTTAGACAAGATAAGAATGGCCTTATATGCGAGCATGAAGAGATAGAGGATTGATAATTGATTTCCGAAAGAAGTTATTTTTCTGAAACACGACAGAACCTGAGAGATAAAGTCGCTACTAAAATAACAAGAATCTTCTCATGGTCAACGATAGATTATATATTATTGTGCATAATTGGCTTGTGCGTATTTTTATGGTTCAAAGACAACCTTCTATATTTCGGGGGGGATATTAGTTACCCACTGAATCCATTGCAAAACATCAACAGGGTGATATACCTCTGGAGTAACATTCAAGCTGGCAGATCGGCCCAAAATTTTTTGTCTTGTTTCGTTTACGGTTTTTTCTTTATGTTTGAGAAAGCTGGCCTTTCTTTAGTAATTACACAGAGACTTTATCTCTATCTTCTTTTTGTTCTTGCAGGCCTTTCGATGTATTATCTAGCTTCAACAATTTCTCCAAACGATTGCAACAGGCGTATAGTTGCTTGGATTGCTGCCTTATTTTATATGTTTAACCCAGTAACGTTAATTTTGTATCAATCTATTCCTCCATCGTATTTTGGGACGCCCCTTATTTTAGCTTTATTTGTGAAAGCTATGGATGCAAATTTTAAGAACAAAGTCAAGTTTGGGCTTCTTGCATCTATATTCTTGTTCTCATACGCACTAGAGTTCCCAGATTATGAAATTCCTCTGGTTTTATTGATGTTTTTAGTAATATTCAGCATAATACATCTTGCATTCAACCGTAAAGATATCAGAAATGTCTTAACTACGTGGGGAGTTTTCTTGGGTTTAGGTATTATTCTTAATCTTTGGATGATAATAGGTATATTCAATTTCTTCCTAGGGCAAATAACAAGCTATCTTAATACATCCGCTTACTTGTTTGGATCTACGGCTTTTGGAGATTTAGGAGGAACTATTATGGTGAAAGTTTTTACATTAACACCTTATGTTCCCTCATTTTACTATCAGGCTGGAAATCTTCTAATCCTTATTAACTTTATTTTTCCAATATTAGCTTTTATTACTTTATTAATTGTGCCAAAGAAGTCTAGAAACATCATATTTATAACGCTCTTAACATTGATAGCTATTATTCTTGTTACAGGACCTAACCCCCCATTAGGATGGCTCTACCAATGGTTTTTGCCGCATTTCTCTTTTCTCATAGGTTTCAGAACTGTTGGGTCGCTTATCATGTTTGTCGCTCTTGGTTACTCGATTCTGATAGGTATCAGCGTGGCATTCATTTTCAAAAAATTGCGAAATGCAAAATTCTTTAAAGTTAAACATTCACATTTAAGACGTTTAGGATCAATAGCATTTGTTATAATCATTATTGCATTAATTTGTACAAATGGCTGGCCAGAAATAACAGGATCTATTTTCAATACCTCTGGCGTGAGACAAGAAGATATCGGAAAAGTAATTCCTGATGCGTATTATCAGGCTGATCAGTGGTTAATGCAATTTGGAAATCTTTCAGGTGGGCGAGTATTGGTTTTGCCTCCTACAGAGGGGTATCAATCCGCAACCTGGGGCTCCTACAGTTACTACGGGCCATCGGTAGAATATTTTATCCTTTCCGAGCCCGCAATCTACCCTGGTTACATTGGATTTGGCAGTGATAATTTCGCATTAATGCCCTCTCTCGTTAACTCTGTTGAAAGCGAAAATTACTCGATGATTTATAGATTAGCTGAACTATTAAATGTCAAATACATTCTTGTTGATGGATATACTGATAATTCCAGCGTATATTTAGACATGCTACGGTCTAGTGTGCTGTCGAATGCAACAACGATAAATGTTTCTTTTGTAAAGAATTTTGGAAACCTTTTCTTATATGAATTAACCACTACCCTGAATTCTATATACATACCTTCGCATATTGAGTTGATCAATGGAGGAGTGGATAATTTAGTTTCGAGCTTGTCTACTAATAACTACACGACAACTGATTTTGCATTATTTTCATCGGACCAGCTTTCACCTTCGGAAAACCTTCAAATCAAAGAATGCAGCTCAATTCAGAATTCTAATAACATTATAAATGCTAAGGAGCTTAATCCCACCGAGTATACCGTTCAAGTTAATGCTTCCAGTCCATTCTTTCTAGTTCTTGGTCAGAATTACGATTCGGGATGGCAGGCTTCTGTTAATGGAAAAAATATGGGGCAACACTTAGTAGTTAATGGGTATGCTAACGCTTGGTACATAAACAAGACTGGCACATATACAATCACGCTCGAGTACCAGCCTCAAAACTTATTCTATGCAGGAATAGCGATATCCATTATCGCATTAATCGTATGTGTTATGTACCTAAGCAAAAACAAAATAAAAAACATCTACAAAAAATACGCAAAAAAGAGCAAAACAGGCACTTGACCGTTTTTTCCTTTTCTCATTTGCCCTGAATCCTCAGCGAGCGGAGTGCTAGTTGCTTTCTGCTTCTTGTGGTTTGTACGCTTGAAAACTGTAACGGGAAATGGGGACTTTGCATAGTTAGGGTCAGACAGGTTTATGCGTTTTTTTCCGTTTTTCCTGCTCTACCTATGAGCTGCGTTTTTTTGACACAAACCACTTTATTGTTCTCTCGAGTCCTTCTTCAAAGCCCACGTTTGGTTTCCACCCTACAACCTTTTCTAGTTTGCTTGTGTCTGGGCAGCGTCTTTTCGGGTCATCTTTGGGCAGTGGATGGAATTCTATGGTTGATTTGCATTTTGTCGTTTCTTTAACTTTCTTTGCCAGCTCAAGGATGGTGACTTCTTGAGTATTGCCCACGTTTACAACTTCTCGCTTAGCTTGCGGGTTTATCATCAGCAACATTAACCCTGTTACCGTGTCTGTTATGTAGCAGAATGACCGCGTCTGCTTTCCATCGCCATAAACCGTTATGGGCTGATTAGTCAAAGCCTGCAAGATAAAACGTGACATCGCTCTCCCATAAAGCCCATCTTCCCGCAGGCGTGGACCATAAGAATTGAATATTCTTGGAACTCTGACATCCAACCCATATTGCCTTCCATAAGCCATAAGCAAAGCTTCGGCAAAACGTTTTCCTTCATCGTAACACGATCTAGGCCCAACAGGGTTAACTTTTCCCCAATAACTCTCAGGTGTAGGAATAACCTCCGTGTCACCATAAACCTCCGAAGTCGAAGCAAACAACAACGTAGCATCATTTTTCCTAGCTAACTCCGCCATACCAAAGCTACCTAAAGCACTAGTATGCAAGGTCTCAATTGGATGTGCTTGATACTCGTCAGGAGACGCATGTCCAGCCATATGAAGAATAAAATCAAACTTTTCCTCATTTTTGAACGCGCAAACATCAGACTTTACAAACTTGAACAATGCGTTTTTGGTTAAGTGGTCAATGTTTTTTATTCTTCCAGTGGACAAGTCATCCACAGCTGTCACATCAGCGCCAAAACCTACCAGCACATCGCAAAGCCAACTGCCAATAAACCCAGCGCCACCAGTTACGAGCGCTTTCTTTTCTGCAAAGGCGTCTCCTTCAACGGCGCTCTTTATTTTTTCAAGGTCTTCGCTGATTATTTTGTCCATCATATGCTTGGTCTCTTACAAAACTGTTGATATGACAATTCTAAGGCTTCCCAATACCTTTCAGGACTGCCGATATCCAAGTGTGAATAGCTCTTGTCCAGCTTTACAGCGTACACCTTCAAGCCCCAGTCAATAAGCTTCTGGATTGCATCGGTAAGCTGGATTTCCCCATTCTTTCCAGGCTCTGTCGTCTCTAAGGCTTTAAAAATAATGGGTTGAAAAACATACATTGCCATAATTGCCCAGTTCGTCTTGGGCTTTTCAGGCTTCTCAACCACCGACTTTACTTTTATTATTCCCGGTTCTATCTCGTTCCCTTCAACGATTCCATACTGCTTGGGACTCTCAATCTCCAGCACAAGAAATGCAGCATCCGCATTAAACCGCTCAAAAGCCTCAAGCAGCTTCTTTATGTAATCCATATCTTTCGATAATATGCAGCTATCCCCTGCATGCACCAAGCAACTTGCGTTCTGCACGAAGGGTTGAGCCATCAAAACCGCGTTACCAAACCCTTTAGGCTCAGGCTGATTAACCCACATAGTTGTCGAAGAATCAAGCTTCCCATAAAAACTCTCAAGATCAGACGCTTGCCCATTTTTTCCCAAGCCTTCAAGTGTTCTAATACAATGCGCGTCAGGAGTAAAATGGTCCTCTATACCACGTTTACCTCTGCCCACAATATAACAAAACTCGCGAAGCCCAGCATCATAGAGTTGCTCAAAAACCATCTGCACCACAGGCTTTACTACCATGTCACCATTAGCTGTTTTAGAGAAAATTGGAAGCATCTCTTTAGGCTGCTCCTTAGTAGCTGGAAATAAACGTGTCCCCAAACCTGCAGCAGGAATTATAACCTTCCGGATCATCAAACGTTCCCTTACCCTCCGTTCTTATGTCAACTAATATATATTTAATATGGTAACTTAATCCAAATTAACATTCAGGATTTGAAGTTTACTTTGAAAAAACAACCAAAAATCTCGGTTATAGGTGCTGGCTACGTAGGTTTATACGCTGCGGTTGGCTTCGCAAGCCAAGGCTATAGCGTCCTCACCTCCGACGTAGACGCCGAGAAAGCAAAAAAAATCAACCAAGGTATCCCCCCATTCCATGAACCTGGCCTCCGAGAAAAGCTTAAGGACTGCATTCAAAGAGGCACGCTGAAATGCTTAGTTAACCTAACAGAAAAAGCGTTTTCCGCCATAATTAATATATGTATATGCTCAATGAAGATTGAAAACGAATCATTATACTAAATTGAGGAATCAAACTCATGGAAAAACCCAACATATCTGTTTTAGGCATAGGCTACGTAGGCTTGTGCACCGCCGTTGGATTTGCCAGCAAAGGCTACAACGTCATCGCTTCGACTCATGACGCCGAAAAAGCAGCCAAAATCAACAAAGGAATCCCACCATTTCACGAACCCAACCTTCAAAATCTGCTTGAAAAAACCGTCCAAAACGGCTATCTAAAATGTTTAATTGGTCAAACAGAAAAAGCCGTCCTCGAAACAGACCTAACCTTTAACGCCGTGGGAACCCCCAGCAGACCAGACGGCAGCATAGATCTACAATTCATAGAAACATCATCGCGCGACATGGGAAAGGCGCTCCACAAAAAAAGTTCGTACCACGTGATAGTAATAAAAAGCACCGTTGTCCCCGGAACAACACAGGATCTGGTCAAACCGATCCTTGAAAAAGAATCAAAAAAGATATGTGGTCCAGACTTTGGTTTATGCATGAGCCCAGAATTCCTACGCCAAGGCTCTGCCTTCGAAGACACAATGCACACGGACCGCATAGTCATAGGCGAATACGACAAGAAATCTGGTGACACCTTAGAAGACCTTTACAAAGACTTCTACGCCAACAATACGCCTCCAACAATCAGAACCACACTCTCAACAGCCGAACTAATCAAGTACGCCAGCAACTCCTTACTCGCCACAAAAATCAGCTTCATCAACACCATCGCCAACATATGCGAAAAAATCCCTGGCGCAGACGTAAAAACCGTAGCCACCGCCATGGGACTAGACAAAAGAATCGGCCCACTATTCCTAAACGCTGGACTAGGCTACGGCGGTTCATGTTTTCCCAAAGACGTAAAAGCCCTCATGGCACACTCAAAAAGCCTCGGTTACCCACTAAAACTACTAGACGCAGTCGAAGACGTAAACAAAACTCAACCCCTAAAAGCAATCCAATTCTGCAAAGAACAACTCGGCAACCTAGAAGGCAAACGCATAGCAATTCTAGGCTTAGCATTCAAAGCAGACACAGACGACATGAGAGAAGCACGCGTCATACCCATAATAAACCAACTAACAAAAGAAGGCGCTATAGTAACCGCCTACGACCCAGTCGCCACGCCCATCGCAAAAACCATCTTCAAAAACAAAATTCAATACGCATCCTCAGCAATCAACTGCCTCAAAAACGCAGACTGTGCCATACTCGTCACTGAATGGGACGAATTCAAAAAACTCACCCCTGAAGACTTCACAAAAAACATGAAACAGCCCATACTTATCGACGGCAGAAGAATCTACAACCCCGAAACATACAGCGAAAAACTCAAATTCACCGCCATAGGCCTAGGCAAATAACCCACTGCTAAACATTACAAGCAGGCTCTAATCGCGTGCACTAGTGCAATGAGAACTGTGTACACCAAGCAACAACAGGAACTATCGCTAATTCTACCATATTAAACCAAAAGTGATAAACAGCACTTCACCAACAACAGTTTAACTTACAAGCTAACAGCAATCGGGAAAGACACATGACCAAGGCTACAGAGATGGCAAGAGTTTCAGCCAGAGGCGGCTTTAACCTTCTATGGGGCTTAGTTTTATCCACAGTCATCTCAGCTGTAGGCACCATAGCTATCACTTACATTCTGGGTGCAGAAAAGTACGGTTTATACTCAATTGCCCTCATTGCACCAACCCTAATCTCCACATTCCGAGACTGGGGAGTCAACTCAGCCATGATAAAATACTCTGCGCAATACAACGCCGAAAACAACGCTAAAATAAGAAGCATCTTTATCTCAGGCTTGGTGTTCGAGATCATCTTAGGTTTATCACTTTCCCTCCTCTCATTTGGCCTTTCCCCCCTCTTAGCCCTAAGCTTGCACCGCCCCACAATAGTCCCCTTAATCCAAATCGCTTCTCTCTTCATCCTATCTGGCGCACTAGTGAACACAGCAACTGCCGCATTCACAGGCATGGAAACAATGCACCTCTACAGTTTCATGCTAATAATCCAATCAACAGCCAAAACTGCTCTGATAGTTGCACTAGTACTCTTAGGCTTTGGCACTCTTGGAGCAGTAACAGGTTTCACAACAGCCTCCCTATTCGCGGGGTTAGCCGGCATACTCCTAATGTGGACCATGTACAAGTCCCTGCCTAAATCAACTAACAGCAAAATAGAAATATTTGCAACAATTAAAACCATGTTAAAATACGGTTTACCAGTTTCAATAGGCACCATCATTTCAGGATTCCTAACCGTATTCTACAGCTATATACTAGCATTCTATGTAACTAACAACGTTACCATCGGGAACTACAACTTAGCCATAAATTTCTCTGTTCTAATCACTTTCTTCGCTACTCCCGTAACAACCATGCTGTTTCCCGCATTCTCCAAACTGGACTATAAAAAAGACAATGAGACTCTAAAAAACGTCTTCCAATATTCAGTAAAGTACGCCTCGCTCATTGTCTTGCCAGTTACAGCCATAGTGATTGCCCTCGCACAACCAGGCATTGGCACTATATACCAAAGCAGATATGCTGAAGCGCCATTATTTTTGGCATTGTTTTCAATATCTTATTTTTATACTGCTTTCGGAAATTTGAGTATAGGCAACTTGCTAAACGGACAAGGGTTCACAAAATTCAACATGAAATTGTCTCTTCTTACAGTCGCGATTGGTTTTCCCACGGGTTTCCTGTTAATTTCTCACTTCGGTGTCATAGGATTAATTGTCGCTTCATTAACAGTTGGTCTTCCAAGCTTACTCATAAGTTTACGATTTATCAAAAAGCACTTCGGAGTTTCAGTAGATTGGGTATCTTCCGCCAAAATTCTATTTTCTTCAGCAATAACCGCAATCTTAACATACATTCTCATCTCTCAACTGGCTAACAAACACCTTGTAGTAGACAGCCTGAATGTGGCTTTTTCCAATCCGATACGACTAGTAATAGGCGTAATTGCGTTTGTAGTTATTTTCATTGCTGCAACGCTGGGTACTCGAACCATTAACAGAGTTGACCTGATTAATCTTCGGGAAATTATTAATGTGCTCGGGCCTCTTCGTAAACCTTTGCGTTTTCTACTAAATATCATCGAGAAATTAATGACAATTCTTCATACAAAGTAAATTAGGTGAAAAGCAGTGGCAACAGCTCCAATATTAAAGAATATTTATTGTATCAGTCGGTCTTCAGTTAAGTTTCCATTTATTTCCATAGCAAACTTGCCCTCTGCTATTCTGGCTAGTGATCTGTACTTACCGCAGTAACTTCCGCCGACGTGTGTGCATGTGTAGCTCGAGTTTGAGTAAAGGCTGCATGAACGGGTGAACTTGCATTTTATTCTCCGTTTGCGAAAAGACGACAATACATTACGTTTAAGTATTGTTCTCGTTTAATATTCACCTAAAATAAGCGATTTCTAATATGCTATTTCTTTTCAATCGCTAATAGGACTATGTGATTGTACAACTACAACCACAACTGAAATTCAACGTAAACTTATTTAAGTGATAAAATCAATGCTAGTTAAAGTAAGCATTCAACATATTAGTGATTAGCATGAAAGCACTTGTTCTCAGCGGTGGAAAAGGAACCAGACTTAGGCCTTTAACTTTTACCTGCGCTAAACAGCTTATTCCAGTAGCTAACAAGCCCATATTAGGATATGTTCTTGACCAGGTGGCGGCAACCAAAATAAAAAAGGTGGGCATTATTACTGCGCCCGAGACTGGACAGTTTGTTAAAGACTATGTTAACGATGGTTCAAACTGGAACCTTAAAGTTAACTATATTCCTCAGGAGCCGCTTGGTTTAGCCCATGCGGTGAAGACCGCTAGGCGATTTTTGGGGCAGGATTCTTTCGTCATGTGTTTAGGGGATAACGTTACAGGTCAAAGCTTGAACTCATTTATTAAAAAATTTAAGAGTGAACATCTTGATGGGCTTATTATTCTAAAAGAGGTTGAGAACCCATCGAGTTTTGGTATCGCTCAGCTTGATGATAAGGGCAATATTATCAAGTTGGTGGAGAAGCCTAAAACGCCCATGGGTAACCTTGCTATTATTGGCACTTACCTCTTTTCCAACAAGGTTCATCAAGCTATAGAAAGAATAAAGCCATCTTGGCGTGGAGAGTTGGAAATTACTGATGCAATCCAAGAAATGATTAACATGGGTTTTTCGGTTAAAGCAGAAATCTTGAATTCTTGGTGGCTTGACACAGGCAAAAAAGATGATATTTTGTCGGCTAATGCGAGAATATTGGATGAATATACAGAGCGTGACATCAAAGGAACAGTAACAAACAGCGTTGTAGATGGCAGGGTTAAGCTCGAACTGGGAGCAAAAATAGTAAATAGTATAGTCAGGGGACCATGCGTAATTGGAAAGAACGTTTTGATTGAAGACTCCTTCATTGGACCGTACACAAGCGTTGGTAGCGGCTCAGAAATTATTAATTCTAACCTTGAATATTGTGTTATACAAGAAAACGTGGTCGTTAAAGATGTGGAGCGGTTAGAGGATAGTTTAATCGGCAAAAATGCGAAGGTTGCAAGAAACCAAAGGAACAGAACTATCAAGTTGCACGTGGGCGATTACTCGGAAGTGGAAGTCTAGCCCCGAGAGTATGACAACTATTATAAATATTTTTAAAACATATGTTTAGCAAGCAAGCGAGGGATATTAACGTTAAAAGGGATAAAAATTAAACCAATATGTCGGTTACCCGACGAGAGAGGCTTCTTTACCGAAGTTATGCGTAAGGACTGGAAAGACTTATTTGCAGAAGACACAATTGCACAAGCAAACCTTTCATTAACTTATCCTAACATTATTCGTGCGTGGCATAGGCACCTTAAAGGACAAACGGACTATTTTTTGGCGCTAAAAGGGTTAATAAAAATTTGCGCCTTTGACGAGAAAACAGGAGAAATAAACGAGATCGTCTCCAGTGCTTTAGATCTGCAAGTGGTGCGTATTCCTGGTTATTATTGGCATGGCTTTAAAGCACTCGGTAATGAACCGGCTATGCTGTTGTACTTCACTACTAACCTATATGACCCTGCTAATCCCGATGAAGAACGCAGACCATGGAATGACACGACAATAGTTCCCAAAATCGTCAACGGCAAGAAGGACGATGCACGTGTCGGTAAACCTTGGGACTGGAATTATCCGCCTCATAAGTGATGAATCATGAAATTGTTAATTACTGGCGGTTTAGGCTTTATCGGAAGCAACTTTTGCAGGTACATACTTGCGCGGTATCCTGATTATGAGTTGATAAATGTTGATAAGATAGGCATAGGAGCCAACCCAGCCAATCTTCTTGATATTGAAAATGACAAAAGGTACACTTTCATAAAGGGTGACATTTGCAATCCGCAGCTTATAAATAGGCTAATCCATCAAGTTGATGCTGTTGTAAACATTGCGGCTGAGACTCATGTGGACAGGAGCATTGCTGACCCCAACGTGTTTTTGCAGAATAATACAGTTGGCACATTTACAATTTTAGAAGCAATACGCAGACATAATCACAAGGCAAGGCTTTTGCAGGTGTCCACTGACGAGGTTTACGGTGAAGCACTTGAAGGCTCATTTACGGAGAATACTCCGCCTAAGCCATCTAATCCTTACTCTGCTTCTAAAGCTGCCGCAGACATGTTCGTGCTATCTTACTATAAGACTTATAATTTGAATGCGTCTATCACACGTTGTACGAATAATTTTGGTCCTTACCAACTTCCAGAAAAGCTGATTCCTAAAACCATTATCCGTGCGCTGAGGGATCTTCCGATACCGATTTACGGGTCTGGGCAAAACATTCGTGATTGGATTTACGTTCAAGATCACTCTGAAGCAATTGCCACAGTTCTTGAGAAGGGAAATGCTGGAGAAGTATACAACGTTTCAGCTGGGAACGAAATTCCCAACATTGAAATTGCAAAAAGAATTGTCGCTTTGCTGCATAAGCCCGAGAGTTTGATTACTTTTGTGGAAGATCGTCCTGGACATGACACACGGTATAGTTTGGATTCTTCTAAAACAAGGTCCACGTTGGGTTGGCAGCCAAAGTTCAGTTTTGATGCATCTTTGGAGTCGACTGTTCGCTGGTATCTTGAAAACGAGCATTGGTGGACGCCGTTTGCTACAGAAGTGATTCTTCATCCGACGCCTTGGAAGCTAGGTGGTCTTCACTGAAACTCTTAATTACTGGTGCCAGTGGTCTTTACGGCTCCAAACTAGCTGAGCTTGCTGTTGCAAGAAATTTTGAGGTTTATTCCTGTGACGTTCAAGAGTTGCCGGTTTGTGGTAACTTTGTTAAATTTGACGTTTCAAATAAAGAGCTGGTTAATGAAGCGTTTAAGCGTGTTAAGCCTGACGTTGTAGTTCACGCTGCTACCCTGACTGATGTGGATAAGTGCGAGTTGAATAAGGAGCTTGCTTGGAAAATAAATGTTGAAGGAACAAAAAATATTGTAGAAGCAGCTAAGAGCGCCGGCTCTTTTTTGATTTATATTTCGACAGATTATGTTTTCAACGGTGAAAAGGGTAACTATAAGGAGTCGGATAAGCCTGACCCGATTAATTACTACGGTTTAACCAAGCTTAAAGCTGAAGAATTGGTGAAAGCTCAAGCAGAATATTTTATTGCGCGGCCAAGCGTGATTTACGGTTCAACTCCTGCTGCTGGAAAAGTCAACTTTGCTCTCTGGCTAATTGATACGCTTGGTAAGGGTGAACATGTTAAGATTGTTACTGACCAGTGGAACACGCCGACGTTGAACACTAATTTGGCTGAAATGACAATGGAAGTTGTTGAACGAAGGTTAACTGGAACATTTCATCTTTGCGGTGCCACACGCATAAGCAGGTTCCAGTTTGCAGAATTAATCGCTGAAGCTTTTGGCTTGGATAAGAGCCTGATTGATCCTGCTTTGTCTTCACAGTTTAAGTGGCCTGCAAAACGACCTATGGATTCGTCGCTTGATACTTCAAAGGCTCAGCAGGTTCTGGGAAACAAGCCGCTAGAAATTGGTGAAGCGTTACAACGGTTGAAGTTGGAGCTTTCAAATAAAAGCCGTTAAGTTAGACACAAGTGTTTATGTGTAAGTCTCATAATCCTTTGGTTATTTGGGAAGGCTAAATGAAACCGACCAGTGTTAAGCAAATAGCAAGGCAGCGAATTCAAATATTGTTTGAGCAGGCAAAGCAGGTTTGCAAGACTAATCCGCAGTTAGCCATGCAGTACATTAAGTCCGCAAGGAAGATTGCTATGGCTGCAAAAATTCGTTTGCCAGTTGAGTTTAGGCGTGAAACGTGCAAAAACTGCAATGCGCTGCTTGTGCAGGGTTATAATTGTCGGGTTAGGATAAAGCAGAAAAGGGAGCCTCATATCGTAATAACATGTTTAAACTGCGGCAACCAAACTCGTATATTGTTAAGCAAGAGAAAGGAGCAAAAGGAACTTGAGCAAAATAACTACCAGAATGAAACGGCATGTTAGGCACGTATTGAAAGACGAGAATCCAACCATTTGGGTAGGCAAAGACGGCTTAACTCTTCAGTTGATAAGCGAAATTGAGAAGCAACTGCAGCAGAACAAGATGGTGAAGGTTAGAATTTTGCCTGCCGCTTTGCAGGGAGATAATACGGCTCAGGCGATAGCGGCTAAGGCTGCTGAGCAAACTGGTGCTGCTTTGGTTGAGGTTAGAGGCCATGTGTTTATTCTTTTTAGGAAGCGTAAAGCAGTAGAACCCGATAGCCAATAGGTTTTTAACCATTTTACTATATCATGTACAAAACCTTTTCTGGAGGCAACTATATGGTTATGTAAAGTAACCGTGTATTGCATTTTGAAAATAAAAAAAGAGTGTTGACTTAAACAGTGGATTCGCAAGTGGGTTAGCTTTAATGTGTGTGCGCACAGGTACCTACCGGGAGGGTAAATGTCAATACGTTTTGTAGATACACTTTGCAGATACACTGAAGAGCATACGTAGGCAGGTTCTTGGGCGCAAAGCTCCATCCAGAATCGTTAAGCCGTTTTTTAGATGCCTTGCAGCTCTCTTGCGGATTTACTGTTAAAGGGTCCCTTGCTTATATTGGAAGTTTTGTTGCATGTTTAATGTTTATCCGGTCATCACAGCTACCGCTAAAAAGATGACCATCAACGTTGAGGGAAATTCTGTTCTGGCTCCCAGAACAACGACGTCACCCCACATTCCTAGGCTTACATGACCATCAACTTGGCAAATGTAGTAGAACGAACCAGATTTACTAACGGTGAAGGTTCCAAGTCCTACTTTGACTTTTCACAACGGTGAAGGAATTTGACTTGAAAAGTATTTTTGGATTTTAATTATAACCGTAACTCTGCAGTTTTACCCCATAGGCGGACCAAGATCTGACTGTTTTTGCTTTCTTTTCGCATTTGCGCCCTATTTCAAAGTTTTTAACCTATGGCGTAACCTATGACACAACAATATTTAAGGTTTTAAGCTAAAAGAGAAAAATGGCGATGAAAACAGCGTGATTAATCAAACCTATGGCACAAAAAGCAGAGTTTCGGTTATAAATGAAGAAAAAAGGAAGCCACTTGAGAGCACAAGTAAGCTTAAGTCACCACTATTGTCCTCTTAGTGTAAGAGGCTATAATCTTGCGTGGGCACTAATTCCTCTCAGAGAATATTTATATTAGGCTTCATTCCTTAACTGCAAGGAAAAACAAAGGATTAGAGCAATCTTGACTACTCCTCATGACGTTCCAGCTTCAAAATTCATCGACCGGTTAGCTAGGTATCTTAAGGAAAATGTTGATGAAGTTCAGCCTCTTCCATGGGCAACTTTTGCTAAAACCGGCAATCACGTAGAAAAGCAACCGCAGAACCCGAACTGGTGGTATACTCGAAGTGCATCTATACTTCGCAAAGTTTATGTTCATGGTCCAATGGGATTGGAGAAACTGCGCGCTGATTATGGTGGAAGAAAGAATAATGGCGTTAAAAAATCACATGTAGTTAAAGCAGGCGGAAACAACATCCGTAAGATTCTGCAGCAACTTGAGACTGCTGGTTTAATTCAAACCGCGAAGCCTCAGGGTAGAAGAATGACGCCTAAAGGTCGCAAGCTGCTTCAGGAAGTTGCTGGGGACTTACATAAGGAAATAGTTAAGACTATCCCAGAGCTCAAGAAGTATCAAGGCGAATAGAAGCAATGTCGGATGACGAGCTTGAGCAAATCCGCAAAAGAAAACTATCATCAATGCAGCATAGAATGAGTGATGAGCAAAGACAAGCTCAAGCAGAAACGCAAATGGAAGCTCAAAAGCAGGCGTTGCTGAGCAAGATATTGACGCCTGAAGCTCGGCAAAGGCTAAATAACCTCAAAATGGTTAAGCCTGAATTCATAGAGCAAATAGAGTTGCAGTTGATTGAAATGGCGCAGACTGGCAAGTTGCCGATTCCATTGTCAGATGCTCAGCTCAAGGGAATATTGATTCAGCTTCAATCACGGAAGCGAGAACCAACAATTAGAAGGATATGAAAATATGGCGCGAGTTAAACCTACAGCAAAAAAACTTAGGCTAGCTAAAGCTGGAAAAGAGGCAACGTCTGTTCCAACATGGGTAATTGCCCGAACTGACGGTAAAGTTAGAAATAACCCTAAGCAAAGACGAAACTGGCGAACCAGGAAGATAAAGGCGTAGGAGAAGATGACGCTAAATGGTTAAAGAAAACAAAGAAGAACAACAGAAGAGCGCTGAAAATGAAGAAGAAATGCCCGACCTTAGTGAAGATAAAACCGCTGAGAAAGAAGAACCTGTAGAAGAAGCGGCAAAAGAGGAAGCTCCAGCTGAAGAGCAGCCGGCAAAAGAAGAGGCAGAAGAGAAAGAGGAAGTTAAACCTAAGAAAAAGAAAGGGGAAGTAGAAATTGTTGAAGAACGAACCTACACGATTCCTCTGCAGAGAGCGCTGGTTAGGCCACCGAAAAAGCGTGCTCCACGTGCAATGCAGTTGATAAGGGCTTTCGTAACAAAGCACATGAAACTGGAAATGAAGGTTTCTGAAGAAGAGGAAGAAGAAGAGTTACCCCAGCTTATAATAAGCCAGGAAGTTAACGAGAAAATCTGGGATAGAGGTATAAAGAAACCTCCGCGAAAGATTCGTGTCCGTGCAGCTAAAGACAAAGACGGCAACGTAACCGTTTACTTAGCTGAAGCTCAATAATTATTTCTTTAATTTTTTATTTTGTTTTATTATAGTGCTCGGAAGAGACTATACCCAACAAGCCGAACCAACAACTGCTTCATCACTGCTACGTTGCTTGCAAAATTTTAGGGCAATGGTGGGTTAAGCGGATTTAGCCACGTGCTAACATTGACAAGGCGCAAAAACGGCCAGGAGACGCCTTATCTTATATTAGCAGCCAGACCCGCCCAACAACAGGGCTCTTAGTTAATTCCTTCTTCTTTCTCGTTAGCTGTTAGGATTCTAAAGAATATAAAATAATGTTGTCACAAATTGACACAACAATCGCTAAGTTATTAAAATGATTTTAGGCGTGATTGCCCTTTATGTTCTTTCATTCGGTGCAATCTGAGCTTTTCTGGGTCTGTCAGTACAGCGTTGCAAATTGGGCACCGGTAGGTTTCATATATCATATTGGCGCATCACTTAAGAAAGATTAGTTATTTTTATTGCTTATATTTATTATGCCGAAAAATTTAATGTTAGAATAAATTTGACCACTAAAGGCTTTTATTGACATTTAAGATATTGTAAATTAGGGGTTTTTCTTATGAATAGAGATGAAGCGGTCGCTATCTATAAGGAAATTATTAATGTGTGTGAAAACATGGGGTCAAACGCCTTTAACTTAATGTTGTCGGAAAAAAATGACGCGACAGCAAAAGGCTACCAAATACGCATAACAATGTCAACCGATACTGAAATCAAGCAACAGATAACAAATATCGCTAAAAAACATAACTTAGCAGTGAAAGAAGAGAAAGACGAAGTAATAATCTATAAGCCTAAAAAAGCATAGCATGATACCTTGAAACGGTTGCCGCATTCGGGGCAAGTGTAAACAGCTAAGCTGAAGTAAGAGTTTTCTATTTTCTTATCAGGCGTATCGAGCTTGTTTCCGCAGTTAGGACAGTTAACCATTGAAAGCCACTTTTGAAAATTAATAACCAATAGCACAACAAAAGGAGATAAAAGGTTATGTTGTCATAACCAAGTAGCCACAAATGCTCCGAATGCTCGCTTTCACTTCAACCAATCCCTTTACTGCACCAAAAGGTCGTTTCAACACTTGCCTTTTAAGCATTTTAGCCTTCATTTCCAGTTATGCTCAATTTATCCAAACAAGATACAAACCCAAGTGATTGCTCACGACAACTTGGTTCTCAAGGCTGATGCTGCTTATCTTAGGCGAGCACTAACAAACCTTATCGTTAACGCAATACAAGCCATGCCAAACGGAGGCAAACTAACAATTGAAACACAGCAAAAAGAAGATAATGCGATAATAAGCGTTAAAGATACTGGTGTAGGCATTCCAGAAGAGATTAAACCTAACTTGTTTACTCCATTGTTCACTACTAAAGCGAAAGGTCAAGGTTTAGGTTTAGCTGTAGTTAAACGGCTTATAGAAGCAATAAATGGCTCAATCACTTTTGAAAGCCAAGTTGGAAACGGCACCACATTCATAGTAAAAATACCCATAGGCAAGCAAGAAAGCAATTTTTAATTCTTAAAAGAGCACCACAATCTAAAAAAAGGAGTATGCGTGAAACTTCGCCATTAGAACGTTTCATCAGGAGAAATTAATTCTTGACCGTTTACTTATCCAGCATAGTTGGGAGCGCAAGCATCAGTGTGTACTCGCTGGCAACCGAAAACATAGTGATAATCCCGAGAATGGTTCCAAAGGAAAAAGCTCAAGAGTTCGCCGATTGGCTAAACACCAAGCTTGTCTATACATCCATCGGCGGCTCAGTCCTTGCAGGCGCATTAGCATGTGCAAATTCGAATGGTATACTGCTTCCAAACTATGTCCGAGACGAAGAATTAACACAAATCAAATCAGTTTTTGAGGGGAATATTACAATTATGGAAACAAAAAAGACAGCTTACGGCAACCTAGTCTTAACCAACGACAAGGGCGCAGTGGTTGATCCACGCTTTAAAGCGTCTGAAATAAAAAAAATCTCCGAAACCTTAGGCGTGGAGGCGGTGCCGACAGAAATCGCGGGGTTACCGTATGTCGGCTCCTTAGCTGTTGCAACAAACAAAGGCGTACTATCTCACCCGTTGCTAAAAGATGAGGAAAGAAAAATCTTAGAAAACGTTTTCAAAGTTCCCGTCGATGTTGGCACAGTTAACTGTGGGGTCCCCTATGTTGGAACTGGCTTACTTGCTAATTCGCACGCTGCTGTAGCTGGTTCTATGACAACTGGACCCGAGATGTTTATTATTGGGAATGCGCTGGATGTTGTGCGGGAAGATAAAAAATGAAGGCTTTCAAAGTAACCGGCGAAATCAATAAGCCAAAGCTGACAACTCCATTCGTAAGAGAATTGCTAGCCTACAAAAGCGAGCATGCAGTGGAGAAGGTTTACGCTGAAATAGGCAGCAGACATCGGGTAAAAAGATGTCACATTAAAATAACTAATGTTCAAGAAGTTTCTGCAGAGGAAATTGAGAACCCAATCTTAAAGAAAATTGTAAGTGGAGAATAAACACTTGGCGCAAAGAAATAAAGCAGAGGAAGAACTTCGCAAACTCAGCGTGGAAATGCAATATCTAGAGCAAACAGCAGAAACCTTGCAGCAACGCATCAGCATGGTGAACGCCGCTTTAACAGACTTAACTTATGCTAACATGACCTTGGATGGGATTGAAAAAGAAAAAGAAAACTCTGAACTTTTGGTTCCAATCGGCGGAAGCGCTTACGTGAAAGTTAAACTTGCAGACTCAAACAAGATAATTGTCGGAATGGGCGCAGGCGTATCCATAGAAAAAACTCTGCTGGAAGCAAAAACAACCCTGAAAGAACGGTTGGATGAACTGGAAAAAACCATGAACGCCGCTCAGCAACAGTTTACCCAAGTGGCTGACCGAATAAACAGTGGCAGAAGCAGGCTTGAAACTTTGCTTGCCGCAAGAGAAGGGAAACCTTGAAGCGATGTTTGAGAAGCTCAAGTCCGGTTTCAAAGGCTTAGTAAACAAAGTTACAACAACAGAACTTAAAGCTGAAAACCTAAACCCTATTTTGTCAGAATTCAAAATGAGCCTAGTCGAAAACGATGTGGCTTTTCCAGTAGCAGAAAAAATAAGCAACGACCTTGAAAAGCGCCTAGTAGGTGTCCAAGTTAAACGGCTCGATGACCGCAAAAAAGTCGTTGAGGAAAACCTCCGACAGGTTCTTTTAGAAGTTATGCTTACTAACAAAAAAATTGATCTACTCAAGATGGCGGATGAAAAACGCAAGAAGAAAGAGCCATTTATCTTGATGTTTGTAGGCATTAACGGCACAGGAAAAACCACTACAATCGCTAAGGTTGCGCAGTTTTTTCGGGATAAAGGCTACTCTGTAGTGCTTGCTGGCGCTGACACTTACCGTGCTGGCTCAATTGAGCAGTTGGAGGAGCATGGAAAACGTTTAGGCATTCGTGTCATTAAAAGCAATTACGGTGGTGACCCTGCAGCAGTAGCTTTTGACGCTGTTAGTCACGCTAAATCCCATGGAATTAACATTGTTTTAATCGACACTGCTGGTAGGATGCAGACTAATCAGAACTTGATGAATGAGCTTGTTAAAGTGAAGCGTGTTGTCGGTCCTGACTTAACTGTTTTAACCGTTGATTCACTGATCGGCAACGACGCGGTTATGCAAGCGGAAGAATTCAACAAAGCCGTTGGCATTGACGCCACAATTTTGACGAAGGTGGATGCTGACGTGAAGGGAGGTTCCGCTTTAAGCGTAACATACGTGACTCAGAAGCCGATTTTGTTCATCGGCGTTGGGCAAACGTATAAGGATTTGGAACTGTTTAATCCTGAAAAATTCGTCAACATGATACTGCGATAAGTTACGGCTCTTCTACATCGATTAGTTCAAACCGTATTTTACTGGGGTAAATCCAGTACGCTTTAATGAAGTCTTCAATGCTTTGGTCAACGTCTAATGCTTCAAAAAAATTAATAAAGTCCTCGTCTACGCCTTCCAAATTTTTTGATGTGTAGACTCTAAAGTTAGCTAAATATTCCTTACCAACACTTAGCTCCTGCATAGAAATCATGTCTGGCACCTCAACCGCAAAAGGTAAGTTCGTTACAACGTCTAAAACAGCAACCTTGCGTGCGCTATCATTTTTAGCTTTAACAACAACCAAGCGTTTATCAAAAACCCTAAAATTCCAATCACTTTCAATATCTAAAGAAGCCGACATAAACTCTTCACAATAAAACTAGACGTTTCCACCTTAAAAAACTTAAAGAAACCGTGTATTGCAGCCAAGTAACCCAAGATGTGGTGGAAACGAGGTTAAAGAAACGTTAATTTGTTTAAGAATTCGAAGGGTGAATAATACTTTTAGAAGCTCTCGATGGAGCCGGCTTCATGAAAATTTTCTTTATAAAATATAGTTTAACTTTTAGTTTCTATAGATTATTTGTGAAACTCTTAAGAACATTAAAAGAACTATATTTTGCCGAGAAATACGCAGAGCCAACAAGAAATCAAGAAATGCTTCGGCGAATCAACGTTTAACAAGCCAAATATAAACCCCTATAACCCCAATTGGATTCCCAAATCTCTTTCCATCACTTGTTGAGCGTTCGATTCGCTGAGCAATTAGTTAAAATGATTTGTATCCCCAGCCACCGATAGTGTGAAATAGCCGTGTTATAGGCAAGACGTAACCTAAAGTGAGCGATAGTCGTTTTGTTGGATTAAAACTTACTTTTTCTCTCTTCTCCCAATTCTAATCTATTCTTCTGTACTCTTCTCATACTCTCTTGGAGGCAGACACTGCAGACTGCACAAATAGTTATCTGCTTAAAGCTCTTTGTGTATGGCGGGAATTTGAACAAACGCACAGCTAATCGCGGTTTTGTGTCCATTTTTTGGAAAATTAGCTCTTAAACCGATGATTTCTTGAACAAACAGATAGTCTTTTAAACAGCTTGTGGCAAATATCTATTTAGGAAGAAATGGCTGAAAGAAAGTTAAACCCGAGGAATCTTGGATGATAGTTCAAGAACCAATACCTCATTGGAACAACTTTACTGTTCCAGAGTTAAAGGAGATTCTGGAACATTGTAGAGCATTAGAGAGACTCGGGATTGCCCAAGATGAAGAAATGATGATCTCCATTGAAAGAGACATTACAATACGAGAGAAGAAAATAAGCGCGCTCTACGCACCCTTTGAACCGAAACACACAAAAATAAAACAACAAACAGAAAAACAAAACCATATCAAGATAAACAAAAGACAACAACCACAAGACTACTTATTGGAACAAAACGTCTAACAGTTGGAAAGACTATGCTGTAATTCCTATTCTCGGCATCCAGTCGTTCTTTTCGTCCCTTCTGTAGCTTGCAAGCATGTAGCATCCTTCACCGATTAGTGTTTCAATGCTTGAACGGTCACTATTGGAATAACAGGAAAATTTGCCGAAGCCCACATGTGGCGGAGAAGCCTATCGTTCTTTGGTGAACGTATGTTAAAAGCAAACTACGGGTCTATAGTCGCGTACTATACAGGAATAGTACCCTGCTACGGAACAGTGTACTTTTAAATCGGTCGCTTAAAATTAGCCTGTAAAAACCAAGAAGTAAGTTTGCTTTTGAGTTAGCTTAAGGTTTTGTTTGATCTTTTTTCCATTTTGAGGCGTCACGCAGGTTCTGGATTGGCGAGTCGTCAGCATAACCTAAGGATGCTTGAGTTTTTTGTTTATACTTTTTTTCTTGTTCGCTGGCTTTGCTTTCTTTAGCGCTAAGTTCCACGCTTCCCTCAAGCTTCCGTATTGTTCTGCCTAATCTGCGTTGACCTTTCGTAACCATAACTTTTGCTCCTTTCACAATTGATATTAAGATGAAGGTTAAAAATATTTTTCATAATATCAGGCTAAAAAAGCGTCCGTTTAGCATCAGTCTTGGATGTAGCAGGCAAAGCCTTCGGTGCATGCACAACCGACATATCCCGCTTTTTGCTAATGGAACGGCTAAGCAAATAGCCTACCCCCTCCCCCTACCTCAATTTAGCTAAGAAGACTTCATCAAAATATTGACTATCCTCTGGCTTTAGCTATGCCTGAGACGAAAAAGACGACGGCTGAAACAACCAGCATATCACCCGCAAATCCTTTTTTTTCAAACAGTCTCAGGAAGAGAGCATTATCTGAACAAGAGATAAGGTCTTACCGTGTCCAAACATTATGCCAAAGCCAAAAACAGCATTAATAAATAGTTGATTTGTCTTGCGCGGTAGGATGCTTTTTCAATTGTTTCTGGCCATAATCAAAAATATGGGGAATCTGTAGGAACAGTGGGTTTATGATAATGAAATCCAAGTTTGGCTGGGTAAAGGTGAACGGGGCATGTATGAAAAGGACATTTCCTTCACGCCGATAAAATGGTGCGTGAGATAGAATATCGCCTTGATTTTGTAACATGCCTGGATGAAGAAATCTTTAGCAGCATGAGAATATACTGGGGATGCCCTGGATTCCTAAATACTTGTGTTCAGGTGGGATTCAGTCGCAGCATGACTGTTTCGCTTCCGCTTCACGCGCGGTTTGGCGATTTAGACGCTTTGGTTGATTTCGCTGCTGTCCCAGTAGTAGATTTTCGAGTATTTTTCTGTAAAATTGAACTCAGTGCCGTTGTAGATTATGTCTAATCGCAACCCGTAAGTTTTTAAAAGCTGATTTACGTCGTTCCAGATTATTGGGGACAAACTGTCTGAGTTCCAAAGTCCCCAGATCATGTCAGTAGGGCTTCTCATGCCCCAACCGTAATCTTCTGGGAGAACAAGGGCCACTTGTCCATTTTCTGTTCCAAACGTACTCTTTTGTTCGGAGTGTATCTGACTCCAGAAGTTTTCCATAGCGTTGAATTGATCCTGCGACAGGATTCCGTATGGGTTCGTGTTGGGGTAAGTTGGGTAGTTGAAGACAACTATGTATTTGGCTCCTGCCCAGTAAGCGGTGAGCATGTCTTGAAGCATCTCGGTTCCATTTTCCAGGTACGGAGGGCTCGTAGAACTCCATGTGATTATGGCGCCCCATTGTTTGTTTTGTACATTTGCTGCTCCTCTGCATAGAGCTATCTGCTGAATCTTGGTGGTCTCGTTGGTTCCGCCCAACTCCGCGAACACAGTATTATATCCTGCTAGATAATCAAACCAGTAGAGAGCATAATCCGATGTGAACGCAGGTATACCCAATGTTTTCAATTCCTGCATGCTTAGAACGGAACCGAGGCTCTCGACGTACGCGTTTGCAGCCTCATCATAATTTGTTACGTTTGCAAAAACCGCCGAGTCATTGTTCCATGATCCAGTATCGATTTGCTTTCCACCAGGTTCATCGAAGAAGTAAATTCCCAAGAGTTTGCTTCCCCACCTTCCTTTTGCATCATCAACCCATGTGATTTGCCATGGATATATTACGTGAGAAATGTAATCGAAATACACGATGATGTTCAAGCCTTGGCTTACGGCGTAGTCGCAGACTTCGGTTAGGGAGGTTCCGTTGACGGTTTCGTTTAGAGTGTCTAAGGTCCATGAATCTACTATGAACAGGTTGGTGTATCCCTTCACTTTGTCTATAAGGAGTTTTGCCTGGCTGGTAGTGTTGCCTCCGAAGGTGACCCCGAAATAAACCCTATTATTCTGAGCCCTGCCTTCGCTTTGGTGTTCAACATAGGCTACTGGCAGAAGAATTGAGGAAATTAGCAAGGCAACAATCAGAACTACCCACAACGTCTTCATTGAGTCTCATACTTCGTAGATCACCCAGAAATATAGACTTTTTGAAAACGAGTCGATTCATTGCTCGCCTGAACGCAAGGAGTGCAAGACGTAATTTAGCATGGAATCTCTGACAATTTAGTTTATTGGTTGTGGAAAAGATGAAGTCTATACCCCTCGTCCTCTGCCTTTAAGGCAAAATCGGTTAAGCTGTAACTACCCATGCTATGACTTCGCTTTATTTGCCTCACGAATCCCACGCTAAATTTCCGTTCTCAAGAATTGACGCTTTTCATTCGTTTACGTCTATAGCCTTTTTCTGTTCAAAATACCTACTCTATAGCGCATGTCTTTTCCGAATTGGCCAAAAATATTTTAATTCATGGTTGATGGGTGGGTCAGTTTTGAGGGCATTCAAAGTATAGATTAGGATTGGTTGTGAATGCCAAGAAGCGAATTGTTACGTTTAGACATCAACGTTTCTAAATTTATTATCGTTTTCTAAATTTTCATTATAACATTTTTCACATAAACCTTCGTTAAGAAAATATTCTTCTTCTGAAATCTCTACACCACAATTATTACATTTTCCCACTTTATTCACCCCCAAATCTTAATTTCATCTGCCAATAGTAATAAACCAAAAATCCTTATGAATTTATCTGCATAATTCGCTGTATTCAACAAATCCTTTTAATTGGACTCGAATCACCGAGACGTAAAAGCGTTCCCCGCAGACCTGCTGAGTATAACGTTAGAAGTTGTACATGACACGATTAAGCATTAAAAGTGCGGTTAATGTGATAATTTACCCAACATTCATTTAGCTGTCTTTAGCGCCTTCCAAGGAGTGACGTAGAAATCGAGACTTTTCCCCGATAACTTAGCTTCCGCAGTCAACTTTGTCTAAGGCTATGGTTGCTTATGCAGGGTTGCGCTGAGCTTCTTTCTACCTCAGATATTCAACTTTACGCTTGTGATACCGCTTGCATTCTTTGACGATTTTTACCCCGTATGGCGGGTACATCATCCCCATCCCTGAAAGCAATATGAGTTGCGCTGCCTGATCTTGCCTTGTTTCACTGTATTCTGGGCATTCTACACATTGATCGGGGAACTCATTGAAGCACACATGTTGTACTTCCAACACTCTTCCCCAACTATTAACTAGGACCGTTTAACTATTTAAAACAAGCTCAGAGCAATCTAAGCTGAATGGCTATGCGTGCTTCTTTGATCCTTCAGATCCAATACATAATCAATCATTGGTATTACCGTTGGCAGCTCAGTGTAAGAAATCTGCTGGTTACGCGCGCTGTTTTGCGATGTAGCACGATATTCTCTCGCTGGTTGCTTCCGATGATCTGAAAAGCGCGCAGGGTCGATTTTTATAGTGTTAAAGGCTTCACGGGGGGTATTCTAATTCGACTGCAACCTCGTTTCTTCGCAAGAATTTGTTTTTATTTATTTTTGTCTTCGTTTTCTTGTTGGTTTCTTTGTTCGCAGCTGTCGAACATTTTTCCTCTATTTGTTCTGTTTAGGTAGCTGATTAAGATAAACTGCAGTATGCCTCCAGAGCCGCTGGCCACTAACCATGCCTAAGCCCCAAAAGTGGTGAAAGCAGAAATGAAGATGGCGGTTCCGATGAGGAAAACGATGAAGCCTACAATATTGAATTTAATGAAGCGTAAAAGCCATTTCTTTGCTGTTTCTCGAAAACTCTTCTCAGCTGGCTTACCAATGTTTATCACACTCAAAAACTTGCTCCATGCACTCAGAACCATAGCCATATTTAAGCAATCAACAATGTTCGTTTTTTCACATAAAAAATTATAAACGAGCAGAAAAGCTGGTTAAGAATACATTTGCGAAATGCATAAAATCAAGCTCTTCAGAAAACGCAAGTAAGTATGGCAGATTTTACTGCACATCTAAAATTGTTCTGATAGAAAACAGAAAATTATATATATTGTTCTGCATGAGAACAATTATGGACGTTTCAGAAATTTTCGAGGAATGGAACACCTACGCTCTTAGAAGAGTTCTTGTTCAGCGTGAGGTGGATCTAGAGGCTATTGTACGTAATTCACGTTCGAAGATAGTTGCTATCACGGGCATAAGACGCTGCGGCAAATCAAGCGTTTTGATGATGCTCGCTCAGAAGCTGGCAAATGAAGGGAAAAGAGTCTGCTATGTCAATGTTGAGGACAGCCGACTTGGCACAGAAAAAGACCTTCTGGACAAGATTCTCAAGTGGTTTGGCGACGATGGCTTTATGTTGCTTGATGAAATAACCAGTGCGGACGACTGGAGTGGCTGGCTAGCGAGAACACATGAACTTCTAAAGGGAAGGCTACACCTTGTGGTGGGTTCCTCGCGGAGGAGTTTGGTTGTTCCCGACAAGCCGTTGCGAGGTCGCATACTTTCGGTTGAGCTTTTTCCGCTCTCTTTCAAAGAGTTTCTGGCTTTCAAGAATATAGGCGTTGAGAGGACTACGGCTGGAAGAGGAAAATTGGAGCGTGCACTTTCCGAATACCTCAAGTTCGGAGGTTTTCCAGAGGTCGTCCTTGCGGAAGATGATATGGATAAAATAAGGATTCTTGACTCGTACTTCAAAGATATTGTGGGTCTTGACGTCGCAGAGGTTTCACATGAAGATCCCACCACAGTTGCAACTTTCGGACGATGCGTAATTCAAAGTACATACTTCTCCGCCTCGAAGTGTCTTAACTTCTTCAAAAGCTTAGGGTACAAAATCGGCAAGGAGAAGCTGCTGCAGCTTGAAAAATATGCTGAAGCGGGTTACCTCTTCTTTTTTGTCCCGGTGTTCTCTCACAGTGTAAAGGTCCGCTCGGTGTACCCGCGCAAAGCATACTGTGGGGACGTTGGATTTTCATACGCCGCTACAGGAAAGACTGATTGGGGAAAGCTGTATGAAAACGCCGTGTTCCTCGAGCTCAAGAGAAGATTGAAAGATCGGGAAATTTGTTACTGGAGAAACAAGATTGGTGAGGAAGTTGACTTTGTAGTAAAGCGCGGAAGCGAGGTGGACGAAGCATGCCAGGTGGTCTATGATTTGCGTAGCGCTGAGACCGAGAGCAGAGAAGTTGCAGGGTTGATGTCATGCATACAAGAACTCAAGCCAAGCACTTCACTAATACTGACCAAAGACGTCTCAGAAACCCGGAAAATCGGCGCTTTTGAGATCAGGTTCAAACCTCTTATCGATTGGCTTATTGAAGAATAACCTCTTAATTATCGATAAAACTTGACGGGGGATTACGGTTTGTCTACACGTTCGGTGATGCGAATTTGTTCAGAAAACGCAAGTGAGTCTGCGGATTTGTCCAGAGTATATGGATGTATGCCAAAGAGCTGGGGATGGGAATTGAACCCATATATAACAGCTCTGCAGGCTGTCGCCTGAACCATTCGGCCACCCCAGCATGTTGAATCTAGGTTGAGACCCACATAAAAATATTGTTGGCACTGTTTGTTTTTTCTTCTTTAGTGCTTTTTTTCTACATTAAAAAACAGCTTTTTCTATGTTGAAAAGCACCGTTCTGCATGCAAAGTGCGCAGTCTTCGCTCTATGCACATCCATGTTGAATCATATTTGGAGCCTATTAGGATCATCTAGTAGACCGGGAGGGTAGGTTGTGCACACACAAATACCCTAAGGCTAACACGCCTGCAAACTTTCTGGGCTGCCTTTTGACCGCCAGTTTTGTTGTGATGCAACTCCGATAATCTAAAAAGCGTTAATCGAAAATGGTTGATTTGGCATCCTCTGGACAGAAAAGAAGAAAAACAAATATTGCAAGAGACGTTATTACATTAACTAGGAACGTTAAGAATGGACACTCTTGAAGAGCTCAAATCTAAGCTAGAAGCAATTAAACCTGCACTTAAGGCATGTTACAAAGTGGAAACCATCGGCATATTCGGTTCCTATTCTCGAGGAGAACAAACAGAAAAAAGCGACTTGGATATTTTAGTCACATTTTCAGGTCCAATTGGAGTTTACGGATTCATCGAGGTTGAGGAGTTCATAAAGAAAAAGTTAGGCGTAAAAGTAGATCTGGTTCAGAAAGGCGCGCTCCTGCCCATGATAAAAGAGCAAATATTGAATGAGACCGTGCAGGTATGAAAAAGGACTTTCGAATCTACGTAAACCAGATTCTGGAGGCTATCTGCGAAATTGAGGAATTTACAAAAGACTTAACCTATGAGGACTTTTTGAAAAACAAAATGGCGATAAAAGCTGTGTCCATGAATTTGATTCTTATAGGGGAAAACGTAAAACAGGTACCTGTAGAAATTAAACAAAAACATCGGCAGATTCCATGGGCAAGAATGAAGTCGGCACGTAATTTCGTTGCACATGAATATCCCAAAATAGAATTCAAAGAAATGCGGGATACTGCAAAATTTGAATTACCACTCATCAGAGCAATGCTACAAAAGATATTGGCAGAAGAATGAATTAATATTTGAGCTGCAAAAAATAAACTATTCGCCCCGAAACTTAACCTAAAAAACACATTCATTCTTCCCCTTGCTCTTCTGAATACTAAACTCTCACATGTAGAAAGAGCACTGTTTAATGTTGAAAGTGCGGGCGTTGAGTTCTATGTTGATTCATGTTTGGCGTCTATTAGGATCATCTAGTAGACCGAGGGGGTAGGCTGTGAGAGAGAGCAAACCGCTGCTTGACCTACAGGATACCCTGCTATTTGTGACAAAATCCCACCACAAAAAGATTGATTAAACGACAAAGCCTCCCCTCCCTACTTTTTACACCCATTTTTCATTAGTAAAAAGCGCAGAGTAAACAATCACGCTCAGCGTAGACCCTGCACGCCACAGGCGTTCTAATTAGGACATCATATAGGTTTTTTGTTCTAATTTTGCCGCCAAACTTATATGCCTAAAACCCGCCTAAGTTTTACTTCCCGATGCAACTCGGCAACTAACCCATGCCGCGTGAAGACGTGAACTTGAGCCTAAACACCTCAAAAATGACACAAGACGCAAAAACCGCTGTTCAACAAACCTTATTATGTATCAACGTAATCCTTATATTAGCCAAATCCGCTTCTAATGCAATTCAGCAATATGGGTTATACCATCAAAAATAGATGCAACTCCCCACCGCATCGATGAGGAGTGAAGGGTGAACTGACTTCGCCACGACACGCGCGAAGATCAAAATGACACCATGCATAGGACAAACAATCAACGACGCCACACAACATATTGAAATGTGTTTCACCAAACGCCAAACAAACACCACCAATGGCCCGAAACATGCCACGCCGTCTGGAGGATGGCTCGGCTTGAGAGCCGAAGAAGGGCGCGGCAAGCCGCGATACCGCCCCGGGTAGGCGCATGCAGCCTTAGATCCGGGGATACCTGAATGGGACTTCCTAGAATATGCTCCCTTCATGGGAGCGGGAACCCCCCGAACGGAAGCATCTTAGTAGGGGGAGGAAAAGAAACCAAACACGGGATTCCCTTAGTAGCAGCGAGCGAAATGGGAAAAGTCCAAACCGAATCCCACATGGAAACATATGGGAGATGTAGGGTTAAGGGCCTGGCTTCCTCTTCACTGGTTAAGCTGAAGTGGCCTGAAATGACCCGCCACAGAGGGTGACAGCCCCGTAAACGTAAGCCAGAAAGAGCAGAGCTAGAGTCCCAGACTACCGCACCATGGTTTTGGTGCGGAAAGTTGGGAGGCACCAACTTCCAAGACTAAATACGCCTCAAGACCGATAGCGCACTAGTACGGTGACGGAAAACTGAAAAGTACCCCGGAATGGGGGTGAAAAGTGCCTGAAACCAGACGGTTATAGACGTGTGCGGCCCAGAAGAGTAGATCCTCTCCATAGGAACCCGCTGTGAAGCGGCAGTACGAGGAGAGGGGATCAGGGTTGCACGTTCCGTCTAGAAACACGGGCCGGGGAGTTTATAGTTAAGGCAAGCCTAAGGGTTAAAAACCCGTAAGCACAGGGAAACCAACAAGCACGCAACTCCGCAAGGAGCCAGGTGCAGGGTCTGAAAGGGCCCGGAGTCATAACTATACATACTAGAAACCAGACGATCTAGCCTTGGGCAGGGCGAAGCTAGGCGAAAGCCTAGTGGAGGCTCGAAAGGGTTCTGACGTGCAATTCGTTCCCCAGACCTGGGGCTAGGGGCTAAAGACCAATCTAGTCTGGTGATAGCTAGTTCCTTCCGAAGTGGGCCTGAGCCCAGTCCCGAGCGAGGTAGCTGGTGGGGTAGAGCACTGATTGGAAAACAAGGACCCGAAAGGATCCACTTTCCTTTCAAACTACGAATCCACCCGCGCCATAGACCTTGGGAAACGGGTTACAGGGGGTAAGCTCCTGGACCGAGAGGGGGACAACCCAGACTGAGGTTAAGGTCCCCAAGTGCTGGCTAAATGTCAAACCAAAGGGCGTCGTCAGCCTCAGACAGCGGGGAGGTAGGCTTAGAAGCAGCCATCCTTCAAAGAAAGCGTAACAGCTCACCCGCCGAGGCTGACGGCCCCGAAAATTGACGGGGCTAAGCCAGCCACCGATACCTCAGAACGCAGTTTAGCACTGCGCTGGTAGGAAGGCGTCCTAGCTGGACAGAAGCTGGGCTGTGAGGTCCAGTGGACCGGTTAGGATTGCGAATCCCGGTGGTAGTAACAGCAAAGAGAAGTGAGAATCTTCTCCGCCGAAGGGGCCAGGGTTCCCCGGCAACGATCGTCAGCCGGGGGTAAGTCGATCCTAAGGCATAACTTAACCGATTATGCCGAAAAAGGGAATCCGGTTAAAATTCCGGAACCATAGGGGTACATGCGGCGACGCAAGCTTAGTGTTGACGTTTCGGGGTAAGCTAAGCAAGGTCTTCGCCTTGTTTAACCGTATAAACCTAGGGAGTGCCGTAATGGCGAGAACTAGGCGAAATCGGGAATAGCATCCCGTTTTAGGGAGGTTTAGCTGATCTCTGGAGCCACTGAAAAACGCACTAAGAAGGATCCTCTATGACCGTACCTAGAACCGACACAGGTGTCCCTAGGCGAGGAACCTAAGGCGTGTCGGGTATACACTAATGCGAGGGAACTCGGCAAATTAGCCCCGTACCTTTGGTATAAGGGGTGCCTGTTCTTTCAGCCTTGTGCTGTAAAGAGCAGGTCGCAGTGACAAAGGGGTCTCGACTGTTTAATAAAAACACAGGAAGCCGCAAGAGCGAAAGCTTGTGAACGGCTTCTGAATCCTGGCCAGTACAGGTACCTGAAACCTGGGTCCAACTGGGCCAAGGGCCTGCAAACGCCGGGAGTAACTCTGACTCTCTCAAGGTAGCCAAATGCCTTGTCGGGTAAGTTCCGACGTGCATGAATGGATCAACGAGGGCCCCACTGTCCCCGCGTAGTACCCGGTGAAACCACATAACGTGGACGAACAGTCCACGATCTCCCAGCGGGAAAAGAAGTCCCTGTGGAGTTTTACTGCAGCCTGCCGCTGGAATACGGTTGTGGATGCAGAGCGTAGTCGGGAGCCGTCGATCTCAGGTTCTCCGGGACCTGGGGGAGGCGCCAATGGAACACCGACTTTCTGCAACCGTGTTTCTCACCAGCCCCTTGCGGGCTGGAACAACGGTAGGTGGGCAGTTCGGCTGGGGCGGCACGCCCTTGAAAAGATATCAAGGGCGCCCTAAGGTTGGCTCAGGGGGGACAGAAACCCTCCGTAGAGTGCAAGGGCAAAAGCCAGCCTGACTGAATCCCAAACAGTAAGGGATGCAGAGGCGAAAGCCGGGCTTAGCGATCATCCATGTCTCCCTTGGTGGGTGCTGGATGTGTCAGAAAAATTACCCTAGGGATAACAGGCTCGTCGCGGGCGAGAGTCCCCATCGACCCCGCGGCTTGGTACCTCGATGTCGGCTCTTCCTATCCTGGCCCTGCATAAGGGGCCAAGGGTGAGGCTGCTCGCCTATTAAAAGGGAACGTGAGCTGGGTTTAGACCGTCGTGAGACAGGTCGGACTTTATCTGCTGGGAGTGTTGGCTGCCTGAGGGGAAAGGGTCCCTAGTACGAGAGGAACGGGACGCTGTGGCCTCTAGTTAACCGGTTGTCTGATAAGGCAGTTGCCGGGCAGCCACGCCGTTGTGGATAAGAGCTGAAAGCATCTAAGCTCGAAGCCTCTCCCGAAAAGAGGCAGCCATTCCCGTTTAACCGGGACGAAGGCTCCCATAAAAGATGGGTTTGATGGAGCCGGGGTGTACGCTGGAAGACTTCGGTCGACCAGCTCAGCCTGCGGCCACCAATCGCCTGAGATGTCGAGTCCATTGATGGTGTTTGAGCGATATTTGCGTGAACAGTTTCGGTGTGAAGTGTGCGTAGTCTTGTTTGTCCTGTGCATGGCGTATTGTCATAGTTTTGTAATTTTCATTTTTCTGCGTCGTTGTTTGGTAAACAGTCGCTTGTAATATTTGAGACCCTGAGCCGAATTGAAAAATTAGCCCCCGAGACCTGACCGCTAAACCTCTAGCGAAAAAGGGCAAAAAAGATTATTACACAACTTAACGCAAAGTCAGGCTCATCGACGTTAATGTTTGAACTTTGGTTTCTGGAGAAAAGCAAAAGATGCTGCTTTAAAGTTCTGAGACTTTTTGCGGCATTAAACGTTTTCCAAACGTTTCTTCGCTTGCAACTTCGCTGAGGGTTTTTCTTGAACGCACAAGATGCAAAAGCTTGCTTGATAAATCAAGTTTCTCTCGTGAGTAGCCAACCGCTAAAAGCAAAAGAACCTCAAAGTTACTGGGAACCTTCACTGTTTCCTTTACCTCTTTCTCGTCGAAGCTTCCAATGCAACAGGTGCTTAAGCCTTCGCTTGTGGCGGTTAAAACCATGTTCTCCACTGCTAACGCAACGTCGATGATGTACCAGTCTGGCGAGGCTTTCTTGTCGCCGCATGCAACAATCACAAGTGGTGCTTCAGCAAGGAATTTTGCGTATCTGCCCTTTGAGAGGATTTTTCTTTTCTCGCCGTCAGTAACTGCAATAAAATGCCAGGGCTCAATGTTCTTAGCTGAAGGCGCAAGTCTCCCAGCCTCCAAAATCTTCTCCAACTTCTCTCTTGGCACAGCAGTGTCCTTGTAGGCGCGGATTGACCTTCTTTCCTGTACAGCTTCAAAGACATCCATAACGTTTGCTTCCTTAAGCTAGACATGGATTTTACGGTATATTAGCTTATCAGAACCTAAACATCCGAGCTATTGGGGCGCTATCTGCGTGTCTTTTTGCTTAATTTTTACTTGGTGGTTTCTTGTTTAAAAATTAGGGTATACCTTTAGGTCAAGCTGCTTTTTGTGCTGTTTTTTTGGCACAAATAGTAGGGTAGGTCTAACGGTAGGCGGTTCAGGGCTTGTTTTCGGTTTATTTTTTGGTTTAGGACTTAATTTAAGCGTTAATTGTGCAGGATTCTTAAAAAGCCTATATAAAGCGTCAATATAGGCACAATGATTTATAGAAATCACTTCGCAAACTCTCACTCACAACCCGATCAAACCCACCTACCTCCCCATTCTTCTCTCACCGCCTACCCCGGTCTGTTTCTCTCTCACAGCCTACCTACCCGGTCTACTAGATGATCCTAATAGGCGCCAAACATGAATCAACATACTTCAACATAGAATTGAGGTGCGCACTTTTGCATGCAGAACGATGCTTTTGTACATGGTTTTGTCGTGAATTAGGCTAGTTTTGGGTTTCTGCCCAGTCTTTGCAGAGGAGTTTTGCTTGGTCTAGGACGGTGTCGGTGGCTTTTTGTTGTTTGTCTGGTGGGTATCCGTATTTTTTGAGTATGTGTTTGACCATTATTCTAAGTTTTGCTTGAACATTGTCTCGTAGTGTCCAGTCAATGGTCACGTTATTTCTGACTGTCTGCACAAGCTCTCTAGCGATGGTTTTGAGGGTTTCGTCGCCCATAACTTCCCGCACACCTGCATGGTCTGCAAGTGCATCGTAGAATGCAACTTCATCTTCCGTCAGATGTAGCTCTGTACCTCGTTTTTGTTCTTCACGCATTTTCCTAGCAAGGTCAATAAGTTGCTGTATAACTTGGGCGGCTTCGATGCTCTTGTTAGTGTATGCCTTAATTGACTTGTCAAGGAGTTCTTCAAATGAACGGGCTTGGACAAGGTTCTTTTTCTGTCTGAATCGGATTTCGTCGTTGAGGAGTTTTTTGAGCATTTCAAAGGCAAGGTTCTTTTGGGGCATTTCTTTTACTTCAGCTAAGAAGTCTTCGTCTAAAATTGCTACATTGGGTTTTTTGAATCCTGCCGCTGCGAACACGTCGATTACGCGGTCGGATACGATGGCTTTGGAAATGATTTGCTTTATTGCGGTGTCTATGTTTTGGGCTTCGATTTCGGCTTTGGTTTCGGTGTTTTTGGCTATGGCTGCGCGGACTGCTTGGAAGAATCCTACGTCGTCTCTGATTTTCATGGCGTCTTCATGTGGCACGGCAAGGGCGAAAGCCCGCAGTAGGGCGTTGGTTTCTTTGAGGTAGCGTTCTTTGCCTTTTTCCTGTTTTAGGACTTGTTCCATTGCTTGCATTATTATGGTCATTCTTTCTCTGGGTTCCACTTCAAAGAATTTCTTGTAGTCGAAGCCTCGGAAGAACGCTAAGATGACTTCGTATTTTTCCTGCATTATTGCTACTGCTTGTTCTTGTGGGATGCCTGTTAGTTTCTTGTCGGTTTCCGTGTACTCCGCAAGAGCTTTTCTCAGGTCGTTGGCTATACCGATGTAATCGACTATTAAGCCGCCCTCTTTGTCTTTGAAAACGCGGTTGACACGGGCAATAGCTTGCATAAGCGTGTACCCTTTCATCGGTTTGTCGAGGTACATTGTATGGAGGCTTGGCGCGTCGAACCCCGTTAGCCACATGTCTCTCACAATGGCAATCTTCATAGGATCGGATGGGTCTTTCATGCGTTCGCCAAGGTCGTGTCTGCGTTGTTTGTTTCGGATGTGTTCTTGCCATTCTGGCCCGTCGTCCGCTGATCCAGTCATTACAACTTTTAGGGTGCCCTTGTCGTCGTCTTTGTTGTACCATTCGGGTTTGAGTTTGATGATTTCGTTATGCAGGTCTACGCAGATTCGGCGGCTCATGCACACTATCATTGCTTTGCCGTCAAGAACTGAAACTCGGTTGTCCCAGTGTTCGATTATGTCTTTGGCTATGCGTTTGATTCGTGCTGGGCTGCCGACGACTTTTTCGAGTCTGGACCATTTGCTTTTTAGGTATTCTTTGCTCTCTACTTCTTCGCCTTCCGTAATTTCCTCAAATTCCTCGTCAATGTACGGTCGTTCCTCAGGTTTTAGTTCCAGTTTTGCTAGTCGGCTTTCGTAGAAGATTTTTACGGTTGAGCCGTCTTCCACGGCTTGGTTTATGTCGTAGGTGTCTATGACTTTGCCGAAGACTGCGGGTGTGCTTCGGTCGGCTCTTTCTATGGGCGTTCCCGTGAAGCCGATAAAAGTGGCGTTAGGCAATGCATCTCGAAGGTACTTCGCGTATCCATACTTGAGCGCGTCTTTGTCTGCATTCTTTGGAACTTTAAGCCCAAAACCGTACTGGCTCCTGTGAGCTTCATCAGCGATTATTATGATGTTGCTTCTTTCGGATAGTAGCGGGTATTCTTTGGTTTTGCCTTCTGGGAAGAATTTTTGGATGGTTGTAAATATGATTCCGCCCGATGAAACTTGAAGCAGTTCCATGAGTCGTTCTCTGGTTGTGGCTTGTTCTGGTTTTTGCCTGAGCAGTTCGTGGCATCTGCCGAAGGTTCCAAAGAGCTGGTCATCTAAGTCATTTCTATCGGTTAACAAAACAACTGTCGGGTTTTCAAGCTGCGGCTCCAAAACCATTTTGCCCGTGTAGAAAACCATTGTTAGGCTTTTGCCTGAGCCTTGCGTGTGCCAGACGATGCCCGCTTTGTGGTCTTTCTTTGTGGCGGCGACTGTTGAGGCGAGAGCTTTCTGCACTGCGTTGTATTGTTGATAGGCGGCGATTTTTTTGGAGGTTTTTATGTTGCCTTCTTTGTCTTTTTCAGCCTCGTAAACTACAAAGTGCCTGACCAAGTCGAGTAGGACTTCGGGTTTTAGCATGCCCTTTAGGAGAACTTCAATTTGGGGCGTGGAAGTTGGCGTTTTTTTGCCGTTGATGGTTTTCCATGGGGAGAAGCGTTCTTCTTTAGAAGTCATAGTTCCAGCTTTCGCGCAGGTTCCATCGCTGATGACTAATATTTCGTTGAACCTGAAGACGGATGGAATCTCTTTCTGATACGTCCCAAACTGCTTGAAGGCAGATAGTAATGTTGCGTTCTCATCTGCAGGATTCTTAAGTTCAATTAGGACAAGTGGCAAGCCGTTAACAAACAAAACAATGTCGGGACGACGGTTGTTGCGCTCCTCAATTATTGTGAACTGGTTTACTGCCAAAAACTCATTGTTAGTTACATCGTTAAAGTCGAAAAGCCAGGCTGGCTCGTCTTTGATGCTGCCGTCGGGTCTCTTGTACTGAACGTTAACTCCATTTGCCACTAACCTGTGGAAAAGCTGGTTATTAACGACTAAATCTTGGCTCTCAGTTCTCAGAACCTTCTTAACAGCCTCATCTATCGCGCCATCAGGAATAGACTTGTTAATTCGCTTAAGAGCATCTCTTAACCTGCCAACAAGCACAACTTCACTATACTTCCGCTCTTCAGCACCGCCACCCTCAGAAATGTCAGGACCATAACACAGGCCATAACCGAGGTCTTTCAGCATGCCAAGACAAACATCTTCAACTTCTGACTCGGTAATAATTTTAGACATTATTGCGCCTCTCCGTTTTCTTTTGGAATTGGAACTCTGGTTTTTCCAGACATCAATCGGGGAAGAAGAGAATCGCGAATCATGGTTAAATTGTGAGATTCCCTTTCATTAAGAAGTATCCGCTTGTCCAAAGGTTCGATTAGCTCGCCGAATTGGTCTCGCAAATTCTCTGCGGGTATTACTATTTTGAAGTCATGTACGTCTTGTTTTGTGGCTGATCCAAAAACAGTTCCTTCTGATTCGTACTTTTCCCAACCTGAGCGTGTGGCGAGCAACAAATAGTAAAGAAAACCGTTGTGCTTCCCTTTCAAATGGAGTGCGGCAACGCCACGTCCAATTGCACAACGCTCTTCAGCCACATTTAGACTACCCACTGGCGCTCTAACACTCAGAAGAACATCCCCCACTTCTGCAAATCGTGTCGGTGCCGTACAGTAAATGCGTCTGCTTGGAAAACGAAAACCAAAATCTCGAACTCCTTGGAAGAAAGGAACGCCCGCTCCTGTTTCATTATAGGTCTCGCCCGGCGGCGATTGACCCATGGTTATCTCACAAATATCATCTAATCCGCCAATCGCCCACCCCTTTGGTATTTCTCCCATAGCAGAGTTAGGCATTTCTCCACCTGATGATTTATAGGGCTTGCCTTCTTCGTTTGGAAACTCAAAATCTACAAACCAACGCTTAAAAACAGCCTGACCAACAGCCTCAAGAGTCTTGTTCATCTTTTGGTTAAAAATAATTTTAGAATCCAAATTTGAAAGAACATCTGCAATACTTTTTTGCTCCTCAATTCTTGGAAGAGCAAGCTTAATCTTTGCAACAATTTTGGTATTTAGGACACCCTGAACGCTGCCAACAATGCTTGCTTCAATTTGCCTTCTTACTTGAGGACTCCTGAATGAATACAACAAAAATTTGGGAATACATTTAGTTTTGTCTGGTCTTATTACGATGATATTCAAGCAATTCGACTCAAATTCAGCATCATAGTAACAAGCCTTCCCACTATCTCCGTGTCTAGCGACTACAATATCTCCCTTCGCTAATTGTGACTTCTTATTTTTTGAATGAAATTCCTTAGTTACATATTTTAAATCTGAAAAAATCAGTCCATCTTCAGATAGATTTGTCGTTCTTATCATCGGAACGCCATTCTCTCGGTCGCAATAATCCTCGAAACAAGAACCTACGAAGCCAACGCAGACTCTTAACGTAACATCTTCTATCTGACTAATTTTCCAATCTTTGGGTATTTGTCCAACAACAGTAACTTGGAGTAGCGATTGTTCTTTAGAGGCCATAACCTATACTTTCCAAATTCTTCTTTATTGCTTCATCAAGTCTGTCTTCTTCCTTCATTTGCTCGGCTAATTCATCTATGAGTCTCTGCATTTTTTCCTCAAACGTTTCTCCTTCTTCCTCTTCCTCTTCTGTGCCAACATACCTGCCTGGAGTCAGCATATAATCTTGTTTTCTAATTTCGTTAAGTTTTACTGCTTTGCAGAAGCCAGCAATATCCTCATACTCTACTTTTTGTCCTTCTATTAACTCACCTCGCCAAGCATGATAAGTATCCGAAACCTTCTTGATGTCTTCTGTAGTTAGCTCTCGGTGTCTTCTGTCCACCATTACGCCGAATTTTCTTGCGTCTATGAATAAGACTTCGCCTCTGCGGTCTCTGAATTTGTTGTTTTGTTTGTCTCTGGCTATGAACCATAAGCAGGCTGGTATCATGGTGTTGTAGAATAGTTGTGAGGGTAAGGCTATCATGCAGTCCACTAAATCGGCTTCGACTATGTTTTTGCGTATTTCACCTTCGTTTGATATGTTGGAGCTCATGGAGCCGTTGGCAAGGACAAAGCCCGCGATTCCTCGTGGTGCTAAGTGATGTATGAAGTGTTGGACCCATGCGAAGTTGGCGTTTCCTACTGGTGGGGCGCCGTATTTCCAGCGTATGTCATCTCTGAGCATTTCGCCTTTCCAGTCAGAGTCATTAAACGGGGGATTTGCGAGGAGGTAGTCGGCTTTTAGGTCTTTGTGGGCGTCGTTTTGGAAGCTGCCTTCGTTGTTCCAGATGACGAATTTGGATTCGATGTGGCGTATGGCTAGGTTCATTTTGCAGAGTCGCCAGGTAGTCTGGTTGGATTCTTGACCGTAAACATTGATGTTGTCTAGCCTGCCCTGGTGGGTTTCAACGAATTTTTCGCTTTGGATGAACATGCCGCCGCTGCCACAGCAGGGGTCTAAGACTCTGCCCTTGAACGGCTCAATCATGGCTACTAGTAACTGCACAATGCTCCGAGGCGTGTAGAATTGTCCGCCTTTTTTGCCCTCTGCATCAGCAAACTGTCCAAGGAAATACTCGTAGACTCTGCCGAGGATGTCTTTGCTTCGGCTTTCCCTATCGCCTAAGCCAATCGTGCCGACTAGGTCGATTAATTCGCCTAGCCGTTGTTTATCGAGACTTTCGCGACCGTAAATTTTCGGTAACACGCCTTTCAGAGAACCGTTGTCTCGTTCGATTGCGTCCATAGCGTCGTCCACGATTGAGCCGATTGTGGGCTGCTTAGCGTTCTTTTGCAGGTAATCCCAACGTGCTTCAGGAGGCACCCAAAACGCATTCCGCGCCTTGTACTCGTCAACGTCTTCAGGATCAGCCAGCTTTTCGGGGTCATTTTTCAGCTCGTTGTAGACTTCGGTGAAGGCGTCAGAAATATACTTGAGGAAAATAAGCCCCAACACGACATGCTTGTATTCAGCAGCATCCATATTGTTTCTAAGCTTATCCGCAGCCATCCACAACTTCGCCTCAAAACCCAAATTTGCCCCGTTCGAACCATTGCCATTTTTACCTGATGATTTCGCCGTAGCTTAACCGCTCCACTGAAAGGTTAAACACTATTCCATAGTGTTGGCTAATAAGCTCTCCCCACGACAATAAGGGAAAAGAGACCTTACTCATCTGGCTGGCTAGTTCCCTATAAGAGCCTTGATTCTGCTCCACTGTTCGAACGTAAGTCGAAAGTTTGTCCCCTGCGCGTTCACTAAAACCTGCATATTTACAAAATTTCCGACCGCATGAAGGCTTAGACGGCAAAACCCCAAGCGAAGCTTGCGGAATAACCATTGAAGGAGACAACAAGTGGAAAACACTAATCCAAAACGCAAGCAAAACGACAAAAGTTGGATGAATGAAATTGTTGTAGTATAACTACAACAACATCTGTCTAAATACCAAAATGTAGTTTACTTATTCATAGTCTGCTTTCATAAATCGTATCTAGTAAAGTGTAGATTTTGGAATAAGGAATAAATAGTGGTGACATACAATATGGTAAAACGTACTTGGTGGTTGAACATGGCTTTAAAATTACCCCTAAGCATTCGCTCTGCATTTCTGTTTTTCCAGAAGAGGCTTTTACATTTACTACTCCAAAAAGACATCAACAAGAACAAAGAACTATTCGAGAAACTAGCCAAACAGTAATTTTTTAAGTATCACGCAACCATATTGACTTTCCGATGGTTGCCTTCCTATGGTTATACTTGCTCCCACAGCATCAGCAATTAAAGAAGTTCACGACATCTTCATTAAACAGTATGGTTGTTCTGGGTACATGTGTGAAGGCATGGTTGAAGGGTGCTTAGAAAGAGCAATGACGTTTGTTTATGACTTTAAACCATTTCCAAAATTATTTCTGAAGGCTGGGGCTATAATGTATTCTTTTATATCTTTTCATCCCTTTGTGGATGCCAACAAGAGAACAGCATTTGAAACTACAAAACTTTTCCTAAGATTGAATGGTTATGAACTGAGAGCAAATGCTGATGAAGCTGTCGCTTTCACAAAAGCAATCGCTGATTTCAAGATTACAGATATAAACGAAATTGCACAATGGATAAAGCAACGTTCGAAAAGAACTTTTAGCTATACCATAAATTGCTACCTACTAAAATTTGTTCTCAATCAGTATAATAAGCAATTGAAACTGCAACCATCAGCCAAGATTCCAAACAGTATTTTCTTAATTGCGAACGCCGTTGAAATATACCCTGAATAAGATTGCATACTTAAAGCACCAAACGGTTTTTCACATGAACCCCAAACCAAACGAAGACTTCACAGAACCGTATAAACAGTTTATCTAACGACAGTTAACACCGAAAACTCTTTTATCCAAATCTCCCACCAAGTTAACAGAACCTCGAAGCGCAATATTAATAAATCCCACGGAAAGATTACATGATGCTACTTCCTAGTGTTGATGTCAATCCGCGAAACGGAGTTTTAGGGGAGCACAAAACTATGTCACAAAATAATATAGCTAGTCAATTAGTCCTTAAAGGAACAACTACGATAGGTGTCGTCTGCAAAGATGGCGTAATTTTAGCTTCAGACACAAGGGTAACGATGGGTTTCTATGTTGCTCATAAATTCGGGAAAAAGGTTTACAAAATCGATGATCATTTAGGCATGACTATTGCTGGAACTGTGGCGGACGCTCAAAAAGTCGTGGATATACTTACGGCTAACGCGCAGCTCTACAAGATAAACATGAACAGGCCGATGCCGGTTAGCGCGGCAGCGAGGCTTGTTGCTAACTTGCTGTTTTCTGCACGTTACATGCCTTTAGCGACGCAGGTTCTAATAGGCGGCGTAGATGACACTGGACCACACGTTTACAATTTGGATCCGTATGGAAGCTTAACTGAGGAAAAGTCGGTTTCAACAGGTTCCGGTTCACCAATAGCTTATGGTATACTTGAGGATAATTACCGTGAAGGCATGAGTATTGCTGAGTTGTTACCCATAATTGTTAAAGCTGTCAACGCAGCTATGAAACGGGATGTTGCAAGCGGCAACAATTACAACATCACTGTGATCGACAAAAACGGTTACCGCGAATTATCAGAAGACGAAAAAAGCGTACTTCTTAAAGCAGGAAGTTAAAATCTGTGGCGCGAACTCAAGAAAAAGACAGAGAAAAGATAGAAATTAGCCAATATATTTTGGAGAAGGTTCCAAGAGAGGCAGAAGTAACCAGAATCGAATATGAAGGACCCATGCTTGCGGTTTACACTAAGAAACCTGAGATTTTGGTTGATCAAAGCAGCATAGTGGCTGAAATCGTCGGTGTAATTCGCAAAAGAATAGTTATACGCCCTGACCCGTCAGTTAGAATACCTGAGGTTGAGGCAGAAAAAATCGCTCGAGAACTAATCCCTCCTGAAGCTGAAATTACAGACATAAACTTTGACCCAAGCCTTGGCGAAATAATAATTGAAACCAAAAAGCCTGGCTTGGTAATTGGAAGAAACGGGGCAGTTCTGCAGGAAATCATAAAGAAAACTAAGTGGCGCCCACATGTCTTGCGTAGCCCGCCGATTAAGTCGAAGATTGTTACTCACATGCGGCATTACTTGCATTCTGAAAGCAAAGAGCGAGAAAGAATCCTCCGCACCGTAGGCGAGAGAATATTTAGACCAAAAAGTTATGAGGTCGGCGACGTACGCATGACCGTTCTCGGTGGAGCACAAGAAGTTGGTCGTTCAGCCTTCCTAATTAAAACTCGGGAAAGTAGTGTACTCTTAGACTGCGGCATTAATCCTGGTTCAAATCGGCCTTTTGAAGCGTTTCCAAGGTTTGATTGTCCAGAATTCCAGATAGATTCGTTGGATGCTGTGGTTATTAGCCATGCACATCTTGACCATTGCGGTTTAGCGCCGTTCCTATACAAGTATGGTTATGATGGACCGATTTATTGTACTGGACCAACTTCGAATTTGATGACTATGCTTCAGTTGGATTATTTGGACGTAGCCGGCAAACAGGGTGTTACACCGCATTATGACCAAAAAGATGTACGTGAATGCGTTTTGCACACGATTCCGCTTAGGTATGGTGTTGTCACCGACATTGCGCCAGACATTCGTTTGACACTTCATAATTCGGGTCACATTTTGGGCGGTGCTATGGTTCACTTGCACATTGGCGAAGGCTTACATAATATTGTTTACACAAGCGACTACAAGTTTGCTAGGACTATGCTGTTGGAAGCTGCAGCAACGGAGTTTCCGCGCATTGAAACTGTGATTACTGAGAGCACTTATGGTGGGGCAGATGATATTATGCCTTCCAGGGTTGAAGCTGAAGAAGCTATGACACGCATCATAAATCAAACTTTAGAACGCAAAGGCAAAGTCCTAATCCCAGTACCAGCAGTCGGCAGAGCCCAAGAAATAATGCTCATCATCGACGGCTACATGAAACGCGGCCTCATGAAGGAAGCACCAGTTTTCATCGAAGGCATGATCAGCGAAGCCACAGCCATCCACACAGCCTACCCAGAATACTTAGGAAGAGAAGTCCGCCACAGCATCCTACACGAAGGAATCAACCCATTCCAAAGCGACTACTTCACCATCGTGGAGCATCCAAGCGTAAGAGAAAGCATCATTGAAGGAGAACCATGCATTGTTTTGGCGACTTCAGGCATGCTTGAGGGTGGACCAGTAATAGAATACTTCAAGAACTGGGCAGGCGACGAGAGGGACACGATAATTTTTGTCAGTTACCAAATTGAAGGCACCATGGGCAGAAGAGTCCAAAAAGGCGTAGGGGAAGTAACCATGATGGATAACGACGGCAAAATGGTAGCGCTACAGGTTAAAATGCAAAACGAATCAATTGAAGGTTTCTCAGGTCACTCAGACAGGCGGCAACTAGTTAATTATTTGACCCATCTTACGCCTAAGCCAGAGCGAATATTTGTTGTCCACGGAGAAAAACAGAAAACCATAAACTTCGCTAACTACTTAGACAACAAAGTAGGCATTAACACCGTTGTTCCAGCAATATTAGAAACTTTTAGGCTGCTGTAGGCAAAGGCTCATTAGAACCAGGCGTTTTTTCGCGCCAAATCCTGATATTTTTTGGACAAATAACCACTCGCTCTTCCCCCAAGCGTGCAATGTCGCCGCCGACGGATTCAGTGAATTCGTAGAGCTGGTTTACGGCAGTCTTTACTTCGTCAATGCTTTTGTTTGCAAGAGGCGTAACACGTAAAATGATAATATTTCCGTTTTTGACTTCATTCTTTACGTTATCAATGTCGGTAAGTTCTTTGAGAGGCATGGCTTTAAGGTAGGTTTTGTTCAGGGTTTCAGCGGCTTCTCGTTTTGGCTCTTGAGAGGGCACCACGGTTTCTTGTGCTGGCGCAGGTTGCTGAGGCGCGGTTGCTTCTTGTTTCGGTTCTTCGGAGACAGCAGTTGTTTCTTCTTTGGGTTCTTGTGGAGGCACGGCTGCATTTTCGGGTTCTGCTTGTTGTTTGGGTTTACGGAATAGGCTAAATTTCATTTTCCTCTCCCAACCACATAGTATTAAGGGTTGCAACAGTTAAGCATTTCTTAATTTTTTAACTCTGAATTCTAACTGTAATACGCTTGAATATTTTATTTATGTTTTACTAATCTGTATTGCAAATCATAGGGTTGACCGGGAAGTAAAGTGCCGAATTTTTGCCCTATCTTTCTGCTTACGCCAAGAGGATTAAAAGGTTATTTGCAACTACTATAACCATAAATACCATGATGCCGGCATAGGCAACTTTTAAGAATTTGGAAGAATATTTGAAGGATTTGCTACCTTTGTTCGGGGTTTTTATCAAAGTTCTGTTTGCTAAAATGTATGTAAAAGCAATGAATAGGGTAGCTGCAATTTTGACGACTAAAAAGGCTCCAATGTTTGTGCTAACTATGCCCGCCATGAAGGGGTTTAACTCGGTAGCTCCAGAGTATAGAACGCCTATAACAGTGGTTAAGCAGTCTATTGCACCCATGATGATTAGAAGTAAACTGGGAATTATCGCTTTCTTTAACATGAGGTCGCCTTCTCGCTTTCTCTTCTGAATACTGATTTAGTGTAAGTATTTATGAATCAGCTTGCTAATCTCGATATATTTCAAATTGACAAACAAGTTTTGCATCGTTAATTGCTAGTTTGACTAGTTGAACACGTTTTAGAGTTTGAGAGCTATTGAAGGCAAAAAGACACTGTTTACCGCACATAACCCTTATATTTTAAATGTTAAACTTTCTTGCTGGAAGGATTTAAGCATGCACAAGAAACTCTTGATTCCTGGCCCCACAGAAGTCAGCCAAGAAATACTCAACGAGCAAACTCACCCACTTATAAGTCACAGAGAGAAAGAATTCTCAGATCTATACGGCGGAATAACCGCTAAACTAAGCAAGTACTTCGAGTTACCTGCAGATGTCAAACCTACAGTTACCACTTCCTCAGGAACACTTTGGTTTGACATAGTCGGTAGAAGCATAGTTAAACAAAAAGCGTTAGCATGCGTAAACGGCGCTTTCTCCCAACGATACGCTAAAACCCTACGTGCATGCGGCAAAAACACTGATTTTCTAGAGGTTGAATGGGGCAAAGCTGTCAAACCAGAAATGATAGCTGAAAAACTTGACAGCGGTGAATATGACACATTAACGGTTTGCCACAATGAATCCTCTACAGGTGTAAGAAACCCAATAAGTGAAATAGGCAAACTCGTACGCAAAAAATATCCAAACGTAATCTACGCAATTGACGCGGTTTCCTCAATGGCAGGAGACAAAACCTTACCCAAAGAAATCGGCTGCGACATCATTTTTGCTTCAACCCAGAAATGCTTCGCTCTACCACCAGGATTAACGGTTGCACTAGTCAACGACCGCGCAATCGAAAGAGCACGACAAGTACCAAACAGAGGTACATACACGGATATGGTTGAAATCTTCGAGTTTGAGAAAAAACACCAAACTCCCTTCACCCCATGCATACCCTTAATCTACGCTTTGAATAAGCGCATGGACCTTTTACTGGAAGAAACATACGACAAAGTTTACCAGCGCCACCTGGAAATGGCTCGGTATACACAGCAGTGGGCGAAAAAACATTTTGAGATGTTCTCTGAACCAAGCTATGAATCGATAACTGTTAGCTGCATAAAAAACACTCTTGGCAAAAGCGTTAAGGAACTCAACCAGAAGCTCGGCGAGAAAGGCTACATGATATCTAACGGTTACGGCAAACTATCTGAGAAAACCTTCCGCATCGGACACATGGGCGAATGGAACCTGTCAGGAATCAGAGAAGTCATAAGCATAATTGATTCTATTTGGGGATTAACGTGACATTCAAAATCCTAATAAGCGACAGAATATTCGAAGAAGGCATAAAACTTCTCGAAGAAAAAGGCTATCAAGTAACCCGGGCATGGGACACGCCGAAAACTGAACTTCCCAAAATAATAGCTGACTATGACGTATTAATCGTAAGGTCAGCAACCAAAGTTAAAGGAGAACTTTTAGATAATGCGAAAAAGCTCAAAGTAATCGGACGCGCAGGTGAAGGCTTAGACAACATTGACTTTGAAAAAGCCAAAAACCTCGGCATCGCCTTGGTGAACACTCCGCATGTTTCATACATGAGCGTTGCAGAATTAACAATAGGTCACTTGCTGGCGCTTGCAAGAGGAATCGTACAAGGAACCGTAAGTTTGCGTGAGGGTAAATGGGAAAAAGAAAAATTAATTGGCACAGAAGTCAACGGCAAAACGCTGGGCGTAATCGGTTGCGGCTACATTGGAAAAACAGTTGAACGCTTAGCCATATCCCTGGGCATGAAAGTACTCCCCGTTGAAGAATGCGTCTACGACCGATTTGTGCCCCTAGCTGAAATGCTGCCCCAAGCAGACTTCATCACAATCCACACACCATTAACGCTCCACACCAAACACATGATTTCCACAAAAGAGTTTAACATGATGAAAGACGGCGTAATGCTAATTGACTGCTCCCGCGGCGGAGTCGTAGACCAAGATGCACTCTACGAAGCATTAGTATCAGGAAAGGTTAAAGGCGCTGCATTGGACGTTTTTGAGGAAGAACCGCCAAAAAACAGCAAACTCTTAACGCTAAACAACGTGATTGCCACACCTCACATGGGTGCCCAAACATATGAAGCGCAGTTAAAGGCAAGTGTACAAATAGCTAAAGCTGTTATAGAAGCGCTGGAAAAAACACCGTGAGCTGAAACGTTTGGTTGACATTAGACCCTTCAAAGCCATACGGTACACGCAAAAAGCAGGTAATCCAGAGAACCTCATAACTCAACCATACGATAAAATAGATGCAGAAACGCAAAAAGAATACTACCAGAAATCACCCTACAATTATTGCCGACTGATTCTGCCAATGGAAGAAAACAAGTACCAAATGGCACAGCAGCGGATTGAGCAGTGGCTAAAAGAAGGTATATTAGCTGAGGAAAATGAAACTGCAGTTTTCGCTTCACGCCAAGAATTCAGCTTAGACAGCAAAAAATACGAGCGCACAGGATTAATCGCTGCCCTGCGCCTTTACGAGTACAGCGAAAACATGGTGTTCCCCCATGAGGGCACGTACAAAGCGCCAAAAGCTGACCGGCTAAACATGCTGCGCACCGTCCAAAAAGACCTTGAACCAGTGTTTCTAATTTATTCGGATCCAGAACGAAAAACCATCGCTTTCCTGCAGGAAGCGGCAAAGACTAAACCGATAATCCAAGTTACTGACTCATTGCAAGTTAAGCATACCGTCTGGAGAGTTACTGACTCACAAAAAATAAAACAGCTGCAAGCAAACCTAAGCGGCAAAACCATGGTGATAACCGATGGACACCACAGGTACGAGAGCGCATTGGCTTACCGAGACGAAATGCGCAGTAAAGGAAGTTGGACATCGGATTCAGCGTTTAATTTCCATATGAGCTACATGGTACCAGTTCAAGAGGAAGGACTTGTTGTTTTGCCCACGCACAGGCTCCTTAAGGAATTTAAGCTAACTGATGAAGTTTTGCAAGGATTCAAACGCTTCTTTGACATTTCAGAAATTGAGGCAACCGTGGAAGCCATAGAGGATTTTTTGAAAAGCCATGTTGATGAGCATGCTTTCTGCGTTTATGACGGCTCGAAAGCTTACGGTTTATCCTTGAAGCATGACAAAAACGTTTATGATTTTGTGACCGCTAACGTTTCTAAAGAAACAAAAATTTTCGACGTAGTCATACTTCGAGACATCGTTTTCAAGCATATCCTCAAAACAGGCGAATTAAACATGGATGAAAACATCATCTACGTGCGGTGGACACGGGCAGCGGTGGACAAAGTTAACTGTGGAGAAGCCAGCATTGCGTTTATGGTTAACCCGATAAGCGCCCGAACCGTTGCGGAGATAGCGCAGCAACATGAACTTTTGCCTGAAAAAAGCACGGATTTTTACCCCAAGATGGTTTCGGGACTTATGATGATGGATGTTTCAACAAGCGAGAAACTTTAGGCTAATCTGTTTTTCTTCACGGAAACAATTATAAGCGCTAACTTAGAAAACAGAGAGCTAAATCAGAAAAAATGGGGAAACAAAGAATGGGCGAAGTAGAAAAAAAATTAACAGAAATACCAAACCCTTCACCGGCAACACCTCAAATTAATCCTACAAAAAAATACATCGCTGAACTGATTGGAACTATGGTGCTAGTGCTGATGGGCTGCGGCGGCGCAGTTATTGCAGGCAAAGCCATTGGAAACGTGGGAATTGCTTTTTGTTTTGGTCTTGCTGTGTTAGCTATGGTTTACGCGATAGGCAGCGTTTCTGGTTGTCACATAAACCCTGCTATTTCAATTTCAATGTTGGCTGCTGGAAGACTAAGCGTAAAAGACACAATATTCTATGTTGTTTTCCAGTGTGTAGGAGCAATAATTGGTGCGGGCATACTTTACGCGATAGCAACAGGAAACCCATCGTATAGTTTAGCTGCTAATGGTTTAGGCGCAAACCAGTATTCCACTTATTCTTTGGCGTCTGTGTTCGTTGCTGAAGTAGTTTTAACATTCTTATTCGTGCTTGTCGTTCACGGTTCAACCCATGAAAGAGTACCTAAAGGATTCGCTGGATTAGCTATCGGCTTAACCTTAGTGCTTATTCACCTTGTGGCAATACCAATAGATGGCACTTCAGTAAACCCTGCAAGAAGCTTAGGACCAGCACTAATTGTTGGCGGTACAGCGTTGGGTCAACTTTGGGTCTTCTGGGTTGCTCCAATAATTGGCGGACTCATAGCTGCTGTTGTCTGGAAAATCTTCAAATAAACCTAAAAAACAACCAATCCCTTTCTTTTTTTAGTTAAAGCAAAATATTATTTGACGAATTTTGTGGCATGCCTCTTGAATCGTTTCTTGCAAACGAGACTGCAGAAATGGTACGTTTCACCCTCATAAGTAATTTTAAATTTAGCAGTATCCTCGTTAAGAACCATGCCGCAAACTGGATCTCTAAACGTCATTATTTTTTTTAAAGCCTCATGCAATTATTCTACTTTCTGCCTTTTATGGTTAATGGTAGTGTAAAGTCAACTTTCTAACGTTACACCTTTTATCCTTAGTGCAGGCATAATAGGTTGTCTGGTGATGGTGTGAGGTTATCTCCTGACATTAGGGGAGCCTTCAGAAAGCTTGTCAAGAA
>Ga0208687_1000187_pt1 | contig 60749 bp, 87 predicted proteins | sample June2015DPH_6_10_FD_184695 | JGI IMG/M metagenome (GOLD analysis project Ga0208687, IMG submission 184695) | Peatland microbial communities from SPRUCE experiment site at the Marcell Experimental Forest, Minnesota, USA - June2015DPH_6_100... | ecosystem: Environmental > Terrestrial > Soil >...
TAATTTTTTCAATTTTCACCTTTCTAATTTTTTCAATTTTCACCTTTCTAATTTTTTCAATTTTCACCTTTCTAATTTTTTCAATTTTCACCTTTCTAATTTTTTCAATCTTTATACTCGATATGTTTTCCCTCTTTATACGCGATATATTTTTCAAGTATTTCTTGTTTCAGTCTGCGCTTTAATCTATCTACATCATTCATGTCGACTTTCCATAAGTAAAATAATTTAATTTCTTGGCAACTTGCATTGAGATGATATTTGAATCTTAGTCTATCTATAGGGTGGACACTGACCTGAGCCAATATGTCACCATCGTTATTGAATAGAGAATAATACTTGTGTCCATTTACCACTTCTTCTCTCTCCCAACGAAGATTAAAAGTTCTGTAGATCTTTTCTCTTGTCAGAATCATTTTCCATGCTAGATCGAATCCCATTTTGAAAATTTCTATTTCTTCTCCTACTGGCTTTGGAAGCCCTCTGATTTCTCTTCCTTTCATCCATTCCTTTCTAGCTCTCAACTCGCATTTTCTCATTTTTGTTGATGTCACAACTGCCTCCTTTCATGAACATAATATTTTCTATTATTTACTGTCTTCCACCAATATTCAGAATTTGGATTTTCCTTTTTCTATTAAATCATTCCTAATTCCCACAACTTTCTTCAATTTGCTTAATCTTCCATTGGCCTCTAAAAGAGATTTCTCATGATATTTTGAATTTGATTCTAAATTCTTCGTAACATCTTTTTTCACATCATCTTCTGGATATTGTTTAATTTTTTCATTTGTTTCTGAAGCAACCTTTTTTGCATTTTCCAGTCTTAAATTGAGTTGATTGACCCACTCCTCTTGTTTTTCTATATCCGTATGAATATCGTTGTTAAAATTCCATTTATAACCAAGAGAAACTGCAACTTTACTCATGAAGTCATCTGAAATCTCGTAAGACAAATCCATAGAATATTTCAATTCGAAACTCCAATTCGGATTAAATCCTAACATTTGCAAACCAAATAAGTCAGCAATTTTTTTAACAGTCTCGTAATTGCTTTGATATCTCTTATCTTCTTCTCTTTGCCACGGTGTATCTGGCATATCATCACTCCTTTTGCCGCAATTTCATAACCTCGATAAAATACTTTGGGATATTATGGGATCATTTCTCTACAGTCTTCTTTAACGATCCTAATAATTCTGGAGTCATTTCTACTGTCAATGTTACATCTATTTGTCTATCGTACCCAATTAAATGTTTACGATTATAACAATCTTTTAATGTTTGCAACGCAGAGTCATAATCATATTTTACAGTATTGCTAACAGACTCCCAACCCTCCATTCCATCTTTTGTCCATATTACTTCGAACCAATTGTTATTTTGCCATATTAACACACCTTCCCTTTCAAGATCTGTCAATTTTTTATCTGTCAACCCATATTCCTCGATAGCAACTTCCTTTGTATGATTATCATACTCTTTGCCATTGATCTCTATTCTTATATCTCCATTTGCTACCAGCAAAACTGCTTTCCCATCTGGCCTTATTCCGTGTGCCACACTGTTTTCATAGAAAAAACTATCTGTTTTTTCATCTGATATCTTTGGCTGTAGTATCCTTATTTCCCGTTTTTCTAATGTCATTATATCAACTCTTAATCAATCCAAGATCAAAAATAAATCAAATCTTAGTCACTCCAACTACACAACCCTTATACACCTTTCTGAAAATTCCCCCACGATCACCATAACATTAGGATTATGCTTCTGTTTTTGACATTTTTCTTTCGGTGTAAAACATATTAATAAAGACTCTCCATTAATTTTTTTGCTTCTAATGTCGCAATCTACAGACAATAATGTTGCCATTTTTGATACCTCGTACTTTTATCAATTTCTTCATCTTTAGATATAAATATGTTTGCAATCTCTGCAATTTTCATGCGTCCAAAGTAATATGAACGCAACCCTTTCTTTCAGCACAGGGATTCCTCTCCGGTGATCCATCAAGCAGTTCGCTTCCTTCTTTCCTTATTCTCCACCCACTCATGGTACCACAACAATTTTCCTTATTGGCAAATTCTTCAACCTGTGAATCGATCCAATCTTCTGGAACACATACCTGCATATCCAACAATCCTTCTCTTGTAACTTCTGGTTTTTGCATGTTTATTTCATCTCCTTAAAAGTATCTTTTCATCTTTGTAACAACTATGATAGAATATCACACTATATATCTTTTCTCCAATTTGCTTATCCAGCAACATTTCCCTATTCCGGACAAAGGGGTAAATTTTTGGTTATGAAAACAATCTGAACATGGTTCCATAAGTTTAAGCCTTTTACAGTATTTGCATAATTTGCACGTATGACTTTTGTCACATACCATATTTTTCCACCTTCCAACGCTACAATCTTCCGTACTCTCTCAATATATTAATACATATCCCTCTTCCATTCTAATTGCCTACGTAGATGCCATTCATCATGTCTAACATCACCACTTACAGCAATACCTTGTGAACATATACTTGAATGGGGATGTACATACGTGTATGGGACTCCGCATTCTTCACATCTTTTTGTACTCCCATGACCGTGTGGACTACTGTCAACATCACATCCAACAACTCCCATTGGACACGGGAAACAAGCTTTACATCGAGATTTTGTCGTCTTCTCTTGTGCGTCTCTGACAATTTTCATGATAAGATCAACTTCTTTTTTAGGAACATTTTCAGAATAATCTATGATGATATTTCCTACTATCTGCGATTTCATAATTTTCATACTCCAGTGTTACCATTATCGCTCTATACTTGATCATTCTCAATAGGCATCTTTTCAACGATTACTTCTTCTTCCAAACTTCTTTTCATATTGTCAGCAATTTTCTCTATTTGCTGTTGATATTCAAGATTATTGATCACTATTTTCAAACTGCCATATGTTCTCGCTTTAGGTTCAACTGTTAAATCATCTGGCTTTCCCCATTTAGAGTGGGACTCTATAACTGCAACAGTTACCAAAGGTACAAATAATCCTGTACGGACAATGACATCTTCTTTGAAATTTCCCAAGTCCAAAGTCAGTCCTTCATTCTCAATAAATCTTCTTAGCAAAATAAAATACGCGCTTCTTATAGCATTTCTAAATACGAATGGTATTTTTGTCATAAATTTTGTATCTCTCCTGTAAACTAGCTAGCTCTCTATCATCCAAATAAACACAACGATCGTCTATCGACGATTTTTGATCATCTGATCACTTGGTAATCATAGTTGACTTATCTATTCCTTTTACTTTTTTCTCTCCATCTTCTCTATGTATGTATAGTAAATTTTGCTCTTTCTTGTAAACGGTAGTTATGATCCCAGCATCTGGTTTTAGACGTTTTCTATTTTGACTAATCCATGTTCTAAGATTTGAAACATCTCTTTCACTATCTACTGGCACCTTGACTGCTTCTCCTTTTTCTAACTTATTGATAGAATTCTCTATATCAAGCATTCTCTGAGAAATTTTTCTTGGTTGCTTTCTTTTCTCATTTAAATACTTTAGTAGAGATTGATCAATCTTTACGATCTCAAGCTCATGCTTCCTTTCCTGGATCATTACTTATCCCTAAGATACTTGTTTTTCATTTGTAGAGCGTCTGCAACCATTACCTTTATCTGACCATAAATAAAATCCCACTGTACATTGTCTAACTCATCCAAAGGAATAAACTTTGGCAATTCTTCTTGGATAGCTTTTCTGATTAGTGTATTTAGATTTCCACTTGGACATGCCAAACTGTCGCACTCAAACACTTTTTCTAGTTTTCCATTTGTTACCATGTTCCTCCTTATCACGTACATATTCGTTATATTCGTTATGTCCTCCAGCATTCTTCAAGGCTACTAGAGTAACAAGCTTGATAGTTCTTGGTTTTTCTCTCTTCACTTTATCTTTGAAATATTTCTTTATCTGCTGAATACCTAGTAACTTTGCGTATTTGTTAATTGCCTTATTGAACCATGTTAAGGTGATCATATCTCCTGTTTGATTATTAACAAATATAGGACCTTTTTTCCTGCTGTCCACATATTCCTTGAGCATATTATTGGTATCTAGCGTTATTGGCCGGGTTTTTGGTTTTGTTGGCAAACGGACCTTCTTCGAAGAATTCCCTTTCAACGGTTTTGTTCTTATTCTGACCTTCGTGGCTACGACCCTACAACATTCTCTGTCCCAATTTTCAATCTGCAGATTCAGAACCTCTGACGGTTGTAACAACGTTTCATAGATCATTCTGAAAAACAATCTTTCTCTTATAGGGATCTGGTTAGAGTTGAACATCTTTCTACACTCTTCAATAGTCATACCTCTTTCTAAGAGGCATACAGCAGATTTTCTATGATCTCTAAATGATCTAACTCTTATTATGAAAACGTTCGACAACACGATTATTCCTCTTTTTTTCTATGTCATATCAACAGATTTCGATCACGATATTTCTTCCTCATTACCGCATTTTTCACAATAAAGAAAAGCTCTCATTAGAACATTCGTAACATATTTTCGAACAATAACCACATGAGCACTGGTACATTCCTTACAAACACAAGTCATCTCAAATGATTTGATATTTACCTCCAAATATATTTCACATCGCTTCTAAGCTATATTTGTCATATATGTGTCCTCGAGCAAAATTTTGGATAACATTTTTAGAAAATTTCACATATATGGGATTTGTACTATTCTTGAATCCTAGATTAACATCTATTCCAATTATCTTAGCCACATCTTTATCAACCATTTTTTCCTCTATTCTAAAGAATGGAGTCCTTATGAGAGATATCTTTGTAGGATTTTCTGGCGCGTTTCCATGTTTCAATATCTCATGATTCCAGAATATTCTCAATTTGTCTCCTATGTCAAGAATAAGTAATGCTATTCCAAGTATGGCAAGTGCTACCATTCCAGTAGCCATAACCAATGCCATACCAGTGAATATTCCTATAAGCGTTATTTTTTCCATTCTTCATACCTCCTTTTTGTTATCGTTTTTAATCGATACGACGTTAAGCTAAAGACCGTGTATATCAGTAATTAATCCCAAAAAATGTAACTATAGTATTTCTATCAATATCTTGTATTTTAATTGGTTTCCAATGTTTTCTTTTATCTATGTCAAGCTTCCGGGATTCTTCCAACTTTCTTCTGTTACAAAACAGCCATGAGCGGTTTTTCTATATCCTTGGATCTTTGTTTAATACAGAATCACGGTCGCCACGAACTTGTGGAGAATTCGTAGGTGTGCACATATGTCACAGCTCTCTCGCTTCGCTCGATCGCTGTCATTTCTTTCTTCTAACGTCTGCGTCTTCATCTGATTCCTCCAGAGGAGAACTCATCTGATGCCCTCTAAGACAGCTTTAGCTGTTGTATATCACAGCTCTCTCGCTTCTCTCGATCGCTGTTACGCAACTGTTGCCCTTGTCATTGCTGACAAGCCACCCCCTTCAGTAGCAGGCAAGCCTGCTGTCGCTCTCAGCTAAAGCTGATCGCTGGGGGCGATCGTTGACTCTATATGTAACTCATACTCAATTAATACATGCTTCCGTTGGGGGATTGGACATTTTTTTAGATGCTCCATTCCTTTACTTTCTGCCACTTCTTGCGAACCATAATTGCCCCAATATCCGCAGCCTATACATTTATATGTCCAGTTTTCTCTTTTCGTTTCCATGTTACTTTCTCACCAATTCCACAAGATTAATTTTCATAATTATTACAAGATCCATCACTTATTTTCTCAATTGCTCATTTGAGCACTTCTTTTGAGTAGTATATTCTACCCATGACTTTTCACAAGCCCTCATTTCATCTTCAGTTGTTCCATGCTTTCTTTTATCTATGTCAAACTTCCTGGATTCTTCCAACTTTCTTCTGTTACAAAAGCAGCCATGAGCGGTTTTTCGAGTTCGAATCTTCCAACCCATACCAGGAAAGGTTCTCTTATTATTAGATCCTGTGGTGGGACGGTCGCACATCTAAGGGTTATGCCCATAGCAGTTGCACTCTGGAATCTTGCCCCTTTTTCGTTCATTTTAATCTTTATCTGCTGCACAACCTGAGTCACTTCAGCAGGTACGCTCATTCCATTTGTAGTTGACATACCTTTCAACCATCCTACATCGTTTGTTATGTCAAGATCTACCATTGGGAATCTGAGACCATCATATACACCTGGCAATACGTCCATATTTCTGAATATGTCATCTGCCATTTCTACAAGGTCTAACCCTTTAAGTGGTTCATTTGGGACTGTTATGGACACCGTGTCGCCTGATTTGGTCATGATACAGGCAACTATATGCTTATATCCACGTATCATCGACTCGTAAAAGGACACGCCATCTTTTTTAATCCTAACTCCGTTATATCTTCCACCGTTCTTTGCGTCGATTATAACTTTTTCTCCAATATGTAGCCACTCCACTATGAGATCGAGTACACTTGCAAATCCTACAGTATTGTCAGGGAAAGGTTGTAGCCTAATTGAAAACCCCTTCCTTTGAAGGAACTCGTTAATTATTTCCGCTCTATTGGAAACCTCAAATTCAATCTCTTTTACATCATCTTTCCTGCACACCTTCAGGAAATCTTCCAGAAAGCGCGCCTGGGATTTGTTCGCAGATTTCCAGCTCTTTCTAAGACACATTGTCTCTTCTGCCTTTTTTAATGCGCCTACTATTGTATATATTTCAGATGCTTCGCTCATTTTCATTACTCCATTTTCTATTTGTTGTATATTCTACCCATGACTTTTCGCAAACCCTCATTTCATCTTCAGTGGCTCCATGCTTTTCCATGTAGCGTTTAAACCCATGCCAAGATTTTATATCCTTGTCGACAAGAAATTTTCTTACAATATATCCCAAACCGTCATTTCGATCTCTTTGTTTGTTTAACCACTCAACATATTCCTTTGGTTCCATTTTCTTCTGTCTCCTCCTTTTGTTTGTGTAAACTGTTCAAATGTCCAAAAAATGAATATATTTGCTTAACTCGTCATATTGCTTTTGATCAATCTCCCAGAAGTTTACCAGACGGTACACTTTTGGACCGCCATCGTTTTTTCTTATTATATAGCGGATAGGATGCTCGTCTTTGAGCACAACATTCTCCACACTCCAACATCCACCGATTTGATAGCAAACGAACCAGTATCTAGTCATCTTTATTCCTCCTGACTTGACATCTTCAAGTCCATCATTAATATCTGTTACTATTCCATTCAGCAGCTTCACTTTTTCTATCTCTCCCAGGCGGCTGAGATTCAATACGGATATAATCGCTCTCTTTGTCTTTTCCATTTCGCTCATATGGCATATCTTCCTAAGTCATCATATCAAGATATCATTTTTAATCCATCGGAAATATTAATATCGACAGTGATAAGATCTTTAACATTATTAACAATCTTATCACCAACATCGTCACCATTACCAAAACTGTCAACATTTTCAGTATTATCAATATCATCAAATGGAGCTACGGGAGAATTTTCCAAAATTTTCATAGCAAGATCTTTACTCAACTCACACATAGAATATGATGCAGAACCTTTGTTGGTATTTATTCTATTAATCATCAAGAAAATAATCCTAACTTCGTCAGCCTTATGAAAATATTCTTCAGGACTATTTATCATGAAACAATATCTTCTAAGTTGATTTTGCTCAATTGGAGATTTTCCATGTTTGATTTCAAAGATTACTATCTTCTTTCCAAACATACCAGAACAAGAATCTCTATAACTTATCTCCAGAGCAAGATCTCCCACTTCCACTTTTAATCGAGCAAATATCATCACCCTTGGGGATTTTTGTACTGATACGATATCAATTCCAGGAAACATTTCATCTAAAATTCCTCCTTTCTTAATCAGTTTGTACAACAACCTTTCTCCCAGAATTTCTGCAAATTTACCATAATCCTTAGCTACCAGTTTTGCACTTCTCTCTTCGACACCATTTTTCAAATGCTGCCATATAGGAACGCCACCAATCATGTTATATGCTTTCTTCATGTTTCCTCCGTCCTTCTTCTCTCCATTTATCAATATCGAAAACATATTTGTCTTTGTCTTTTGGCAATGGTATGATTTTGTTTATTCTCTCTTTTGAGTGCTCTATCCTAACCTTTCTTCCGTTGCAATCTGATAATGTTTCTGCCCCACAAGCTCTGATAAATCTTTTGATAAACTCTTCATCTATGACATATCCTATTCCTTGAGATCCTGTCGAATGTCCTCCTTTTTGATAAACAAATCTGGCAAATATCAAAAATAATCCGTGATCGTCAAACCCCACATCGCAACTTTCCACCTTAGCGATGTCTATCTCTCTATCTTCTTCTTCTTCTTTTCTCATCTCGTCCCATCTCATCTCATCTCATCTCATCTCATCTCATCTCAATATTACCATTTATATCTGCCAGCATATTAACACCTGTCCATTGTCCACACTTATATACAATTATCGAACATATCTCCGAGATTGCAACATTGTCGCTCTATATTATTGTCCCCGCTTACTGTTCCCGTCCCATTACATTTGGCACATTTCTCTGATCCTTCATCATTCAGCTTGTCTCCATCGTTATCAAGAAACCCTTTACCATGGCAAATATCGCATATTTTTACTCTTGTCTCCTTTATAATTTTGGGGCTTGTCTCCTTTATAATTTTGGGGCTTGTCTCCATCTTCTTGCATTTTCTGGAATATGATATTGATTTCGATTTCAACATGCCTTGTTGCACTACTTTCCTAAGTTCTTTGAGCTCCAATACCCTTCCAGCAAATTGCTTCGCTATGAACTGTTTATCTTTATTTGGAGCTGATAACAATGCCATATCGAGTTCTTTTTTAAGCATGTCTGTACGAAACTTAATATAAGCAAGAACATCTTTCTTCTCTACCAATTTGTCCAATATTGCCATTTTGCCACCTTTTGTTCATCCCGCCAATACCATTGATCATTTCCCCAAACTTTGACATTTCAACCGTTTTTATACTACTCATATTTTAAATTTTTCAATTACCTTATGTCCACAAGCTAAATGAAATACGACCATTCCATTTACAACAACCACTTTTTTGGTCAGAACCTCTATAGATTCATTCTTTTCCCTGCTACATTCTATACAATAACAGTATATATCTGTCATACTATCCTCTCCTAAATACACCCTTCCAAATCGTCGTAATCTTTCATTGGTTCCAAGTTTCTATATATTAATCATTTACAAGATCTCATTTGTTCTCATACTCTACTCGTCAAATTTCTGACCTAGAAATATCTACATTTTTATTCTCTTCCCCATCAATCTTTCAAACCGCCTTTATTATCATTTAAAAAGATCTGCAAATCGTCCAGATTACTTATGTATGGCAACACTACGAACTGGACCTCTTCCTTATTATACGGGAAACTCAGCAGCCACTCTCTTACACATTTCAAGCAACAAAACTCCAAGGTTTCTGCATCTCTATTGCCGTCTTTCCAATATATTTCCACGTTAAGAGTATCTTTACTCGTTTTCATCTCGCAATTATCACAAAAATGGTCGTGCCTCTCAGGTATGAGCTCTGATCCACACTTATCACATACAACAGCAGGTTTTGTTATTTTTCTCATTTTATTTTATGCTCCCAATCACATTTGAATTCTTCCTCTGTATATAGTAGGTTCGAATTTATTATTTTCATATTGTTACCTGTTTCATATAGACGTTCTATACTTTTTCCACTAATTCCAGTCTTCAGTAACTCTACTCTTTCTTGCATAGTTTCTAACATTTTGTTTCCCCTTTCTTCGATACATTTTTCTATTTTACTTTTCTACATCCATTCTTTCTGCACATACCTGCTTAATTCATGATTCACATTAGATTCTTGGATCTCAATAAAAGATTGGTTCACATAATATTTCTGAGTTTCATGATACATTCGGCTTACAGGTAACCTCTGGGTTTTACCATGATATTGGTTCACAAAAGTAATCTGGGTTTCATTTGGTAATTTATTCACAATTTATTATTGGGCATCATTTGGTATACGGTTCACAATTTTTTGCGCGGGTTTCATTTGTCATCTGATTCGCATTTTATCTTTGGATCTCATTTATCGGTTGAGACTCTCGACAGTTTTCTATGGATTTCAAATCGGTAATGGTTCTCATCATTCCTCTGAGCTTCATATGAAGCGTGGTTCACAAAGATAATTTGGGCTTCATTTAGCAATTGATTCACAATTTGTCTTTGGACTTCATAAGGTAGTAGATTTACAAATTTACCTTGGGTTTCATGAAAACAACTGTTCATACAATGATTTTGGGTTTCATGAGCAGTACGGTTCATACAATGATTTTGGGTTTCATGAGCAGTACGGTTCACAAAGCTTCGTTGGGCTTCAAACAATAACCGGTTCATATGTCATTGCTGGGCTTCAAACTAGATATGATTCACATTTGTCTATTGGGTTTCAATATACAAAAGGTTCACAATTCATCACCGGGCTTCAATTACTGTTCGGCTTACAACATCTTACAGGGTTCCACTTGTTGAAAGATTTACAAAATCAATTTGGGTTTCATTTGCTATACGGTTCACAATTCATCACAGGATTTCATTTATCAGATCGGTTCGCAACTGTTGTTTGGATCTCATCAACTAAATGACTTGCAAAGTTTCATTGGACTTCATATCCCATTCGGCTAGAAAAACTTCTCTGAGTTTCAAACGAAAACCGGCTTACAAGTTTCCGTTGGATTTCATATCTAATACGATTCACATGATTCCCTTGGGTTTCATTTACTTTGGATTCACAATAATTTACCCTATTTATGGATCTAACGGTTCGCAAAGCTTCTTTGGATTTCAATTAACAATTGACTCGCGTATTTTCATTTGGATTTTATGAAGATTTTGACTTACAATTTGCCCTTGGGTTTCGTGAAATAGTTGATCCGCAATCATTCTTTGGGTCTCAAACAAAGGATGGGTCGCAATTCTCCATTGGGATTCGTTAGACAAAAGGTTCACAGTTCCTGCTTGGATTTCATTTGTTGAAAGGTTTACAAAATCAATCTGGGTTTCGTTTGCTATGTGGATCACAAGATACTAATTGTCTTCATGCACAGTTTTGCTCACAAAGAATCATAGGATTTCATCAAGTAATTGATTCACATAATTCTTTTGGGTTTCATGATAAACTTGGATCACATTTATTTGTTGGGCTTCAGCCAAATTATAGATTCACAATGGCGCACTGGGCTCATGAAGTATTTGATTCGCATGCGATCACCCTATTCAACTTATCATGGTTAGCAATTCTTCTCTGGACTTCATACTACTAATGGTTCGCAATTCTTTACTGGTTTTCAGTTGGAAATTGATTCTCAAATCGTCTTAGGATTTCATTTTAGAAAAGATTCACAATTTCTGTCTGGGCTTCATATACAAGCAGAATCACATTATATTTCTTGGTTTTGTGAACATGTCTGGTTCACAATTTACTGTTGGACTTCATATATCTGTCTGTTCACAGCGTTCCATCATTTTCACAATGCGAAATATTCCAAACTTAAAATAAAATATAATCGGGAGGAAATGGATTTGAACCATTGACAATCAAATATCTGTCATCCAATGATAATCTTTGACATTCAAACGACTTAGAGTACTCCAGGTGTTTATCGTTGGTACAACAGGTGATCTTTGATCATTAAAGTCCTTCAGGTGTTCATCCCCGTATAATAGACGATCTTTGAGAGGGTTAATTTTAAGCCAGGTGTTCATCATATTGTTACAGATTCGTTAGTCTGCCCTTTTGAGGCATCCTCCCATTAATTTCTTTCATGTTTCAAACACTATTATCAGTCCTTTTGTATGCAGAGTCGGGAGGAAATGGGTTTGAACCAATGACATTCGAATAAAGCTGCTACACAATGATGATCTTTGATATAAGTATGCAATTCAGAGTAATTCAGGTGTTCATCATCGGCACAATAGATGATCTTTGTAATCCAGAATATGGTCAGGTGTTCATCATATTGCCGCAGATTATTTTCGTTAGTCTGCCTGTTTGAGGCATCCTCCCATTATCAATTCTCATATAATGTTAAATAACATGAGAATATGCTATATACTATGCTAAAATATATAAGCTTTTCGTACACAGAACAGCCACGATTGTAAAGATAAAATATACGATACAGCAGACTATGTACGATATCGACATTTTCATTATTATACCCAACAACCATTACGACAACCATTACAACAACCATTACAACCATTATAGCTTTTCGGTTTCATCAAATAAATTGTTCACATTCGTCTATTGGGTTTCGCGCCGTCTATGACTCATAACCATTTCTCCTATTCAACAATTTAGCGGTTTACAACATGCCTCTGGATTTCACTCATGGATTCTGTTCGCAATTTGTATCTGGATTTCATTTGAATAATGACTCGTGCACTTATCGTCTGGATTTCATGAGAATTTTGTTTCACAAATGCCCACCGTGTTTCATGACGAGTTTAGTTCACAATCTTCCACTGGATTTCATTACAGTAACAGTTCACATTTCAGCTCTGGGTTTCATTAAGCTCATGGATCACATAGTATTCCTGGGTTTCATGTACAGTCTGATTCACACAATGCATCTTAGGACTTCATTATTTAAATGGTTCGCATATCACCTCTGGGTTTCAAAAGATGGATGGTTCGCATGTCATCTCTGGGTTTCAAAAAATGGACGGATCACATTAATCTCATGGGTTTCAAGATTCATCGAACAACAAGTTAATACTGGGCTTCGCTCAACAACTGATTTACAAATAGTCCTCGGATTTCATTTCACAAACTGTTCGCATTTTCTTTTTGGATTTCATTTATCAGTTGAGACTATCGACAATTTTCTATGTGTTTCATTTTACAAACGACTCACAATTGTTCACAGGAATTCAGTGGTATTATAGTTCACACTTTTCTCTTGGATTTCATATTGGTCTTAGTTCGCAATTCATACTAGGATTTCATTAAGCTTTTGGTTCACATTTTTTCTATGGGTTATATATACAACTCGGTTTACACAATTCCATTTAGTTGCAGACTAATGCCGACACTCGTTTAATTTCTGATGTACAACTTCGCACACATCTGAACAACTTGGATATATGAATTACTCCTCCTCAATTTGTTTACATATTGATCTATTTTTTTCAGACCTATTGTATAAACTATATGAAACATATTATCTCATCGTCTGTATTTGACATGCCGCTTTGGTCAGTAAATTGCATATTGACGCGCTCCTCTATTTTATAGAATCTTATTTCCTATTTGATCTTATTTCCGAATTAATCACCTTTCTCCAATAAATCTTTTTTCTTCATACATCCTCACAAACTTAATTATTGATCAATTTAATACATTGTATCAATAATCGGCCAAGGAGAGCTGAACTTTTTCTTTTGTATTCGTATCTTTTATATTCGTATCTTTTGTATTCGTATCTTTTGTATTCGTATCTTTGTCTTTATCAATGACGTCTTTTTCCTTTTTCTCTTCTTTTACATGTGCCAATGTTTCTCCTTCGCGGAATTTACCATACAACTCTATTTCATGATTTGTTTCCCCGTTTATGAGAAGTTGAGCGTCTTCATAAATTTTTTGAACTTCTTTTGTTTCTGATTTAGCATCCAAAATAAATGCTATTTCTTCTGGATTTAATTCTAACGAGGCAGCAATATTTGGCGCATATCTTTTGTTCTTTATCATCACTTTGAAAAATGGTAACAAATGAAATCGTGTAAATCTAATTGATGTATGGCAACGTTCCCCTATCTTCTTGGACAATGAATCTCGCACTTTCCTCATTCCCTTGGTCTCTGCAAGTCTCTTCCTTATTGTTGGGGTCTGAGATTTTCTATATCCCATATAAAATTTTGACCTCGCACTGACAATTCCTGCAGTCATAAGAACACTCGCATATTTCCACATTCTGTAGTTTTGCCTTATTCTTACTCTTCCCAAAAATAATGATGCTCTAGAGAGATAACTAAAAGCTTCAATTAGATCTCTTATGTCAGTATATTCATATGGAATATTTTCGTCTATCCACTGAATCAAATCTTCTGGATTTTCTTCAAGGTTAAAAGTTGCCCTATGAGCTTCCATAGCGTTTTTTCCCTTAAATATCTTTCCCAAGACGTCAAATATTTTATCTTTTGCGTCCCTTTCGCTTGTGACAATATCCTCAAGTTTAACAAATGGTCTACCCTGACCAATCGCTTGTAAATCGTTTATTGCGCCTCTCAAATCTCCGTCTGAGTTCTCAGCCAATTTTTCAATTACTCCGACCTCACATTTTAAACCCTCTGCACTTGCGATATTATTCAATATCGAAATTATCGAGATTTGTCTTATAGATTTAAACTGAACAAGTTTGCACAAACGTCTAAGACCATAGGACATATCGTATAATTCGTTAGCAATAAGAATAATTGGATAATCAGTCTTCTTTATTAATCCTATAATAGCCTTCTCTCCTCCCCTGTCTGCATTACCGTGGATATTATCAGCCTCGTCCAGTATTATGAGTCTTCCCATTCCACTTAATGTACCTATTTGAGAACCTGCTCCTGCAATTTTTTCTATTATCTTTGCCGTACGTTGATCACTCGCATTAAGTTCTACGATTTCCCATTTCATATCATTTGCAAGCGCATATGCAGTTGAAGTTTTACCATTTCCGGCTCTGCCGTATATGATTATTGCTCTATTATCAGGTATACCATCTACCCACGACTGTGCCCAAGTTCTAAGTTCTCCAATCGCTGTTGGATGACCAACCACTTTGGAAAGTGTCTGAGGTCTATATTTTTCTACCCAATTGATCAATTTTTGTTTCATTGTATCGCTTCTACCAAACGCGTGCTCCAAAAGTCTAACATGGCAAATTATTCAACAAATAAAAATGGGAGAACGCTTTCTAATTCTTGTTTGTATAGTTCCATTTTATGGGATTCTTATACTACTTATTCATTCTTTTTCACCGGCTCCTTTGTAGGATTTTTCGTCTTCTCAATAAAATCTCTTACATCATTAGCAAATGATTCCGGGAATACTGCATAAGCAATGTCCATAAATCTCATTCTAATCAAGGCATACATTATTGGAGGATAACCAACAAGTCTATTTCTTATCTGTTCGCCTGTATATCCATTTACACCAACACTTAGATCATACAAAGCTAATGTGCATCCCAACACAAAACCTGCTGGAACAAGTTCGTCGTTTAATCTTGGCGAAAGAAATTTGCCAAATTCTTTCATTATGTCGTCCACATCATTTTCCAGTTCAAGATTCATAAGTTTTTCTTTTGCTTCTTTCATAGATATTGCGTCTGATTTGTCTACAGTCATATTTATTCTCCTATTTCATTGTTCTACTCTTACAAAATGTAACACTCTCTTGTTTCGCATTTGGTATGATACCAATTTATGCCATCCTCAGTAGTTAAGTTAGCTACGTAATCAAACTGATCACATACCATACATTGTTTTTTCTTTCCATGTTCAGTTAAATCTGGAAAGTTGTTAATGTCAAATTCATCAAATTCTTCCACGTTGCGCTCCTTTTACTATTATTATACCTTCGTCCCCGCCAGTTTTTTCGCACTTTTCCAATATTTTTCTCGTACAAATAGTTCAATATATCTGGTTGAACCATTTCCATTGTATTGCAAAACGAATAAACCCCAAAAGAAACGCTATTATCGTACCAATGCTTAACAGAAATTCAATATCAATATCAGTTATCATCCATATAACGAATACTACACACAACGCAAGCAACTCTAATCCACAAAATATTATCAATCCGTCGCGTATAGACCACTTAAAGTCCGAATATTCTTCGTAAGGACGATGTCCTTCTCCATTGAACCATTGTTTGAATGTTGTCATCTATGATCACCAATTACTGTATGGCTTTTATTCCAATCTCAGAATATTAGCAAGTCCCTTAGTATTTTCTAAGTCCTCTTGAAGTATTTCTTTACCGCATATTGGGCATATTTTGGCTAACTCATTATTGACAGGATAATGTCCTGCGTAATTTTCAGGAATAACTACCGGTCTACGATATTTTTGTATACCAGCAGGCAGTTTGAACTTTCCAACTGAACCGTCGCAATATATCTCCTTTACAATGAATATATTCCCAGTTGGTAAATAGCGGACTCTGTCGCCAACTTTTATGATCTCGTGATTTTCACAACTATCTTCCATTAATCGTCACTCCTTCCTTTCGTTTTCAAAAATACCAGATGTAGATGTAGGATTTTTAGTCATTTCTTCTTTCCTGGCCGGAAGGCTGAATGTGATGTATCCCCAAATAATTATAACTGCAAATATTAAAATCATCATTATATCTGTAATTTCTATATGCTTTATGACCATTATACCAGAAAACAGAAGATAAAGTATAAGAATAATATAGAAAGATGCAACAGGAGGATAGTTCCATATGCCCTTTCTAACTATCAAGATGACCGTAAGACAAACTGCGCTCAAAATAAAGAACGCTCCTAAACAATACATTATTGTCTGTGCTGAAATCATTGTTTATTCCTCTCTTTTTTTCTAATTTTCTTCTTTTGCAACACGAATTTCTCCATAAGGAAACTGACATAACTTATAGGCTATCAAAATTGTATACAATATTAACAACAATTCCTCGCCGACTAAGTTGGCACTTATTGTTTAACATTACATTCAACAATGAATTTTTTATTAACAAGTCTTCTGGCAGGGAAATAAATTAAAATACAACTGACCAGCTCTTATCATGAGAATTTACCCCAAAGGATCAACTCTCACTGGGTGTAGCCTTACACCCTCTATCCCGTCCACCAAAAACTTGATATTCGGGAATGCTTTTCTTATTATATTATAGGCACCATTTACATCAGCATTTATCAATATTCCTTTCGATGTTCTAAACAAACCTCTTGAAATTCTCTTTCCAAGATACCTACTATGTTTCTTAACTTCTTCAGAGTCAGGAAAAGAACATTTTGATGTATATGACTCCTCTTGTTCAATAACCAGGATTCCAACTTCTTCAGCTTTATATTTGATCATTTTTATAAATTTATAAAAAGGAATGAATACAAAGTTCTGATTGGTTATTCCTCCAAGTTCGATAGATTGTTTCTGTCCCTTATTGTGACCAATAACAAGAGTTCCAATTCTCATTTCAATACATTTACCAATAATATATCTAGAATATTTATGCATCAAATCCATCATCTTGTTATTTCTATCGAAAGCCAACTTTGTAATACTCTCACCAGTTCGTATCTTCTTTAATTCTCCTTTTATAACCTGTATCTCTTTGTATAGAGAATCTCTGATATCCTTAGAAGCATCCTTCTTTTTGACATTATATTGGAATTTTAGGTGTCTCAATGTTCTCTTCAGTTTCCATGCTTGATGTTCATAAACGCTCTGTATCTCAGCTCTAACTTTATTATAGTATTGATTTATAGACTTTGAAACTCCACCCTTAAAATTAATTGGTTGCTCAATAATCTTTCCAGATCCACCAAGCATATCAATCTCGGCAAATCCTATAGTTGCAAAATTTCTAAGACCTAAATCTATTCCCATAATTCTATTAGAATCTAGTTTTATCAAATCTTCATTTTTATCATTTCCATTCTTTCCAATTTCTACATTCTTATCTTTATCTTTTATTTTCAGCAATTCTTTCTTTCTCTCATCCTCCTTTAACTTATAAATAATCTCAATCCAATAACCAACACCTGTAGGAACAATTCTAATCTCTCTGAGATTTGCCTTGTCATCTAACTTAGTTTCCAAACCGTCTAACTTTAAATATGATAATCCAGGTTCAAATGCTAATGTATTGACACTTTTCTCTATACCAGACCAACTCTTTTCTACATCTTGGCCAGTGACAATCTTAAACATATTGTTTGGAATTACAACGATATATTCTCCGCCTTGATCGCCATATCCAGGTATATTTGGCTTTCCAGTATAATTTGGATCTCCTTTATAGAAGCCAAACAATCCTTCATAATAACCTTCCCATGAATCTGTCACGAGCATTAAAGTCTGTTGAGCAAGACAAGCCATTGTCATTGAACGATAAGCTTCTCTAAATTTCTTATATTTATCTATCTTAACTCCGTTTTCATCAGTCGCAAACTCAATCGTATCTTTCATCTTATCTAATTCGTTATAATAAATATACCTATCTTTTTTGTTAATCTTAAATTCTTCATCACCTGCTTCTCTTTTTGCTTTTAATAAATCTCGATTCTTAAAATAATTAGACCTTTCAATATATTGGCCAGCATTTCTAAGATCGTTCGCACATTGACATTCATGAGATATGTTTGGATTTCCTTTAACCAATATTCTTTCTGCTCTAAGCCCTTTATCCCTTTCTTTCTTGGTTAATGACGATTTTGGCGATTTTAAATTATTTTTTGGCGATTTTAAATCATTTTTTACCCCACTTTTGATTAGCTTCGAATCTTCTATATGATCCTCGTGAGATATATGTCTGATACCGTGTTCATCTCTAAACTTTTGAACAAATTTCTCTTTATCAGTATCTTTTAGCGCATAATATTCCATCACCTGCTTAGAAGTCATTCCTTCTGTATCTTTCTTAAATTTACCGATTATTTCCTTTTCCTTTTTTGACTGTCTCTTCATAGAATTTCGATCTCCTGATCGCGAGATTCTATCTCTATTTTCTTCCTATTAGGAAGTCTCTGAGAGTGCATCTTCTACAAAGCCAACAGTATCTTTTCCTATAGGAATTCCGAGCTTCCCACCAATATTTTCAAGTTTTCCTATATCCCAATCAGGATTATTAAAAAATAACATCGCTACTTTGTCGCATACCTTAACAATGTTTCTGTCATCCTTACACTTCGATAAATCAATTTTCTCTCTTCTGCTTATATTCCCCACCGTACTATCTACGACACATTCTTGTACATTTGTCATACATTTATTTCTCCATTTTCATTATTCATTATATTCCTTTATCTGCTTCCAAATGTCGGTCTACTAATAGGTCATTCAGTCTCTTGTGACAGTCTTATGAAAACCTCTTACCAATGTTCTAGAATAATAACCGATATCAGAATTTTCTAAAAGATTGTCCATCACACAATTATCTCTTATTTCAATACCCTCGTTATTATCTTGGACAGAAACTCTAATAGAGAAACTTCCATTAGGATTTGTTTCTACAAATACGCCATTTATATCAAAAAAACACATGTTAAAATTGTCAGATTCCAACCTTTCCAAAAATTTACGCGCAAGTTCATTATCCAACTCGTATATCGAATAGGACGCCTTCATATTGATGATATCTATTTGTTCAAACATCATGAATATTACAGTGACGTCCTCTGCTTTTGGAAAATAGTTTTTTGGGTCTGTTATTATCCTGCAATATTTTTCAAACTGAAAACGTCCTATCAATATGTTTCCGTGTTTAACCTCAAATATAGCAATTTTTTGTCCATATCTATCGCCTTTTTTATAAGAAATCTTATATATATAATCTCCCACACCCAACCCTGTCATTCTATTTGCCGAAACTATATTAATATCAGGAAACATTTCATTCAGAATTTTGCTCTTATTAAAATTCCACAAAATTCTGCCACCTATCAATTCAGCAAATCTACCAGCATCCTTATTTGTCAGACATGTTTCCTTTTTTGTAGCGCCATCTTTCAAATGTTTCCATATAGGGATGCCGTCTATCTTCATTTGCGAAACCTTGTTTTCTGAAAATTTTTTCTGTGTTTTCTCTTTCTCAGACATATTTATATAATTTCTCCTGATATCAAAATCATCAAGTCATTGTCCATATCTTTTTCATCTTTTTCGGTAAACTCCGTTTTCCTCAATAAAATCAGAGACCGAGATTTCATTCTCATAGTCATTAGGTTTTCTACATTGTTACATATAAGAACATAACTTATGTGATCAAACTACGTCTCTTCCAATTGGGTTGCCTCAAATTTTACGACCTTAGCCAGATAGACATTTAGGCCACGCTTCGCGTCTACAACTTCTTTAAAGAGAGCTTTTGCGTGCTCATAGTTGTCTGCTTCTTCGCAGGTTATAACAGAGTCAATTATCACGACGATATATTGCTGTTCGAAGCATTTACATTTACATCCTGGTTCATAACAACGATCGTCTACATTTTTACCGCCGTGTACATATCTAGGATGCCCACACTTACAGGTTTCTTGCTCTTTATCTTTCTTCTTTATCATTTTTCTCCGCCTAATATATACGCGATTTATTCACTTCTCTTCTGTTCTACACATTTATTATTCTCTCCAATTTTAATCTCCTCCATCTCCCCCACCATCGCTAGAAGAACTCGAATCAGAACTAGATGACGAGCTTTCAGATGGAAAGCCTGCATTAGCCTCATCGATTTCATCGGAAGGGACTACAATATCTTCGGCAGGAGCAATAAAAATATTATATTCTTCTTCTGTAATCTGACCACCTGACTTTTGCATGGCAGAGACTTCCTCATCAGTCATAGCAACATAACCAGTTGCCGATCTTGAAGACTGCATAGCATAACCATAGCCACCATTGGTATTCAAAAATAGAAAATAATAAACCAAAAACGAAGAACCGTCTGCTCGAGTTACATTTACTTTATATGTCTGATTAGTGACAGGCTTTTTGACATTCCCGACACATCCAGAAGATACCAGGAAGATTGTTACCATCAGCATACCTGACACTAATTTATAGTTCATTTTATTTCTCCTTGAAAAATTTCTGCACCATGTGATACTTTCATTATCATCCTGAATAGCAGTTTTAACAACGATTAATCAACTCCGATACTTGATGAATTCCTACATGGTAAGCTTGCTTTCTATCCACATCTTCGCCACAGTAATCTTTTATCGCTTGCGCTTTCAATTTGTCCAATTTATCGAGCAGATCCGTATCACTAATACAGTCAATTACATACTCTAAAGATCCTGCGAAATCTCTGCTTCCAAAAAGGTCTACAAAAACGTGTACAATTACCAGATATTTTGTCATTCTATTCTCCATTTCAAATTTTATTTATATTACTTACGTTTTCCATTTTTATCCATGCCAGAATTTTATACTGTTTGTCTCGTGCATATAAATAGTTTCTTCTGCGCCCATCTCATTAACTACTATCACCAATCTTTGCGCATGGTTTATCTCTCTTCTGTTCTATCCATGTTCTCTATTTGGGCACGAGTATATAGCATCCAGTATTGCCACACCATGACCTTAATTTCTATAGATATTTCCGTAATATCTTTTCTTCATAACCTTCCACCGGACAGAAATCTTCTTTTATGACATAGATGTTCACGTAGTTTTGAGGAAGGATCTCTGCAAACTTCCTGGCCAATTCCCATGCTTTTTCTTCTGTCTCTATTAGAGATTTCCCGGAATGTTTATCTGGGAAATGCCCACTTATCAACATTCCATCGGTTCTATGTTCGAAATCCACCATAAATCCTTTTGGTTCTTTATTCTCGTCTGTTATTTTTACTTCGTCCTTCGTTTTCATATTGTATCCTTCACCCAATGTGTATGAGATCAATCTATCTCCGTTTTTCTACTTATCCTTACTTCATTCGCCTTATTTCTTATGAACACATTTATCTTATTTCTTATGAACACATTTGTCTTATTCGTTTTTGTCAATATTTTCAATATTCACACAATAGTGTTTGAAAATAGAGACAATAAATACTATGATTATCATGATAGCACCTGACAAAGCTACTGAATTTCCTATCAATATCATACCAAATCCTTTGGACAAGTCCGTTTTACCATTAAACATTGCCAATCCATTCAAGAATGCACCTATAATGGTAATAGTAAATCCAATCAGTGCAATTCCTATTGATAAAAATACTAACACAGTTTCAACAGAAACATTTCTTATTCTTTTCATGGTTTTATCATCTTTTATTTACTCTTTTTAACTTCTCCACTTCGAATCTAATTCACGTTTTTTATTTTCGAATCTCCATCTTTATATCAATTTTCGTAAATAGTAAAAAAATTTCTAGATCTACATGTTGGACATGTGACATACGCAAGTCTGCATCCATTAAAATCAATTGAATATGAATCTATCCAACTCTCGCGACCTTCTTCTCTAACTACAATTAAACCGGCACATAAGTCAATTGTCCATTTTTTGTCAGATTTCTTTTTGATATTTTCGTTGTGTTTATCAACAATTTCCTGACATTTTTTCAATTCTTTAACAATCGACTTATTTTTTTTAATTTCTAGATTAGTAGATTTATCGCCACAATATTTGCAATGATATTCATTCATCATTTTTGGAATTTCTTCTTTTTCAAATTCTTCTTCTTGTTCTATTAATTTACCTATATCTATATCCATATTTATTCCCTCTTCGAGCTTTTTCAAATTCTTCCATTTCTTCTATTATTTTATTTATAATTTCAGTCATAAGTTATACCTCCGTCATTCTTCTTGTCCTCTTGTCTTCTTGTCAACACTCTTCTTTAATCATTACGATATCAGTTAAAGACTGCGTATAAGTGTTAATATACGCAATATTTACATATCCATTCTTGTAGATATGATATTTGTATCATATTTCATATCTGGATTCAACATTTGATCAATTCGCAAGTTATTATTGGGTTTCATGTCAATATACGGTTCGCAAGATACATCTAGGTTTCGTATTATGAACGGTTTACAACATTTAGTCTGGATTTCATATATTTGCCGATTCGGCATTTCTTCATTGGCTTTCGTGTAGATGTTGGTTCATAAGAAATCTCTGGATTTCATATATTTGTTGATTCGCATTTCTTCATTGGGTTTCGTTAAATGACCGGTTCATAAGCTATTGTTGGGCTTCAATTAAGCGCTGGTTCATAAGCTATTGTTGGGTTTCAGAATGTAATTGGTTCGCATTCACAATTTGAACTTCATCACAAAGCTTCGTTGGATTCCATACAACGTGTGACTCACAATCTATATATGGGTTTCATGATAAGTATGGTTCGTAAATTATATTTGGGTTTCATCTAAAAAACGGCTCACAACAATCATGAATTATTCACATAACTCTATTGGATTTCATATATAGCGAGGTTCACAATTTTTATTTGGGTTTTATGGAACATCCGGTTTAAAAGATTTCCTAGGGTTTCATTTGTGGAGCGGTTTATAATATCTTCATTGACTTCATAGAACACTTGGTTCACAAATCTTTTTTTGGGTTTCATAACATACTTGATTCAGATAATATAGTTGGGCTTCACTTAATATTTGGATTCGTATAATATATTTGGGTTTCAGTCTTTGATTGGTTCGCAAGATACCTCTGGATTTCATCAAACTACCGATTCACAATTCCTCTATGGGTTTCATGTACAGAACGGTTCACAATTCCTCTATGAGTTTCAGTCTTTGATTGGTTCGTATTTCCAATTTGGGTTTCAAAAATTTGGCAACTCACACTTTCTATTTGGAATTCGCATGTATACATGTTCACATTTCTAATTTGGGCTTCAAGCTATTAATGACTCACAATTCTACTATTGGTTTCATTTGTGAGTTTCGTGTAATATACGGTTCAAAAGATTTCCTAGGATTTCATTCGCGGAGTGGTTCGCATAGCTCTACCCTACTCATATATAGAGAGGTTCACAATTTCTTTATGGTTTTCATGTAACAGTTGGTTCTCAGTATTTCTTTGGGTTTCACAAAAATTTCGGTTCGTATTTCATATCCGGATTTCAAGCAAAAAATTGCTAACATTTTACATATGGGTTTCAACTTTTGAACGGTTCATATTTCATATCCGGATTTCAAGAAATAATTGGCTAACATTCCTATTCTGGTTTTCATTTTAATAACGGTTCGCATCTCAATTTTTGGTTTCGCCAAGATTCCGATTCACAAGTCCATTTTGGATTTCATTAAACTACCGGTTCACAATTCATACATGGTTTCATTAAAATATTGGTTCTCATTTCAGGTTTGGGTTTCATAAATGTGTTGGTTCACAACTCTTTTATGGATTTCATACTAAATTCGGTTCACAAGTCCATTTTTGATTTCATATAAATATATGGTTCACAATGATTATATGGGCTTCATACTTGTTATGGTTCGCAAGATGTTATTGGTTTTCACCACATGATAGCTTTATAAAATTTGTCTGGATTTCATGATCTATTTGGTTCACAATATACTTCTGGGTTTCATTTACAGAACGGTTCGTATTTTAATCTTCTGCTTCAAACATATCAAAGACTCTCACATAATGTGCAGTTTAAAAGATTCCCCAGGATTTCATCCAAATTACGGTTCAAATTTTGCTCCTTTCTGTTTGGGCCGTGTTTCACAAGATAATACTGGTTTTCATCCAAATTACTGTTCAAATTTTGCTCCTTTCTTTTGGGACCGTGTCTCACAAGATAATACTAGTCTTCATTCAACAGTAGGTTCACATCTAAGCTATGGGCTTCAAATGGGAGGCGGATCATAGGTTATTTATGGGTTTCATATAAATCGTGACTCACATTATTTCTCTGGGCTTCATATGAAAAACGGTTCGTGTTCATATACTGGATTTCAAAATTCGTATGGTGCACAAAATTCTTCTGGGTTTTGTATTTAGTCAATGGTTCACAACTTATTTTTAGACTCCATTACAAGGTAGTATCACAATTTCCATTTTGGTTTCATATGTAGTTGTTCTCATCTTTCGATGATCACAACTACAATATCTTCAAAATTTTCATTTGGGCTCCATAAAGAGATTGGTTCAAAATTTTCATCTGGGCTCCATAAAGAGATTGGTTCATAAGCTATTCTTGAATTTCGAGAAGCTCATAACTAACGTTCTTTTTCTTGTTTTAAACCATTGTTTGTACAATACTCAGGATATATGTCCATATTCTATTTCTTGGATTCATGATACATTCGGTTTACAAGTAACCTCTTGTTTCGCCATGATGTTGGTTCACAAAATTTCCTTTGGGTTTCGCACACGTGTTGGTTTACAAAAGCTTTTTGGGTTTCAATTACTGACAGGTTCGCACATATATTTTGGATTTCAAGCGATGGGCGGCTTACAATCTTTTATTGGGTTCCATTTGAGCTTTGGTTCACAAAAGCTTTTTGGGTTTCATTACCGGTGTGATTCTCAATACGTCATAGGTCTTCATTATTTGAGCGATTTACAATATTTCCATTGGCTTCATGAAGAATATGGTTCGTGCTGCCTCTTTGGGTTTCGTGACGTGTTTGGTTCGTACGCAACCTCCTGGTTTCGCTATGACATTGGTTCACCAAATTTTCTTTGGATCTCATATCATTTTAGTTCGCAAACGTCCTCTGGGCTTCATATTTCTTATGGTTCACAAACGTCTTCTGAGCTTCATATTTCCTATGGTTCACATTTCGTTCTTGGATTTCAATCTATCTGTGGTTCACAATTTTCTTTCTTGTTCCAAGTTGTATATGATTCACTGTATACTTGAGTTTCTCTATCTTAGAGGTTCACAGCATACCATTTGGTTTCGCAGCACGATTGGTTCATACATATATTTTGGATTTCATTCAGATCGGTTCGTACAACATGAGGATTTTTGGTTTCAAATCATGCAAGGTTTACGTTTACAAACCTGATTTCAAATCATACTATGTTCACATTTCATATTTGAGTTTTATATTACACACTGTTCGCAAATCTTTTTTGGGTTTCGCTAGATGCATGGCTCAGATAATATGTTAGGATTTCACTTAATATTTGGTTCATATAGTATGTTTGGGGTTTCAATTGATCTGTCATGACTTTATTATCTTCACTACGAAAGTGACAATTGCCTAGCCTCCATACTCGACTTTACTATATTCTTTCCGAAAGGTTTATTTTTCTTATCTCCACATTGGAGGCATCTATAATGTGAAATCTCTTTGTGCGTACTGTCTTTATAGATTTCCAGTACTGCCTCGTGCTCACACTTACTTTTCTTATTCTCCTTATCCTCCTTATCTGTACCCACACTCGTGTTCTCCATATCTATACATATCAATCCCTCACCGTTTTCTAACGATCGACTTAATACTAGTCCAACATCTGACAAACGATTACCTTTCAAATATCTATTTCCAACAAATTCCAACGTGTCATCATCAGCATAGAAATATACATTTGCATCTGGATTTATTTCGATCAGTTTTTTCAGCTTTTCTACTAACTCGCTTGCTTTCATGAAGAAAACCTCTCAATTATATCTGTCCCTATCTTCTGTTAATCGTCATTGATTTTTGTTAGAAACCTCAGAGAATTCCACTGCAATACCTCTAGACTTAGCAATTAGCTCGCTCATCCTCCCATCTTCAAGCGCATAAATAACCAAATGTACATATCCCTTTATTGCGCTTTCGACGCCTTTATCTACTTCATCATTTCCTGTCTTACAATCGACTACAAAATGCAAAAAGTCGTTATGATATTCCTTTACCATGATTATATACCTACATGCTCTTTTTTTTCTCCTGTACGTTCTAATTCTTGGAACCATTTTGGTTCAATCCAAGACAACTCTTCAAAAACTTTCCTAGAACAACTGCCATCACTTCTACATTCTTCGTTGATCGAATCCATGATTCTTTCCAATCCTTTTTTTAGGATATTCTCAGGTGTATCAACAGGAAGAAGAGTACAATAAGAACCGTCTTGCACCAACTCTCCATCAAAAGATATGTCAAATCTCAGAAGCTCCACATCATCTGGATCGTCAGAATTGTAATCTCCATCTCGTCCCTCTCCTAAATTTACCCATTCTACATTATATCTACCATCGATAAGTGCCAGCTCAGGAGCACTACCTTCAAAATGGCGAGAATCTTTTTCTACATTTTCATCTGTCGAACACATTGTCATCATTCCCAATTTCTATCTATTTACCTTTTTCATTATTCGTTTTGGAACGCAGACCTTGTCTCTATTTCATAACTTATGTAGAAAAGCATCATAGAAAACACCCTACCAGCACCATGAAGCTATTTTTGATCCATTTCTCTAAAAAGCATTATTGCATTGTTAATCATTTTCTCTGCACCTATGTAATAATCCAAAGATATGTCGTCATCATCTCCATTTACTGCCTTCTTTATATCTTCATCACCTGGTTTCCCCATATATTCTGTTATATATGCAGTTGCTAATTCCTTTCTATAAGGATTTTCCGGAATTTTTACCATATTTGCTCCTTTTTATTTCTTCATTCTTTTGTACGTATCAGATCTTCTTTTGCTAACATTCTCATTAGCTTCTTAATTTCAAAATGCTGATATGTTATAATGGCAAATAGAATTGGTACAATAATTCCAGCTATGATAGAGAACCTATAGTCAACATTTACTGACTCTTTATATACCAAAACCGATATACCCAAAGAAACAGTAAGTAATAATATTGTACCAAAAAATATAAGAAGATTATTACTTCCCTTGTCTGCATCTTTAATACGATAGGTTTCTTTTGTTACCATCTTCGGTTCTTCATTTTTAGCACCAAAAGATGAAATCAACGCCGTATATACTATCGTGAACATAGTTATTTTCACGCCATATTCCACAAGTTTCTTTTGTGCCAAATATATAAACTGTCCTTCTGTCTTTAAACGATCCAAGACTATATCTGATATTTCTTTATATGTAAAAAAATTCCTAACTAAAACACTCAACGTATTGTCCACGAAATAAGAAAAAGAACCAGAATTCTTAACAATTGGAGAATCGTCATCTATTTCCATTATTATTCTGGCATCCATTTCACAACTGCACCCATCCTTTGTGGTAATATTAATAGGATTAAATTTGAAACTATTTTCCCATATTTCTGTCATTATACTTTCTCTAGGATTTTTCCATATTTTTGTCGTTGTACTTTCTCTAGGTTGTCGCCAATCAACTACGAAAACTTTCATATTTACATCCTCCCATATCATTATTCTGTTCTCTTAATTTTTGACTTATTCTTGGAGCAGTCCCCAAACTTTTCATTTAGAGATCTTATTTCTGTTGCAGAAGATACAACATAATAAAGACCGTTAGGTGCACAATGGTAGAATGCAATACGTTTGATGATCTCTACTTTAAACCCTAGTCCTTCCAGATCTTTTCTATAATTATCTGGAATATCATCTCCGCGATAGAAAGTGTTATCAGTTTCGTCGGTTATTCCACAGAGATCTTTCACGTACTTTGGCCATATTCCCATTACGTTTGGGTCTACTAGATCTACTATCCTATATTTTTCTCTCTCAAAACCTAGAATGTCGAGTTGTTTCTCTAATCTCTCATGTCTTTCTGAAATTGTCAACGGCTCCGCTTTTTGAGCTGACCCAATACAAATCACCACTTCATCATTTTCTTTGAAAATATAATCTATTAGGAACAGATGCCCCTGGTGAAACGGTTGGAACCTTCCAAGGAACAAACCCAACTTCTTCTTACTCATTCCTCTCACCTTTTCTTACTCATTTTTCTTCGTCATCTCCTTCATTAAGGAAGCACACATCCTCCCTTCGCATACCGCCACGAATTTTCTTGTCATTCCATAACAATACATATTCCCTGGAACACCTTCCTTCCATTGTGAATCCCAACATTTCACAGGCACCCATAAGAGCATGGATCACGGCTTTCGTGCCGCTGCAATAAGCCGTTGAAACAAAATGGGCTTTTTTACCTCGGAAAAATTCCCTATTTGTAGACTCAGAATAGGAACAAAGCCTTGTCAGAAATGCTACCATCTTTGCTGACGGCATATCAAGATATACAGGAGAACCGAGAAGTATCCTTTCTGCATCCTTTAACTCATTCGCAATCTCCTGGAACTGATCTTGGAACCTACATCCAAGTTGACACGTGGTACAATGGTGGCAGGCCATCATATAGTCATCCAGGAAGAAATACACAACTTTCTCGATATCATACTCTTCTTTTAAGCGTTTTGCCTCTGATCTCAGAGCCTTATGAGTATTCTGACTCTCGCGATAACTTCCATTCACCACTACTATTTTTCTTTCCATTTTTCTTTCCATTTTTCCACTTCTTTTTAGTTTCTTACGGCATTATGTTTCACTTCTTAAGGTCTTATGTTCCACTTCTTAAGGCCTTATGTTCCACTTCTTAAGGCCTTATGTTCCACTTCTTAAGGCCTTATGTTCCACATTCTTTCATATTTTGGGCGGAATTCTTTGTATAAATCCTCTAATTTCAGATGAAGAGTGTCCCCAACATCAAATTTACGCACCTCTGTATTGTAAAACTCACTGGTATAATATAACCACTGATACCAAAACATGAAAAATTTCATTTTTTCCTTAACTACCTCATTCCGAATCATCAAAGGAGTTTTGGAATCATAATTCCTGTAGTCATCTCTACTGACAAATGCGTAATACTTGTCCCAGATTTTTGTCCCTCGGAATGGCATCAAGAAATTGCCACATATCATTTCTGGCGCAAGCTCGTAAATCCTTGCCATAAGTCTTTCATAGTAAATCTTTCCTTCTTCCTTACCGACAACATCAAGAGGGTTAATTATGAAAGAAAGATAAGTGTAAATCCCTCTTTCTTTCATCCATCTCATCACCTGATCGATGTTACTATTCTTCTTATAGTCCTTGTTCACTTCCTCGAGCCCCAAACAGATCATATAGACACCATTATCTTTCATAAACCCTATACTTTCCTTGCTCAAAGTATTGGCAGAGGCAAAAAGATATATCTTGGCACCTATTTCTGAGATTATTTTCAGTCTTTCCCTCCAGTCTTTTTGTAACGTGAAGTTTTCATCCCTAATGAATAGATAGTCAGGACAATGTCCCTTCAAAAATTCCACTTCCTTTATCACAAGTTCTGTTGGCTTCTGGAGTAGTTTTGGAGACATTATTGGTGTACAGCAAAACTCGCAGTTGAATGGGCAACCTTGAGATGTCCATAGGGAAACTACCAGGTCTCTCAATTTCTTATCTGGAATTATCTGTTGGTTCCAATCTGGCCGATAAAGATCATATCTTGTAATTTTTTTGAAAGTGCTTATACCATTTACTACCTGTCCTACTTGATCAATTGTCGCAAAGATATCGTCACACGGCCCCTGTATTACTTTTCTGGCATAGCGAACAAACTCTTCCGGGAAAGTTGTTGGGTGATATCCTCCAACTATTATCTTATCGATATTATGCCTTCCAGCCCATCTTACAAACTCGTCGTACCCTGTGATATACACAGAACAAACATATATTAGCACATCTTCGTCGTCAAAATCAATATTATATTGGGAATATTCTACGTTATCGCCTTCAGGCAAAACGCTCAAAACTGATGGTTCCAAAGACGAAAATAAGCCACATGTCAGAGACTTAGGCATAGTCTCAGGAAAAGTCATCCCAATAATCCTCTTTTTCTTACGATTCGGAAATATATCTTCGAAAGATACGTCTCTCCATCCTTTTTTACCGCTTTCTGTCATATAATTACCACATCAATTTACAATGTCAACTATGAATCTTTCCCCACTCTCTCAGCTTTTTGCGTTTTCCAATGATAAATCTCGAACTTCTGAGCTTTTCCTCGCAATCTTCCAGATCTTTTTTTCTTGACTCTCTTATCATGTCGAGAATATCTTTATATGTGCCTAGATCCTCCGCAACACGTTCAATATCTGATTGTGAAGCAATATTCTCCCGAAGAATCTCCAAATTTCTTATCGATTCTTTAAAGTCGACGTCTGTATCTTGATGTTCGAATTGCCAATCATACCCCAATAACAAAGCAATCGTTGCCATAAATTCGTCTGGTATCGTGATACAATTTCCGAACATACCATCTTTCCAAATTACACTGCCATCATTTGGAACCTCTGTTCTTACTTCAAAAATTGCCCAGTCTGGATCAAAACCAGATAACCTATAACCCAAGATCTTACATATCTTTTTCACAATTTCCGAGTTTTTCAAATACCTTTTGTCTACCATTCCATCGCCAACCTTTTCACATTATAAAAATCAAAAATGATTACCAAATACAGGATGAGTTACAGGAAACATGAGGTACAGCTTCTTTCTATTTTTCTCATTAGCATATCCGAAGATATATCCAAGGTTTTCCCTTGCAACCTCTTCGGAATCGCAATATTTTTCGTATTGTCCCAATATATCATCGACATCTTCCTTTGTCTCGCATTTCAAACACAAGTCTATAAACTTTCCAATGTCCATCCCTTCGAAATTTATCTTCCCAAATTTCCCACCAATATCACCATTTTCATCCATGGTTTATTCCTTTTTCTGTTTCTTTAATCTTTTCTTTACTTCCCAAAAGATACTAACCAAAATCGTCATCGTCAGACTATACTCTAACGTATTTATCATTCCTTCTTTACAGTCGCTTCTTTACATATACTTCTAGCTTCTTTACATCTGCTTCTAGCATCTTTGTATACAAATATCATACATACCATAACAACTGCTATCATTATTGGACGTGTTTGTGGCAGTAACCCCATAATTAGACCGGAAATTACCAAAGAAACTACCGTCATTATCCACCCCTTACCGGTTCTATATAGATTTACAGTGTCATATGTTATACATTTTAATTCACATCTCATTTTTAATCTTCTCCCAGTCGTAGCGTCTCCAAGTTTTCTTAATTTCCCAAAAGATGCTAAGTAAAAAAGCACTTATTAGTCCTCCGAATGCATTACGACATAGTTAAGACAACATCCTTAGCGTTTTGAAGTGCTGTCAATACTAACATACACACACGCCACAAAACTGTAGGACAGTATTTCTATTAACCGACAATCCTTTACTAACCCCCTTACCAACTATTTATCAACCATTTCTTCACATCGTGCCGGGCATTTTTCCATTGGTTTCCATTCTTTTATATGCTTACCGCAATATAAGCAAACTACTGTCCCCTCACATGCTTGATGCAATCTTATTATTTTGCCAAGAGGAGGTTTTGCGCACCGTTCCCAGTCTCCAATCCTTTTGATGCATCCGAACTCGCTATAAACAACTACATCATGTTCCTCTCCATAATGTTCCATCAAGAATTCTATTGGTACAACTCCCATACCTAGTATTGAGACCTCTAGAAGACCGGTCTCATCGCCACCTAACGCACTCCTGATATCTTCAACATGTTCCAATACATTTAGTAAAGTTTTGTCCCCATGATCCAAACCTTCCTCGATCCGCTTTCCACATTTTAAACATTTGAAATACCATATTTCGCTCATTTTATTCTCCCAAACGTTTTTTCCATTATTTTTCTTTTGAAGACACGCGTCCGCCTTTTAGTCAATCTCTATGTACTCAACAACATACATACCTTCTGGAACGCGAGGATTAATTTCCTTACTTATAAATTCGATAGACGTTTCTATTCCAACACTAATATTGTTTCTCACTACATTCATAATATTCTCGCTAATAACAACAGAAGGTCCTCTATATGCAAGATGCAACGTCACATAGTATAATTTACCGTCACAAACAAATGCTCTCATTCTCTTAAAGTCAGCACCTGAACGCTTAAACAACAGTGCCTGCAATTTTCTTGCCTTATATATGTTCATCTTATCTCCTTCTACTCTAATTTTTTCTCGCTTTACGATATATAATTACTAAAATAGAGAACATAATAATGTTTCCAAGATAAGCCAAAGGTTCTCCTCTGAACAAAGAATAATTATCGCCATTAATTACAAAAGCTGCCCTTTGCCAATTTAGAAATCCAAAACAAATAGCGATGTTTTCTGTATGTCCATCCATCATGTGGACAAATTCGTGTACCAAAACGGTCAAGAACACAAACCCAGAAACCATGAGAACACACTCCGTAATATCAAGAGCTCTATTCCAATTGATTTTCACTTCATACACCATCCAGTTCACTTTTTAACTCCATCCAGTTCACTTTTTAACTCCATCCAGTTCACTTTTTAACTCCATCCAGTTCACTTTTTAACTCCATCCTTCTCCTTTCAATATGGAAACAATACTCCTTGCAGATATCCCTGGTCCAAATATTTTTCCTTATCAACATCTGGAACAACCCACACCAAATCCTCTGAGTACTATCTCCCTTATAACAAAAGTGTCATTCCCACACTTTGGACATAATATTGATTTTTCGTCTGTCGCCATATTTACGACTTTCTATTCTTAATGCTTAACCATTTTCATAAAAATATATTATCCAGTCTATGACCTCGTCCAAGGTATTCTTACACATGGCAGTCTTGTTCATATATTGCCACAACTCTATTATAAATCCTCCGTCCGTTGCAATAACACTACCAGTCCCATGAGAACAATTAAACGCAAGATCGAATCCGGAAGCAACAAGTTTTCTAGCCTCTTCTCTAAATAATGGATTATGTATGTCTCCATAATTAGGAAGCATCTCATAATGAGATACATACCAGGTTTCAATTCCTTCCAATGTATATTCATCTTTCTGGCGAATTTTCGCAGTTGATTCTTTCCACTTAATCTCCTTTTTTTCTGAATCTTTTCTATTCTTATCTTCTATCCTCATTTCTACAGCAAATTTCATGCTTTCAAGTCCATCTAGCCGCTCTTTTATATCAGGTAAGGAAATTAAAAAATTTGGCATTTTCAATCCTGCCACATCTACAAATTTCTCATTTACAAGCCCTTCGCGAGCTTCATTAAGCATAACATAAATACTCGCCGTTTTACGCTCGGACGCTATTGCATCATCAAGCAAAATTTTAATATTTCTCAATAAATCTGACATCAAACTTCCTCCTTTTTCTTTTTAACCCTATTCAAAACTCTGAGCATTAATGATTATTTCACCGTCATATTCCCCATGTCTACCCGTAACATCTTGGACTATTTTCAAGACCTTTTTGTGAAGCTCATTTTCTTCTTCCGTATACCGGAATCCAAATTCTTCTTTGATCAAACCATCTCTCTTTCTTGGGTCTCCAAGATTTACATGCAACCAACCCCAAGCTGTACCTGTGCCATGTGTTACACTTGCTTCTATTCCAGCATCAGCAAGAGCTTTCTTTACAGCTTTTGTTTCTTCTTTATGACTGTCGTGGTTACGCCATGACATTTATTTCACATCCTACAAAGTATCCTACACACCCTTACGTTTTTCTATTGGTAGAAAATTGCCAGGTTTGTACGAAGCAAAAGTCTACCAACACTTAAAAGCACATCTAACTGTGCTCGTAAGAACAAATTCTCAATTGTTACAGCGAACATCTTCGTTGTCTCATCATATCTATTGTATGCCCATTCGAAATATCAGCTTGTATGTGTTATAAATGATGCACAAGTATATAAGCTTTGCCATAACAGAAATACTACGATACATGCAGAAGTATACAGATTTAGTATAGAAGCCGTGCAGAACGCTAACTTACTTCCGTATTCAGACGTTTTTCTCGATATCAATTCTTGCGCTATTACACATATTTCGTTACACACATTTCTGATCAGATTGCAACGTTTAACGACGTTCCTATTTTACGAAGGGAGCTATCGAACTCGATGACGTATTGTCGGTCTTGATCCATGTACCATAGTTACTTGTCTTCCCTCCGGAGTTGTCATTAATCTGACCAACTCCATACAATCCATGATTTTGTATATTCACGCTTAGCTCGAGTAAATCATTTTCTTTCTGCTGCCATGCATATTTTGAGTCTTTACTACTGAATCTGTATGTATAATGAACAAGGTCATACGATATTATGGTAACATCGTTAATGTAATCGGTATGTTCCACTGGCCAACAGGTCCGACTCTTTCCACTGCCTGTACATTTCATCTCTGTATATGTATATTGGTCTATTTTTGTGGAATTGATCACACCATACTCACGGCCAATATTAGAAGAATATTCTGAGCCAAATCCTATGATTCCAACTATTATAATCATAAACACAAAGAATATGCCTGGAATTATTAGATCGCTTGCCTGAAACCCGTCTTTCTGTTGGTAAAGAAGTATAATCAATGAACATATTAACAGCCAGCCAACTATTATATTGAGATTGTCGGTCATACCCTTTCTAGTATTATATGCTTGTTTGTACAACGTAGGTTCATCAATCTTTTTACCTATAGTAGTTACAAGGTTAAGAATAGATAATACTGGCTCCTTGTCAAGTCCTTTAAGTGCTCTTCCTCCAAAGGTTGATAAATACGGTACTGCGATAATATCGTGACCATCTCCTATCATACCATATACTGTATTATCTTGGAAGACAAATATCGCAAGTCCATTGTCTTTTTTTTCTTTGCCGACTCCATGGTCATTGAACCATTCTCCCATCTGTTCAACAGTCATCTTTTCTTTTGGAAATACTAGGACAGTTTCATATCCTGACTTTACATCCAGTTTCCACAGGTAATCACTAAGTCCAAGATATGACTCGCGCGTCAGATATCCTGTCTCATCGTATATATATTTCCCTCTTTCTGGAATATCTCTTGCCGAAGATATAGATGGCAATAGAGCAAATGAAACAATTAGTAAAAGAACTAATGTTGTATTTATATTCATGTGTTACCGCCGCCAAAATGTTTCTTTATTAGTTTATCATATTCTCCGTTTTCCTTCATTTGCTTGATGACATCATTTATCTTTGGTAGAATCTTCTCTGGATCATTTTCTCCGACAATAACTCCATACGTCTCGCTAGTATCTATTGTACCAGTCACTGTCAAGTCTTCATAGTTCCTTGCGAACGTATCAGCAACGGGCTTATCTAGTACAATAACGTCAATGGCACCAAGCCGTAGTTGTTGGAGACCAGATCCAAAATCTCCGAATGTGATATTTGTCATATTTACCTTGCCATATAAGTTTGACTCTACCCAGGTTTGACTTGTAGTAAGTTCCTGGTAGCCAACGATAAATCCTTCAAAATCTTTCGCGGTGATATTGCCTGACGCTTTGAATTTACTGTTCCTCGCTATCAGCACTGCTTGCGACGCATTATAATATGGATCAGAAAAGTTAACAACTTCACTCCTTTCTGAAGTAATTGTTATTCCTGATATCGCCATATCAATAGATCCTGTTTCTACCGCTGGGAAAATAGCGGCAAAGTCACTGAAATCTTTTATTACAAGTTTCCGGTTGAGTTTATCTGCTATTGCTCCAGCTAGATCTATATCGAACCCAACCACTCTATCTCCTATCATATATTCAAATGGTGGGAAAGGGGTATTTACCCCAACCATAAGCATATCTCTCGGTGGCTGAGAAAGAACGGATATGGTCCTTGGCACTGTATACCAGGCAAAAACCACTATCAGGACTATTATTCCTAATATTATTATTGGCAACGGTTTGCCCATATCATATCACCAACTTAAATATTAATGTTCACAATAGGAGCATTTTCAGTACCTGGCTGGGCCTTGAAGAATTCCATTTCTGTAAATCCATAGCGGGATGCAACCCACGAACTGGGGAAAGTCATTATCATTCTATTATAATCCCCTACAACTTTATTGTAGTCTTGTCTTTTCTTCGCTATAACGTTTTCAAGCGCTGCCATCTCGTTATTAAGTTCTGAGATCTGATCCAAATTTGCTTGGGGTACAGATTCTGAACGTGAGCTCACAATAACATTCCAGCTTTGTTTCGCATCATCCAAAGCTTGAATAGCTTTATTGACAGACGCCGTATCATTTGGATGTTTTATTGCTTCCTGGTATGTCTGATTAGCCGCAGAGAGACCTTCTCTTGCTTCGGCATATCCTGTTGTAAGCTTAATCTGGAATTTAAAGCTTGCTTCAGCCGACTTCATCATGTTCGGTATTAGGTCTCCTCTGCGTTGGAACTCGGTACTCAAGTCACTTGTTGCTTGAGCAGCATCAACCTGTTTTGAAACAAAGCTGTTATATGTGGTCCAGTTATAGAGGCCAGCAATCGCACAAAGTGCGACAACCACCAAAGTAGCGTATATTATTTCTTTTCTCATGTTTGTTTCCCTCGTATATTTTGGTTCTTATATTTCTACTTTCATTTGTATATTTTGGTTATTTTATTTCGATATATCAGAAAAGAACTGCATATTATCCTAAATGGATATACAGCGCTCTCCTGTCAGCTACATACTGGAAACGTCAAACACTTTGACCAGAGCTATCTCACTCTTTCCGCCTATGTATATAGGTGTAATGTCATTCACGGTAATGGGCATAATTGACAACATGTCTTCTACGCCATTGCTCGCAGCTCCTCCAGCCTCTGTTATTATCTTTCCCATCGGGTTGGCTTCAAAGAGCAATCTCAGTTTCCCTTTCTCCTTGCCCTTAAATCCTGGGTATGCGAATATACCTCCTTTATGGAGTATTTGATGTACATCTGCCACAAAAGATCCACTGAAACGCAGCTTATAACCATCCTTTTCAAGACTCTCTATAAACATCGCATGTCCTGGCAAATAATCTCTTCTTAATGCTCCAGGCGCATATATCTTCCCGTCTGGAATCACGATATTTTCCTGTGTGAGATGGAACTCTCCGTAATCGTCCATGACGAACTCGTGAACTCCATTTCCACTACCAACTGTCAGCGTTAGTGTGGTTAACGGGCCATAAAGAATATACATCGCGGCAAGCATATTTTCTCCCTTGTCAAGAACAGTACCTGGATATATTCCAATAATTGTCCCAACTGCAAGATTCACGCCGATAAGAGAAGACCCATCGAGAGGATCAATCACTACCCCGAAGTTATTTTTTGGGCTTTGCATTTCGATAATATCTTTGTTTTCCTCTGTAGAGATATATCGTGCAAGACCATTTTTCATCAGTCCTACAACAAGAATTTGGTCAGCTTTCTTGTCAAGTTCCATTTGAGTTTCCCCATACGAATTCTTAGTGTCCGATATATTCTGATTTTCCAGAAACTCTCCTTTTATCTTCTTAGCACTTCCGCTGAAGAAAAGTATCAATTCCGATAACTTCCCATCAACTTTGTTGTCTCTTAAAAATGTTTCAAGTCTCATAGTTTTCCTCGTTTTCTATCATAGTTTTCCTCGTTTCTTATCATAGTTTCTCCCGTTTTATTCCTTCTTCTGTCATAATATCTTACCAATATCTCACCACTCATTCTTTTCTCTTGGTATTTCGCAAGTTTACGTATCCTTCCTAGATGGAAGGGTTATAAGTATCGATTTTCCAGTCACTTTGCATGGAAGTTTCATCTTTTCTTGCATCACTTTGGAGAGAAATCCGTCTATGTCTTCAGATTTTATATCCGAAGGCATTTTAATATTTCCAGGTTTAAGGTTGAAACTTGCCGCTCTCTTCCAAAATTCATCCTCGAAGCTATCTTCCTTTTTCTCTGTTACTGTTATTTCCTCTGTCATAACTTACCTCTAGCTAATGAGTAGCCCCTCTCCCATACCGGTAAATATCCATTGCAACTCTAAGCCTGTCAGTGACTCTTCCTCAGGTTTTTCAACCCCAAGGTCTTTAAGTATTTTCTTACAATCTTCTTCCATAAAAATCTCCTTTTTTCATTTTTTCAAAGTATATCATTTTCAGTTTTCTGTATTCCCTAAAATGAGAATGACCAGTAAGTCACCCTCGTTCATATATTAATACTCATCGTTTGTTTCAAGTATATGTTACTGAAATATATGGGATATGGCCAGATTCCTTTGCGTCAATTTCAGAATTAGTTATTGTTGCAGCAGTGGTAATCATGAAACCGTTATTAGCAAGGCTACCGTTCACCCATCTCTGAACTATATTCCCGAAACCCTTAGTCATATGAGTACAATCGCCATTACCGGTATTGCATATAGGTATGTCGTATATTCCATAGCTTACGCTTTCATTTGTAGGTCTGAGACTCCACTTGATCCCTGTTTCTGTCCATGTTCCTGTTACAGCGAACATTTTCGCTGTCCCATTAGCTTGAGACCAACTTATAAAATCGTGTAGTTCTGCAGATGAAATGTTAGCTTTCTGTGGAATAACACTAAAATTGTACTTGAAATATCCTATTCTTCCTGCATCAACGTAAATAAAGGTAGCAGTTCCATAATTTTTTGTAGGAGCTTTGCTTGAAACATAAGAGTCTGCGCTAACACTTATGTTTACAGTTATTGGTGTCTGTATTGGACTTTGGGCCAACACCGTATAGTTCACAGTCTTTGAATTATTATTGCCACTCGTATCTTCAGCGAAGACTGTGAACGTCTTATTACCAGCTCCTGTAACATTTATCTTTGTGCCGTTGGGAACTGTTCCTATACATGACTTCATAGAAGTTTCGTCAGTACAAGAATAGTTTGCAAGAATCGTTGTCCCTTCGTTATATGTCGTCGCTATTGGAGTCACAATGGTTATATTTGGAGGGGTTGTGTCTATTGGAGGCGGTGTAGGAGTTGGTGTTGGTGTAGGAGTTGGAATATCTGTTCCAAAATATTCTGACATTGTGACCACTTTCAATTGTCCAGCATCTTGTTTTTCCTTTAAGAAATCACTGATTATTTTAAAATCTGAAGTCTTATATTCCTCAGGAGCATTTACACCAGCCACACAACATATATCTGAAATCATGTGAAAAGATAACATTAGCAAACCGTTCTGTGCAATAGTGTCATTAATTTTTCTCTTAACAACTTCTGGCGGTTCTCCAGCTTGCCCATATGCTGGGAAAGAATAAACCATTAATGTCTTCATTGTATAAATATCAGGATCTGTCAGCTTGTACGCTTTATATATACCAGCATCATCTTCAACAGTCCTCGCCGCCAAATAACCACTATTTTTTACCGCTGCTATTACATTGGAATTGTAAGCTCCATATGGATATGCCAAGAAGCGGTACGATCTTGTGAACCCAGAACTTTCTAACCAATTTCTGCTTGTATTAAGTTCCATATTTAATTGCGTATTGTTTCTCGTAGTGAGATCATAGTGATTTGCTGTATGACTTGATATATCCCAACCTTTAGAATACAAATCTCTAGCCTCAGTAATATTTATGTCTGCCCATCCGTTATTTCCTGACGCTTTTATTACTTGATTGGTTATCAAAAAAGCCACTCCTGACTGATTGTTAGCTTCCATTATGGGAAAAGCTTTAAAATATACACCAGTATCTCCATCATCAAAAGTAAAAATAACTTTTGGAGTTGCTCCTGCTGTTCCGAGTAATGCTAACATTATTACAAATGTTGACAAAACTTTGACTATTCTTCTAATGTTTTTCATATTTTTATCCTTTCAACTACTAATTTTTCATATCATATAGCAACCATCTTTTCTTTTGTGCTGCATATCGTGTCCACCATGTCATCTTCTGATTTGTCCAATTATCTATTGTATTGGCACAGAAAACTTCTTTGTCACAGTAAAATCGACCCAATATACACTATAAATATTTGCTGAGGGAACTCTTGCCTTTATATCTGTTACTAACGACTTTGCAGGATCGCTCATTGGTAACCACCAGTTCATATCTTCTTCATATCCTATCTGATATCCGACTTCTGAGCCTGAAAAAGAGTTCGCCCAATTAACATACTCGTCGACCGCTCCCTGGTATGAACCAAGATTAAGGCTATCTGTAACATATGTAACTCCTGCTACATGTCCAGAACCAAGATGACTAGGTAGCCAATGTTTTATCAAGAGTTTATAATTCGGATTTACAGCATGAACAGCATTGAGCCAAGATTGGATCTCAGAATCAGTCGCAGGTCTTCCATCTTTATATGACCATGCATTCAACCATTCAGTATCAACACCGAATCCAACAACACTTGGATGACTCTTAAATTTGTTAAGTATCATTGTAGCAAGCCTAGAAACGTTTGCATCTCCTGGCTCTACCTGTAAGATAATTTTCATACCTGCATTATCGAAAGCTGTCAGCATTTTTTCTTCTACACCATTATAGTCACCAAACGTTACATTTTTCGTGCCTTCATATCCTTCAGGAGCCGGAAATGGTATAAAAGTGGAAGTGTCCTGCTTTTCTACATATCCAACAACAAACTGGGCGCCTGGAGAACTTCCTGGAAATTTAGCAGACATCTGTTGTGCCACCATTACCCAATAAGCAGGGTCAACCTGGTCATGCCCGTATTTATTACCATTTGAAGGTCCTCCATAATCTGAGCTTCTAAATCCTGCTACTTTTACTAATGGAACAGTGTCTGATATTGGTACTACTACCGGAGACATTTTCTGCGCTATTGCATGTTTCGAATTATTTTCTCCAATTATTACTCTTTCTTCTCCTTTCGTACAATTTTTCCAGTATTCATATGGATACACTATGAAAGTAGAAATTGCAACTATCATAACAAAAGCTGCCAATATTATACATATTCCTTTTGACTTATTTTTCATTTTGTTCTACCATCATCTATACCATTCATCTATACCATTCATCAGACATATTCACTTTCTCCAATTTCTATTGCCTTTCACCAAATCTTTGCAGAACTTGTACAATATGTAAAAATCTACAGGTATGCTCATTAACCTTATTGGTTCTGCTACAACTATACTCGTTATAAGACCATTTCTTTCTTTTGCTGGTGTAGAAAAATAGGCAAGAAGAAAGAACGTTATGAACTCAAATACTAGTGTTGCAACTGACAATATGGGTTTCATTGCACAAGCCATATAGACTAAAACCAATGGATATGTTACCTTTTCAAAAATCTGAGGTAATATAAATAGACCAAAAGGCTTCTCTGAACCATTTCTTCTGAACCTTTTAGTCATATTTCCAAAATAGTACGCACTTTGGATGAATGATGAGCTCCATAGAATTAGTTGTGGAGTCAACCTTTTTATCTTTGGTTCAGTTGTCCACATATGTGTAGATTTTACTTGGCAATTTACATACCCAGTGTTACAAAACTCAAATCCTACAAATATATCTTCTGATGTAGTCAGATTGTCTCCAAGAGAACTTTCGTATTTGTCAAATACTTTTCTTAACTTCTTTACGTCATACAAGACTCCGCATCCTATTGGAAAGAGAGTAGTATTGAACATTCTCATCTGAGTATCCTTGACGAAATATTGATCCATAGAATACAGAGCCTCTCTGTATTTAACTACTGACCACTCGTTTATGTAATAACCCAAATCGGAAAATAATCCGTTAACATTCTTAACCTTCTTAACCTCCTCATTATCGGACAACACAACATTGGAAAATTCTCTGATTGACTGAGAAAGTAACTCTTCTCTATTTCCGTCCGTCTTTGTTACCAAAGGTTTTACTACATCTTTGTAGTACTTTCTCTTGTAATCCCTACTCAGAGGTTTTACTATTCCATACGAGCAAGATACCCTTCCGTCGTAATGAGGAATGACTATTTTTTCAATATAGTTGTCTTCCAATATAGTATCCGCGTCGAATATTAACAATTTATCAGTTCCACAAGTCTTTACTACCATCTTTAAAGACGGAGTCTTACCTATAGATTTCTCCCTTCTTATAACTTCGATATTTAAATCTACAAACTCCTTCATTAAGTTTGCAACTTCGAAAGTGTTATCAGTTGATCCATCGTCTATAATTACTACCTTGTCTGCCCTACGGGTTTGGCGGGCTAACGATGCCAAGGCATACGGAAGTCTCTTTGACTCATTCTTACATGGAATCAGTGCTGTTATAGTAAACACAGGTCTTGTTGGCACTTGTCTAACTGTTTCTCTCTTCGCTATTCTTGCATAGGCCCCAAGAATAAGTTGGGAGCCTAAAGCAGGAACGAAGAATGGAAATCCCATTTATGCACCTGTTATGTTCATATCCATGAGCATATCCATGGGCATACTAATGTTCATATCCACGATCATGTTAATGTTCATATCCACGATCATGTTAATGTTCATATTCATGTTCATATTTACTCTCACACCCATATGATTACATAGTTTTCTTGTAATACTCAATTGTTTCCATCAGCCCTTTCTCGAAATCCATCTTACTGTTCACCCCAGTCATTCGAATTACCTTAGATGGGTCCGAATATTTGTTGTGAGTATCTGTTGGCCTTCTTGGAGCAATGAACTTAATTTCTGACTTAGATTTGCACAATCTTTTTATTATGCTTGCCAGATCTATCATGTTAACATAATCGCCACTTCCTATATTGAAAATCTCTCCGTTAAACTTCTCATGACATACGTCAACTGTCATCCTTACAGCGTCGTCTATATATGTAAAGTCCCTTATTTGTGTCCCATCTCCATGTATTTTGATTGTTTCATTTTTCAAAGCTGCACGAATAAAATTTGGGATCGCATATCCGTTAAACGTTTGCCGTGCACCGTATACATTGAAATATCTGACACAAACGGTATTCATACCAGTTTCTTTCGAGAATTCCTGACAGAGAACTTCGGCATTTTTCTTTGCTTCTCCATAAGGAGTATCAGGCTTGAAATTATCATTTTCTTCCATAGGCAAATCTTCTTTCAGATAATCTCCATATACTTCTGATGTTGAGGCAAACAGCAGAGTTTTTACTTCAGAACATCTGCAGGCCTCCAAGACCATCTTAGTTCCATAATAGTCAACGTCAGCCATTGCTTCATCACTCATACTCAATACTCTGTCCACGCCAAGTTCTGCAGCATGATGATATACCTTCGTACAGCCTTCAAGCGCACGGATAACCGTCTTCTTGTCTCCTATATCTCCTTTGATGAAAGTTACATCATCTCTGAGATTTTTTAAGTTTCCTGTACTAAGATTATCCAACACAACAATCTGGTTGCCTTGACTAAATAGGCTATCTACCAAATGCGTTCCGATAAATCCTGCTCCACCTGTGATTAATATTCTTTCTTTCATGTTTTTCTTTGTCTCCAAACTTCTTTTTTCGCGTTTTTCTTATTTAATTTCCGACCAAGTGATCGTTAATCACAATATAGCAATAGTGATCGCCTGGTCTTTGGAAAAAATAGAAAATTAAAATTTCTCAAAAGACAACCTTTTGTCACCTTTGTCAAGATTCGACAACATTATTTACACAATTACCTGTTGTACTACCTGTTGTGTAAAAATAATACTTTGTGGATGAGAAAAATAATCTCATCCTTCAAAATATGTCTTGTCCTTATCTTTGTTCTATTTCGATATTTTACCTCATTATTTTACTTCCCGTTCCAGTCACCTACGAGTGGCGTATCGCCGCTTATTCCGTATGCGAAGGCTATGTCGGCATTACCTGCACTATTATTGTTCTTAAGATAGAACACGCCATTACGATATACACCAACGGTATCAACGCCGTCACCGTTCCAGTCACCTACGAGCGGTATATCGCCGCTTATTCCGTATGCGAAGGCCAGGTCGGCATTACCTGCACTATTATTGTTCTTAAGGTAGAACACGCCATTACGATATACACCAACGGTATCAACACCGTCACCGTTCCAGTCACCTACGAGCGGTATATCGCCGCTTATTCCGTATGCGAAGGTCAGGTCGGCATTACCTGCGCTATTGTTGTTCTTAAGATAGAACGTGCTATCACGATAGACACCAACAGTATCGATGCCACTGCCATTCCAATCACCTACGAGCGGTATATCGCCGCTTATTCCGTATGCGAAGGTCAGGTCGGCATTACCTGCGCTATTGTTGTTCTTAAGATAGAACGTGCTATCACGATAGACACCAATGGTCGTATTTCCAATAGTTGGAACAGTCGGTTCAGGTTTTGGAACAGTTGGCACCGGTGTTGGTACAGGTGTTGGTACAGGTGTTGGTACAGGTGTTGCAACAGTTGGCTCAGGTGTTGGTACAGGTGTTGCAACAGTCGGCTCAGGTGTAGGCACAGGTGTTGCAACAGTTGGTTCAGGTGTAGGTTCAGGTGTTGGTTCAGGTGTTACAACAGGTAAACCGGCAACATTTAACATGAAGCCAACTGTACTAACACTTCCATGACTATCATTTGCCGTGATGTTAAACTTATACATACCTGTAGATGCGCCTGTCGTATCGAATACGAACTCACCAGTAGACGAATTTATGCTCGCATTATCCACCAACCCATCGGCAGTAAACACGATAGCATCATTGTCTACGTTGTCTATTGTCGGGGTTATTCTGAAGATAGAACCTTCAGTTGTTGAGTATGTAGCATCCATGCTCAACCCTACAACATTGTTGTCCAGAGTTTGATTCGCATATGCATTTACTGAGTACAGACCAGTTGTCGAATTCAGACTTTTTGCAATGAAATTTACCGTTTCGTGTGGAGTGACGTTGTTTATAATTAATTCTCCAACTTCTCCTGACAATTTAGGCACAGATTCAACATATGTGGCATTTGTTCCATTCTCAAAGTTTCTGATAGTCGTTATTTCGACTAAGTCAGTGTTAAGACCTGCTTGATATTTCAAGTCCATAGTGAATAACCTGCTACTCTGATTTACTGACGTTATAACAGGTATATCAGTCACTGGTATTACTGTTGAAAGTTCTGCTGGAACCGTGCTCATAGTTGTGTCATTCATTGCATATACGTCTACTGTAACATTCTGACCTGCAGATAACCCTGTCACGTTGATAGACGTGTTAACCGTTCCATTTGTCCATGTTAATCCTAATGGTGTTGTCACAAGTACGTCATAAGAATCTGTCTTATTTCCTACTGGATTTTCGCTCCACTTGGTATTGACCCATGTAGCACCAAAAGTCGACATAATTCCTATTGGAGCTTCTGGCGCAAAACTTGGTACTGTCGCGCTTATGTTGAGTGGTACACTAAGACTTCTTGTTCCCCATGTCGTATTTACTGCCGCTACTGAAACCTCAACAGTCTGCCCTGGGAGTGCTGAAACAGTAAAAGACCTATTAATTACTAAATAAGTCGTTATTCCGCCGCTTGTCACATCAAAGCAATCTGTTTTTGACCCGTTTCCATCTGTCCACGAGAAATTTACGGTCCTATTTGTCATATTTACAATAGGGTCAACCGGTGCTGGCGGAGTATATGGAATTATAACATCTGGCACTTTGAAGTATTCTGATAGAGTCTCTACTTTGACATTTCCACTTGTATTCAATGCTGCGAGATAGTCGCTTATATTTTCGAACTCGCTCAACGGGTAATCATACTGTCCAGTTGGCAAAGGTCTCGGTGTCGGTACGACATTATGGAATGTCAGTATTAACAAACCATTATTACTAACAGCGTCGTTAATCAATGACATAACTTCACTCGATGGAATATACCGAAGTGTAGTACCATTTGACGTACTATAAGGTCCGTCCATCTGCGTAGTCATATTCATAACTGGCGCAACATAGTTCTTATATGTAGGATTGAACTCTCCATAAGTATCTACTGTTCTTGCCGCAATATACCCAGACGTTTTCAGATTAGACATTAGAAGGTCGTTGTATGTTCCCCATGGATAAGCGAAGAACATTGCGCTTCTACCATATCCTCTAGATGATAACCAATCCTTGCTTGATATCAGCTCCTTGTATATTATACTATTGTTCGAAGTTAAGAGATAGTTGTTGTCATTCACACAGCAATGGCTCCAAGAATGACTAGATATATCCCATCCTTCGGAACTTAGCCCATCCAAATCGCTATAGGTCATATAGTCCAGGTAGTATCCAGGATTCTCTTCTGCACTCATTATATCAGTCATATCAACAAATGCGACTCCTTTTTGATTGTTAGCCTTTAACACAGGCATAGCATTTGCGGAATCTGACTTGTAGCCATCATCAAATGTTATAATAACGACACCAAATTTTCCTGCCAGATTATTAGTAATAACCACGCTGAAATTTGTGGGTATAGCAGTATTTCCGTGTGCATCTGTTGCCATACAAGTTACCGTCGTAGTTCCTATTGTAAATAACGTCCCAGATGCCGGTAAGCACGACGCTTCTCCTATTCCATCAACCAAATCGTTTGTACTTGGCGGCGTGTACATAACTGCAATTGGGATAGCCGAACTTGCAGAAACATCTGCATGGTCGCTAATTACTGGTGCTGTGGTATCTACAATTGTTACATTTTGCTCGTCTGTTACCGTTGCCGAGTCATTTGTTACTGTCCATGTTACAACCGTAGTTCCTACAGAGAAACCAAGAACTGGAGCATCATTTGTAGCTGGTGTCGTATTGCCAGAAACAACCGGAGTCCCAAGAGAAACATAGGTTTTATTTCCAGTAGCTTCGATAGGTCCAACATCTGCTGGAATCGTTAATAACAATGGTATTCCTGCCGCTTTTACGTTAACGATTCTAACTACTTCTGACGCATTGTTCCCTGTGGCATCTGCAACATTATATGTCACTGTATATGTCCCAATTATTGCAGTATTTACAAGATTCTCAGTTATGATACTACTTGTCAAGTTTACATTCCCAGGCTGATCAAGTGCTGTTGCACCTGCATCAATGTATATGTCTCCTTGAGTGATGTTTACTGGGCTTATTCCAAGCATGGTTATTATTGGAGGTATATTGTCGACCAATGGTTCAACATTCAGTACGAACGATGCTGAATCATTAGTATTTGTTACAAGTTTGCTCCCATTTAAAATTTTTCCTCCACTAATACGAACCGTTATTGGATATTCTCCAGGAGCTATTGAGCTATTGCTACTGAACTTAACATATTTAGTTGTTCCGCAGCTCGTAAACGTGAGCTTAGTCACATTTGTAGTAATTCCCAACGGTGTATATATTGTCACCGTCCCAGAAGGATTGCCAGTTCCGAAGTTGCATCCTGTAAAATTGTCAGAATTATTGGCTGCTATATGGTAACCAACAGCAATACTATCTCCTGCCGCTATATTAACGATAGGACCGACATTATTCTGTACGTCGTCTGCAAGCGCCCCAATTGGGGCAAGTAGCATTATAAAAATGCTTAACGATAGAAATTTGTTCATTGTCTTCGCTCCTGACACAATGCCTAATAACATTTGTACCAGAGAACCTATTGAATTGTGTTTCATATTTTTTTTACCTCTCCGTTTCTGATTTTCATATGTCGCGTCTGTAGTTTCAGGATTTCAACCTGTTAAAACTTTATATACAGACTTTTATCGATATTTGCGTCTCCTGACGAATCGTCTACCGATACCTAAAAGTGCATACTTTTACACTCATAAGAATGAATCTTGTACTACTGAAATAAATAACCAGAAATATTATTAGTCCATATACTTCTCAAAAATATATAATCCCCACTATTCCTGGTAATATTCCCGTAATTGTTATTTACTTCTTGCACGTAGACCGACTTTTTCTGATGTATCAATTACTTTTACAGGTACACCTTCGAATATTTGTTCATGTTCCCTTTCTGCTATCTGTTCATTAACCTTTCTAACAGATTTCAGCAGTATGGCCTCGTGAACATTGTCGAACATGCAGATAATAGCGTTCAGATCCTTTGGCAAACATTTACCGCTAAAACTATGTCCGTGTTTCCAAGGATGTATTCCATAATACCTGTCCATCTGGACAACTTTCCTTATGGTATTGGAGTCTATGGATATTTCTCTGCACATTAAATCCATCTCATTGAAAAAGCTGATCTTTGTGGCATTGAAACAGTTGTTGGCATACTTCACCATTTCAGCTGTTCTCAGATCTGTTCTTACAATTGGGCATTTGAAAGTCTCGTACAGCTTCAACAGAGCATCACCTGATCTCTTATCATATTCCCCAATTACTATCCTATCAGGGTTCATGATATCTTCGTATGGATGTGCTTCATTTAAGAATTCAGGATTGAAACACACTCCAAACTCTGCTCCAGCTTTCTTACCCAAATACTCCTCAAGTATAGGAACAAGTATTTTCTCTGTAGTCATTGGGATTATTGTACTCTTGGCTACAACCAAGAAATAGTCATTCCTGCCTCTGCAGGCAATTGACAGGTTTTTGACCGCAGTTTTTATTATGCTCAGGTCTATCTGTGCATCCTTATCTGGTGTTGGTACACATATAAAGAAGACATTTGAGTCTTTTGCCACATCTTCAATATTAGTAGTGGCCCTGTATCCATTCTTTGCCAAGTTTTCTATTATACGTGTGTTAATATCAAAAAACAACACATCATGTCCAATTGTATGAAAACCCATTCCTACGGCGGCACCTACTACTCCGCTGCCAATTATACCCACTTTTATTTTTTCCATTTTTACATCTCCTGTTTTAACGTCTTTACATCTCTTGTCTTTTCTATTTAGTTTTGTTCAATTCGCGTTTATCTTTTCAAGTATTAATTATGTCTCGTTCATTCTTTGAACACCTTTTTTTGAATTCTCCATACATCCAATGGTGCAAAACATTTTTTCTTTAACACGGTCCTCAAGGACGAGTATATCCCTGCCACAATTTCCACATTTTACTTCTTTTAGTTCCATTATAACCTCCGTTATTTCATATCTTCTTCGTCTACTATCTTCAACATTGGTGTTGCAACATCAGGTACAAACACCTCGTCGACTCTTTCAATACCGAATCTTATTGCTACATCGACGATGTCAGCTATTTTAGCCGTAACCCTATACTTACTGAAAAGTTCTAACTTCTTCGCAGTTATAAGGGTATGCGTATCGTCAGAAATAGCAACTGTCTTCGGCATATGTACCTCTTAATCTTTTTCTTTTATTGGTCAAATATATCACCAAACTGAATCGTAATGTAACAATATTACATTATAATTTTACATACTACAGTACAAAAGTATATAAGCTTTGCTATTACAGAAACGCTGCGATGCTAACAGATAGTACTAGATGCAATGTGACTAATGAAGTTACGTGCAGATATAGTGTGTTAATCTGTCGTATCTTCACCACAATATCTTTGGTATCTTCACCACAATATCTTTGGCATCTTCGCCACAATATCTTTGGCATCTTCGCCACAATATCTTTGGTATCTTTACCACAATATCTTTGGTATCTTCACCACAATATCTTTGGTATCTTCACAACAATATCTCTGTCATAAAAAAGTTCCGTTTTTCTTGCAAAAATGTCCGAAACCTTTTCCTATGTCACCATCTTCTAGCGTTTTCTATATACGTGTCGCAAGTGTTTCGCATTACCTGTTTCGCATTACCTGCTTTGCATATGTAGCCTTCAGTTAACAGACGTCTTCTGAAGAGTGTCGCCACGTTGCAATTTTATGAATACCATAAAACAAATAACCAACACCGTAAATATAAACAGTTGTCCTACTGTCCCATGATATATTGATAACGTGTTAACATTGATCTTATCTCCAATTATAACAGCCATGAGAAGTCTAATTATATTAGCAAAATATAGAATTGGGATAAATACAAATGCGCCAATTCTACTCCTTAAACTGACATTTGGTATTAACCACACTACAATGATGAATATTGTAATTACAGTCAACCCACTACATTCTGGGCTTAACTTCAATGGAGTTATTTCTTTAAAATTGAAAATAACATAATCATTGAAATACGCAGGAGCAACTCCAAGATACCAAGAACTTACAACAGACAGTAATTTTGCTGTCATATTAGTAACACTTTCGTAACCTGGATAAAATGCTATCAGATAGGCGACTGTCGACATTATTACTAATGTTCTAATTGCTAAATCTTTACTCATTTTTCTTAGATTTGATGTGAACGTCTCCATTCTCTCCAAATTGGTAATACCATCACAATTATCGCACGTTTTGTTCGTGTTTTTACAACTCATACATTGGTCATATTTCATCATGATAACACCGTCCTTGCCTCGTAATTTTTTATAACTATTTTTTTAATATCTGATTGAATTTTATCATCAACAATCATTAACAAACTTGACATGCCCAAAGTAGCTATTGCGAACATGAGAATGTTATTATACCAAATATTTATCATAATTCCGTGCGTCAGAAATACATAGAAACTTAGGCTGGATGCAACTACAATTCCACTTTTTGAATTAATTGAAATTTTGGGATATAAACCCATTATTGCAATATGGGCTCCTAAAACAAAAAACATAAGATATATTAAAGGATTACCGGAACCAAAACTGATATTATAATAAAATTTTGACGCGACTGATATTGCTATTGCACCAATTATAGTCAAAAACGAAAGATATTTGGTTAAATTGTGTACCAATGGATATATTAAATATAGTCCAATTAAAAGACTGATAAAATAGGACACTGGATTTATCAAATGTGACCACACCGTTAGATTTGTTATGTCCATGAAATAAACAGTTGTTCCAGTTAATTGTATAATCCAATCTTTTGTCGATTGATATTGTAGGATTTGCGGCTCCGCGATAATAGTGATTATAAAAGACATCCACAAAGCTGGATATAATCGTACAAACTTTTTATAGTAGAAAGGTAACACATTTGAAAATGTGAAAGTTGTTTCAGACGTAGAAATAAAAAGTAATGCGCCACTAACGGTTACAAAGACAAGTACCCCAATCTTGCCTATACCTAAAGTTTCTCCCATGATCATAATTGAAGGTACATTTTCATTTATTGAAGACAAAATATGTTGGTAAACAACCATTAGAATAGCTCCAATGCGAAGTATATCAAAGAATAATAAATGTTCCCTTTTTGGATTTGACATTTGTTTATCTACTGAACAACAATTGATTTTTTTAAGCTTCAATTGAACTATATTATCAATATACCATGCGATGTATGCAAGTACAATCGAGAATATGACAAATCTTAACATGTTACTGTATTCCCGGTTTAATATTATATCATGAGTCAAAAAAACATAAAAGCTCAACTCAGACAGATGTGCAATTATATTATTTGAAGAAATAGTAACTTTTGGATATATTCCAAATTTGGCAATATAAATACCTCCAACAAAAAACATAAGATATGATAATGGATTACCATAATCGAAACTTGTTGGATAATTCCGTATGCACAAATACGAAATACCTGACGATATTAACAAAATTAAATTTGGATAATATTTCATTGCATTATATATGATTGGATACAGTATATATAACACCAAAATTAATCCTACAAAATAGGCTATTGGATTAATTAGATGATACCATACATCCTGACTTGTGATATTTAAAAATAGAGAAATTGTGCCTGTCAACTGTATAACCCAAAGTTTGAGAGATTGATTTACTAAAGTCGGCACAAAAAGGATGGCAAATATATAAGACGCCCACATTGCAGGGTATAAACGCATGATTCTTTTTTTATAAAATGGTAATGTATTTTTGATTGTAAAATTTGTTTCCTTTGTTGAAATATACAATACCGCTCCACTGATAAAAATAAATAGTATATTTCCAACCTTCCCGATTCCAGAAACCGTTCCAAAAATGTTCACTGTCGGGAAATTTAAATTTAAAACAGTTGCCACATGTTGATAGACAACCATTAGAATAGCTCCAATGCGAAGTATATCAAAAAATAATAGATGTCTTCCTTTTTCCATAATATCACTTCTCAATTACATTGAAATGCATCTTGTTCTTTACTCGTAGATGGGGAGCCACGGTTTCCATTATACCATATAATGGTATCTTAAATAGTTCCCTTTCATCATTTAACCACATTACTCCAGTGATATAGGCAATATAGTAATATACCAACCCAATCAAACAAAAAAACGATAGATAAAGTGGTATTGGCAGTAAAAACCATATAGGGAATATAGCCCAGCTACCAATTATTCCGATTTTCCAATCAATAATACGCAAGCCGCAAAACAGTTTCATCTTCCAGTCTGCACTCTTAATATCCATTGATATACCCCTATACCATCTATTCCTCTGTTTGATGAAATCAGATATACTATGAGGAGACTGTATTGATAATTTACTTTCTGACTGCCACACTTTGATGTTTTTCTTGACTAACTCTCTTGCAAAAGCAAAGTCTTCTGTTATAGTTTCACGATCAAATCCTATATCTTTAAGAATTTTACCGTGTGCCATAAGAAGCTCCCCATGAAATCCATTTATTGGAGTTTTCAACACTCCTGTACCTATTCTGAATATAGTAATGTCATCGAAGTATCTAATAGCATCTGCCACAAACGCTATTTTACTCTTACCCATTCTTGGGTATAAAATACCGTTCGCAGCTTCATATCCATGCTTTGAATAATAAGATATCTCATTAAGAAACTTCGTATCCATTATGTGATTATCGTCATCAATGAAAACATACCATCTTTCAGAATTTACATGCGTTCTTATGAAATATTCAATTGCGCGCCCTTTGGCTATCGCTGTGCATTTAAAAGAATGAGGAACTATTATCAATTCCACATTCTTGAAATTCGCAATAAATAATTTCAATTCTGGGAATAATTCGCTTCCCTCATCTATTACTACTTTCAGAGGATATAAACTCAGAAGTGATGCATTATGACTTATCGAGTCAAAAAGAACGCCACTTACTGACTTCGACGCTTTCGATATTATGACTATATCTACAGCTCTATATTTATCTCCCTTCTTTGTTGGTCCATATAAGACATAGCCCAAAACACCGAGTATGGTAAACGTCGACACTATCACCCAGTGAGCCGCAACTACTACCAACAGCGCTTCGAGTAACATGTTCATTTCTTACGTCTCCATACAAAGAAAATTACAACCCCCACAAATCCAACGATTACCAAAGGATTTACCGGAGCAGGTATGACGGATGAACCACTGCTATCACAACAAGCATAAGGCGACTGCCCATACTGAACTACTCCTGCTGGCAAGTTAATCATCTCAGTTTGATTGAACCAATAACCGCCAATATAAAAATAAGTAGAACCATTGCCAGTTGCCGTTGGTATATTATAATAAGCGGTCAGATTTGCATTAATTGTTGTTCCCATCGGAGTTTTGTTTACAGATGACGCAATGCCTCCATAATGATTTTCTCCTGCACATGCTATTCCTAATGATATCAACAATCCAAACATTGTCAATGTCATTATTACATTATGTATCTTTGTTTTTTTCGTTTTACTGTTCATATACTCACCTACTTCTATTGTGTCATTAAGTCTTTTTCTTCTACAATATTCAAATTTCGTGTCTTTCTGCCATATACAAACACATCGTCGACTCTTTCAATACCGTATCTTATTGCTACATCGACGATGTCAGCTATTTTAGCCGTAACCCTATATTTCCTGAAAGGTTCAATTTCTTCACAATTATAAGAATTTATGTATTATCAGAAATGGCAACTGTCCTCGGCATATATCCCTCGACATTTTTCTTTTTAGTCAAAGATCTGTCAGGTAAAATCATACTGTAATAATATTACATTATAATTTTACATACTATGGCACAAAAGTATATATACTTTGCTATTGCAGAAATACTACGATGCTAAAAGAGAGTGCGCGATGCCATACGGTAGTCAGCAAAAGCCTGCTTAATATATAGTGTGCTTATCTGCCATATTGACGTTGCCCACTCATTGTCAATATGACACTCAACAAAATTCCATTTGTTCTACAAAAATAGCCTGGAATTTTTTCTGTGTTACGGTCTTTTTGATTTATGCTTATGTGCTATGTACACAAGTGTCCACATGCGCGTCAACATACTAAGGATGTGCGTCTTTAAGTTCCGATGCTGTTTACAGTATATTACACAACGCACATCTTGCAAAAGCGTCTTTCTATCGTAGCTAATCGCGCACTTTCTTTTGTTATTCACAAAAATTGAAAGTAAAAAAAGTTTACCAAATTCACTCATTCTATCCATTGTAGCTGTCCATTATCACTACTGATAATATCCAACTCGTACTTATTGTAATCCTCTCCCTTATTCAAGGGAATAAAGATTTGATTTTTTCTGTATATGATATCTTCGTCTGTAGATATTTTCCATATTTTGTTAACTCCTCCATTTTCATTTAATCCCATTAATAGGTAGTAATGATATATATCATTAGGCCATAATCTAGATTTATGAATTATTTTTGTAAACTCCCAGCATAACTCAACGACACTAGATCTTCTTATTGGCTTGCTGAACTTTATTTTTATTCTGATATCTTTATCCCTAATCAAAATGTCATATCTTTCAAGCTTGCTAGACCGAACCGCATCTTCTCCTCTTAATTTTAATTGTTCTACCGCCGTCATTATAGCAACTTTTTTCATCTTGTCATATTCATATATATCTCTACTCATTACAGTCTCCTTACCGCATCACTTTTCTAATGGCGTCACCTTCCCATCCACAAGCATTACATACGTAATCATGAGTCCTGATTCTTTTTTTGACATCCACAGATTCGCATTTTGGACAAGAGCTCCTTTCTCTTGGTCGTCTAGCTTCAAAAGGTATATAGCGTCTTGTTTTTGGTTTCATACTCATATATTTGTCTCCACTTATTCTATCATATAATATCTTCTCTATTATTCTATCTTATAAGTAAGTTTTTGGAAGCCTTCTGCATTATATTCAGCGAAGTTAAAATGACTCCATTTCGCCTCTGTTGGCAGATCCAACAAAACTTCATATACGTCGCACCAGTCTTTACCGGGTACTCTTCTCATAGCACGACCTACTCGTTGTGTGAAAGTTATCGGTGAATTGTGATTTATAAATCCTCCAGCTATAAATGAGTGATATACATCAATATTCATATCATATAATTTATTCCTACCATTCTTCTTAGACACAACTACATCATAGAATATCGAACACTTGTTCTTATCTACATCTTTCCCATAAACGTCTCCGCATATTAGAACTCTACCTCCAATATTTATATCTGACAATGGTGTATATATAAAATTCCCAAGAATCCATCTTGTTGCAACTCTATGGTAGACAGATCCTTCTATTTCATAACCCTTAAGTGTTCTTATTCTTATAGTATCTTCCTCATCAAAATTATAAAACTCATTAATTTTAGCAGTTACCAAAGATCCGCCATAAGGATCTATTGTAAAAGCAGAACTTGGATCAACAACCTCCAAATCTTCAGCTCTAATTATCCCCTTATCGGTTGGTGTTAAAATATCTCCAGAGACGCACTTTATCGCATTGGCCATCACTACAACATCTACTGATGGTATGTTTACACCTTCAGAACCAAGTTTCCCGAATACAATACCACTAATATCTCCCTTCTCCAAGAAATTAAATACTGCACTTCTCTCATCAGATGCCATACCTTGGTCTATTACAGATACCAACGTCTCCTCTTTAAGTAGAGAATCTGCATACATATCCCTGACGAAGACATCTTCTGCGTTTACATAATCAGTAAATAACAGGAATTTTCTATCTCGTGCCGCAATATTTTTACATATATTGACAACATAATCTTTCTTCTTTTGGGACGCAGCACTCTTCTTTTTGACTAATCTGCTGTATTTAAGACCAGACAAACCGCTATCTTGTATGCTATCTGTTACACTGTGGTCTACTATAATTGGAGACTGAAATCTTGGCTCTGCCAATATTCCTCTATTTATTAACTCCCTTATTGACACCTTACTTTGCACACTGCCTAATTGACCAAAGACGTCTCTAGTCATTCCGTCCAATCTTTCAATCGTGGCAGATAATCCTAGTTTATAGGGAGCTCTTATCACAGCATTGACTTTTCTAAACATCTGAGCTGGACAATGATGACATTCATCGACCATCATTAGTCCAAACTTATATTGTGCCAAATCGTCTATTCTATTCATCAAAGTTTGGAATGTTGCGATCACTATATCCTTTCGTACATTTTCGTCAAAATCTCCACTTCTCACCCCTAGCCTCAACGCGGCTCTATCTCTGTCAGTCAAACCCCCGCCTATGATACCCACTTGTCCCATTATTCCAGGACCAAAAGATTTAATCAGACTATCGTTCCACACATTAATTAAAAGATCAGACGTGTGAACAAGTATCAATGTCTTACGACCTATCCTTTTTATAGCATTACACCCAATAATAGTTTTACCGGAACCTGTTGGGGACTTTAACACGCCGATTGATCCGGCAGACATCCAATCGTCAATCATCCTTTCTTGAAAATCATACAACTTAATCTTGAAGTCTGGAAATACAATATTTCTCGCTCTAAAAATTTCTATATCTTCATCTCTTATTCGATACCCCTTTATCCTTAAAAATCTCAAAAGCAGCGGCGCAAATCCAACGCTCGTCCTTACGATAGTAACTCCCTTTTCTAACTTCTTAATGATATACACATATCTTATATTAACCATTTTCTGGAATGATTTATATACCCAAGATTTATAATTAACAATGTCCAAAAAATCTATAGTATTTACTCCGGACAGACTGAAATAACAGTATTTGTCATTCAGTGACATATTACACGTTTTTGAAATATTCAAATGTTTTTTTAAGTCAGAAAGACCTACCATTTCATACTCCCATTTGTATCAAATCCAAAACATCCCAACTACCAAGATAATCCAAATCCATGAAACACAACAGACGCATCAGGAAATAATTTCATAATATAATACGCAAGAGGTCTCACCTCCTCACTCAATACTTTTAGAGTCTCTTCTTCAGATCCTGTTACCCATAGATCAACAATTATCCTATCAAATCTTTCATTGGTTTCATTTATAAACTTGTAAAAGTCTTCATTTTTAATATCAAAATGGACATCTATCGCTTCAGGCAACAAAGGCGATATTAAACCTATAACATCTTTATTACGTTCGATAACAGTCACAGAATTTACATCGACATTTTTCAACAATTCTCCAGTTACCAGACCCAAACCAAGGCCGGCAACTAACACTCTTCCAGAACTATTCCTGGCATAATCTTGCATAGACCACCAGTGAGGACAATCATCGACCATCCATGTCTTCCACTCTCCATTACCATCCTTGATTTCCAAAGACGTAATATCAATAGGCTTTGTTACCAGAAAATATTCGTATCCCCTTACTCCATAAGAATGATAATATCCATTTTTATATTTTTCTCTACTAATTCGTGCAGATCCAAACTCTTTTTCTGGATAATCTGTAGCAGGAGTCTTCCATTCTCTAATTTTTATCATATCGTCTTGCATACTATCTATCCAATTTTTCCAAGAAAAATAAGCATCATCTCTCTAATGTCTATCGTATCTTTAGATACATTGTTTACCTAATCTGTCCTCAAAGAAAACGAACTGTTCTTAATCAACTTCCCCCCAAGAGCAACATATACATCGTCCGCTATCTGATATTCGCATCCATTACACGTTGGGTGAGCATCACATAAATACCCTATCTGTCTATGTTCCTGACATTTTTCAAACTTTATTTTATCTTCATCACCAATTATCATTTTCCCATCGCCAATTTTGCGTTTGCTCCGCAAAGCATAAAATGAGCGATTAAAGCTTCGAGCTGTATACGATCATTCGCACCTTCTGCTATTCTAAAATCTATTTCGCCAATTTTATCGACCATATCAACTTTCAACCTATCAGATATGGTCATATCAAGCATGGCTCGATAGATCTGTACCACCATGTCTTCTCCTGAAAGCCCTTCCTCAATCAAAAGATAGTCAAGCTGAGACCTTGCCTTAATAAAATTCCCGTCAAGAGCATACCTTATCAACTCAGTCATTTTTTCAGGTCTTACAGTACTTGTCGTCTTGTAAATAGCATCCATATCTACTGTTTTATCAATCATTGCCGCCGCCTGCAACGCATTTATAGCACGACGCATATCACCTGATGCTACATATTTTATAGCCTCTAGACCGTCCTTGGTCAACGTTATACCTTCTGTTTCGGCAATATATCTTATTCTCTGCTCGACAGCCTCTCCGGATATTGGTCTGAACCTATAAACCGCACATCTTGATTGGACAGGCTCAATTATCTTAGATGAATAATTACATGACATTATGAAACGACAGGAACCTGTATATTTTTCCATTGTTCTTCTAAGTGCAGATTGTGCATCAGAAGTAAGCGCATCCGCCTCATCAAGGAATATTATCTTAAAATCAGAACCTCCGAGTGGAGAGGTCCGTGCAAAGTTTTTTATCTTGGTTCTCACAACCTCAATACCTCTCTCATCAGACGCGTTTAATTCTGTAAAGTTGTTCGTCCAATCCTCACCAAAGAGTTCTCGTGCCACGCATATAGCGCTTCCAGTCTTCCCCACACCAGGCGGGCCGGAGAAAAGAAGATGCGGAAGGTTCTTCGATTTTATATAAGCACTCAACCTTCTTATAACCTCAGTCTGTCCGACTACATCCTCAAGTTTCTTAGGGCGATATTTTTCTATCCAAATTTCTTCTTTTATTGTCATTACATTCTCCTTGACATATATATCATAATCCCATTGTTACATCATCAGTTTTTAAAAACTTCCACTTTTACTCCTGCTCCCCTTGCTCTATGCACCATATCCCGAGTCCCCTTACTTTCATCAATATTCTCATGAAATGCTAACACCAGGTCAGGCTTTCCCTCGTCAAGCATCTTCTGATTTCGTATAGGCCCCGCACCTTTTCCATATATACCCCACTTAGCCGGGAATACCAAAACTTTGAACCCCAATTTATCCGCGACAAATCCTCCGAGAGTGTCTGCACCCTTTGCCGCTCCATGAATCACAACAGTATCGGAAGGAAATTTCTTTAGTTCTCTTTCTATAATACTCATATTACACCAGTTTCTATCTCCGCATACCAATATCCTCATTCCTTAATCTCCTTACCAGTAATTTTCATCATAACACAATGTACCACATAATTCCACCTTTTCCAAAATATCAAAATTAGTCCACTCAAAACTAACATTATAGACCCCATTGGAAAGATATACCTGTAGGTAACTACTCCTGTAACTATTCCCAAAACAATAAAAAAAATACCATACAATATTCTGAGTCTTGATCCAAATATAGTCATAGCGTCACCCGTTTCAATAGTTAGCCCATTTATTTTTGCATTTTACAAATATCTCATTATCCACACCTTGACATAGAGCGCAATTGTCAGACGCCCCGAGTTCTAATCTCTCACATTTTAATATTTTCCCAGCAGGCAGTATGTCCATACATTTCTTAACTTTATGTCCAGCGGTATCGCATTTGTCAACTATCTTAATTCCTGTTCCACATATCTTTTCGTCAGATGTTACATTTTCACATCTCTTCGCCTCCGTACCAGTTTCTCCTATTTTAACTTTTGACTTATCCAATATTTCTATTTTCATAATCATTCAATCCCAAATTTGTCAACAATTTACTTGACCATCTATAACTCATCCATTTTTTTAATGTCTTCTTTTTTGTCTTTTTTACCTTTATCTTCTTTTCCTCCCTTTTCCTCTTTTCCACACTTCCCGCCTTTTGCTATCTTCATTTCAGATTCTTTTACAATTTTTATCCTTGTCGGAAGACTCCCGCCTTTAGGCGGGAGTTTACCCTACGAAATACTAAAAATGCCCTATAACGAACAGGGCAATCGTATTCTCTTTAATTCTTTCGAATTATTCTCTAGGTGAATAG
>Ga0208687_1000202_pt1 | contig 55895 bp, 17 predicted proteins | sample June2015DPH_6_10_FD_184695 | JGI IMG/M metagenome (GOLD analysis project Ga0208687, IMG submission 184695) | Peatland microbial communities from SPRUCE experiment site at the Marcell Experimental Forest, Minnesota, USA - June2015DPH_6_100... | ecosystem: Environmental > Terrestrial > Soil >...
TGAGCCGCCTCGGCCTGTACTCTGGAAATCCCATGCCTCCCCCTTTCTCTTTTGAACTGGTCCCGATGCAGGTTGTTCAGCTAAAGAAAAAGCCGCAAAGATTGGATATTATAGCACAGAAAGGGGCTGAGTGAGCGCCTCACAGTTTCGTGAGCGCCTGGAAGGGCTGATAGCTCCGCAGGCTATCGACGAACCTGTAGGCGAGCTCGTATTCGACGAGCACTAGGAACACGCAGCAGGCGGCCGAAAGGGACAGGAATAGCACCGCCAGGTGGTTGTGGCGTGATTCCCTGTCGAAGAAACCGTGGGGGTCGAAGCTCCACGCTAGAAGGGACCGCCAGAAATCGCGGTGCTTCCTGAAAAAAGCCTTCTGGAAAAGCCGGCAAAAAAAGAGAAACACCGGGACGTTGAGCGCGCCGAGGAGAACCGCTGAAAGTAAATCCATTTCAAAACCTCTTCTTTCGTATTTCGAGCGGAAGATTACCAGACGGGGAAGGAGGATGTCAAACAATTAGTTTGGCTGCTGCCGGGGACCAAAAGCGTCAACTTTCGTACACTTTCGTACACTTCGCCTCCCGAAGGGCTTGCGGAGAGGGGAATCCGGGAAGGGCTGCTCGAACATAACTGTTGACTTCAGAAAATCGAGCGGTGTAATATCGTCATGCTTTCGGGGGCAAGCAGTCATCCGTTGGGGAAAAGATAGGGCTCCGGCGCAAGGAGGTTCGTTATGGAGATTGTGCGGTTTATGCATGAGGGGCAGCCGCGGTACGGCATCGTCGAAGGCGCCGCGATCTGCCTGTGTGAGGGTGAGCCCTTCACCGGCCTGAAAAGGACATCGCGATTGCTGGAGATGGGCTCCGCAAAGCTTCTTGCGCCCGTTTCCCCGCCGAACATTCTCTGCCTCGGCCTGAACTATAAAAGGCATGCCGACGAGGCCGGCGTACCCTATCCGCCTGCGCCGCTTTTATTCCTGAAGCCGACAACGGCCCTCTGCGGCCCGGGCGATGCCATAGTCCTGCCGGAGTCCTATGAAGACAGCATCGACTACGAAGCCGAGCTGGTCATCGTCATCGGCAAGAAGACGAGGGACGTCCCTGAAGACAAAGCCGCCGATTTTATTCTCGGTTATACGGTCGGAAACGACGTGTCGAACCGCACGGCCCAGTTCAAGGACGGCCAGTGGGCCCGGGGCAAGAGCCACGATACTTTCTGCCCCATAGGCCCGGCCATCGTCACGGACTTGGACGCCGACAACCTTAACATCGGTTGCAGGCTGGACGGACAGGTGATGCAGTCGTCCAACACGTCGAACATGATATTTACCTGCCGCCAGATCGTCTCTTACCTGTCCAGGTGCATGACCCTGCTGCCTGGCACCATCATCTTGACGGGCACGCCGGAGGGCGTAGGCTATGCGCGGAAGCCCCCCGTCTTTCTGAAGGCAGGGCAGACAGTGGAGTGCACCATCGAGGGCATCGGCACACTGGCCAATCCTGTTGTTCGCCACGGGCAGCCCGCTGCCGCTTCAGCGCCCTAAGCCGCGTGAGGCACAAGTCCTGACCCCGATTGCCGGTCCTTCTTGCCCGGCCGCCTCACCGCTTCGAGAGGCAGACCAGATAGACCTCACCGCTCCGTCCCCTCGACGCCTGCGGCTTAAAGACCGCGACCTTTGAAAATCGTTGTTTGAGCTCCGCCGCGAGCCGCGCGAAGTCCGGGCTGAAGAAGAGCTTGATGAGGAAATTGCCCCCTTGCCTCAGCCCTTCTTCCACGACCCTTAGCACGGCCAGGTAGAGCTCGTTGATCCGGGCGTCATCGACTTCCCCGATCCCCGAGAGGTTGGGGGCGATGTCCGACGTAACGACATCGAAGGCAGGTATCCCCACCTCGCGCAACAGTCCGGCAGGATCGATCTCTCTTACGTCCGCCTTCTTCAGTACCACGTTGGGAGAGGCTATCGGCGCCATGGAGAGGATGTCGAGGCCTACGACAAGGCCCGTTTCTCCGACCAGGGCCGACTCGACCTGCATCCAGCTCCCGGGCGCCGCGCCGAGGTCGAGCACCCTGTCGCCCTTCTTTATTATGGCGGGATACCTTTGTATTATCTCTTCGAGCTTGTAAGCGCTTCTGGCCCTGTATCCTTCCTTTTTTGCCTTTCTGTAGAAGCTATCTTTTACTATGTAGCGGGCGTGCATGCCGATGCCGGCGGCTAAGCCTTGCGCGAATAAGGATCGACGATCACGCCGGGCAGCCGCTCTCCTTTCTCCTTCAGCCTGCCGAAGCTCTTCTGGATGAAATAGAGAAAAGTCTTTCCGACCGAAGCCTGCTCTTTTAGCCGGTCCACAAGCCCCCTGAACAGGCTGTATTCCTTGAGACAGTGCAGGAGGTAAGCGTAGTCCTCGAGCATTCTCTTGAAAAAGGTGATTTTCGGGCCTAGCCTTTCTCCTTTTGCCAGGTCTTCCAGAAAGGCCTGCCTTCTTTCCTCGGCCAGATAAGGCGGAAGAACGATGGACGGGTTTACCGCCTCGAGGAGCTTCTTCTCGTCCCCCTCGATGTCGGGCCATGTCAGTAAGAAAGGCTCGAATATGGGGTGGGCCAAGACGTTCTCGAGCGAGGCGGGCGGAGCGCTGCCGCCATTGAGGAGATAGATGTCCTCGGGTCTCCTGACATCGCCCTCCGCTGCCGCAAGAATCCGGTTGATGCTCCTTGCCTCCCCCGTTTCTTTTCCGGACAAGCCGGCCGCCTCTTCCACGAGGTAACCGGCATACGGGGCCGATATGGGCTGAACCACCATTGGGGACGTTGCCCTTCTCAGAAAGTCTTCCAGAAGGGTTTCGAGCCCCTCCCTTGGCAAGGTCATGCTTTTCAGCTCCGTGAGGCCGTCTGAAAAGTGGAGCTCGCCATGGCTGAGGATAAACTGGTTCTTTTTCATCTCTGTAGCGACAAGGAGGACCCTCGTCAGCCGGTCGTCGTAATTAGACAGGTAAGCCCTTGCTTCGCGGCTCGTCTCGATTTTCCTCAGAACGGACTCCCCGGTCGGCCTCGGCTCTTCTACGTGTATGCCCTGTGTTTTCAGAAGGAAAAGAGCTTTCTTGACCAGTTTTTGCAAGCGCTTGTCCGAAAGGGACGGATAGATGAGAGCCAGGAAGCGCGCGGCGTTGGCGCTCTTCAGCTTGCCCGCGGTATCGAGGAGATCTTCCAGCTCTTTTTCCGGCAGACCGAGAACTCTGCCGACTATTTCCTCCGTCGGCTCCCCGCCCTCGGCTATCGACCTGAGTACCTCTTCCATAGTGAATTGTTCCATATAGGCTTGCCAAAGTCAATTGTGCGGAGTCCGGGCCGGGCCCTTTTCGCGCCCGCCCCCCCCTTTGCCCCCCTTCTTCCTTGCGGAACCGGACCGGAGGGATTATTATGACGTTATGTAATGCGTTACGGAGGAAAAGTTTAAATGAGATGGGATAAATTCACTGTAAAGGCGCAGGAAGCGATCTCCGAGGCCCAGAAGAAGGCAGAGGAGATGGGACACCAGATGCTGGAAAACGAGCATCTCCTTTATGCACTGCTTCAGGAAAAGGAAGGGACGGTCGCAGCTATCCTGGAGAAGCTGGGGGCGAGCGCGGCCGCTGTCGGCAGCGACGTTGCGAAGGACCTCTCGAAGCTTCCTAAAGTCCAGGGAGCGGCAGAGCAGGTCTACATGGGTCCCACCCTCAAGAAGTCGCTCGACACAGCCGCCGCCGAGGCGGAGCGGCTGAAGGATGAATACGTGAGCACCGAGCACCTTCTCATCGGGATCGCGGAAGCAAGCGAAGGGGCCGCCAGCAGGATCCTGCGCTCCCATGGGGTCACAAGGGACCGCATATATGCGATACTGAAAGAAATAAGGGGCAGTCAGAGGGTCACCGATCAGAACCCCGAGGAGAAGTATCAGGCCCTTCAGAGGTATTGCAGAGACCTGACCGAAGAGGCGCGGAAGGGTAAGCTCGACCCTGTCATAGGACGGGACGACGAGGTCAGGCGGGTGATGCAGGTCCTCTCGAGGCGCACAAAGAACAACCCCGTCATCATCGGCGAGGCCGGCGTCGGGAAGACGGCCATAGTGGAAGGGCTGGCCCAGAGGATCGTGCAGGGCGACGTTCCCGAGACGCTGAAGGACAAGAAAATCCTCGCCCTCGACCTGGGCGCCTTGCTTGCCGGGGCGAAGTACAGGGGCGAGTTCGAAGACAGGCTCAAGGCCGTCCTCAAGGAGATCGACGAGGCGGCAGGCTCCGTCGTCCTCTTCATCGACGAGCTTCACACGATAGTGGGCGCGGGCGCGGCACAGGGCGCCGTCGATGCATCCAACATGCTCAAGCCCAAGCTAGCCAGGGGCGAGCTCCGTGCGATCGGCGCAACGACGATCGACGAGTACAGGAAATACATAGAGAAGGATGCGGCCCTCGAGCGCCGGTTCCAACCCGTCCGTGTGGGGGAGCCTAGCGTGGAGGAGACCATAGCGATCCTCCGGGGGCTAAAAGAGCGGTACGAGCTCCACCACGGCGTCAGGATCAAGGATTCGGCGCTCATCGCAGCGGCCACCCTCTCCCACCGGTACATAACGGACAGGTTCCTTCCCGACAAGGCCATTGACCTCGTGGACGAGGCGGCCTCGAGACTCCGTATAGAGATGGACAGCGTGCCTGCCGAGATAGACGAGATCCAGCGGAGGCTCATACAGGTGCAAGTCGAGATCGAGGCCCTCAAGAAGGAGCGGGACCCGGTCTCCGCGGAGAGGCGAAAAAAGCTCGAAAAGGAAGCGGCGGGCCTGAAGAAAGAGGCCGATGAGAAGAAGCGCCACTGGGAGAAGGAGAGGGTCCTCATTACCGGGATACGGGACATAAGAGAGAAGATAGACAAGGTCCGGACGGAAGCCGACGAGGCGGAGAGGAGGGGCGACTTTGGGAAGGTGGCCGAGATCCGCTATGGAACGATCGTCGGCCTGGAGAAGGGGGCGGCGGAGAAAGAGAAAGAGCTGGCCGCACTCCAGGCGGACAAGAAGATGCTGAAGGAAGAGGTGGATGAGGAGGACATAGCCGAAATCGTCTCGAAGTGGACAGGCATCCCCGTCTCGAAGATGCTAGAAGGGGAGAGAGAGAAGATGATCCTCATGGAAGACCGCCTCCACCAGCGTGTAGTCGACCAGGTTGAGGCGATCCGGGCGGTGTCGAACACGATCAGGAGGGCCCGCGCCGGTCTCCAGGACCCGAACCGGCCCCTCGGCTCGTTCCTCTTCATGGGGCCCACCGGCGTGGGAAAGACGGAGCTAGCAAAGGCCCTGGCTGAATTCCTCTTCGACGACGAGCAGGCGATCGTAAGGATCGATATGAGCGAGTTCCAGGAGAGGCACACAGTATCGAGGCTCATAGGCGCGCCGCCCGGCTACGTGGGGTACGAGGAGGGCGGCTACCTCACCGAGGCGATCAGAAGGAGACCCTACTCGGTCCTGCTCCTCGACGAGGTGGAGAAGGCGCACCAGGACGTCTTCAATGTCCTCTTACAGGTGCTCGACGACGGGCGCCTGACGGACGGCCAGGGCAGGACGGTCGATTTCAAGAACACCGTCATCATCATGACGTCGAACATCGGCAGCCAGTACATCACCAATGAGGCGGTGGCCGGAAACTACGACCGTTTGAGGGACCGGGTAATGGAAGCGGTCAGGGCCACGTTCAAGCCCGAATTCATCAACCGTGTGGACGAGCAGATCATATTCAGGCCCCTGACGCAGGAAGACCTGAAGAAGATAATCGATCTCCAACTCAAGTACCTGGCGGCAAGGACAGCCGAGCAGGGCATCGTTCTCGAATTCACGGACCGGCTGAAAGAGACCTTCGCCAAGGAGGGTTACGATCCGGTCTATGGCGCCCGGCCGCTGAAACGGCTGCTCCAGCGGAAGATCCAGGACGAGCTCGCAATGTCCATCCTGAAGGGCGAGGTGCGTGAGGGGGATACGATCACGGTGGACGTGGACGGGAAGGGCGCCGCGGTTTTCCAGCGCAAGGGAGAGAAGCGTCGGGCGGCGGCTTCGTAGGGGGGCCGGGTTAATTGGAAGCCCGGCCCGTGGCCGGGCTTCCCGGAGAGGAGTGAAACACAATTTATTGCGCTCCTTGAGCCCGCCGCAAGGCGGGCCGACGGAGCGCTCCCGGTCCGCGCCTTTGCCCTGTCTCTCGGGTCCGCGCGATCCTCACATAGCATTAAACTATGCTCCGGTCGGCGACCCCTCGATCACGCGCGACCCGCTGTGCGGGTGCCCCGCCATCGAAATTTCCTCCGGCCCCTTCAAATGCCTGGTCCCTTAAGTGCCTGGGTAGGCAACTCGGATCGCTATAGGGCAAGCCCTTGACATGGGCAGGACCTTCCTGTTTTAATACTTATCTTCTGATAATGTAGGCGCGTAGCTCAACGGGAGAGCGCTACCTTGACGCGGTAGAGGTTGCGGGTTCAACACCCGCCGCGCCTACCATTTAACTATTTAAATTTATAGGGCTTTTGTTACGTGTCAGACCGCTCTGGGGCGACGCTACAGTTTTCTTATACTGTTAGAGTCAATCGTTATCAATAGGTTTCTTACCGTCGCGAACAAGGCGAAAAAAGAGGCGCTTTGTCCAGATGACGGCAAAGGTGCGGTCCAGGATTTGTCGGACAATTCCTGTACCGGAAAAGCATCTTACGGGCAAAAAACTTCTTTGACCTGCTCGAGCGCACCAGCCGGGACTCTTCTCGGACCGGCCCCTCTGGCTGACCACGCTCGGCATCGGTATTCATCCACACCCCCTGCCGCCATTCGGGTCATATAGCTTGCACGGAGAAGCGACACGAAGTACCTCGCAGTGACGCTCTTCGCGCTGCTCGTTATGACGGCAAACATGTTGATGCTCAGCTACGGGAACGGAAGGGGAAGATTTTACATGATAACGGCCGGCAAGGTATGTGATAATATATGCGGACGAAGAGGTATGGAGCGGACCGGCATAAAGGACCGGGCAGGCGAGGCGCCAGTCCCCCGGAAGAGCACGAAGGACCGCGTCACGTGGCGCGATTCGGCTGCGCGGTCCTTCAAAGCAGACTGGACGCAAGTAGACATGGGCCGGGAGGAGACGGCGATTGTGTTCGGAGCCGGCCGGCCGTCCCCAGAGGACGGGGAAGTGACCGTAGACCTCCTTGGCCGCATCGTCCTGACGCCTTTCATGGTTAAGAGGCTCGCCCTCGTCCTGCGCGATACAATTCACAGGCACGAAGCGCTCCACGGGCCGCTGGGCCTCGATCCTGTTGAGACCGACCCGCTCGCGGCGCCCGGGCAAAGGCCGGCTCCGGAAAAAGAGCTCCTCCTCGGGCTCGTCAGCGGCCTGCGCGTCGAATTCGGCTTCGAGCGCTCCTGCAAGGTCTTACCAGGGATCATTCTTACCGACCGATTTCTTCTGTCCCTGCACAGGGACGCGGCACCTCGCGAACAGATACTCGACGTGTTCCGCGATCTCGGATTGCCCGACGCCTTTTGGGCCCCGCTCCTGCAAAACCTGCCCGACACAAACCTCGTCCATTTCGGCTTCGAAGAAAATGAAAAGGGATACGTTTACAAGGTCTACCTGGAGCTGAATTTCAAGAACAAATACTATCCGTTCCTCCTGTACCTCGGCTTCAAGTGGGACCCGCGTGACAGCGCCCGACGCGCGCTTGCCCGGTATACCTGCTACCCTTCCTTTACGCCGGAGGACATCATTAAGAAACTGTCCCTTGCCTTTCACGGACCGGGCGCGGAAGGGTCCGTCGAGATCGCGCAGGGCATCGTAGATACAACCTCGCGCGTCACCCGGAGCGTCCTCTATGTGGAAACCGTCGAGGAGGGGAACCCGAGAAAATCCTTCGACATCAACACGTATGCGGCCGGTCTTCGGCTGGAAGCGTACTACCCCATGCTGAAGAGGATGGCCGACCACTATCGGATCCCTCCAAAGCGGTTCCAGGCCTTTTTCGAGGCGATGAAGGCCAAGAGGTTCGGCCACCTGTCGGGCGGAACCGACAGGGAGGGGCGGGACTTCTTTACAATCCACTTCGGCGTGGAGACACATTGATCCGGGAAAGGCCGGGCCCGGCCGGCGGGAGGGCCGCTCAAACGCCCAACGGGTGCGAAATGAATAGGATCTCTCTGTCCGAATATACGGTCATTCCCCTCTGGTACGAATGCAACAACAATTGCGCCATATGCATGCTGACGCCCATAAAGGGGAAGCTGCCGGCCATCGACTTCGACCTCTTCAAGAAGCTCGTCATCGGTGTCGCAAGCAGCGGCAGATGCAGGCGCCTGATACTATCCGGCGCCGAGGTAACGACGTTCACCGAACTGGAAAGGTACGTAGCCTTCGCCGCCGGCCTCGGCTGGTTCGAGACGATTCAGATACAGACGAACGGCAGGAGGCTGAGCGACCCCGCGTACCTGCGAACTCTCGTAAGGGCTGGCGTAAACGAGTTCTTCATAAGCGTCCATGGACCCGGCGAGGTCCACGACGCACTTTCGCGCGTGCCCGGCTCATATCATGAAACAATGGAGGGCATGGCCAACCTCGAGGCCTATGACGTCAACCTCATCACAAACACGGTGCTTACCCGTCTCAACTTAGCGCACGTCCCGGCCCTCCTCTCTAATATAGCGGCGGGGAAGGCGAGCGAGATGAACCTCTGGAACTTCTTCCCGATGCAGGAACGGGACACGCAGGATCTCGTAGTCGGCATCAGCAACCTGCTGGCAATGCTTTCGGACGTTCTTCCCATTCTGGTGGCCGCCCGGAAGCCGCTCGTGCTCAAGGCCTTTCCCGAATGTCTGCCCGTGTCCGATCCCGTCGTCGTCGACAGCGACTTCCCCCTGACCCTGATCCCCGATGTCTTCTGGGAGGCGTTGGGGAGGAGCGGCTTCGGCATGTGCAAGCACAGGGAGGCCTGCGGGGCAAAGAAGTGCTGGGGTCTCTCCCGCGCCTACATCACTAAATACGGGGATGAGGAAGATGGCCTATCACCCATTTATAACCGTCCTGGGCCAGCCACCCCGATCGAGAGCCCATCGGTGAAGAAGCGATGAAAGACGCCAAGGCCGGGCCTGAGTTCACGACCGGGGCGGACCGGTTTAGGAACTACGCCCTCTGGTCTTACAGGCCGACCGTCGATTTCGTCGGCAAATTCAGGTCGATTAACCTGCTCTTCCATTCATTCGAGACAGCGGGGGCGCACGAGAGGCTGTTCCAGCTCACCAGGACCATACGGGAAACGGTGGGCGCCTCGAACACGGTCTGGGGCGTGAAACAGACGGACGCGGGTACGAGGTGGGAATTCTACTTCTATGACTATGCCAGGAGCAGAAGGGAGAGGTCCATCTCGCTCGTCCTGGACGCGATAAAACCGTACGCGCCGAGCCGGATCAGGCAGAACGAAAGCCTGCTTTACTTCATGTTCTCTCTCGACATCGACAACGCCCTCGCAACCGGCAGGAGGGACCTGGAAGAGGTGCACATGTACATCGGCAACCCGGGCAGTTCCGTTTCGTCCGGTATCTGTTATTCCGTCACCCCCGGCGCAAGCAGGCTCGAGAGCTTCTACTTCTTCTTCGACGCGCGAAAGCAGCTCGACGAGGTGTTTGCCAAGATTGCCTGCTCCGCCCATGTGGACCTGACAAGGATCGACGTCGATCGCATAGTCCTGCCCGAGTTCAAAGATTGCAGGACGATCTGCGTGGCCAACAAGCAGGCCTGTGACTGCATCTATTTCGCAGGCATCGACGTGGACCGGTTCATCTCTTTCCTGAGGCAATTCGGCTACCCGGACCGGACCGTCTCCTACGTGCAGGAGAACAGATCGATGCTCGACCACCTTGAGTATGACGTGGGCTTCGACTACAGGATGGACGAAGATGGTCTCGTCATCCTGAAAAGCGGCTACTATGGAATATTCTGAGGAGACGGAATACCTCTGCGTGGACGATTTCATGAGGGGCGTCGTGGAGGCCCGGGCGCTCCAGACGGCTTTCGAGACGGGCCTCGTCGATTACCTCATCGAGGACGGGCCGGGCACGCAGGCGGAGGTCGAGCGGCGTATCGGCGTTGACGCGGCCGGTGCAAGGATGCTGCTCGGCCTGCTCCGGTCGAACGGCGTCATCCAGGAACGGGGCGGCAGGATCGGCCTCGCCGCGCCTTTTGTCAAGGCCCTCCGCTATCGCGACCTCTTACAGACTAAGCTCGAGTTTACTCAGTTGCTTCTGCCCGACTTTACGGACCTCTTTACCGCGCTCATCGCTGAGCCCGCCCGGTTCTACCGCGCCTCCCGCACCTTCGACTTGTTCTCTTACAGCCGCGCCCTGGAGTACAGCCCGGAGAATGACGAGATGACGCGACGTTGGGTCCGCTTCACGACCTGTCTCACGAGATATGAGGCCGCTTCCTGCGTTAACCACTACGATTTCAGCAAGCACCGGCGTATGCTTGATATAGGGGGCAACAGCGGGGAATTCGCGCTGCAGGTCTGCAGAAGGCATACGGCCATGAGGGCAAGCGTCCTCGACCTGCCACTCGTCTGCGATATCGGGCGGGAACACGTCGCCGGCGCGAGCGAGGCTGAAAGGATAGACTTCATAAGGGGGGACGCCCTGGCCGGTCCGCTGCCTGGGGGCTTCGACCTCATTTCCTTCAAGTCGATGCTCCACGACTGGCCCGAGAAGGAGGCCTCCCTGCTGGTTGCGAAGGCCTCGAGGGCTCTGGAGCCCGGCGGCACGCTGCTCATCTTCGAAAGGGGCCGCGCCGCCGGCCTTGTGCAAACGGACTACTGCGCGGTACCCATGCTCCTCTTCTTCAGATATTTCCGCGACGCCGAGTTCTACGAGAGGCTCCTTTCCGGCCTCGGCCTTGTGGATGTCCTAACGAGAGAGATACGACTGGATGTGCCCTTCTGCCTCATTACCGCAAAGAAAGGGGCAGAGGGACGCTAGCGGGTTACCGGCTGCTGTCCTTTGTAAAAGCGCACCCTGCACTTCAACCCGGCTGGAAGGAGTAGTTTCTCGTTCGGCAGTTCGACCCGGATGCCGAATGTGCCGCTCGCTGCGTCCACTACCCTGTCGACGATCACCACCCTGCCGGTATACGAACCGCCTACCGGTGCCTCGGGCCTGACTTCGGCGAGCATACCCCGTGTTATCGAACCGTACCGCCTGACCGGCACGACCACCTCGACGTTGAGCGGGTGGATCTGCGCTATTGTCAGGATAGGCTTATCGCCTACATACTCGCCTGCCGCCAGCTCCCTCTTTACGACGACGCCGTCGACCGTACTGCGGATGCTGCGCATCTCGAGCTTGGCCTTCGCCTCATCGAGCGTAGCCTCGCCCTTTTTCAGCTCAGTTTCTATCTCATCCTTTTCGTTTGCAGAGATATATTCCTTTTCCTTAGCGAAGAGGTCTTTGTTGCGATCGAGCTTTCGCTTGGCGAAACCCACCTGCGCCTCCGCAAGCTCGACGTTCGCCCGCTCCACGGACGCGCGCAGCTTTGCCACCACCTGCCCCTTCCTTACGATATCCCCCCGCTCCACGAGGACTTGGTCGATGATGCCCGGCACCTGGCTGCTGATCTTCACTTCCAGGTAGGGCTCTATCATGCCCTCCAGGTATTCGGAAGGTGCGGCGGGCGCATTAGCGGATAGAAAGGTGAGAAGAACGACCGCTGCAAAGCCCGTGATGCAAATAAGCCTGTTCATTAGACTGCCCCCGTTACTCTCCCTGACCCGAGAACGAAAGAAGGGTGCCCATTTGCTCGTCCTGCTTTAAAAGCGCGCGCCTTGCGCGGGCGTGGACCCGCTCCATCTTTCGCTGAGCATGTAATATAGCGATTTTCGAGAAAAGTGTCCACAAAGAAGAGCCCGGGCGCGGGATGCGCTGCGCGATCCGTCCGAAAACTCCCGCCCTTCCGCCTTCTAGCAGCCCGTCCTCCATGGAGAGGACCGCCTCGAAGCTGCCAGGGTCTCCCTGGCGGCCGCAGCGGCCCGCGAGCTGCCGGTCGATCCTGCCTGCGTCGTGCCGCTCCGTGAGTATCACGTGCAGGCCGCCCGCTTCGGCGATACCCGGCCCTAGCTTGATATCGGTGCCGCGGCCGGCCATATTCGTAGCTATCGTCACTGCACCGTAAAGGCCAGCCTCGGCGACGATCGCCGCCTCTTCCCGGTCGTTCTTCGCGTTGAGCACCCTGTGCTCAATGGAGGTGTCCTGAAAACACCTGCTCAGCTCCTCGGAGGCGGCAACCGAACGCGTCCCGATCAGGACGGGGCGGCCGCTCTTGAGCAGGGTATCGACCCGTTCGACCAGGACGCGCCGCTTCTCAGCGGCCGTCGGCAGTATCACGTCCGGCAGGGCGGCGCGCCTGATTGGTTTTTCCGTCGGGACGCGCGCGACGGCGAGGCCGTAGACCCACCACAGCTCCTTCCTCACCTCCCAGGCAGTCCCCGTCATCCCGCACAGATGCAGGTACCGTCTGAAGAAGCGCTGATACGTGATACGCGCCATAGACTCCACCTGGCGCGTAAGCTCGCAGCCCTCCTTGATCTCGATGAGCTGGTGGATGCCGCGCTCCCACGAGCGGTCGGGCATGAGTCTGCCCGTATACTCATCCACGATCTGCACCTTCCCCTCCTTGACCAGGTAGTGGACATCGGGCCGAAAGAGGTGCAGCGCCGCCAGCCCCTTCCGTATGGTCTCTTCCCGCCTGATCGTGCCCGTCCAGAGTGGTCCCAGGGGGGCCGTCATGGTTCTCACCCTGTCGAGACCCGCATCAGTCAGCTCTATCCTGCTGACGTCCCTGTCTAGGCGGTAGTCGGCACCCTCCTTGAGCGACAAGGCGAGCCTCATGGCCTGGCGCAGAAACGCCTCCTCCTCGTGGTCGTCACCGCCGCCTGAAATGATAAGGGGCGTGCGCGATTCGTCGACGAGGAGGCTGTCCGCCTCGTCGCAGATGGCGAAATGGAGACCCCGGAGCAGCAGGCGATCCTCCCTCATATGACGGGTGTACAGGTACTCGGCCTGGAGGCGCAGGTTGTCCGTCATCTCGCCGAGGGTCAGCCTATCCCGCAGGTAATCGAAGGTGACCTCTTTGTTCGTGCAATAGGTGATGTGGCAACGGTAGGCCTCCTGCCGCTCCCTGGGCGTTTTCTCGTGGACGACGGACCCGACGGTGAGACCGAGGGCCTCATAGACGGGACCCATGGCATCGGCGTCGCGGGCGGTCAGGTAGTCGTTTACGCAGATCACGTGGACCGGTATCCCTGCTAGGGCCGCGGCGCTCGCGGCAAGCGTCGCCGTAAGCGTCTTTCCCTCCCCTGTATCCATTTCCGCGATCATGCCCCTGAGGAGCACGAGACCACCCATAAGCTGGGTATCGAAATGACGCAGCCCAATTCTCCTTCCCGCCACCTCGCGGACGACGGCGAAGATCCCCGCGACGAGGTCCTCCCGGAAACCTCTTTTGCGGACCTCGAGTCCCAGCCGGGCTGCCTCTTCCTTAAGGGAACGGTCCCTCATTTCCGACATGCGCGGGGCCCATCTTCCGACCTCCGCTACAATGCTGCCCATTGGTTTGCGCAGGCCGGCCGACCGCGCTATGGGGGCAGTAAGGGCGCGTCCGGCTCGCTCGACGGCGGACGCCCTGCGGTCCCTCTTTTCGGGCCTCAGGCTTCTCGTTGCAGGGGGATGGGAAAAAGGGTTGTACCCCATTGCGGGACTACACGTTCAGCCGTCTCAGGAGGACGTGGCGGGCGGCCCTGTGACATCTGGCGGCAAGCGATTCGGGCGTGTGGACGAAGCGCACGAACACCCTCTCGCCGACCCCCAACGCCCGCGAATCAGGCAGGATGATGTCGAAATGGAACAGCTTCTCGAAGGCCTGAGGGTTTCGTGTCTCCTTCGGATCCAGGGCGACGGCGCCCCCGCCCTGGACGCTCAGAGCGAGACTTGGCAGATCCTTCGAGGCGGCAGGCACCTCGCGCGCGATGTACGCCGGGACCACCAGGGGCACCGCTTCCGCGAGACGGGCCTCCACCCTGCGCGTACGGTGCCTGATGTGCTCCACGTCGGCCTGGTTGACGATCACCCTTACGATAGTCCTCGAAAAATCGACCACGTAGCCGAGGGGGGACCCCTTGTGCACGAACCTGCCCGGCCAGTCCTGCGACTCCGGCAAGATAAAGACCCCCGAGGTGGGACTTCGCACGATCATCTCGGACATCCTCTCCTGGGCCCGCGCGAGCTTCGCCTGGACACGGTCCATCTCGTCCTTGAGTATCTGCGTCTCCGTACGGTCCTTCACCAGGCTGACCCGCAGACGCGCATCCACTTCCCGCACGTTCGCCTCTATTACCCTCATCTCCGCCTTGAGCTCGGGGGCGTCGCAGAAGACGAGGGGATCACCCCTGGACACGCGGGAGCCCGGCCGCGCGAGGACCTTCACGACAAAGCCGTCCGCCCCTGCGAACACTTGGGAATCCTCGGGGACCCAGACGACGCCCTCGGTAACCGTCGAGGAGGGGAGAGGGAACCAGCCGACAAACGCCACTACCGGGCAAAGGACGGCCGCGGCGATAACGGCGGCCCGCGGCGCGCGGTCTCGCATCTCCGTCGCCATGTGCCGTACGACCTTTATAATGGGAAAGACTATCATGCTGAAGCCGGCCCAGAGGGCGAGGAGCACGCCTATAACGAAGAACTTCCCGGCAACGAACAGAAAAATGCCTATCGAGATGAAGATACGATAGATGAAGGACGCGATGGCATAAATGCAGAGCCAGGGTTTTTCGCCGGCAGCCTGAATGGTAGATTCGACTTCTTTCATCCGCAGCAGATAGCGCTTCGTCAGGAAGCCGAGGTATTTGTTGGCCCTGTCCGCCAGGTTCGGTATTTCAAGGTAATCTGCCAGGATGTAATAGGAATCGAAGCGGAGCAGCGGGTTGCCGTTGAGCAGCAGCGTGGAGAGCCCTGCCACGAATATGACGTTATAGGCGAGCGCTCTCACCATGCCGGGCTCCGCCAGCACCCAGACGATGACGGCGAGCGAGGCAAGGAGGACATCGACCATGATGCCCGCCGCACCGACAAGCATGCGCCTGCCCTTCGAGGGAAACGCAGAAGACCATGAGGCATCGACGTACGGCAGGGGCATGAAGACGATCAGCATCAGGCCCATCTCGTGGACCTCCCCATCCCACCTTTTTACGGCGTAGGCATGGCCGAGCTCGTGAAGGACCCTGGAAAAAGGATAGATCAGGGCGAGGAGGAAGAGGTTCTCGGTGCTCAGCACGCGGTCGGTGACGTCGCTCGAAAGCTCCTGCCAGTGCATGGTAAGGAGGACGAGGGCTGCGGCAAGGAGCATGCACCAGAGCACGGCGCCGGTCCGGCCGAAAAGCGGTCGCACGAGAAAGAAGGTCTTATCGAGGAAGGCGTTCGGGTCCCAGATGGGAAAGCTCATGGCGGCCGGCGAGCGGGCCTTCGCGATCCAGCGATCGGTCTTCTCCTTTCTGCTCCTGTTGGCCAGGTCGACGATGTCGGGCGGCTTGTCGGTTTGCAGTGCGTCGCTCCGGTGCAGGTACGAGAGCAGGCTTATAACCTCGTCCTGCGTCGGCATGTCGTCGCCCAGGCGCTCGCAGGCCGCCTCCCAGATCTCGTGCATCGACCGTTTGCCGTCCATGAGCCCCACGATCCAATAGGCCTCTTTGGAGAACCTGTGGAACCGCCCGGTGGAATTGTCCTGGAGGATGTACCAGTCCCGGCCCCTGTAAACATGGTGATGGAACTGCGTGTGGCCACGGAGCCGGGGCCTCAGGTTCTCTACCCGGTACCAGGATTGGCTGAAAAGGCTCTTTTCGCCTTGGGGATTTCTCAGGGCCGCCATGACCACAACCAGAGCCTGAACCAATTGCGCAGCTTGAGGGTCCAGATGGATATCAGCTTTCGCCGCTCCACGGCGACCTTCCCTATGCCTTCCATTCCGGGCCTCAGGGTGGCTGCCGCCCTGTCGAGGCTCGCCTCCACGCGGAAGCAGTTCTTTCCCTCCAGGGTCGTCGAAATGGGCGTGATTTTCGTCACGGTAAAGCCGAAGGTATCGGGGAGCGCCGAGAGCACGAGGACGCCCCTCTGTCCCTCCCGAACATTCGCAATCTCGGCTTCGTTGACCTGGAGGATCAGCCGGTAGCCGGTAAGGGGCGCGATCTCGAAAAGGACCTCCCCCTGATCGACCGCGGAGCCCAGTTTCTGGCTGAGGTCGCCGCTCAGGACGAGACCGTCGAAGGGCGCGCGTATGGTCGTCCGTTGCAGCTTGATCTCGGTAAGGTCAAGCTGGGCGATCACCTGGTCGAGCTGCGCCTTGATGACATTGGCCTTGGCCCTGTCGTGAAGCGCCACGGCCTCCTGGTGCTGACGGAGGAACTGGCTCTCCTGGCCGGCCAGGTTCGTCCTTTCCAGGCGCAGATCTCGCTCGTCAAGGGAGCACATGATGCTCCCCTCGCGCACGGTGTCTCCGTGGCGCACGTACGCCTGCCGTATGTAACCCTTTATGGGCGCCGCTATGGCGCGGCGGACCGAGCCTTCTAGGGTCGCGTTTGCGGTAACACGGTATTCACCCGAGGCAAAACTGAAAACGACGACCAAAGCGGCGGCTGCGAGGAGGACGAGCTTTATGACCGGGTGGCCGGGCCCGAGCAGGCTCTTGACGCCCCGCTGCCCCGCGCCGTACATCTGCGCGGCCAAATTCAGGCTCTGTACCCTCTTCCCTTCGAGGGCCGGGGCCGCAAGGGCAAAGACGCTCTTGCAGGTGCTCATGTCCTCCGGCCCGAAGGACGTCTCGCCGTTTCTTTCGAGCGTGAGGGCGCCGTAATACCGCCCCTGGTCGTAAAGGGGGATCGTAAGCATGGCCTTCACGCCGTATTGGGCGGCGAATTCATCGTGGCTCCGCACGATGAGGGGGATCGCGCCGGGGGGCTGCGGATAGACGATCTCCGTCCCCTGAAGTATGGCCTCGTCCATTACCATGGCCAGTGACCGGATAAAGCGGGTCCTTTTGTCGAAAAGGGCGCTGTGCGATATGGCCTGGATGCGGACGTCATGCTGCTTCACGAAGCCGAGGCTCACCCTGTCGCAGGAAAGGCGGGCGGCGATGCCGGTTACGAAGGCCATGCAGGCCGCATCGAAGTTTTCTTTCGAGAGGACGTCCGCGAGCAGGTCGATGGCGGAGCGGAGGCGCGAGATGACCTGCCCGTCTTCGCGCGTTTGCCGCCTTCGGATGAAGAGCTCGAGCAGGGGGACACCCCATTGGAGATGTACCATCGAGGAACGGAGGTCCTCCTGAGAGGAGACGGCAACCTCTATAGCCGCTACGCCATGCAGCTGCTCATCAAAGATCAGCGGACAGGCTACGGCGTACCTTCGGACGCGCGGACTTGTCGTCGCGCCCGGCGCCGCATCCGGCGGAAAAGGCAGCTCAGTCAGGAGAGGACGGCGCTGTTGGAGGACGCTCTCAACAATCTCCGCAAGCCGCTCCCCGTCGGAGTCGCCCCCGGCCGACCAGAACGCGACAGGCGTAAACCCTTCCGCCCCCTCATCGCTCATGACGAGGACGGCCTCCAGCGTGGATGAGATCAGGGACGACTGAAGTGTCAGCCAGCTGCGGGCATACTCTTCAAGGGTGCCTGCCGCTGCCAGATTCGCCCATAAGGCAAACCTTCCCCCGTCGCTCCCTGCCTCGATCGACTCTTCACTCAATGTCGCGTTCTCCGGAATAGAGGACACACAATGGAAGGCAGGCCTTCATGCTTCCATTCTTCACGTTTCTAAAGGTTGGGCTGACGGTCTTTTATCTCGTGGCCCCCGCATCCAGATCAAGCGTCCCGAACCGCGCTTCATAATCTGCAACAATCCGGTCGAGGAGAAGGGAGAGGCGCTTTGCGGCATAAGCATTGAGGATAATACGGTCCGTCAACTGTACGATGAGCTCGTTCTGGCCTGTTTGCCACGTCTGGTTCGTACCGAAAAGGAGCGTTACCTCTTCCCGTGTGCTCGATACGTTGCACACGTTCGCGTAGGACGTCTTCAGGTTCGAATCGTCCCAGCGTATCCTGATGCTCCCATCCTGTTTCGGGGCATCCTGTCTCGTTGCGGCATCGTCTTCCTTTTTGTTACCCTGTGCCATCGGCTTTCCTCCTATTGCTATGCCTGGGCCTTTTTTAGGCCGGACAGAAGCTATTCTAACCGAGAAGCGTTCCAAACATCAATCTATTTAGTTACCCGCCGGGACGTAGGCTCCCGCGACGCCTTCCCAACTTCCCCACCAAACCATGGCAGGAAGCGCCGCCTTCTTTCCTCTTCTTTCAGTTTCCTGAACCCGTCCCTGTTCAGGACCGCAGTCCTTCCGGCGTTCGCCGAGGCGACTGCCCCGAAGGCCGCGGTGTATTCCTTCAGGTCTACCTGCCACTCGTCGGTCCTGATCGCGGCGATATCCACCCCGGGATTGATCCCAAGTGATCCCTCGTTATTCCCGCCCGGGGGCTCGCCCGTTCCGGGCCCCGTACCTGACGGCTGAGACGATTGCCCATCCTGACCCTGCTGCTGGCCGCCGGCCTGGCCCGGCGTCAATTGCTGCTCGTCCTGCTGCCCTTGCTGCGGCTGGCCCTGCTGTTGCTGCGGGCCCGGCTGGCTCGCCGTTACCGCATAGGAGCCTGGGTGGCTCGACTGCTGCTGTTGCTGCGCCTGGAGGTCCCCCGCTGCCGGGCCCTGGCCGACCGTGGGTGCGCTGACCTGGAACTGCGTCCCGGCGGCGAGGCCCGTACCCCAGGAAGCCTGACTCGTCAAGGGCAGCGTCTCGGAGCGCGACTGGCTGCCGTTGCCTGGTTGGCTGTAGAGCGAAGAGATCGAGTTCGCGAGGGTGTCGTCGCCGTACCAGAAAGAAGAGACCTCCTTCGCGCGACCGTTCACGACAACGATATAAGCGAACCGGCCGATCATGATGTCATTCTTGAAGTTCCCGACGAAGGTGTTGTTGCCGTAGTCGCCGATCATGATGTTCCTTCCGCCGCCGCCGCTCAGGTAATCGTCTCCGCCCTCCCGGATGTCGATGCTCTGTATGATCTCCGTATTGCCTGCCCAGGTGATCTTGCCGCCATCGCCTATAATTATATCGTCACCCGTGCCTCCATAGAGCCTGTCGTTTGCAGCCCCTCCGATCAGTATATTGTTACCGGCTGCCGTACGGATCACATCGTTCCCGCCCGTCGCGTTATCGACGGAATAAACCGCAACCGGTAACAGGCCGGCCGTGTCGAACTCTATGACCCCGCTGTCGCCGATGATGACGCTCGCGCTCGATTGGCTGCCCGATGTTGATGTAACACCCCCCAGCGTGATCGTGTCGTTCCCGAACCCGCCGAACACGTAATTACTGCCGTTGCCGCCGGTGATCGTATCGTCGCCGCCCGTTCCCGAGCTTATCGTCTGGATCGTTCCCAGCACGCCCGATGACTGGTACGTGACCATACCGTTGTCCCCGAAGACGATGTTGTCCCCGTTGCCCACCGTGATGGTGTCCGAGCCCGAGCCCCCGAAGACGATGTTGTTTCCGTCACCCGCATCAATCACGTTGCTCGCCGCGAGCTGCAGGTCGGTTGCCTCTATCAGGCTCGCTGTGCCCGACGAGAAGAAGTGGATATATCCGTCGTGGCCCAGGATCGTATTGTTGCCGTCGCCGACCCCGATCATGTTCGACCCGGCACCGCCCAATATGATGTTGTTGCCATTGCCTGCGGCGATCAAATCGTCACCGCCTGTGCCCGCATTGGTCGTCTGGATAGTACCGACCAGGCCGGGCGACTGGTAGTTGACCATGCCGTTGCTGCCGAAGATGATGTTGTCCCCGTCGCCTGCGCCTATGGCGTTTGACCCCGAGCCCCCGAAGATGACGTTGTTACCGTCGCCCGCGATGATCCCGACGTGGCCTGCGAGCTGCGGGTCCGTTGTCTCGATGAGACTAGGCCGACCTGACGCGAAGAACTGGATGTACCCGTCGTGGCCCATTATGATGTCGCTGCCGTCGCCGACCCAGATTGCGTTCACCCCCGCGCCGCCGAATATGATGTTGTTGCCGTCGCCCGCGATGATCAAAGCGCTGCTGCCTATAGTCGGGTTCATGGTCTGAAGGGACGAGAGCAGACCGGACGACTGGTACTGGACTGTACCGTTGTGGCCGAAGATCGTATTGTTACCGTCGCCGACCCAGATCGCGTTCGCCCCGTCGCCGCCTATGATCGTATGGTCGCCGTTGCCCGTCTGTATCGTCTCGTTGCCGCCCGTGCCCTGGTCGGTGGACTGCAGAGTGTTTACGATGGCTTGGCTGGTGGTACTTGTATAGAACTGTATCTGCCCGCTCGCGCCTATGATATAGGCGTTCCCGTCGGCCATGGTGATCTGATTGTCTCCCGGTCCTCCGAGGATGTAGTCGTAACCGGTGCCGCCTGCCGTATTGCGGATCCTGATCGTATCGTCACCGCCAACGGTCGGGCTCGTCGTCTCCATTAATGAGAACGCACCCGAGGACTGGTAATCGATCTCACCGTTGTGGCCGAAGACGATCTGGTTGCCGTCGCCGGTCGTGATAGAGTTCGCGCCCGCGCCGCCAAAGATGATGTTGTTGCCGTCGCCCGTCGTGACCGTATTGTTCCCGCCGATCGTGGGGCTGGTTGTGGCTAAGGACGACAGCGTGCCCGATGCCTGGTACTGGATTATCCCGTTGTGGCCGAAGATGATGTTGCTGCCGTTGCCTGTGGTGATCGTGTTCGCGCCGTCCCCGCCTATGATCGCATCGTTGCCGTTGCCCGTCTGTATCGTCTCGTTGCCGCCCGTACCGCGGTCGGTTGACTGGACGGTCTCGATGATAGAAGATCCTGCATAGAACTGTATCTGCCCGCTCGCGCCTATGATATAGGCGTTACCGTTGCCCATAGTAACGTGGTTGTTCCCCGTCCCGCCGAAAACATAATCCGTGCCGCCTGCCGTACTGCCGAGGTTAATAACATCGTTGCCGCCAACGGTCGGGTTCGTCGTCTCCATTAATGAGAACGCACCCGAGGACTGGTAATCGATCTCACCGTTGTGGCCGAAGACGATCTGGTTGCCGTCGCCGGTCGTGATAGAGTTCGCGCCGTCCCCGCCTATGATCGCATCGTTGCCGTTGCCCGTCTGTATCGTCTCGTTGCCGCCCGTGCCCTGGTCGGTTGACTGGACGGTCTCGATGATGCCGGAGCCCGCATAGAACTGTATTTCTCCGCTCGCGCCTATGATATAGGCGTTGCCGTTGCCCATAGTAACGTGGTTGTTCCCCGTCCCGCCGAAAACATAATCCGTGCCGCCTGTAGTATTGCCGAGATTGATGGTATCGTTGCCCCCGATGGTCGGGTTCGTCGTCTCCATTAAGGAGAACGCACCCGAGGACTGGTAGTCGATCTCGCCGTTGTGGCCGAAGACGATCTGGTTGCCGTTGCCCGTCGTGATAGAGTTGGCGCCCGCGCCGCCGAAGATGATGTTGTTGCCGTCGCCCGTCGTGATCGTGTTGTTCCCACCGATCGTGGGGCTTGTCGTTTCGATGCTCGTAAGGACGCATAGGGCGCTGTATGCCACCGTCCCGTTGTCGCCCATGACGATGTTGTTGCCGTTGCCCAGGCTGACAGTGTTATTTCCGGCCGCGCCGACTATGACGTTGTTGCCGTTGCCGGCCGTGATCGTATCGTTGCCTCCAAGACTAGGGCTCGTACTTTCGATGTTCGTCGTGACGCCCGCCGGCGTGGCCGTCACCTGCCCGTAGCCCGCGATGACTATATTGTTGCCGTTCCCGGCGCTGATCGTGTCGCCCGAGCCGCAGCCGAGGATGATATTGTTGCCCGCCCCTGCCGTTATGTGGTCGACCCCGGCGCCCGCCGACGGGTTCCGCGTCGTAATAAGCGTCGCAGCGTGGACGAGGTTGTCCGTCTGGTAATAGGGCACGTCCGTATCGGTCGTAGCGGCTTGGTTCGGGCCGAGGAGCGTCCGCTCGGAAAGCCCCAGGCCGAGGCGCGTGATCAACTTGCCCGTCCCGTCCGTATAGTCCACCCTGCCCTCGTGACCGATGATCGTGTCCCCGCCCTGGCCGCCGATGATCGTATTGCTTCCCGTTCCGCCGAAGATAATGAGCGGCGCCGTAGAGGCGCTCGCATCTAGGTAATCGTCTCCGTCCTCCATGTTGAGGGCGAAGAGGCCGCCCACAGAGTTGTTCAGGCTGACGGTGACATGGTCGTTTCCTCGGCCCGTGTTGAAGACCGTAACGGTCTGAAGGCCGTTGTCAGGCTCCAGGTTGCCCTGGACGGTGAGGTTGTTGCCCCCGTTCCCGAGGAAGAACTCGACTGATTCCAGATTATGGTAGTCGAGCGTCCCCCCCATGCCGAACCCGGTTAACTGCATGCCCAAGCTGTTGCCTGTGAGCGTGCCCGTCGAGGCGGCCGCCGCGTCGTCGTAGACGGTCATGGAATCGACCTGCTGGCTCTCATTCACGAAGAAGGTCTGGGAAAGGGCGTTGACTGCGTAGGTGCTGGCACTGTTGGGCAAAGTTGTCCAGCTCGCCTGGATCTCGGCCGGATCGAGGAGGGTAAGGACCGTGGTCGTAGGGTCGGAAGGAGCTGCGGTAAGCCCCATGATCTGCCAAAAGCGGCCGACGCCGCTGCCGGACGTGATCTCTACCGTGAGACCGAGCAACTGGCTCAGGGTCGCCCCCGCCCCGAAGTAAGCATCGGCCCTCGCCTGGAGTTCGGCCGTTCCGACCTGCATGGTATCGGTCGCCCCGGAGGTGCCGGTACCCGAGAAGGCCCTCACCGTACCGTCCGCGGGCGGTACGTTCAATTCGCCCGGCAGCATGACCGGAGGTCCGATGGTATATTCCTGGGACGGCCCCCCATCTATAGTGAGGTTGCCTCCAATAGAGCTCAAGTTGTGAGGTCCGACTAATGCATTATTATTGTTGTAGTAGATTACATTTCCATGCGCGTCCCTGGCGCCGGCGTCCACGTTGGCGTTCGCGGGCACGTCGCCGCCGATGATGAAGCGGTCGCTGCCGAGGCCGCCGTAAATCTCCACGTGGGCGACACTGGGCGCGCTCAGGATGTAGAAGGTGTCGTTGCCCTCCGCGCCGTCGATGATGAGCGTCTGGATGTCTTCATAGGTAACCGTCCTGCCCACCCCGTAGATACCCGTGTCTGTTACGATGAAGGTGTCGTCGAACTCGGTGGCGATCAGCCTGAGCGTGTTCATCCCCGCGCCGCCGTCTATCTCCAGGTTCGCGTTCGCCACGTAGTTGATGGTGTTCTGGCTGCTTCCGGCGTTCACGCGCGACAGGACCGACTCCGTAGCGAAGGCGCGGATCGTGAACGTATCGTTTCCGGCACCCCCCACGAGGTCGAGGATCGCCCTGTTCCTGTAAACGGTGTAGTTATCGTTGCCGTTGCCTCCCGCTATGGTGGTGTCATAGCTGACGCCGTTGCTCAGGTAGCCCCTGGTGGTCAGGGTCGTCGTGAATACGTCGTCCGGGGCCACTTGCGCGCTGGCCACATCGCGGGGCGACTGGAATATCTGGCCGACCTGGAACGTGTTCGTGCCGTCTCCGCCGTAAATCACCGTCTCGGTCCGGTTGTCGTCGAGGGTTACCGTATCGTTGCCCGCACCTGTATGGACCACAAGGTTGCTGATGGACGCAGTGTAGTTGATCCTCTCTACGTCATTGCCGTGAAGGGCGGCGACAAATGCCTTGCCCGCCGGGTCCGTGCTCGCCCTGAGGAGCAGGTTATCCGCCTGGCTGGTACCGTTGATATTGAGGGTAGTGCCGGCCGTGGGCGGTGTTGCCGAGAGCTTGATGGTGTTTGTATCGACGACGATCACATAGTAGACCTGGCCGCTCACCAGGCCGCCTATATCGGTCCCGCCGCCGTTCTCGTACAGGACCGCCTCGTCGTTGAGGTAGCCGTGGGACAGGTAAGTGATGGTATCGTTCGCGAGGCTGACGGTAGTAGAAGGATCGAATGTGCGGTCCACGTTCGGGGCGACGAGGCTGTTTGTCATGCCCGCCTGGCCGTAGCCCGTAAGGACTATGGGGACGGGTGTCGCTTTCAGGGCGTCTTCCAGGGTGGCCGCCAGTTGTATCGTGTTGGCGTTTTTCACTATCACGTAGTAGATCTGACCGTTGTTCAGACCGCCTACGTCGCCCACGTAGCTCGTGCCGTTCTGGTACCGCACCATCTCGCCCGTAAAGTAGCCGTGGCCGGCTATGGTGATCGTGCTGTCCGTGAGATCGATCGACGCGGTCGGGTCGAAAGTCCGGGTCGGGGTAGGCGCCAAAAGCTCGTGGGAAGACCCGCTCCCCAGGCTGGTCAGGACTACGGGGGTCGGTGTCGCGCCCGTATCGGTCACGTTAATGTCGTAGTTGCCGGAGCCCTGGTAATCGACGTTGATCGTATTGTTGCCGTATCCGCCGTCGATGTTCAGCGTGGCGCCGTCGACGTAGGCCAGCTTCGTGACCGTGTCGTCGCCGGCGCCGCCGTAGACGTTCGTCACGCCGCTTACCGCATCGATCGCGATGGTGTCCCCGGCGGGGCCGCCGTAAAGGTTCGTGACCGTCGTGTCCGTATCGACAATGGTGAAGCTGTTGTGCCCCAGGGCCAGGGAGATGTTCAGGGTCGTTATGCCGCTGTAACGGATGCCTAGGCTCGAATTCACGACGTTCTGGTTGGCGCTGCCCATGCCCATGCCCGTTATCGCGGTGCCGGTCAGCATGCCCGTGTTGCCCGCCGGGTCGCCCGAGTCGTCGACATTGAGGGTGTTGTTCCCCGTGCCGCCTGTGACCGTGAGGAGACCCGAGATCTCGTTCACTGTATGCGACGTGTCGTAGACGTCGATGGTATTGTTCCCGTTGCCTGTGTCCACCAGAGTGGTGCCGCTTACGGTCCTGACATACACGGTATCGTTGGCCGGGCCGGTATAGAGGTTCGTAGCGTTGATGTGGGTCGAGTTCATGGTAAAGGTGTCGTTGCCCGAGCCCAGGTAGATGTTCAGGGTCTCCAAGTTCGAATAGGCGATGCTCCCCGTCATTCCGAGGCCGGCGAGGGTCGTTGACGTGAGGGCGTCATTCGTGTGAGCTACGGTGTCGCCCGAGTTCGTCACGTTGAGCGTGTCTGATCCGCCGTCGCCCGCGACCGTCAGGAGGGCGTTGATGTGGTTCGTCGTGCTCGACGTATCGCGCACGTTGATCGTGTCATTCTGGCTCCCGTCATGAATGGTCGTGGTGCCGTCGACCTCGCGGACATAGACGGTGTTCGTCCCCGCGCCAGTGTAAAGGTTCGTTGTATGGGTATGGGTCGAGGCGATGGTAAAGGTGTCGTTGCCGGAGCCCAGGGCTATGTTCAGGGTTTCGACGTTCGCATAGGTGATGCCTCCCCCCGTCATGCCGAGGCCGGTAATGGCCGTGGACGTGAGGTTGCCCGAGGCGGCCGACGCATCGCCCGTGTCGTCGATATTGATCGTGTCTGTCCCGCCCTGACCGTCGATGGTCAGGGAGGACTTGAACGTGTTGAGGAGACCGCCCGTATTCGAGCTGACCGTCGCCAGACTCCCGATGTTGACCGTGTCGTTTCCCCCGCCCGCCTGGATGGTCGTGGGCATGTTCGCGGCGACCCCGGTCAGGCTTATCGTGTTGCCGTGGGAGAGGCCGCCGATGATCGTGAGGGCGCTCCCCGTGATGGTCCCCGCTACCTGTATGTTCGCTCCCGTGCCCGGGTCGAAGGGGCCGTTTGTGAGGTCGGACGGGTTCGTGTAGTCGCCCTCGATCGTCACCGCGGTATGGGCGTTGATCACGGCGTCCGTGTCGGACGTGAAGTTGTCCCCGGCATACAGCGTCACCGAGCTCGTGTCGCTCTTGGTGACCGCGCCGTGGATGATCAGGTTGTCTCCGGCCTGCAGCGAGACTGCGCCGGAGGTCGCTTCCAGGGTAATCCCGTCATCGACCGTCATGTTGTTCGTCTCGCCGGATACATCGGCCGCGACGAGGCTTATGCTCCCTGCCTCTATGCTGGTCGATACCTCGAACGGGCTGTGGCTCGTGAGCTGCACCGAGCCGTTCGTGGCCACCATCCCCGGATCGGACGGGTCGACAACGCCCGTAATGTCGAGGGAACCCGTATTGTTCAGCCAGATGCTGCCGGTCGTCGATAGCGCCTGGAGCCTGGCTTTGGACACGCCCGAAGGTGTCACCGCGCTTATCCGGTTTGTCTGCTGGCCGATGTCGCCCAGGGCAAAGAGGTAGGTCGCGCCGGATGTGATGTTCGTCCCGCCCGTCCCGTTCAGGATCTCGCCGCCCGGCGCGGAGATGAAGGCCGTTCCGGCCATTGTCTGCACGGTGTTGAGAGACAGGTTGCCGCTCGTCTCGGTCACATATGTGTTCAGGTAGCTTGAGGAAGTGAGGTTCCCCGAGCTCTGGATGGCGAAGCCGGCCGTGCCCGAGCCGATGGCCGCGTTGTCGGACTGGAGGGTAACGTTGTGCCCTATTGCGACCGGCCCCACGCCCCCCGAGGAGTCGATGAGGGAGCCGTTCGCCCACAGGCCGATGTCGCCGCCCGCCGTGGACCTGACGGAGCTCACGTGCATGTCGCTCGATACCTCGTGGAGGTATATGCCCTGGGCAGCCGTCGCCGTGATCGTCCCGCCCGAAAGGCCCGTCTCGATGTAATTCGTGCTCGTCCCGATCCTCCCCCCTGCCGTGAGGGTGGCGGAGTGACCTCCGATCTTCCGCCCGTTGGCCAGGGGATCGCTGTCGGCGTATGCGTCGAGGATCGAGCCGGTGCCCTGGGCGGTGAGGTATATGTCGGCGTTGCTGTAAAGGTCGGCAAGCCGCAAGTCGTACGTGGTCTCCGTAATATAGATGCTGCCCGCCGCGCGCGCCGTAAGGGACCCTGCCGAGAGGGCCACGAGGAGCGGGCTCGAGGAGGTGCCGATGGCGCCGTCGCCTCCTTCGAGGATCGCGTTGCCGCCCGCAACGATAACGGCGCTCGATCCGCCCTTCGCGTCGGTCAGGCTCTGCTGCGCCTGGATCCTCGCCTCGCCGCCGGCGGTCACGCCTTCCAGGTTGAGGGCGCCCGAGGAGCCGACGTTCACGTTCGACCCGCCGCTGAAAATGAGAGTACCAGTCGCGGCGACGTCCACCGACTTTATCGCGTTCACGGTGAGGCTCGCGGCACTGGAAAGATTGCCCCCGTTGTTCAGGTCTATGATGTTTCCGGTACCGTTGCTGCCCGTGTAGAACGTAATGTCCTCCGGCTCGGCGGCGGCCAGGGCCACCTTCGTGGCGGTGGGGAGGGAATCGGAAAGGGGCAGGTTGATGGTAAGGGTGCCGTTGCTCACACCGATGCTGGCCGAGGCGCTCAGGTATATATTGCGACCCGTGATATCGGTCGCAGTGCCGAACTGGGTCGAAGTCGTGCTCTTCGGGCCAAGGATGCTCGAGCTGAAAGAGTTCTGCAACTGGCTCTGGCTCCATGCGGCCCGCTGCCGGAGGACGTCGCCGTCCGACAGGTAGTTCCCTGTCCCCGTGATCGTGCCCGGAGTGATCGCGATCCCCGAGCTCGCGTCTGAGGGGGAAGCGGCAAGGCTGACGCAGTTCGGGTTGGAGGCGCTCTTGATTATGTAGTAGGTGTTGCCGTTGACAAGATTACCGTTAGCCGACCCGGCCGCCCCGCCGCCTTCAAAGACGACCGCCTCGCCGGTGGTGTATGCGTTGATGCCGACGTTTATGACGTTCCCGGTGACTGCGGACGCCCCGAACGTCCCGTGCAACTTTGTGTCGTTCACATCATAGGAGAAATCCGGATCGTAGGTGTCCGCGCTGTAAGGGGCCCCGCTGTCGTCAATATTCCCCACCTGCCCCCAAGTCGCGTTGAGGGTCTGGTACTCCTGCGTGCGCTGGTTCACGAGCGTCTGGATAGCGGCGTTAACGTAATCAGTCAGGTCGGTCCGGCCGCTTGTCGCATCGTTCGTCAGCTTCAGGCCGGGTGTGCCGGAAAGCGTGGAGGCGTCTTTCAGGGAGATCGCAAGGCCGGCCTGCGCGTTTGTCTCGCTCGTGGCGAGCTCCAGTTTCGTCGGATCGCTCGTGGCGATGGCGTAGTAAGTCTGGCCGTTTACGAGGCTGCCCCCTCCGTTGATATCGATCTCGGCGCCGCTTGACTCGTAGACGACGGCCTGGCCGGTCGTGAAGCCGTGGTCGCCCGAGAAGGAGAGCTCCCCGCCGCTCACGCCCGTGATCGCCCGGTAATGCGCCTCCTGGGTATAGTAGGCCGTATACGCGGTCTGCTGCGCAGCAGAAAGCAAAACAAGCTGCTTGAAGGTGACCTGCTCGCCCGTATAGAGGCCGCTGGTCGACATGTCGATCGTACCTGTAGCATTATCTATACCGGTCGGTTTGGTTGACGTCGGCGCCCCCGAGTCGAAGGTGACGTAGTTCGAAGTCGAGCCGATGTAAAGGCGCTGCTGCGCTCCGCTCGCTGAAGTGGTTATATTGACGTAGGTGGGCCCGCCGGAGGAATTTGGATCGGTGGTGCTCAGTTTTATATGGCTGCTGTCCACGACGACAATATAATAGCTATCTCCGTAGGTCAGGCCGCCGGGGCAATCGTTCGACAGCTGGTTGCGGTACGTCCAGTACGTCTGGTAGCCCTGCGTCTGACCTGCCTCGTAGGCGCTGATCGTGGAATTTATGCTGTTCTGGGCGGCCGACCCGGTGGCCTCCATCTGCGTGTACATATTAAGGAGCTGGTTCCACGTCCTCTGGTCCGTGACCACGTTCGTGTTGGCGTTGGTAAGGTTCCCGCCGGGCACCTCGACCCTGACGTCCGCCGGCGTCGTGATGTCCGCAACGCGCAGGTCGCCCGTCACCTCCTTCACGTAGATGTTGCCGGCCGCGGTTGCCGTAAATGTGTCGTGCGTAGTATCGGTACCAGTCTGAAGGTAGATGGGAAGCGCGTCGGACGCCGGATTGTCGTACGTGCCGCTCGTGCCGAAAGAACCGATGTATCCGCCCGTCGCCGTCAGGCTGACTGCCCCGCCGGTAATGAGGGATGAGGAAGAGGCGGCATATATGCTCTGGGCCGCTGTAAGCGCCACGTCACCCGCAGTCTCCGATGTCGCGATCGTCCCTATCTTCATCGTGCCGTAGGCATCCGTGAGGCCTATGTTGCCCGTAGTGCTCGTAGCGTTCAGTACGCCGAGTCCAGTATTATTCGGGTCAGTGAGGTTGACGCTGAGTGCGTTGCCCGCTCCGATCCCGCTCGAAGCCGAAAGAGTGATGTTGTGGCCGCCGACGGAAGCCGTGGCGCTGCCCTGCTCGATCTGGCCGCCGCTCGCCGTGATGCTCGTGGTGCCGGCCTGGTCCTGGATGGCGCCCTGGACGATAACGCCCCCTCCCGATGTTATGGTTACGCTTCCATTGTCGTCGCCGATGAAATTGACGTTTATCTGCCGGTCGGCCCTTATGCTGTTCGTGTAGACGTCTTCGTACCCGGTTTCGGTCGTCGTCGTCTGGGTATAGGTCGTCTTGCCGTACCAGGTAGAGTCGGTCTGCACAGGCCCGTATTGTGTAGTGCTGCTCGTGACGAAGTCCTGATGGCTGAAGTCGAAGTCGCTCGTATCGCTGCCGTTCGACGCAATGTAAGCGCCGGGCTGCAACGTAAGGCCGCTCGTAACCTGCGTACTGGAGTTGACGATATTCGAGGGCGTGTAGAAGGCGCTGATGCCGAGCCAGGCCGATGTACTGTACGTGTCCGCCGTCGTCGTGAGATAGGTGTCTCCTTCGGTCCAGTAGTAACGCTGGCCCGAGGCGGGAGTGTAGACGGCGCTCCGGTGGAGGGGATCGGGGTTGCTCACGGCCTGGGGCCCGGAATCGTAGTGCTTCACGCCTGCCGAATCGAGGTAATAGGTCTCCTCATAGACCTGCCCGTTCGACCGCGTGTACTGCGTGGTCAAAGGCACCGTCTTGCCGCTGATCGTGGTCGTAAAGGCGGTATCGGTGATCTTTAGCTGGCCTTGCACGCCTTGGCCGGTATTGACGTTGTTGGTTACGATTGCGTAAGAGGTGTTGTTTGTTATATTGACCGTGCCGTAGCCGTCCAGGACGTTGATATGTCCGCCGCCCGTGCTCACGATGTCGCCGTAGAGCTGCATGTAGCCGCCCTGCACGTTTACCGAAGCCAGCTCGATCTGCTGCGTCTGGGCGTTATAGTAGGCGTTTATGTTGTCCTGCGATCCGTCCGTCGTCAGCTTGAAGAGCTTACCATCGCTCGTCTGCAGCCCCCACAGGTTTTCATAGTACTGCGCCCCCGACGTCCAGCCCTCCTGCTCGTATCCGTACACCGTGTTCGCGTTGCTGATCTGGGCTGCCGCGTTGCTCCCTATAGTCACCTGCTGGGTTGGCTGGCCGCTCTGCACAATTCCGTCAATATTGAGGTACTGGGCGGCGATGAAAACATTCGCGCCGGAGACGATGCTGCTCGCGGGCTGCGTGCTCAGGGCGCTGGTGGCAAGAGACTCAAGGGCAGAATCGTACGCACTTGAATCGGTCATGCTGGAGGCTGCCGCAGAATCGGCTATGGCCCGGTTGACCACTGCCTGCCACACCGACTGGGCCCCGGGGTCCCCCCCGACGCTGCTCAGCGCGTTGCTGTAATTCTGCACATAGCTGCCGCCCGCCGTAATGGTGACAGTCCTTGCGTTCAGGTTGGCGTTCGCCGTGACACCCCCGGCACTCGTGATCGTCACCCTGCCGAGGAGGTTGCTGATGTCGCCCGCAAGCTCTATGTTGGGCGTCGAGCAGTTCCGGTACGGGTCGCTGCTGCCCACATGATCGTTGGCATTGAACTCGCTCGTGATCGTGATCGTGGGCTCGGTGGCGCCGGACGAGCCCGCCACGTTGAGGACACCCGTCCCTGACACACCCGGCGTACCCGAGAGGCTGCTGATGGCGTTATAGTTGAACATCACCTGGCCGCCGGCGTTGTCCGGTATGGTGATCCCCTCGATGCGAAGGTATGACGGGCTCTTGTTGTCGATTGTGACGGCCACGTTGCCCGACGCGTCGAGCGCCCCGTTGACTACCAGGGCGCTGCCGTTGACGTTGATCGTCCCCGCCTGCGCCCAGATATTGTTGACGGTGATGTACGGTACGGCGTAAGACGTGTAGTATAAGGTGGTGGTGCCCGCCGAGGGGTTGCTCGGGTCGTTCGCGACCGTCGTGCTGAGGCCGAGCTGCTGCATCTCATTCTGCACCATGTTTACCTGGGCCTGGTACGCGCTGCCCGCAGTCGTCCCGGCGTATACCTGTGCCAGCGAACTCCAGTATCTCAATTCCAGCATGAGGTCGTTCGCCTCGGACTCCGTGCTGTTGTTGAAGGTGATGCCGGAGGTCTGCGTGGCCACCGAGCCGTCCAGGTTGATCACCAGGGTCTGCTGGTCCTGGGTGCCCGTTTCGATGGTGCCGTTCACCGTCACGGTCCCGGTGGTCGTTATGGTCTGCGTCCCGCCCTGCATGGTGTCAGGGATGGGGGTGCCGCCAAGGGCGCTGTTGATCGCGCCGGCAAGGGCGGTCATCCAGTTCTTGCCCGTGCCGTAGGCCGTAACTAAATTGGTCCCCAGTGTCTCTGCATCCAGGTTCGCATCCCTCGCGCTTCTCAGATCGCTGCCCGCACCGACGAGGACCGTGTTGTTCTGTACGACCTCTCCGTGCGATTGGAACTCGTCGATGGGGATTACGGCGGCGTTCAATTCGTCGCCGTGGGAGGTGACGTTGAAGTAGTTCAGCGTGCCCGTGTGGCTCTTACCTGCGAGGAGGTTTAGGTCGCCCAGGGCAGTTATCAGGGTATTGGTCCCGATATTTGCCTCGTCGTTCTCGTGGATGCGGGCGAGGCCGTCGATCGAGGCGGCAGCGGCCAGGCCATACGTGTGGGCCTTCGGCTCCACGTCGAGTATGCCGCGCGTGTAGCTCTCGAGGTCGACGTCCCCCACCGTCGTTATGGTGGCATTATTCCCGATGCTCGCTATGGCGTCGTTCCTGTCTGCCCGTATCTCGCTGACAACGCCGGCGCAGTCGATGAGGCCGCCCGAGTCAAGGTCGACCGAGTCGTACGCCTCGACGTCGTTGTACGCGCTTACGACAAAGGCGCCGGGGTTCGAAATGCTCCCGACGACCGAGATGACCGTATTGTTTCCGATCGTTGCATAGGTTGTGTTGGCGATGTCCGTCTGGCTCTCGGCCGCGCTGCCCTGGAGCACGCCGCCGGACCCCGCCTGTACGTCCCATGAGCCCGCCGGCAGCATATTCTTGAGCGTTGTGTTTGCCGCCGTCACGTTCAGACCCTTGGTCGTGACATTCGTATAGGCGCCGACCGTGGCCTCCACGTCGGACGTTATGTTGTTGTAAGCCGACGATCCGCTGCCGCCGACGAGCGACGCCTCGATCGAGTTCACCTGGCTGTCGAACTGGGCCGTATGGCTCGCCGATACAGTGAGGGACGTAACGTCGAGGCTCGCGGCGCTCGCGGTCGATGCGGCGTCGGCGATGTACGCTTTCGTTGTGCTCGTGTCATAGACCGTAGCATTGGCGGCCGTACCTGCTACGAGTCCGCCGCTGCCCGCCGTAGACTGGGCAAAGTTGATGTCGTAGCCAGAGGCCGAGATCGTCAGCGAAGGACCCGAGGCCTTCGTGTAGACGACCGCTTCGCCGGGGAAGAGGCCGCTGTTAGACCCTACATAGATCGATCCGTTGCTCGTATTGAGGGCCGTGGAGGGGTCGAAGAGAACTGCGGAGCCCCCGCTGGAGTAAGGCGTCAGGGCGTGACCAGCGCCCGGGATCGTCGGGCTGCTCAAGGCTATCGTCACAGGGGTATCGGCAGTCGCATTTTCGAAGCTTGTGGCCAGCATGACCCGCGTAGGGTCACCATGGACCGGCACGACATAGTACAGCCCGCCGTCCGTAAGGTTGCCTATGCTCGTGCCTGCCGTCACGTTGACGCCGGTGCCCATATATGCAAGCGTCTGGACGCTGCTGTCCGCTTCCGCTGTGTTGCCGCCGGCGGCTATAAGACCGACGTTGTTGCTGTCCGCCACCGCGAGCTGGTCCGTGTCGTTCGTTGCGGCCACTGTGATGGCGGTCCCTATCGTAAGGGCCGTGTTGTTCGCTATGTAACCGGTGACAGTGCCTGAATTGGTTGCCGTGCTCTCCGTCGCGTTGACTGCGACGAGGCCGCCCGTCGATCCGGTCGTGCTCGCCTTCGCCGCGTATTGGCCGGAAGCCTCGGAATCGGCCGCTTCGACCGTAAGGTTGGCTGCCTTTATCGTTCCCGCTGCGTAGGCCGTCACCTGGGGCGATGCGGTCGCCGTGGCGACCGAGGCGCCCACCGCGAGGGCGCCGACGGCAAGACCCCATGCATCCGACTCCACTTGCGGCGTGGCCGTCGCGCTCACGGTCATGCTGCCGGTAAGCTGGACCCCCGTATCGCTTCCAGTATAGGCCTGGACAACGGGCGTTGCACTCGATGCGGCCGTATTATACGTAGCCGCGCCGATGCCGCCGGACAGCCCCCATACCTTTGATGTGATCGTCGCCGTGGATGCCGCCTCGATGGTGAGGCTGCCCACGGTCAGGCCCGCCGCCTTTCCCACGTCGGCGTAATTGCCCAGGTAGGCTTCGGTCGTGCCCCCTATGTTCGACGTGACGACGCTTGCCCCTCCCGCCACCGCGCCGACGCTCGCGCCCAGGGCTACTCCGGTCTCGGTCGCGGTGCTCTGCGCCTCTATCGTGACGGAGCCCGCCCGGTTTATGCCGGTCCTTGCCGTGTGAGAGACCCCCGACACGTAGGCGGTCGTGTTGTCGCCCATATTGTTCGTAACCACGGCCCCGCCCAGGGCAGCGCCGAGGGCGCCGGACAGGGAAAGGGCCAGGGAGTAGATGGAGCCCGTGTCCGTAGAGGTAACGTTGACGGGGCTTGAGGCCCCCGCTTTTATCGTCGAAGCGCCGTCGATATAGGCCGTGATATTGTTGCTTATCGTATTCGTCGTTGCGGAAGCGCTAAGCGCCAGGCCGCCGGCGGCGCCTATGCCTGCCGCCATGCTGACGATCTGCTCGCCCGATTGGGCCTCGACCGATACGTCGGATGCGTTCGAGGTGACCGCGGAGCTCGTCACCGTAGCGCTTATCGTGTTTGATATGTCGTTCGTGGAGACCGCCGCGCTTCCTGCCGCCAGTCCCGCCCCGCCGATGCTGCCCGCAAAGGAGAGAATGCTCGCCGTTGTCGAGTATCCGGCGTGGCTGTTACTGCCGAGCGCGTTCTCAAGGCTGGTCACGACGCTCGCCGGGATGGCCATTGCGGAAAGGAAATTACCGGGGAGACCCGCCGGCGCCGTGTCCGACGCGCTTACGAGCACCTCGCCCCCCGCCGTCACGGTGGAGCTTGTGACCGATGCCTCCGTCGTGCTCCCGATCTCGTTGTCCGTTACGGACGCCTGCCCTGCAACCCCGCCCGCGCCGGAGAGGCCGGCGGCCAGGCTGCGGATGATTTCCGAAGACGTTGCCGTTACGTCGGTAGCGCCGCCTGATGTTACCGTCGACTGGGTTACGGTCGCGTCTACCGTATTATATATGTGGTTGTAAGCCGTCGCCGCGCCGATGGAGCCGAAGAGGGAGGCCGAGAGGCCGATGGCGATGGAATCGATCGTGGAAGTATCGGCCGCGCTGAGCGAGACGGCTGCCGACGTCGAGCCGGAAAGGCCTCCCCCGTTCACGGAAGACCCTGTAGCACCATCGTTCTCTATGGATGCGGTGACCGTGTTGTGCACGTTGTTGATCGTGTCGGACAGATTCCCCGATACGCCCCCAGAGACCGCGATGCCGCCGACGAAGGAGAGGACGGCCGCGTGCGAGAGGGCGCTCGCGGTTATGTTCGACCCCGTCTCCACGTCCGAGCCGACGATCTCGGATTCTATGGTATTGCCTATGTCGTTATCCGCTATCACTACGTTCCCGGCGAGCCCCATTGGTGCGAAAGCAGCGGCGAAGCCCAGGCCGACGGCCGTTATGCTGGAAGTGTCGGAGGCGGAAAGCCCGAGCCGCCTGCCCGCCCGGACGGTCGAGTCCGTGACCGTTGCGCTGACCGTGTTCGCGATCTGGTCGCCCATGAAGTTCGCGCTGATCGCGCCCGAGGCCGCGGCAAAACCCGCCATGGCCGCGATGATCGAGTCGTTGGTCAGGGTCGTGAGGGTGATGTCGGCACTCGAATTCGTAACGGTACCGTTGCTCGCGACACCGGCCCTCACCGTCGACGAGCTTATGCCGGTTTCCACCGTGTTCTGGATCTTATTGCCCAGCGCCGTGCCCGTGGCCGCAACTCCGCCGCCCGCAACGTTGATCACGAGGGCGAGGATGTTCGCCGACGACAGGCTTACAGGGGAGCTTTGCGTCCCCGATGCCAATTCCGAGTGATCGTCCGACGCCTTGGTCGGACTGCTGCTCGATATCCAGGTCCCTATCGGGGCAATCCAACCGGGGTTGGAAGGGGCGGCGTCCGTCGCCGAAAGGGCAATGGTCCCGGCCGCCGTCACCGTGGAGCCTTCGATCAGCGCCTCCACCGTATTCGTGACAAGGTTGCCGACGACCGTCATGCTGACGGCCAGGCCGCCCGCGGAAGCGCCTACGACGAGGGTGCGGATGACGGATGACGATTCGGCGGTCTGAGTCAGGGTTGAGCTTGTCTGGACCGTCGAGCCCTCGATGTTCGCCTCGATGGTGTTCGCGATGACGTTCGCCGCCGCCGTCATCCCCCCTGCCACGCCGCCCGCCGCAACGCCCAAGGCGATGGCGTCGATCTGGGAGGTGTCCTCTGCGGTGAGGCCGATCGCCCCGCCCGCGCTCACGGGCGAGCTTGACGACCCGCTGTTGACGATAAGGGCCTCGGTGGTATCGGAGATGACGTTCGCCGAAAAGGAGATCGTCCCCGCGCCTATGCCTCCCGCGACGTACAGCGAAAGCCCGAGGATGGAGGCCGCCGATTCTGCGTCCAGGGTCAGGGACGTGCCGGTCGTGACCTGGAGGGCACCGGAAATCTCGGCCTCCACCGTGTTCGTTATGACGTTGGCCCCTATGAGGGCGGCGACGGCGACACTGCTGCCCGCGAGGCTGATCGCGACCGATGTGATGCTAGATTCGTTCTGGGCGGTAAGGCTCGTCGAGCCGCCCGACGTGACGGTGGACGCGCCCGATATGGTGGCCGCCACCGTGTCCGTGATGACGTTGCCGAAGCCGGTGGCGTTGAGGGCGAAGGCGCCGGAACCCGCAACTCCGGCAGTCGCCGCCATTATTGCGTCGCTCGAAAGGGCCGTAAGGCCGATGTTCCCGCCTGTGCTATGGACGGTGGAGTTGATGATATCCGCTCTAATCGTGTCGGTGATGACGTTGCCCGAAAGCACGCCGTTTACGGCAACCCCGCCAGTCCCGGCGACGCTTCCGACGACGGCGAGTATGTTGCCGGAAGGGGCAACGAGCGATCCGCTGAAGGAGCCGCTGAGCGCCCCTTGCGGGTCGTTGGGGGTGCCGCTTGTATCCTGGAAAGGAAGGGTCTGTGACGTCCAGTCGGGGACGGCGCTCGGCGCCTCGTCCAGGGCCGAGATGCTTATGTTGTTAGCCGCCGTGACCGTCGAGCCCGTCACTTCCGCAAGGACGCTGTTCGCGATGGCATTGCCCATGGCTGTTACACTGACGGCGAAGCCGCCGGAGCCGGCAACGCCCAAGGCAAAGCTCCGGATGATCTCGGAAGACTCGGCGGTGACGCCGAGGCCGCCGCTGGTTGTTACATTCGATCCCGCGATCTCCGCCTCTATCGTGTTGGCGATGACGTTGGCCGACACGGACACCCCTACGGCCCCTCCGCCCGTGCCCGCTACGCTCGCTGAGAAGGCATCGATCTCGGAGCTGTCTTCGGCCTTGACGGTGACGTCCCCGCCTGCCGTCACGGTCGAGGCCGTAGCGCCGTTATTGACGATCAAGGCCTCAGTGGTGTCGGCGATGACGTTCCCGGAAAGGGAACCCGAGACGGCGGCGGCACCCGACCCTGCCACGCAGACGGTAAGGCCGAGCACGGTCGCCTGGGATTCCGCATCGAGACCGAGGGTCGTGCCGGCGTTTACCGTCGAGCCGGCTATTTCCGTCTCGATTGTGTTCGTGATCACGTTTGCGGCCAGCAGGGCGCCGACTGCTACGGCCCCCGTCCCCGCGATGCTCACGCCGAAGGAGACGATGTTCGATTTGTCCGACGCGGAGAGGCTCGTGGAGCCGCCCGATGTGACGTTCGAGCCGCCCGAGATCGTCGAGGCTGTCGTATTGGTGATAACGTCGCCGTAACCAGTGGCGTTGACGGCGACCGCGCCGGACCCGGCCACGCCCACGGTAAGGGCCATGATGGCGTTCTGCGACAGGGCCGTGAGGCTGACGTTCCCGCCTGTGCTGTGGACGGTCGAGTTGACGATGTCCGCCCTGACGGTGTTCGTGATGACGTTGCCGGAGAGGACGGCGTTGACCGCCACGCCGCCCGTGCCCGCCACGCCCACCATGACGGCCAGTATGTTGTCGTTGGCCGGGATGGGCGAGTTCGTCGTGGCGTTCGACAGCTCAGTCGAGTCGGCAGCCGGCAGGATCCATCCGGGGATGAGACTGGGCGCGACGTCTTTGGCCGCTATGGAGACATCGCCTGCGGCGGTGACTGTCGAGCCCGTCACCTCTGCGAGGACATGGTTCGCGATGGCGTTGCCCATGGCCGTTACCCGGACGGCAAAGCCGCCCGAGCCGGAGACGCCGATGGCGAGACCCCGGATGATCTCGGAAGATTGGGCGCTCTCGGTAAAGGTCGAGCCTGTATCAACGGTAGAGCCCGTGACGGCCGCTTCTACCGTGTTGACGATGACGTTAGCCGCGAGCCCGACGCCGACCGCCCCGCCACCCGTGGCAGCTACGCCGATGGAGAGGGCGTCGATCTCGGACGTGTCCTTGGCCGTGATGGAGAGCGCTCCGGTCGAGTGCACCGAGTAGGAGCCGCTCGCGTTCTCGATCATCGCCTCCGTAGTGTCGGTGATGACGTTCGCCGCGAGGAAAACCTGAACTGCCGCACCGCCCGATGCTGCCACACCCCCCACGAACCCGTAGATGGTCGATTGAGATTCCGCGTCCAGACCGAGAGTCGAGCCGGCCCAGACCGTGGACCCGGATATAATGGCGTCCACGCTGTTCGTGACGACGTTCGCGCCTATGATGGCGGAGATCGCCGCAGCGCCTGAGCCGGCGATGCTGAGAGCGATGGACGTTATCTGTGACTGGTCTTTGGCCGTCAGGCTCGTAGCGCCGCCCGATTTCACCGTCGAGCCGCCCGATATCTCCGCCTCGGTGTCGTCGGTGATCACGTTGCCGAAGCCCGTCGCCTGCACTGCGACGCTGCCGGAGCCGCCCACGCCCACCGTGATAGCCGTGATGCCTGCGCTCGAGGTGGCGGACAGGATAACGCCGGCGCCCGCGTTCGTTACGTTGCCCGCTCCATCGACGCCGGCCCGGACGATGGCGTCCAGTATGTCGGCGTGTATGACGTTATGTACGATGTTGCCGGCCAGGGCCGCGCTGACCGCAACGGAACCGGAGCCGGCAACGCTGACCATGACGGCCAGTATGTTGCCCGTAAGGGAGATTGGCGAGCCGGAGAGCGCGCTCGTCAGGCTGCTCTGCTGGCTGGAGGATGTGCCCGTAAGGTCCCACGAGAGGAAGCTCGGGGCTATATCCTCCGCGATGACGCTCACGTTGCCTTCTGCCGTAACGGTCGAACCGCTGTCGATCTCGGCGGTGACCGTATCGCCGACGTAATTGCCGAGGGCGCTCACCGAGATGGCCACGCTGCCCGAGCCGGAGACACCGATGGCCAGGGCTCGTATCCGGGCCTCGGCTTCGGAAGCGAGGGTGACCGTCGAACCGGCGTTGACCATAGTTGTGGAACCGCCTATCTCCGTTTCGATGGTGTTGGTCACCACGTTGACGGCCACTGCCCCGCCGCCTGCCACGCTGCCCGAACCCGCCCCGCCGAAGGCGAGGGCGTCGATGTTCGAGGTATCGGTGGCCGAGAGGTGGACGGCCCCGTGACCGGTAGGCCCGCTCGTCGTGTTGACGTTCGCGCCGTCGGTAATGCTCGCCTCTACCGTGTCGTCGATCGTGTTGACCGCCACCGCTATGCCTGCCGCGACACTGCCGCTGCCCGCGCCGCCGACGGTCAGATTGCGTATCGTGCCGTTGTCCGTGGCGGTGAGAGACACATCGTAGGCAGTTACCGTGGCATGGTCGATGGTCGCCGTCACGCTGGATGCGAAGTCGCCCGTACCGGAGGCAATGCCTGCCGCCACGTTGCCTGAGCCGGCGGCCGCGCCCGCCACGACCGTCGCCGTCGGCTGGGCGGTTGCCGTAAGTACCACGTCTCCCACGTCCGCCGTGACATGGGCGTTGTCGAGTATGGAGGCGTTGACGACGCTGCGGATGAAGTTTATGGCGAGGGAGCCGCTTATGGCCACCTTGCCCGCGCCCGCCGCGCCCACCGTTACGTCCACGAGGCTCGGCTCGGACATGGCCGTAACGTACACGTTCCCCGTAGTCGATTCTACGGTGGAGCCGTCGATATAGGCGCTCACCTGCGCCTGGCTGCTCCCGAGAGGGTTTTCAGTGGTACCGAGCACGGGGTCGATAGGGTTGCCGCCGATATAGTCATAGGCGAGGGCAGCGCCGACGGCGGCCGTGCCCGCTCCGGCCACGCCGAGGGTGCCCGTGTCGAGCTGGGCGCTATCCGTGGCCGATACTGTGACGTCGCCGTGGCCCGTCACGTGGGCATTGTCTTTGACGTAGGCGACGACAGTGTTGTCGATCCAGTTGAGGGAGATAGCGGCGCCTGCCGCGAACTTGCCGGACCCGGAACCAGCGACAGTCACGTTGACGATCTGGGAGCCGATTTGGGGGACGTTGGTCTGGGAGGGCAGGGTAAGCCCGCCCACCCCGGTGTTGACCGTCGATAGATTGACCGCGGTCGCAGGAGGCGCGAACCCGGCATTGACGTTTACCTTGCCGGCCGTTGACGTAACGGTTGCCCCGTCGATGTACGCCTCTATCGTGTCCGCCACGTTAGTGACGGAGACGGCCGCCCCGACAGCAACCTTAGAGGAGCCGGCAAAGCCGCCGGAGACGACGACCATCGTCGTCGTGTCGTTCGCGCTCAGGGTAATGTCGCCTGCCGCGGTAACCCTGGAGTTACTGTTCGTTATGTACGCCTCGACGGTGTTCGTCGTCTCGTTCACCGTCACCGAGCCGCCCAGGGCGAACTTGTCGCCCCCGGCCGCGCCGAGGCCGACGTTCACGAGAAGCTCGCTCGCGCTTGCGTCGACTTTCACGGTAGATCCGGTCGAGGCCAGGCTCGCGTTATCGACGAAGGACTCCACCGTGTTGTAGCTAAGATTTACTCCAATGGCTGCCCCTATCCCCGCCTGGCCGGTCGATATGGCTACCCCGCCCATGACGGCGATGTCCGTCTCCGTGTCGTTCGCATTGAGTGCGACGGCGCCGCTCGCAGTCACGCTGCTCGCGCCCGTCACCTTGGCCTCGACGGTATTGGACAGGTAATTCACGCCGATGCCAGCGGCTAAAGCGGTCTTCTTCGATCCCGCCCCTGCGGCGGCGACCGAAACGACGGTGCCGGTCCTGTCCGCCTCTGCCGTGAAGGCACCTGCCGAGGTGATCGTCGACCCTGTAACCGTTGCGGATGCCTTGTCCAGCACGACATTGACGTCGACTGCGCCGCCGAGGCCCGCCGTCTGGCCCGCTGCTACGGCGCCTGCGACTGCATATAGGGAAGTGCCGTCCGTTGCGAGGAGCCCCACGTTTCCGGAAGAGGTCGTCGTCAAGGTGCTGCCAGTGATCTCCGCATTGACCGTATTCAGAAGGGCGTTAATTGTGACGGTGCCCGCTCCGGCGTAACCCGACCCGCCGCCCCCGCCCGTGGCCACGCCCACCGAGCCCGTCGCCGCGATGACGATGCCGCCGTCGGTCGCGTCCACATTTATGCTGCCGGCGGCGCTTAAACCCGGGCCGTTATAGCCGGTCACGTTCGCGATTTCCGCCTGGGTCGTATTGTTCTCATAGGTGAAGCCGACAGCCACCCCGACGCCAGCCTTGCCGCCGAAGCCGCCCGATCCGCCGATGGAGACAAGGCTCGATTCGTCGTCTGCGTTAAGCGTTACCGCCCCGCCGATAAGTGCCTCGGGGTGGGCCGAGGTCCCCGCGATATTCTCCAGGATCGCTTCCGTCGTATATGTAATGATGTTGACGCCCGCCGAGCCGGCTACGGCCTTCCCGTCTTTGCCGGTTGCCCCCGCGAAGCCCGCCGCTATGGAGATCGTCCAGCCCGTCCGCTTCGATTCGATATCGAGCGCGCCGGCCAGCGCCAGGCTCGTGGCGCCGTCAATGAAAGCGTTCGTCTCGCCAGACATGATGTTGATGGCGGCAGCGCCGCTGATGGCCGTTGCTGAGCTGTTGTTGGTGCTGCCCGCGTATGCGACCGATCCCGCGAGGTTCACGGTGGTCGTGCTGTTTTTGGCGTTGATGGTAAGCCCGCCGGTGCCGGTGACGCTAAAGGCGCCCGTGTCGCGGACGTAGGCGTCCGCGTTATCGTAAAGGACGTCGACCCCGGCCGAGCCGGATATGCCGACGGCCGAGCTCGACCCCTGACCCGTACTGCCCCCTTCGCTCGTGCCGGTACTCGCTATATTGCCGGTCAGCTTGCCCTTCGCTACCGCCTGGGAGAGCACGGCGCCCATCTTCGTCTGCCACGAGGCGAGGTCCTGGTTGCTCTGCTGGGTACCGTTCGAGCCCTGTGTGCCGCCCGTGCCCGGGTTATTGGTGCCGCCCGTGCCTTGCTTCGACTGCGAGGAGTCCCCTGAGGACTTGCTCCCGGCCACGGCAAAGCCGCCGACGAAGCCACCGTTGGTCGCGTCTACCTCGACGTTGCCCCCGGAGGTGAAGGAGCCGAGGGTAGAAGGGGCGGTCTCGCCTTCGGCCAGGCCTATGACCGCCTGGGTGCTGCGCCCCGTCAGGTTAACGGCACCGGAAAGGCCGACGGACGTCGCGTCCGACTCGGCGACGCTGCCCGCAATGCTCACGAGCACCGATGTGTCATCGGCCCTGACGAGGACGGTATCGTTGGGGTTCACGCTGCCCGATCCGACGACTACTGTGGCGCCGCTGTCGATCTGGGCAAGGGTCGTATCGATGGCGGTACTGAAGGTTATAGCGCCGTTGAAGGCGAGTTTGTCCGACTTGCCCCCCGACGCAGTGAAGTTGATCGATATGTTCTTCGTGACCGCCTCTACGTCGAGGCTGCCCGCATAAAGGGTGACCCCGTCCTCTATCTTGGCCGTCACGTTCGACTCGTCGAGCTGCGCCATGACGCCGCCGCCCGCCGCCTTCGCCCCTTTACTCGTGCCGAAGCCGGGCTTTTCAACACTCGGCACCCATGACTTCGACGTGTCCAGGGAGAGACCGGGGACCTTGAAGTTCCCCGTGATGTTGATCATGTCGTTTTCGGCGTTTGCCGTAACCGATACCGCGCTGTTGTGGTAGGCCGAGCCCTGGTTGATGACCGCGCCGTCCTTTATGCGGGCGTCGGCCGTATGCTCCAGGAGGAGGAAGGCGACGGAGGCCGATATCTGGTTCTTTTGCCCCTGCGATGTGGCCGTCGACCAGCTGTTTGCCAGGTTGTACCCGAGGCCGAAGCTGTCGTTCAGGTAGGTGTCGAGGTTCCCGACGAAGCTCTTGGTCTCCTGCTCCGCCGTAGTGCCGAGGTCCTTCCACGAGTTCGTGTCCGTGTAGTTGGCCGCCGTCAGGTCGATGGACACCGGGCTTCCCACATATTGATAAGTGTGCCCCGCAGTGCCCTGTCCCGTGAAACCGTTGAGCACATTGACCATAGTGCCGTTGGTGACATAGGTGTGACCAGTGTCGCCCGTATTGTAATCCTGCTGCGCCGGCGCGCCGAGGTCCTTCCATAATGTCGTATTGCTGTAATCGGCCGTCGACAGATTGATAGAGGTCTGAGTGGTGCCCATGTACTCGTAGCGGTCCCCACCATTGCCTCCGCCCGCATACCCCGAGAGCACGTCGATCGTATCCCCCGAGTTTACGGTCGTCTGGCCGGTATCGCCGCTGTTGTACGTCGCTCCGTAATTGCTCGAAAGAAAGGGGGAAACGAGGTTCCAGAGCTCGAGGCTGCTCGGACTGATCTGGTTCAGGGACTGGGCGTTGACCGTAACGGCCGTCACCGCGCTTACTGTGGCATGGTTGGAGATGTAGGCATAGGCGTCGTCATGGACGAGATCGACAACGACGGCGATGGCAATGCCGTTCTGCGTCTGGGGTTTCTTCGCGGCCTCTGCGTCGTTCGCCTTGCCCACCGCTCCGTGCTCCTGCGACTCCGTAACGGGCGTTTTATCCTTCGTGGCCTCCGTGTCCGACGAGTCGTCCGACACGGACGACTGGGACTGGATGCTCGGGTTGTCCGATACCTGCGACGTGACGCTGATGCCCCCCTGGGAGGTAACGTTGGCAGCGTTGGTCCCGTCGCCGATGCGCGCCGTCGTCTGGCTGTAGTCCTCATCGAAGGCTACGGCCGCGCCGAAATCGAACTTGTCCGCCTTGGCCGGGCCCGTGCTGTCGGGGAACTTGCTGAGGATCCACTTGACGGGGTTCCTCTCGGAGAACCACTTGCCGATAGGGGTAAGGAGCTTGATCGCGCCATTTTTCAATGGAGTTGTGAGTTTAGTCACGACTGCCGACTTGTAGTCGGTGACAAGATCGCCCGAGTTCGTGCCCCCGCCGACACCCGCGCTTGCCGATATGCCCCCCGTCGTTCCCGGTATTATGCCGAGCTTGTTCTGCTGGATCGATATATTCTGAGAGTTCGCGTTCACCTGTATGTTGCCCGTTACGGTTGCCGTGCCGTCTAGGTAGGCGTTCGTCTGCTCGGTCGCGAGCGAGACGGCGACGGCTACATCCGCCTTGCCGTCCGGCTCTGTGGCCGACGTCGCCTGGGTAAGGTTGCGGTCGATCCTGTTTCCGCTCACGTATAGGTTGCCGCCTATCGAGAGAACGGCAAGGTGGGACACGTCGGCCGTTGCGTTCGAATTGAAGACGCTTACCGCCGCCGCCCCGCTGAAGCCCTTTATGGCGCTCGGGCTCGATTTGACCATCGCCGTGTTGTCCGTGGTGGCTGCTATTACGGCATCCCCGGTTGTGGTGATGTGGCCGTCGATGGTGACGGTCGCGGTCGTATCGACCTCGCCGTAGGCCACACCGAGGCCCCAGGAGATGGGGGATGCGGATGCAGCGGCCTTCGCGGTGCTGTCGGCTGTGAAGCCGGCCGCGGTGATGTACGCGTTCTGGCCGATATCGATCGTTGCGGTCGATTTGGATATGGTTACGCCCGCGAAGAGAGAGAGGCTTTCGAGGCCGCCAAGGACGCCGTCCACCGCCTCCTGCGCAATGGAAGCCCCGCTCTTCAGGCTACCCCCGACGTCGAAAACCTGGAAATCGCCCACCTGGAAATAGTGATGGCTGTAACCCGTTGCCTCGATGGTGACGTTGCCGCCGCTGATCGTTGCGCCCGATGTCGTCCCTATATTGACCGACGCGTTCACGTTGTCGATGTTGGCGAAGCCGGTCGTGAAATGCGCCCTGTCGTCGTAGGCATTGATCGTGATGCTGCCGTCTTGGGCCGCCGTTGCGCCTGTTGCCAGTATCTGGGCGCCGTTGTCGATGTCGATCGTATAACCCTGGATGGTGATGTTCCCTGCCGCCCCTGTTGTCGAGCTGGTGCTGACTGTGTGCCCGGAGATAGTGACCGTATCGCCTTCGATGGTAAGGTTCTGGCCCGCCGCAATGATGTCGGCCGACACGACGGCGTTGGCGCCGCCGTCAAGGACGAGGGTCCCCGCGGTGCCGCTCCATGTGATCCAGTCGAGGCTCGACGAATCGATGGTGTTCATGCCCGTGATGACCACCCTGTTGTTCGTCCCGCCGCCCTGGCTCACCGTGACGTGCTGTCCCGAGGTCAGGCTTGAGATATTAACATCGAACTCGTTGTTGCCGCCCATCGCCCCTTTCAGAGTGTCCGTGCCGCCGCCTGAAACGAGGGTCACGGGGCCGGAAAAGGTGGAGGCGTCGAGGGTATGGACATCGGGGCCGCTGTTCGTGAGGGTCGCATACCCGATGTTCGTGAGGGTGTCCGTCTTCGTAACGCCACCCGTGGCGGTCAGGCTCGTATCCGTGAGCGTCATGTTCGCGTCCCACGACTCGACGAGGGTGCTCGTGGCGTGGGCGCTCCCCTTGATCGTGTCGTTGCCCGCGCTGCCGTAGAAGGTCACGCTCCCGCAAGAAATCGGCGTCCCGGTCAGGCTTGCCCCGGTGCCCGTCCCGGCAATGCCGAGGTCGGTAGCGGCGGTGGAGCCGGTGCAGTTCGCGACCGTGAGATTGCCGGACCCGCCAGCCGTATCGCTGATGGAGATGGCGCCCGATGAGCCGAGCGTCGCCGTGAGACGGCTGTCGGCCGCCCCTATGGCGTTGAGGACGTCCTGGACCGTGAAGGCGCTGCTTAGGTCGACGGAATCCGACGAGCCGTCCGAAAGGGTGATCTTGATATCGGGGCCGCTTGTCGTGCCTATGCCGTTCCCGTTATTGATGGACTGGAGCTCCGTATTCGTATAGACACCGTCGAACGCGGAAGCATCCAGGGTATTGGCGCTTGCGCCGCCCGTGAGCTCCACCTTCTGAATGTCGGTCAGGGTGTCCGTCTTCGTAAGGCCGCCCGTGACCGACAGGCTCGTATTCGTGAGCGTCATGTTGGCGTCGTGCGTCTCTATAAGGGTATTCGTGCCCGTCGCGTTTCCCGTAATCGTGTCGGTGCCGGTGCCGCCGTAGAAGGTATTGTCCTCAGCGCCGCCTATCATCGTCGTGGTCCCGCTGCCGGCGATGAGCGTATTGTTCCCCTCTCCGCCGGAGAGGGTCGCCGTTCCGGAAAAGCCCGAGGCGTCCATGGTTACGCCTGCAAGGACCGCGTAGAGCTGCGCGTTCTGGATGTTGCTGATGGTATCGGGCGTCTGGGGCGCGCCGTGGACGGCCTCGGTCACGGTCACGCCGCCACCGGTCAGCCCTGAGCCGTTGGCCGTTATCGTCTCGGGAAGACCGGCGAGGTTCCCGGTGAATGTTACAGCCCATCCGTTGCTGATCGCCGCGACTTCCACGTTCCCGCTGCCGATGTTCGAAAGGGCGACAAGGTCCGCCTGCACGACTCCGGCAGTCGCGTTGTAAGGGATTGCTATAGTCGTCTGGTTCTGATAGGCGAGGGTGAAGACGCCGCCCGTCACCGTTGATGCGAGGGTAACGTTCTCCACCTCGTCAGTACCCTGGCCCACGCTGAAGGACGTATCGGTAAGCGTGTAGCGGTGGTCGCCGACTTCCAAAAAGGTGTTGGTGCCTGTTCCACCGTCGATGCTATCACCTGCGCCCGTTCCTACCGTCAGGGTGTCATTGCCTGCCCCGCCGGTGAGAGTATCGTAGTTTCCATTGCCCGCGTAGAGGGTGTCGTCGCCCGAGCCGCCCTTCAGGGTATCGTTGTTCCCGTCGCCCACCGTCAGTATGACGCTGCCTGCAGTGAAGGCGGATGCGTCCATCGTGTCGGTGCCGTTGCCCGCGGTCAGCGTGGCGTGCTGCACGCCGGTCAGATTCTCGGTTGCCGTGACGCCGCTGGTGCTATCGGCGATCGTCAGCGTGCTGTTCGTGAGCGTAAAGGTGTAGCTGTCGTCGCCCCTTGTCTCGACGACCGTGTTGTTTGTGCCCTGGCCGACGATAGTGGTTGGGCCGCCGCCTCCCGTGTACGTATTTGCCCCCGTGCCGCCCTTCAGCGTGTCGCTCTTGAAGCGGCCGTCGAGCGTTATATTGCCGCCCCCGGTCGATACGCTCCCGGAAACGATGGAAGTGCCGTGGAGCACGTTGCCCGTGCCCGTGCCGACGATGCCCAGGTCTGCCCCGGCGGTCGAGCCGTTCATGTCGGCTATCGTGATGTTATTGCCGCCGCCGGCCGTATCGCTCACGTTGATGCCCGTGCCGGTCGCGTTGATGGCGGCCGAGAGCTTTGAGTTCGCTACGTTAAAGGCGGCGAGGACGTCCTGGACCGTGTCGAGCCCGGAGAGGTCGATGTCCACCGGTGTGCCGTCGGTCATCGTGACGCGGATGTCCGCCGTAACCTCGGCGATGGACGAGCCGATGAGCGTATCGCCGTTGCCCGCGCAGTTGATTCCGAGGTCGGAGGCGGCGGTCGAGCCGTTCAGGGGTGTGACGCTTATGCTGTTCGATCCGTCACCGGCCGTGTCCGTGATGACGATGGAATCGCCCTGCTGGGTGTCGATCCCGACGCTCACCCTCCCGCTGTAACCTGCGGCCGCCGCCGCGCTCGTTATGCTATCGAAGACGTTCTGCAGGGTCGTAGCGCCGTAAAGGCTGACATTGAAGGTATGGCCGTCCGTCAGGGTGATCTCGAAGTCGTTGACGCCGCTGCCGGCGAAATGGACGCCGGCCCCGTCGTTGAGAGCCGAAAGGAGCGTTGACCCCGTCAAATCGGGCTCGGTCGCATCGGTCGTGGAGAAACCGTTGTTCAGGGCGGAGAGGAGCGCCTGCGAGCCGGCGTCGAGGGTAACGCTGCCCGAGAACTGCGAGGCGTCTATAGTGGTGGAGTGAAGGCCGCCCGTAAGTATAGCTGCCTGGATGTTCGTGAGGTTATCCACCCCAAGGGTAGTGGCGCCGTTTGTGACGGTGAAGCTGCTGTTCGTGAGGGTCATGCCGGCGGCGTCCCACGTCTCGACGAGCGTATTCGTGCCCGTCGTATTTCCTATGATCGTGTCCGTCCCGCCGCCGCCCGTGAACATGTTGTTGGCAGGGCCGCCTATGAGGATGTTGTTATGCTGATCGCCTATAAGCGTATTGTCCCCCGACCCGCCCGTCGCATTCCAGATGTTGCTGATGCCCGTCGTTCCCGTCGCGGTGCCGAGGCTGAGGTTAACCTCGACCGCTGACTTATAGGCGGAATAGTCGAGGGTGCTGTTCGCGCCGGTGCCAGTCAGGGTGCCGTCGAAGGTCGCCTGGTTCTGGAAGACGAAGGCGTTTGTGCCCGTGCCGCCCATTACGCCCTGCATGTTCGCGACGCTCGTGAGCGTATCCCCTAAGGCGTCAGAAACCGAGACCGTGCCATCCGTGTTGATGATAACAGTGAGGTTCGAAGAGACGCCCGAAAAATCGAGCGTCTGCGTACCGGTCGCTCCCGTGTTAGCCACCGTCGTGTGGGTACCCCAGCCGTTCAGGAACTCGAACGTGTCGTTGCCGCCTCCGTCCGAGAGGGTAGAGGTCCCGCCGCCGTCGACGATTACGTCGTCCCCGCCGCCGCCTACGATTATGCTGCCGGCGGTGCTGCCGGTGAGCGTGTCGTCGCCCGAGCCGCCCGTGACGTTCTGGATGTTGCTGATCCCCCCCGTGCCAGTTGCCGCGCCAGTCTGGAGGTTGACCGTCACGCCTGTCGTATAAGCGGAATAGTCCAACGTGTTGCTCGTTCCCGAGCCGCCGTTTATGGTGCCGCCGAAATGGCCATGGTCGTCGAAGGCGAAGGTGTTGCTGCCGTGGCCGCCTATGATGACAGCCACATTCGCGGCGTTGCCCAGGGTGTTCTGTTGGCTGCCGTCGTTGGCCGATACCGTTCCGTCCGCGTGGATGCTGAAGGCGAGGTCGGTATCGGAGCTGATTGCAGAGAAATCGAGGGTGTTTGCCCCCGCTCCGCTTACCGTGACGTTGCCCCATTCGTCGTCCGAGGACGTCCCGAAAGCGAAGGTGTTGCTGCCGGAGCCGCCTACGACGTTGCCGATATCGCTGAACCCCGTCGTGCCCGTCGCCGTCCCCGTCGTGAAGTTGACCGCTACCGCCGTCGTATAGGCGGAGTAATTTAGGGTGTTCGTGCCGCCCTTGCCGCCGTCGATGGTGCCCGCGAAGGCGGCGCCGTTACCTAACACGAAGGCGTTGCTGCCCGAGCCGCCGATCAGTCCTTCCACGCCTGTGACGGTGCTTACCGTGTCGCCCGAGCCGTCCGTGACGGAAACAGTGCCGCCGGCGCCGATGGTGAAGGTGAGGTTTGACGTAACGGCGGAGAAGTCGAGGGTGCCCGTGCTGCTCGATTCGGTGACTGTGTCGATCCCCCAGGCGTTCGAGAACTTGAAGGTGTCGGAGCCGCTGCCCCCTTCGAGGGTGTCGTTCCCGCCTCCGCCAGTTATGACGTCGTTCCCGCTGCCTGCGATGATCACGTTGTTATGGGTATCGCCGGTGAGGGTGTCGTTTCCGGAGCCGCCCGTGATGTTCCGGATGTTGCTGACGCCCAGGGTGCCCGTTGCGGTCCCAGTCTGGAGGTTGACCGTCACCCCCGTCGTATAGGCGGAGTAATCGAGGGTGCTCGCGCCCGAGCCGCCGTTTATGGTGCCCGAGAAGGCGGCGCCATTTGCGAAGACGAAGCTGTTCGTGCCCGAGCCGCCGACGATCGATCCGACGCCCTTTACACCGGTGGCGTCCGCGATATCGGAGAGGCTGTTCGCGCCGCCGTCAACGACTGAGACGGTGCCGTCGGCATTGATGTTGAAGGTGAGGTTGGAAGTAACGGCGGAGAAGTCGAGGGTCTTTATCCCGGTCGCGGCTATGCTGTCTGTGCCCCAGCCGTTTGAAAAAGCAAGGGTGGTGTTCGCGGTGACCGAGCCGACAACGCCGTTGATGTTGCTGACGCCCTGGGTGCCCGTGGCCGCGCCTGCCGGGAGGCTGACCGTCACGACCGTGGTATAGGCGGAATAGTCGAGGGTATTCGTGCCGCCGCTCCCTCCAATGATGGCGCCCCCGAAAGTGGCGCCGTTGTCGAAGACGAAGCGGTTGGTACCCGAGCCGCCGATGACCCGCTGCATGTTGGCGATGTTGTTGAGGGTATCGCCGGCGCCGTCCGTGACCGAGACCGTCCCGTTCGTGTGTAAGGTAAAAGTGAGGTTGGCGGTCACGTTTGAGAAATCGAGGGTGTTCGTTCCGGTGGTGCCTGTGTCTACGACGTTACCCTGCCCCCAGCCGTTGTAAAATATGTAGTTGTCGCTCCCGTTCCCGCCTGTCAGCGTCGCGTTCGGCGTGGCGACGTGATCGGCGAGAAGATAGCCGTAACCGGCCACGGAGGTGGCCGAGAAGGGCGGCGCGGCCGTTATGACGCCCGTCGAATATCCCAAGGCCCAGGTCGCATCGCTGCCCCCTCCCATGTCTTTCGTGGGAGCCCCCACAACCGCGCCCGTCGCTGCCGCAAGGTCGTTGACGAACCGGACGCCCCCCTGATTGCCCGCGACGTCGCATGCGTAGAGGAGGATGTCGGCGCCCGGCGCGAGCGAAGCCTTCCATCCGGAGACCTCGGATAGCCTGCTCTGCAGCACCGCATCGGTCAAATCGGTCGTCCCTAAGGTAACAAGACCCTGGGCACCGTGAGAGAGGATATAGACCGCGCTCACACCCTGGTATCGGGAGAGCACTTGCGTGATCTGGTCGAGGCCGTCCTTGTTCGGATTGAGAACGACGATCAGCCTGCCGTTGTCATCCGTGGACAGCGTGCCGGCCTGTCCGGACGCGGTGTCTCCGTTTCCGCGGGCGGGCGTTGCACCCTGACCGGTCCCGTCCGAACTGCCGCGGACCATATCATTGATGAGCTGCTTATAGTCCGAGACTGATGGGTCGACAAAGACGATCTCCTGGACGGTCTTCTGCGAAACGAGGTTGGCCTGAGCGGCCGCCTGCCGTGCGGCCCATGCCTGCCGGGCAGCCGTGAAGTCGAGGTTGTGGCGGACGGCCGCAAAAGGGGACGCCGTCTCCCCGAACATCTTCTGAGCGGCGGGCGAGGACGCCTGCCGGGCCGCATTTGCGTCCCACCGGACATGGGCGGGGGGTGCTGCGTGCGCGTCGGCCACGTGCTTGGCCATTTGCGAGGCGATGATGCCCCCGGCGGACGGGAGAACGCGCCTTTCGAGCATCTCGAACTGCATCGCCCGGCGCTGTCGCTTCCCTTTTCGCTTTTCAGTTTTCCTGGGGGAAAACCTTTCCTTCAAGGACGCAAGCATGAGGCTTCCTCCATATCACGGCGACGGTCATTGTTGCTGCAGCCACTCGTTTACGGCTTCGAGATCGGTTTCGGAAAGCGTCCCGATTGCCTGTTTCAGCTTAAGATTGTTGATTATGTAGTCGTACCTGCTCTGGGCGTAGTCCCGGCGATAAAGGTAAAGGTCGCGGGCCGCATCGAGCACCGCGAGGCTGGCATACATCCCCGACCTGTAGCCCTGCTCCTTGGCCCGAACGAGCACGGTCTGCGCTTCCACCGATTTTTTGAGGGCGCCTGCTCTGCTCAGGGCGGTTTTCACGCTGTTGTAGAATGCCGTCACCTGCCGCACGGCCGCCCGCTTCTGCTGCTCTAGGATCTGGCGCCCTTTCTCATAGCGGTCAGCCGCTTCCCTCGTCTTGGAGCTGATGATAAGACCTTCGAAGACCGGGACGCTGAGGGTCAGCATGAGGTCCTTCGTGTCGACGGTCGCGCCGCCGCCGAAGAGCGAGCCGCCCATGTCGTTCCGGTAGTACCGGCCCTGTAGATCGAGGGTCGGCAAGTGGGCCGACTTTTGACGGGTCACTTCCTGTTTCGCCACGTCTACGTCGTACTGTGTGCTCTTGACCTTGAGGTTCTGGTCCATGCCCACCTTCACCCAAGCTTGCGCGTCGTCGGGATCGGGAGCAACAAGGGGAAGCTGCTCCCTCAGGACGCTCAGCTTAGCGACGGGTGAGCCAGTAATCTCGGCTATGGCCTGGAGCGCATCCTGATGCTCGTTCTCCGCCTTCACTAGCTGTGCGTTTACGGACGCAAGGCGCGCCTCCGCGTCGTATAGGTCGGTAACGGGGGCAAGGCCCGAGCCGTAACGGGTTTTGGCACGCTCGAAGAATACCTCTACGTCCTTCTTCTCCGCTTCCGCGAACGCTATGTTCTCCCCGGTCGCGAGACCGGACAGATAGGCCTGCGCAACGCGTATGATCAGGTCCTGCTTGGCGATCTCGAGGTCCACGTCGGCCCGCTTCGAGAGCTTCTTCGCCTGTCCCACTTCAACGAGCAGGGAGTACCTGAAAATGGGCTGGACCAGCTTCGCAGTGTACAGTCCGGAGTTGTAATCGGCCTTGCCTGAAGCGAAAACGGCGTTCTGGCTGTGTATGATGTCCTGGTAAGTCCTGGTGCCCACACCCTCCAGGGTCACAACGGGCATGATGCGCCCGTGTGCCTGTTTCAGGCTCTCTTTCAAGGCGAGCCGCTCGAAAGAGGCCCCCTTGAACTGTGGGTCGTGGTCGATCGCCAGCCTGTAGAGGTCGATAACGTCTTCTGCGTGCAAGACCGAGCCGGCCGGTAAGGCAAGGGTCGAGATCACGATGAAACAAATCAGTTGGAACAAAGCAGAAGTAAAGCGCTTGCGCTCCATGGATGGGCCTGCCCCTTTCTGCACTAAGCCCCGTCACTTTTTTGGACAAGCAGCGGGCTTACACGTGCATCTGTTCGGTTTTATCAAAAAAAATCACAAATCGTCTTCGCTTCTACGGCCCGACAGGGCAGACCCGTAACGTACGAAGCAGCGCTGCGATACTTCCCGTCGGAATAAGAACGCGCCGTGTCTTTTTTTGTCGCAAAATATACCAATGTCTTACATATTTTTCATATGTTGTGTCAAGGGTTTTCTGTTGTTCCATTTTACTCGCATAAATGGATGATGCAGAGAACCCGCCGCGCTATCTCGCAGGCTTTCTTTGCGAGATCACGTGACTTATGTATCCGATGCTACGCCTTGCTCTTTTACGTTGTGCCTGTCCATGATATTGGTTCCTATCTTGTAATCCCAATCCTATTTTTGCCGCTGGGGCGACCTTGGGGCGACGTCTTTTGTGGGTTTTTACGCGTAAATGCTTGTAATTCGTGCGGGTTCAACACCCGCCGCGCCTACCATATTTTACAAGCAAGGGGCATGGGGTCAAACTTTATTCTTGACTTAAGCCATTTTCCAGGGCACTGAACTGTTTTTTTAGGCGGTTGTCGGCAGCTAGAATATCCCGAAGCCTCTTTCTCGCCACGCTTATGGAACTGTAGTCCAGACCCATAAGCTCACCGATTTCTCTCTGGTTCATACCCGCGTAACGGTAGAGAAGCTCCATGGCGATGCTTCTCGCCGGCCCCCGGTATCTGCTCGTTAAGATTTCTTCACGGGTTGTGCGGAAACGCTTCGATACTGCCTGCAGCACCCTTTCCGGCTCCACCTGGCTGATAGCCCTTCTTGCCGAAGGCTGCTCTCGTGTGGGTTTCATCGTTGTCTTCTTTAGCATGTCTTTTATGAAGGTCGCATCACCGACTATTCCGTGGCCTTTTCCTTTCTCCAGGGGTTTGTCGCTGAGCGGTATCCCTTCCTCGACAAAGTCTCTATAGGATAGCCGATCACCCTTAAAGTAACCGAGCACTTCGTCGAGGGCCACAAAAGGATAACGAGAAGAAGAAATATAGTCGGGATAGCTGCTCCATTGATAGCTCCTCAGATACTCCCTCTTTTGCTCCTCGGTAGAACTCACAACCTGTTTCGTATGGACAGGGTTCAGGTGCAGGTAGCGGGAGACTTCCAGGAGGTAGCTGTCTGCATCTATCAGAAAGGCTTTATACCTTCCCTGGTAGAGATGGCCGGATCTCCTGTGTTTCTTGTTGAAGTAGGCCGTATAGGAGATGTTGAAGTGGCGCATGAACTCCTGAAGGTTTGCGAGGGGCGTTTTCACGATAAGATGGAAATGGTTGATCATGAGGACGAAGGCGAGAAGATGGACCCGATAGGTCTCGACGGAACGGGCAAAAAGTTCCAGAAACTTCTTTCTGTCGAAATCGGCCAGGAAGATTTGCTGCCTTGCGTTGCCCCTGCATGTCACGTGGTAGCAGGCGTTTTCATACTGGATGCGTAAGGGGCGGGCCATAGATGAATGTTAGCAGGGGTAAGGGTGCAATGTCAAGAATAAACAGGCTGTTGAAAAACTAACTGCCCAAGCAGGTTTCATACCACCCCACACCATGTGTAACCCTCTTCTCCCTGAAGACTCGGACGAGGAGAAGCAGGAAAAGCAGACATAAGGCAGGCAGTGGCTGCCCTATCACCTCTGGTTCTTTCTTCGGTCCCTTCCTTGACAGGAGCTTTACCATCCTCTTTATGTTCTGGGCGGTTGCCGTCATAAGTACTTGTTCTCGAACAAATCGGCGCAACCGGAACTTTGCTCTGCGCAGTCCCATGAACTCCTTGGCCTCTCCGAACAGTTCCTCTATCCTCTTACGCATCCGTTGAGAGGTTCGATAGGCGGGTGTTTTGGTCAATTGCCTTGCCTTCTCAATAAATGCCTCATAGATATGGTAACTCAGGGATCGGGAAGCATCTCTCGTGCAGAGGGGCTTGTCCGGGCAAGTCCTGCAATCTTTGCGGCTCGCCCGGTAGACATGCTGAAGACTGTAACGATGAATGCCCCAATAGGTGAGCGTCTTTCCTTTGGGACAAAGAAAGGTATTGTCGGTACTATTGAAGGTAAAGGCGTCGATGGGATAGATGCCTTTGTCGTTCTGACTTCTGTAGTCCGTCACCGGGACATGGGGATCGATGCCGGCAGCGACGAGTGTATGGAAGAATGCGCCTGTGCTGTAGCCCTTGTCCGCGCCTACTGTTTTCGATTTTAGCCTGAACCTGAAGCGTGATCTCTGAACCTGAAACAGAGCCGTTTCTCCTTCGGCCTTAAGATTGGGCTTGCTTACTTCTGCGCCAAGTATGATGCTGCTTCCGTTATCGATGACATAAGTGGCGGAATGGGCAAGCTGCGCGCCGCTGCCAGGCGCCTTCCGGGCAAGGCGGGCATCGGGATCGGTCTTTGACCTGTGCGTGCTGTTGCTGATCTTTTCTCCCCGGTGGGGATAATCATCTCCGGGTTCCCAGGGTTTGTCGTTCACTGGGTTTTCTTCCGCCAGTTTCTCTATATACTCCTTCGGCTTCATCTCTACCACAACGGGTTCCAGGCTCTTGAAAGACGCATTGGCTTTTATATGGGTGGCATCGACGGTGAGGTGCTCACCCCGGACAAGACCTTGAGCGATGCACTGGGCAACGATCTCGTCGAAGATCTCCTGGAAGAGGGTGCTTTCGTAAAAGCGCTCATGACGGTTATGAGAGAAGGTCGAGTGATCGGGGATCTTATCCTCCAGGGAAAGACCCACGAACCAGCGATACCCGAGGTGCATTCTCACTTCCTCACAGAGTCGTCTCTCTGAGATAATGCCGTAGAGGTAGCCAACAAGGAGCATCCTCAAGAGAACTTCCGGGTCGATAGAGGGGCGGCCCGTATGACTGTAGAGGTGCTTCATCTTCTTTCGAACAAAGCCAAGATCGACATACCGGTGTACCAGTCTCAAGAGGTGGTCCTCGGGGATAAGATCATCGATCTTCACGTAGTAGAACATCTTCTCGTTGCGATCTTTTTTGCCTAACACCCATCCCTCCAATC
>Ga0208687_1000210_pt1 | contig 53150 bp, 38 predicted proteins | sample June2015DPH_6_10_FD_184695 | JGI IMG/M metagenome (GOLD analysis project Ga0208687, IMG submission 184695) | Peatland microbial communities from SPRUCE experiment site at the Marcell Experimental Forest, Minnesota, USA - June2015DPH_6_100... | ecosystem: Environmental > Terrestrial > Soil >...
AACGGACGGCGGGGTTAAAGAAGGCCAGGAGATAGGCCACCACCACATCGTCGTAGAACAACACGCGGTTGGGATGGGGATAGAGTTTGCGAAGTTCGACGAGATAGCTTTGGACGGCGCGAACGTGTTTGCGTCCGACGATCGTCTCCAGGTCCACTCTCGGTCGCTTGGGCCGGCCGCGCTTGGGCCGTTGATCCTGATTGGATTTGCTTTGCTCACTCACGTCGGACGGAATCAAAACACAGAAACCGGCCGGGCGCAAGTTAAGATTAGATTAAGTTGGTTCCGGACAGTATTGTGCTACGCACCGCCGCTAAGTGGCACGTGAGCGTTGCTCACGTGCCGGCCATCATGGCGTCGCGGAGCTTGTGCAGGGCGTCGTGCTCGATCTGACGAACACGCTCGCGCGTCAGGCCGACCTTCTCGCCGATCTGCTTGAGAGTCAGGGCGTCGCCGCCTTCCAGGCCGTAACGCAGTCTGAGAATCTTGGCGGCGCGAGAGTCGATCTGATTGAGCAGTTGGCCGAGCTGGCGCAGCTCGTCGACCTGGCGAACGATCTGGTCGGGAGGCGGGTTGGAGGTGTCGGCCACCAACTCGTTGATGGTCAGCTCGCCGTCGGCGCTGCCGGATTGCGTGGGGGAGTGGTAGGCCTTGACGGCCTTGCGGATGATCTTGAGTTTCTTGGTGGACATCTTCATGTGGGCGGAGAGCTCGTCGATGGTGGGCAGGCGGCCCAGGCGGTCCTCCAGCTCGCGGTTGGCGTACTTGAGCTTGGACATCATCTCGACCATGTAGGCGGGGATGTGGATGGGCTGGACGCTGTTGATGAGGGCGCGTTTGATGGCCTGCTTGATCCACCAGCTGGCGTAGGTGCTGAAGCGAGAGCCGTTTTCGGGGTCGAAGCCCTCGACGGCCTTGAGCAGGCCGATGTTGCCTTCCTCGATCAGGTCGGGAAAAGAGAGGCCGCGGTTGACGTAATGGCGTGCGATGTTGACGACGAGGCGGAGGTTGGAGCGGACCATGCGTTCGCGGGCCTCGGGGTCGTTGTCGTGGATGATGCGGCGGGCCAGGTCCTTCTCCTGGTCGGCGGAAAGAAGCGGGGACTGGTTGATTTGCCGCAGGTAAAGCTGCAGACCGGATTGGAGGGTTGGCGAGGGCATCGTTGATGGCCGGGGCTTGGGCTGCGGGCGATCCGGCGGGTCCGATAAACGAGCCAGTCCGCAGGATCGCCCGGGCGCGGAGACCTCCGGCCAGTGTCAGTATCGGTAGCCACTTAGGTCGACTTTGGGAGCGCGAGCACGCGAGGTGGAAAAAGGAACCCCCCGAGGCGGGCCGGGCGTATCGGCGGGCCGGGGAGTGTTTTTGGTGTGGGATCGCGGGTTAGCGCTCGAGGTTGATGTCGCCTAGGCCGCGGGTTTGCTCGCCGCCTTCGAGGCCGCCGCGCAGGCCGCGTTTCTGGGCCCGCTCGGCACGGGCGGTCTCGCGGGCTTCCTCTTCCTGGGCCCACTGGGCACGCTTAAGCGACAAGCCGATCTTCCGCTCCTCGCTGTCGACGCGAAGGATCTTGACGTCCAGTTCCTGGCCGACCTTGAGCGAATCCTCGGGCTTATCCACTTTCTGGTCGGAGATTTCGGAGATGTGGAGGAGGCCTTCGAGGCCGGGCTCCAGTTCGACGAAGACGCCGAAGTTGGCGATCTTGGTGACGTGGCCCTTGACGACCATGCCCGGGCGGTAATTGGCGGGGATGACGGTGGTCCAGGGGTCTTCCTGCATTTGCTTGAGGCCCAGGGCGATGCGCTGCTTTTCCTGATCGACGCTGAGGACGACGGCCTTGATGGTCTCGCCCTTCTTGAGCACCTCGCTGGGATGGCCGATTTTTTTGGTCCAGGACAGGTCCGAGACGTGCAATAGGCCGTCGATGCCTTCCTCGATCTCGACGAAGGCGCCGTAGTTGGCGATGTTGCGAACCTTGCCCTCGACGACGGAGCCGGGCGGGTATTTTTCGGCCACGCGTTCCCAGGGGTTCTCCTCGACCTGCTTCATGCCCAGGGAGATTTCCTGCTTGTCCTTGTTGATCTCCAGGACCTTGACGCGGACGCGCTGGCCCTGGGTGACGACCTCGCTGGGATGGTTGATGCGTTTGGTCCAGGACATCTCGCTGATGTGGACCAGTCCCTCGACGCCCTCCTGCAATTTGCAGAACGCGCCGTAGGACATGATGTTGACGACCTCGGCCTCGTGGACGGAGCCGACGGGGTATTTCTGCTCGATGTTCTCCCAGGGGCTGGCTTCGCGCTGCTTGAGGCCCAGGGCGATTTTTTCCTTCTCCTTGTCGATGGAGAGAACCTTGACCTCGACCTCCTGGTCGATCTTGAGCAGTTCGCTGGGATGATTGATGCGGCCCCAACTCATGTCGGTGATGTGCAGCAGGCCGTCGATGCCGCCGAGGTCGATGAACGCGCCGAAATCGGCGATGTTCTTGACCGTGCCCTTGCGAATCTCGCCGACTTGCAGGCCGTCCAGCGTTTTGCGCTTCATCTCCTCGCGCTGCTGCTCGATCATTTTTCGGCGGGAGATGACGATGTTGCGCCGCTCCTCATCGATCTTCAAAATGACGGCGTCGATGGTTCGGCCGATCCAGTCGGAAATCTCACCGGGTCGGCGAATGTCGACCTGGCTGGCGGGCAAAAACACCGGCACGCCGATGTCCACCAGCAGCCCGCCCTTGATCTTCTTGGTGACCTTGCCGGTGACGGGGTTGCCTTCCTTCTTGGACTGCATGATGGCCGCCCAGTTGATGATGCGGTCGGCCTTGCGCTTGCTGATCTTGACCAGGCCGGTGTCGCCCTCGACATCCTCCAGCAGGACGCGCACCTCGTCGCCGACCTGCACCTTCTCCGGTTCGTCAAACTCCGATCGCTCCAAAATGCCTTCGCTCTTGAGCCCCATCTCGACGACAAAATCGTCGCCGGCGACGCTGGAAATCTTGCCCTTGAGAATCGCGCCTGGAGTGAAATCCTGGACTTCGTCGGAGGCAACGAGCTTGGAAAGATCATTGGCGGCATCGCCCAGAGCCGTGGTCACCGCGGCATCGACGTCCGCGTCCAGGTTCCCCAGGGAATTGATGAGATTGTAATCGACCATACGACTAAAAATGCGGCAAGCGGATCGGCTTGCCCATGCCTTGTGTTTTGCGCGGCCAACAAAACGCCGCCGGCATCCGCGCGATGCCGATGGCACGCGACCAAGTTAAGCGCAGCGGACCGCCCGCCGAGCGAGAACGCGAAAGGATAACGTTCAGCGGCGGGCGCGGCAACGATAGATGGGCATTTTCAGCGCCTTTCAATTCCATAAGAACACAAAATGCAACCGCAGAGACGCAGGGGGCGCAAGAGTGCCGCAGAGAAGACAATTAATTGATTTTTGATTTCATCTCTGCGTCTGTCTCTGTGTCTCTGCGTCTCTGCGGTTGCATTTGACTTTTAACCCCCGGCAGTGGCGCGATTTAAGGCGTCGATCAGGTTCTGCGTGGTATAGAGGCTAGTCAGCTTCGTGGGTTCGGATTGGTGCGGGCCGTAAATGGCGGTCAGGGGGATGCCGCCGCCGGGGTTGAGCTGATTGACGGCATCCCAGCCGGGGGCGTGCTCATCGGTCAAATCGGCACGCAGAAGAATCACCTGGTGCTGGGCGATGGCTTGCGCGGCCCGGGGATCGTGAAAGACGGAGGCTTCCAGGGCCAGGCAGTTGCCGCACCAGTTGGCGGTGAATTCGACGAGGACGGGCTTGCCGGTGGCGCGGGCGTCGGCGAGTGCCTGGGGGTAAAACGGCTGCCAATGCGGGCCGCCGGTGAGACGTAACGTGACCGCCAAGGCCGACCAGATCACCGCGGCGGCGACGATCAATGAAATGATGATCGGGCGCGGTCGGCGGGTCAGTTGCACGGTGCGGATGACCAGGAAAATCATCGCGGCCGCGATGACGGCGAAGACGGCCCAGAAAAATTCTTTGCTGGAAGCGAGGCGGCCGCCTGCGAAATAGACGGCGACGGCCAGAAGCAAGAAACCCATCAACTGTTTGAGGATGGCGGACCAGGGTCCGGCGCGCGGGACGCGACGGGCCAGGGCGGGAAAGGCGCTGAGCAGCAAATAGGGCAGGGCCATGCCCACGCCGACCATGATCACCGTGGCTTCGCCGAGCCATTTGGGTTGGGCCAGGGACCAAGCCAGAAGCCCGGCGAACATCGGTGCGGTGCAGGGCGTGGACAGAACGGCGGCCAGCATGCCGAAGACAAAATTGCCCCAGATCGATTCGTGGCTGGGGGTGATGCGATAAACGGCATCGGGCAGAACGATTTCAAACAGGCCGAACATGCCCAGGGCCATGACGACCAGGATGGCGCAGATCGTCCAGATGAACCAGCCGTATTTGAACTGCTCGCCCCAGGTGAAGTGACGGGTCACGACGATGAGCTGAGCGAGGATGATGAAGAGGGAGATCACGCCCAGGCTGAAGACCACGCCCAGGAGGAAACAGCGGGCGCGGTTGTGGCGGGAGACTTCGAAGAAGCCAATCGCCTTGAGGGGAACGACGGGCAGGACGCAGGGCATCAGGTTGAACAAAATGCCGACGACCAGGGCGACGCCCATGGCCAGAGCGGTGTTGGAGGAGCCCAATTGGAAGTAATGGCCGAAGAAATCGACGGAGGTGGCGGAATGCGTGGCCGGTGGCTGGGGCGGGGCGCCGCGGGCAAAGACGGTCCAATTGAATCCGCCGAACAGATCTTGATCCCGCACCGTAACCGGCTGATCGGCGGGGACGATCTTGGTCGTGATGGAAAAGGGCTGATGGCGCTGAGGGGGAAAGCAGACCTGATCATTGCACGCCTGCCAGGTGACGTTGCCGGCGATGGTCGTGTCGCCCAGGGGAGCGGCGGGTTGGATGCGGATGGGAACATAGACGATGACGCGGCCGGTGTAGACGCTCTGGTTTCCCAAACCGGGGAAGTTGAGCACCGCCGGCTGAGGATAAATGGGATCGAGAAACTCCAGGGCGACGTTGCGATCGAGGTCGATGTCGAACTTGATCAGATTGGGATCGAGCGGCTGATGCGACTGGACGTGCAGGCCCGGGGCGACGTCGAGGGCGACGGCCAGGACGGCGGTTTGGCCGGCTTGCAGGGCAGTGACGTTGAGTCTGGCAAAAAACGTGGCGGTGGTGGGCGCGGCCCACGACCAGCGAGCCAATAGGAACAGGGCAAGAAGAAAGAAGCCGGGGCGCCGCATGCGAAGATGCATGATTGTACTGTCGCCAACCGTGCAGAGGCACCAACTATTCCCGGGCGGCAGCGGCTGCTAGAATCCCACGAGCCATGCCAGATGCGCCGAGTTACATCACGCAGTTGGGTCAATCCGCGCGTCGAGCGGCGGGGCAACTGGCCGGCTTGCGCGACCAAGTGAAATCGGCGGCGCTAAGGAAGATGGCGGGGGCGATCCGCGAGGGTCGCGAAGCGCTGTTGGCCGCCAATGCGCAGGACGTCGAGGCGGCGAAAAAAGCCGAGGTGCAGCCGGCGCTGATCGAGCGATTGAAGCTCAATGACAAGCGCATCGCGTCCATGGCCGACGGCGTGGAGCAGATCGCGGGGCAGGTCGATCCGGTCGGGCAAATCATCGAGGGGTACGTGCGGCCCAACGGCCTGCGGATTCAGAAAGTCCGCGTGCCGATCGGCGTGATCCTCTTTTTTTACGAGAGCCGGCCGAACGTGACCAGCGACGCGGCGGCCCTGTGCATCAAGAGCGGCAACGCCATCATCCTCCGCGGGGGCAAGGAAGCGCTGAATTCCAACCTGGCCATCGCGTCGATCATTTGCAAAGCGCTGACGGACAGCGGGATCGATCCGGCGGCGGTGCAGCTCATCACGAGCACCGACCGCGCCCTGGTGCCGCCGCTATTGAAGCTGGATCAGTACATCGACCTGGTGATTCCCCGCGGCGGGGAGTCGCTGATCCGCGCGGTGGTCAAGGAATCGACCATTCCCGTGCTCAAGCATTTCACGGGCAATTGCCACATTTACGTGGATGGCCAGACGGACGGCATGGAGCAGCAGGTTCGCGACATCTGCGTGAACGCCAAGACCAGCTATCCGGGCGGAGCGGTCTGCAACGCAGTGGAGAAAATCCTGTTCCACAAGGACGCGGCGGCCAAGCTGCTGGTCAAGGTGTGCCAGGACCTGGCGGCCAAGGGGGTGGAAATCCGCGGCGACGAGCGGACGCGGGCTCTGTATCCGAAGGCCAAGGCGGCCGAGGAATCGGATTGGCCGCTGGAATATCTCAACCTCATCGTGGCGGTGAAAGTGGTGGATTCGCTGGAGCAGGCGATCGAGCACATCAACCGATACGGCAGCCATCACACGGATGCGATCTTGAGCAACTCGCGGGGGGCGATCGACCGATTCGCGGCGGGCGTGGATTCGGCGAGCATCATGATCAACGCCAGCACGCGGCTGGCCGATGGGGGCGAATACGGGCTGGGGGCGGAGATCGGGATCAGCACGGACAAGCTGCACGCGCGGGGGCCGATGGGGGCGGCGGATTTGACGACGTACAAGTGGATCGTCACCGGCGACGGGCACGTGCGCTGAAGTCAACCCGGATGGCTGAACTGGGCGATCTGCGCCTCGGCAACGCGGCGGTAATCGGCCAGGGGCATGGTGACGGCATCCTCGTGGGTTCCGGCCTGGAAGGTGACGTGCACGTCCTGCATGAGGGCCTCGTCAACGTAGGTCGGCATGCCGTAGATGCAACCGATGGGCGGCTCGGCGCCCAGCTCGCAATCGGGGAACAGTTCCTGCAGCTTCTGCTCATCGGCTAGAGCCACGCTATTGGCGTGGAGCAATTGGCGAACCTTGTCCAGGTCGATGCGGTATGAGGCGGGCACGACGCACAGGACGGACTTGCCGTCGGCCTGGATGACGACGGGCTTGATGACCCGGCGGCCGGGGATGTGCTCGGCCTCGGCCAGGGCTTGGGCCGTGTACACCGCCGGATGCCGCGACACCGAATAATGAACGCCCTTCTCGTCCAGATAGGACTGCAGATTCATAACAACCTCCTGGTTAGAGGTGGCCGAGGTCTTTTGCGTCAATATCCAGCGCGGGATCGGCGGCGGCAAGAAAAAAATAGTGACTTCCGGGGCGAGGCCGCCGACGCCGTAACGAATTCGATCTGGGACAGCGACTCATTTGCCACCAGGCCCTAAGCGCTGAGAATCGTCAAACCGGTGCCAAGGAAACCTTGGGGCGTCCCGGGCGTCTAAATGTGTCTTGAGATGAACCTTCGACGATCGGAGGCGGATATGAGAGCCTGTACCGCGATCCATTTTGCTCTGGTAATTGCCGTCGCCACGCTGTTGCATGCCGACGAACCTGCTTCTCGGCCAACGCGTAGCGCTCCATTGAGCGCAAAGACTACGGAGGAGGTAATCAAGTTTGTCGAACCGCAAAAAGGTTTCGGATGCATCCAGACCGCGCAATTCAATCGTTGGGGTCGCCAGGTATTCGCGATCTGGTACTGCCCTTTTTCGGGCCGTGGCGACTGCTTCTTGGACGTCTATTACTACGACTATGACAAAACCCAGTGGACGTGCTTCCTTGATCGGTTGGTGCCGGCGGGAGGCGACCTATCAGCCGAGATGCCTAATGGCAACGAGATTGTCTTCCGAAATACCGACGGCAAGGTCGCGGTAACGCAATCCGTGGTAACGTTCCCACAGAAGAAATGGTGGAACGATGCGAAATAGGGAGATGAAAACGGGAGATACGCAGTCTCGCGCGACGGAAAACCTTGCTGACCCCTCACAATGAATCAAGGGCCCCTGCACACGCGCCTCACCGGCCCGCGTGAGTAGCTTCGCGCGGTGTGCGGATCATTTTGCGGCGAGTGCCCTCAAAGCCGTGCCTCTGATACCACGCGAACAATTGGCCGCGCGTCATGGGGTAAGGCTTGCGGCCAATGGGGATGACCTTCAGTTTGAGCTCGACGCCATGACGGTCGGCAAGATCGCATAGGGTGCGAAGCATTTGGGAGCCGCTGCCCTGACCCGGTTGCAAGGTCCAAAGGCGATGAATCGTGACCGTCCGAGGCGAATCGAAGATGAATTGAACGGAACCGTGGAGGCCGCCTTCAACCTTGGGGAATGTGTAGTCGCCGCGGCCCGCCGGCTGCGCGATGGTCTTTAGCTCGCCAAGAAAGGCATGGACATTGTTTTGGTGCTGGGCGGGGGCAGGCTCGGTCTTCATGGCCAACTTGTGCCAACGGCGGATGGCCACAAGAGACCAGACGCCTTCGACCAGGCCGAAAGGCCATGCCCCTTGCAGGAAGCCATACAGGGATGCCATGAGACACGATCCGGCAAATGCGATCACAAACGAGGGCGATCGCTCCTCGAGCGCATAGAAAAGGAGCATGAGACTGACGGCGAGCAGTCCGAACGCCGTCAGGCGATCCAGGTGCGGGATGGCGATTGTTCCTTGCAGCATCGCAGGGTCTATTGTGAATATAAAGTCTGCGGAGTCGGCGAGTGGCAATCCGCCGGTGCTCCGCAGACCAAGTTCCCTGGCCAGGCACGGTGGTTAAAGGCGGAGAGTGAACGCCTTTCGTGCCAAAGCCAGACGCATTTCGATCCCAACGCCCGGTCAAACTCGTCCGCCACGGGCGTGTTGGTGTTGGTCCCTGACAGCGAAAGGAATGCCACCCGCGTCAGTGGGTACTAATCCATGGCCACCCCGGTTTTGGACCGACAAGGCGCCGCCAACCACGGCCGTGCATTGCAAAATGCAATCAGGGGTGTCGCAACGTGCAATGTCCGGCGTTGATGGACTTCCTATCTCGTTGTGCAAAGCCCACTTCAATTCGCATCGAACAGACGGCGGCGAGCAAAAAAGGGCGTGCTGTTGCGCATGACCCCATTGCAAATTGCACAGTGGCAACGGCGCGACCGGCACTGTGGGAAGGCTCGTCGGCGGCAAGAGAAAAATGGGTGATGCGTGGGTGCGAGGCCGCCGTTCGTCAGTCGGTGTCGAATGTGTCGCCTGATTTTTGCAAATAGGCGAAGAAGCACATCTGCTCGATGCCTTTGCGGATTCCGCGAAGCGAGAAGAGTTTGAAGAACCAGGCCAGATCGCTCTCGGTCGGCTCGTCCGGTGGCGCTGATGCGGGGCCGACGACTTTGGCGACGGGCACGCTCATGATGTACTCGCAAAGATAGGAGATGTTGATCTCGTCAGCCGTCTGCGTGGAGAGGACGAAGAGATTGTGCGCGCGGATTAAACTGCGGAGATACCGTTCGGCCATTTTGACTTCAAGAGCGTCAAGTGCCGCGAGGTACGCGGGCGTTTGGGGGTCCTGTTTCCATTCAAGGGCCTGTCGCTCGTCTTCGCGGCACCCCTCCAGGGCGGCGTCGAAGTGCTCCTGCATCCGCTGGTAGAACGATTCGACCTGATCGCCGTGAAGCCAGCGGGCGATCAGCACTTCGCCGGGGCGGCGGTGGATGTGGTAGTCGTTGGTGGAAAGGCGGCGGGTTTTGGGGAGGTTCAGAAGCTTGGCCGCGTCGGCGGCGGCGGATTGCTCGAGCAGGACCGGCATGTCGGGCAGCTTCGATTTTTCCAGCTTGCCCATGCTCCGCTGGATATCGCGGGCGAGTTGCGGCCGGAAGCGCGGAAGAATTTGGGCGTCGAACTTCGTGATCCCTTCAAACACTGCGGCTAGTTCCGCGTGCATGCGGCATTGGTCGGATTTTTCTCTCGCCCGATCCGCCGGATCAATGGAACGCTCCGCCGGGTCTTCGATGGGTTCGTCGAACATAGGGCAAAGAAGCCTCTCCTCTATTGGTATCGCAAAAGGTGGACGTGTTGCAAATCGGAGTGACGGGAGACGGGTTGAACATTCTGCGGCTGGTTGCTCAAAAATGAGGATTGGAGCGCCCTATCATTCCGATCAGCGCGGTGCAGCAATCGCGGGGGCGTCGGTTACAAATGGGAAGTCCAGGCTGTAAGATTGTGCTGAGGATTCCGTCCTTATCATAGTGCGCGTAATTCCACACCCGCCGGAAAGGTCTTCAAGATGCTCAGACTGCTATTGATTATTGGCGTCTTAGGCATATGGCAGCAATCGGCTGCCGCCCAGGCGACTCAGCCTGGGAATGACGCGGCCAAGCTCTACCTGCAGGCCGCGAAGGTGCTCAGTGATGATGATACGAGGAACATCATGGCGCCGGCGGCCTCCAGTCTGACTTATCCGGAATATCCGCCGATGTCGGATGAATGGGTGCGGATGGAGAAGCAGGATTACGAGGCGCATGGGCAGGTGCGGGCGCTGGTGCATGAGGCGGGGATGTTGAAGCATGCGACGTGGCCGGCGTTTAATCCGCATAAGTTTGATCCGCATAATATGGAATATCTGAATCATTGTAAGATTGTGGCCAACGAGATGGGGGATGCGGCGGTGTATCAGAGCGTGATTTTGAAGGATCAACCGGCGGCGTTTGAGACGGCGGGGGATTTGCTGCCCCTGGCGGATCATCTAAAGAACGCGCCGGGGGAGAACCTGATACGGCTGCTGGTCGCGGAGGGGATCGAGTCGCTGGATACCGCTCGTCTGATGGTGATGATATCAGGGGCGACAATTACCGAGGACGCACGCAATACGCATGACCTGCCCCTGGCCACGGCAACGCAATGGATCGCACGGCTGCTGGATCATCCGGATGCGCAGGCGGAGTTCGATCAGGCGATGAAGGGGGAGCCGGCCGGGGCGGCGATCAATCCGATGTTGAAGCCGTCGCTGGCTCGCATCGTCGAGACCATTCATCGCGTGCAGAGCGAGCGGGACATGGCCGCGATGTCTCTGGCGGCCCATGTCTATCAGCACAAGCACGGCCGGTGGCCGGAGAATTTGGAGGAACTAAAGACCGAGCTGCCGCGCGTGCCGCTGGATCCCTGGGGGGATGGGAAGCAGACTCTCGGTTATGCCCTGATTAAAGGCGGCTTGCCGGACGGTTCGGATCGGCCGCTGGTTTACTCTCGCTGTGAAATGAAGGATGGGTTGTTCTTCCGAATCGACCGGCCGGCCTATAGCTTTTACACCGGCGATGGCTCCGACCGACCCGCGAACGAGCAAAAGCAAGGCGGCCAATTCCGCGATGTGGCGAGGTGGGCGCCGACGGAAAGACGCGGTCCCGCAGCCACCATCCAGCCGCTGGAGTGAGAAACCATAATGGTTGACCCAATGCACTTCTTGGTGTTCCGTCGTCAGTCCGCTTCGTCGTCACCGCTGCCATAGTCCAAGTGATAGGATTTGAACTCATGCGGCCCTCTGGCGTGAAGAGTGTGAAGGCGACGCGGGAATGAATTCGACGTGGGGTTGTGACACGGGGCAGCGCCCTCGGATTGCCGCGGCTGGCCGGTAGAATCCGCGGACAGGTATGACCGAAACTTCTTCAGCCGTGCCCGCTCCGCCGTCATTGTGGGAAATCGCGCGGCTGTATCTGAAACTGGGAACGATCGCGTTCGGGGGGCCGGCGGCGCATATCGCCATGATGGAGGATGAAGTCGTCCGCCGGCGATGCTGGCTCACGCGGCAGGAATTCCTCGACCTGCTGGGGGCGGCGAATCTGATCCCCGGACCCAGCTCGACCGAATTGGCGATCTACATCGGCTACCGTAAACGCGGAGTGCCGGGATTGCTGGTGGCTGGGTGCTGCTTCATTCTGCCGGCGGCTGTCATCGTCGGCGTCATCGCGTGGGCGTATGTGCGTTTTGGGCATCTGCCGGCTTTGCAGGGAATCCTGTATGGCATCAAGCCGGTGGTCATCGCCATCGTGGTGCAAGCGTTGTGGCGGCTGGGAAGGACGGCGGTGAAAACGCCGCTGCTGGCGGCGGTGGGGATCGGCGCGGCGATTTTGAGCGCCGTGTCGGCGACGCCGGTGGCGGTTTTGTTTGGAGCGGGGTTGATCGTCGCGGCAATTGCGTGGGTGAAGCAGGGACGAGGTCAATCGGCGGTTCCGGCACTGGCGCCGGGCGTGTGGCCGATGCTGGTATCCATCCCCTTCGGACTGTGGCCGCTGTTTTGGGTGTTCGTCAAGATTGGATGCGTCGTATTTGGCAGCGGATATGTGCTGCTGGCGTTTTTGCGCGCGGACCTGGTGTCGCGCCTGCATTGGCTGAACGAAGGGCAGTTGTTGGACGCGGTGGCTGTGGGCCAGGTGACGCCGGGTCCGGTGTTCACGACGGCGACGTTCATTGGATACCTGCTGGGCGGGAGCAAGGGGGCGATCGTCGCCACGGCCGGGATTTTCTTGCCGGCGTTCGTGCTGGTGGCGGCAACGGCGCCGGTGGTTCGGCGGCTGCGCGGCTCGCCAATCGCCGGGGCGTTTCTGGACGGCCTGAACGTGGCATCGGCGGCGCTCATGGCGGTAGTGACGTGGCAGCTTGCCCGCGCGGCGGTGGTGGATATGACCACCGGCGCCATCGCAGCGGCCAGCGCGGCGCTGCTCTTTGCCCTCGGTCTCAACGCGACCTGGCTGGTGTTGGGTGGAGCGGTCGTGGGAATAATCTTGCATTAAATCGCGGCTAGTTTGCACGATGGGGCAGCGCCTAGAATCGCCGGATAGGTTAAATCGGCGCGCCCGGGGCGCGGTGGCGGTGAGCCAGATTACACCCGGGCCGGTGTTCACGACGGCAACGTTCATTGGATACCTTTCTGGACGGTTTGAACGTGGCATCGGCGACGTTGATGGCGGCGGTGACGCGGCAGCTTGGCCGGGCGACTGTAATGAATCTCACAGTGGGCGTGATCGCAGCGTCCGGCGCGGCGCTGCTCTTTGCCCTCGGTCTCAACGCGACGTGGCTGATGTTGGGCGGAGCGGTCGTGGGAATAATTTTGAAATAAATCGCGCCTAGCTTGCACGATCGGGCAGCGCTTAGAGTAGAATCGCCGGATAGATTAAGTCGGCGCGCCGGGAGGGCGAGCGAGCCGGGCCGGGATTCGAGTCGGGTGTAGCATGGATGCTGCCTTGCCTAACGAACCGTCCCAGGTGGATGCGATGGATTTTTGTCGCATTGTCGAAAACGCGCCGCATGTGATCGTGCGCTTCGACCGCGAGCTTCGTTATCTCTACGTCAATCCGGCCATCGAATCGCTGACGAGACTGCCTCCGGAATATTTCATCGGCAAGACGATGCGCCAGGCCGGCTTCGCGGAGGAGCAGTGCCAGAACTGGGAAACCAAGCTGCGCCAGGCGTTGCAGGGCCAAGCGGTGGAGTTCGAGTGCGCGATGCCCCTGCCCGCGGGTAAACGGCATCTGCTGACGCGGCTGACGCCGGAGCGCACCGCGGACGGGTTGATCGAATCCGTCCTGGGGATGTCCGATGACATCACGGAGTTGAAGCGGTCCGAGCAGGCCACAGGCGAGGCGCAGGCGCGGCTGAAGGCGATCGTCGAGACGGCGGTGGACGGGATTCTGACCATCGACGAGCGAGGGACGATCGAGTGGCTCAATCCCGCAGCGATGGCGATCTTCGGATACGAGGCCGCGGAACAGGAACTGATCGGCAAGAACGTGCGGATGTTGATGCCCGAGCCGGATCACGGGCGGCATGATTCGTACCTCGCCAATTATCTCCGCACGCGAGAGCGCAAAATCATCGGGATCGGTCGGGAAGTCGTGGGATTGCGCAAGGATGGCACGACGTTTCCGATGGATTTGGCGGTGAGTGAGGTGCGGCTGGGACAGCGCCGGCTATTCACGGGGATAGTTCGCGACATTACGCTGCGCAAGCGCGGCGAGCAGGAGGTGGTGGCCGCCAAGGAAGCGGCGGAGGCGGCGAGCAAGGCCAAGGACCATTTCCTGGCGGTGGTGAGCCACGAGCTGCGCACACCCCTGATGGCCGTTTCGGCGGCGCTGGATCACCTGGAGCAACGGCAGGATATTCCCGAAGAGGTGCATCAAGACGTGGCGATGATCCAGCGCAACGTGCAGATGGAAGCGCGGCTGATCGGGGACCTGCTGGATCTGACGCGTGTGGCGCGTGGGAAGATCGAGTTGCATTTCGAGCTGGTGGACGTTCACGCGATTTTGCGGAACGTACTGCTGACCTGCCAGAGCGGGGTCGACTCCAAGCGGATCGCGCTGACGGTGGCCCTGGGGGCGGCGCGGCATCATGCCTGGGCGGACCCGGGACGGACCGAGCAGGTCTTTTTGAATCTGATGCAGAACGCGGTGAAGTTCACGCCGGAGGGAAAGTCGATCGAAGCGCGCTCGGCCAACATGTCCGACGGCCGGTTGCAGATCACGATATCGGACACCGGGATCGGGATCGAGCCGGAGTTTTTGCCGCGGCTGTTCCATGCATTCGAGCGGGGCGAAAAGATGGTGTCGCGGCGAATCGGGGGGACGGGGCTGGGGCTGTCGATCGCCAAGGCGCTGGTCGAGATGCAGCACGGGACGATCCGCGCCGCCAGCGAAGGCGCCGGCCGTGGCTCACAGTTCGTGGTGGAATTGCCGACGGTGAGCGCGGTCGAAAGCCCGGCGCCGCCGGAGGAGAAGACCGGGGCGCCGGCGGGCAAGGGATGCCGGATCCTTCTGGTGGAGGACCACGAGGATACGAGGCGGATTTTGGCACGGCTGCTCAAGGGCGTGGGGTGCGAGGTATCGGCAGCGGGAAGCGTCAAGGAAGCTCTGGCCATGGCCGATTGCCAGAGATTCGACCTGCTGGTCTCGGACATCGGGCTTCCGGACGGCAACGGAGCGGAGGTCATGAGCTACGTGAAACAGCGGCACCGAACGCGCGGCATTGCCCTGAGCGGGTTTGGCCAGCAGGAGGACATTAGCCGCAGCCATGCCGCGGGTTTCGAGATGCACCTGACCAAGCCGGTGGATTTCAAATCATTGCAGGCGACGATCCTGCGGCTGGCCACTGGGCCGTAAAACGCCGCCTTTGGACGCCGACCCATCACCGTGTACATTACATGCTGGCCAGAGCCGCGGGTCAAAGCCCGCGCGACGGCGCGGCGTCTGTGCGGTGGAGCTCTTGCGGAGGTGCGCGTTGAGTCAGGCACGTTCATTCGGGCGCGACGTGTGCGTGATCGGAGGCGGCGGGCACGTGGGTTTGCCGCTGGCGCTGACGTTCGCCGACAGCGGACTGCGGACGCTGATCTACGATATCGATCGCGGCGTGGTGGAGAAAATCAGCCGTGGCCAGATGCCCTTCAGCGAGGAAGGCGCCCAGGAGATGCTGCAGCGCGTGCTGAAGCGCGGCACGCTGGAGGCGGAGGCAACGCCGCAGCACCTGGAGGACTGCAAGTTCATCGTGCTGATCGTGGGCACGCCGGTGGACGAGCATCTCAATCCGCAGTTCACGGCGATTCACAAGGCGCTGGATTTGTGCTGCGAGCACCTGCGGGACGGTCAGATACTGATTCTGCGCAGCACGGTGTTTCCGGGGATCAGCCGGCTGATTCAAGCGTACGTGAAGGACAAGGGGCTGGACATAGCGGTGGCGTTTTGCCCGGAGCGGGTGGCGCAGGGGTACAGCTTGCGGGAGTTTCGCGAGCTGCCGCAGATTGTCAGCGCGTTCGATGCACAGACGCTGTCGGCGGTGCGGGAGCTGTTTGCGCGGTTCACGCCGGAGTTCGTGGAGATGACGCCGATGGAGGCGGAGCTGTGCAAGCTGATGACCAACGCCTGGAGGTACATCCAGTTTGCGGCGGTGAACCAGTTTTACATGATTGCCACGGAGCACGGGCTGGATTTTGGGCGGATTTTGCACGGATGCCGGCACCATTATCCGCGGATGGCGGCGATGCCGGGGCCGGGCCTGGCGGCCGGGCCGTGCCTGGTGAAGGACACCATGCAACTGGCGGCCTTCAGCCACAACAAGTTCGTGCTGGGCCATTCCGCCATGCTGATCAACGAGGGCTTGCCCGCGCACCTGGTCGATCTGGCCAAGCGGCGGACGGACTTAAGGGGAAAAACGGCTGGGATTCTGGGCATGGCCTTCAAGGCCGAAAGCGACGATCCGCGCGATTCGCTGAGCTTCAAGCTGCGCAAGCTGCTGACGCTGGAATGCCGGCGGGTGCTGTGCAGCGATCCGTACGTGCGCGATCCCAGCTTCGTGCCGATGGAGAAGGTGCTGGGGGAGGCGGAGGTGATCTTCATCGGCGTGCCGCACAAGGTGTACCGCACGCTGGTGATTGGCCAGGACAAGCTGGTGGACGTGTGGGATTGCATTCCCCATCAAAACGGGCAGGCGTGATCGGCTCAATCAGCGTGGAGTGATATGAAGATTTTGGTGACGGGGTCGGCGGGATTCATCGCGGGATATCTGGTCCAGCAGTTGCTCTCGGCGGGCCACGAGGTGATCGGCGTGGATGATTTCTCCAAGTACGGCCCGGTGGAGAAAAGCTACCAGCGCGATCCGCGGTACACCTTTATCCAGGGCGACGCCAAGGACGTGACGCTGCTGAGCGATCTGGCGGTGCAATGCGATCACTTCGCGGCCTGCGCGGCCAAGATCGGGGGCATCAGCTATTTTCATGAGTACGCGTACGACCTGCTGAGCGAAAACGAGCGGATTTTGGCGGCGAGTTTCGACGCGGCGATTCACGCGTTCAAGAAATCCAAGCTGCAGAAGATCACGGTGCTGAGCAGTTCGATGGTGTTTGAGAACGCGACGGTGTTTCCGACGCCGGAGGGGCACCAGTTGGTCTGCCCGCCGCCGTCGAGCACGTACGGGTTTCAGAAACTGGCCAGCGAGTATTTCGCCAAGGGGGCCTGGGAACAGTACAAGCTGCCGTACACGATTTTGCGGCCGTTCAATTGCGTGGGGATCGGAGAGCGGCGGGCCCTGGGAGACAAGGACATTCCCAGCGGGAACATCAAGCTGGCGATGAGCCACGTGGTGCCGGACCTGGTGCAGAAGGTGCTCAAGGGCCAGTGCCCGCTGCACATCCTGGGAAGCGGCAATCAGGTGCGTCACTACACGTACGGCGGGGATCTGGCCAAGGGGATCGTGACGGCGATGTTTCATCCGGGGGCGCGGCTGGAGGATTTCAATTTGTCCACGCCGGTCTCCACCACCGTGCTGGAACTGGCGCAGCTCATCTGGCAAAAGATTCACGGACCGGACAAACGGTTTGAGTACGTGTGCGATCCGCCCTACCCGCACGACGTGCAGAGGCGCGTGCCGGACGTGAGCAAGGCCAAGCGGGTGCTGGGTTTTGAGGCCAATACGCCGCTGAGCACGATGCTGGATGAGGTGATTCCGTGGATACGCCAGGAGATTGCCCATGGGCGGGTTTGATCAGGGCGGGGCGGAGCCGGAATATTCGGTGGTGGTTCCGGTGTACAACGAGGGGCCGAACATCGGGGTGTTTTGCCGCGTCGCACGGGAGCAGCTGCCGGGGAATCACGAAGTTCTGATCGTTTATGATTTTGAGGGGGACAACACGCCGGCGGCGCTGGCAGCGCTGGGTGCGGAGCAGAAACCGGCGAATCTGCGCCTGGTACACAACACGCTGGGGCGGGGCGTGCGCTGGGCCATCGAGGCGGGGATGCGCGCGGCGCGCGGGCCAGTGGTGTTGGTGACCATGGCGGATTTGTCGGACGATTTTTCCAACGTGGGGCAGATGGTGGCGCGGGCGGCGGCGGGAGCGGAGGTGGTCAGCGGCAGCCGGTACATGCAAGGGGGAAAGCAGATCGGCGGACCGATGGTGAAATCCTTTCTCAGCCGCATGGCGGGACTGAGTCTGCGTTGGCTCACGGGTTTGCCGACGCACGATCCGACCAACAGCTTCAAGGCGTACCGGCGGGATTTCCTGCTCAGGACCCCCATCGAGAGCAGCGAGGGGTTTTGCCTGGGACTGGAACTGACGGTGAAATCGCATTTCGGCGGCGGGCGAGTGGAAGAAGTGCCAGCCACGTGGCGCGACCGCACGGCAGGCAAGAGCCGATTCAAGCTCGTCAAGTGGCTGCCCAAATATCTGCGCTGGTATCTTTGGGCGCTGCGGCGACGGTGGCTGTGGTGAACCTTGACGACGAAGGCGGCCGATTCCGCATCTGACAAGCAGCCGGCCCGGCGAGCGACGCTCCTCTGGACGGCAGTGCTGGCGGGGCTGTTTGTCTTCACGCTCAGCGTGTTCGTGCCCGTGAACGTGCCGCTGCCTAGGCACGATGTGGACGCGTCCTGGGTCGTTACCTTGCACTGGGCGCACGTCCATGGGATCGATTTTGGGCACGATCTGGATTTCACCTACGGTCCATGGGGATTTGCCTTGCAGCCGTACTTGCCGTCGACGTTCGAGCTGGTGGTGGCGGTGTGGTCGCTGCTGGCGGCGGCGTTCTTTGCGGCGGCGATGGCGCTGGCGCGGCGCCTGGAGGGTGAGCGCTGGGCTGCGGCGCTGTGGATGTTGGCCGTCATCGGCGTCACCGGGGCCTCCGACGGCGCGCTGGACACGCGCATGACTGCGATGACGGTCCTGCTGCTGGTCCTGCATTTTTACACGGATGACCGGTCCTGGACGGCGAGCAAGATCGCTCTGGCGGCGGCGATGGCGCTGACGGGCCTGATCAAATTCAGCATGGCGCTGACGGCATTGCCGGTGCTGGCCGCCATCAGCGCAGAACAACTGTGGAGGCGCCGTGTTCCGTCGATGCTGCTCGTGTACGTCGTGGCATATCTGGGTCTGTGGCTGGCGGCGGGGCAGCACCTGAGCAGCCTGTGGCCCTATTGGGTCCATAGCTGGGACATCGCCAGCGGGTACAGCGAGGGCGAGTCCCTCACCCTGCCGACGGAAGCGACCGACGTTACGCTGTTCCTGCTCGACGCGGGGTTGTTGCTGACCATGGTGGCGCTTATCCACCCTTGGCGCGCCTCGCGGCCGGGGCGTAGGAGACAAGGCGTCATCGACGAACCGACGACGCCGGGGGGACGCGGGGGGACGCGCCCGAGCCGAAGCAGGAGTTTGGTGGGGGCGGCGGCGCTCACGTGGGTGCTGTTCACGGTCTTCAAATCGGGATACGTTCGGCACGACGGCCGCCACGAGATAATCGCTTGGGCGACGGCGGCAATGATGGCCGTGGTGCTTGCCGGGGCGGTCTGGCTGCGGCTGGACCACCACGTCGCTCGCGGGTTCGTCATTTTGACCAGTCTGCTCACGCTCATGCTGACCTGGAATTCCTTTCACAGATTCGACGAATCGGAGGGAGCGGGCTACCTGGTGCAGACGGTAGCGCAATTGCCTGCCCGCGTCGCGACGGCCGCTCAATGGGCGCTGGGCGGGAAGCGGCGGAACCAGCGTTACGAAGAGGTTCGTCAGGGGTTGTGCGTGTGGCCGGCGCCGCAGGTCGAGGGGCCGGTGGACACGTATTCGTACGGGCAGGCGGCGCTGCTGGCGCAGGGGCTGGAGTACCGTCCGCGGCCGGTCTTCCAAAGCTACGTCGCCTACACCGCCGCGCTGGAACAAATGAACGCCGAGTCCCTCCGCGGCCCGCGCGCGCCGACGACGATTCTGTTCAACGTGGAACCGATTGATGGGCGGTTTCCATCGCAGGAGGACGCGCTGTCCTGGCCGCAGTTGCTGAGCGGTTACGACGTGCAGGACGTCAGGGGAGTGCATCTGGTGCTGCGCCGCGCCGCGCCGGACCGGGGCTTTACGCTGACGCCGATCGAGCGCGTGGCCGTGCCGATGGGCCAGTGGCTGGCGGTTCCGCCGTCCGATGATCCCATCTGGGTGCAGGTGGAGACGCAAATCACGCCGCTGGGGCGGTTACTGCGCGCGGCGTACAAGCGGCCCTACTTGGCGCTGGGCGTCAAGATGCGTGCGGGCGGCGACCACCCGTTCCGGCTGGTGCCCGAAATCGCAAAGGGCGGATTCCTGCTGTCGCCACTGATTTCCGATCGGATGCAGTTTGCGACGCTCTATTCGCCGCACTGGAAGCAGGAACTGGCCGACGCGCAGGTGGACGCGATCACCGTGGGCACGGAAAGCGGTGCCACCGGCATCGGTTACCACGAGCAGTGCACCGTGACCTTTTCGCGGCTGGTCTTCGGGCACGTGGACGTGTCCGCCGTGCCGGGAATGAGCCAGTACCGCGGCTTTCTCCGGCTGCTGGCGCAGATGACGGTCGCCCGCGCGGACACACCGCCGCAATTCACGTCGGAAGAGGACGGCAAGTTCATCCTACTGGCGCCGGCGAAGTGCCAACTGATGTTCCCCGCACCCGCCGGAGCCAAGGACTTTTGCTTCGGCTTTGGCATGCTGCGCCAATCGTACCAGATGCGTGAAAAGACCGACGGCGTGGAATTCCGCGTCTACACGGTGGACCAGATCCAGGGGAGACAGGTGGGCGGCGACTTGGCGTGGTCGCAAAAGCTCGACCCAGCCAACGTCCGGGAGGATCGGGACCGCCGCCAAGTGGAGATTCACCTGCCGTCGTCGCCGGCCACGCTGGGCGTCCTCTTGGAAACCGATCCGGGACCGGAGCACCGCCAGAGCCTCTCGTACTGGACCGACCTGGAATTCCGATGAGCCAAGCCAACGCTCCATGCAACGCCCCGCCGGCGCGATGGCCGCTGGTTTGGGTGACGTTGTTGGCGCTGCTGGCGCTGGCCGACCTGGGGGTGTTCGTCCCGTGGACCGCCACCCTGCCGTCGTTTGAACTGGATGCATCCTGGTGCATGGTCCTGCACTGGGCGCAGGTGCATCATCTCGACTTTGGCAACCAGATCGTCTTCACCTACGGTCCGTGGGGATTCATGGTGGTGAACGACGAGCCGGCGAATACCCCCTACGTGGCGGGCGGGTGGGCCCTGTTGGGGGCGGGCTTTTTTGCCGGGATTTTTCAACTGTCGCGCCGATTGACGCGCGGGAGATGGCTGGGGCTGGCGTGGATGGCGGCGGTGACCGCCCTGGCCGGATCCCTGCAATGGCAAGGAGAAGACATCCTCTTGTTCTGCCCGAGCTGGGTGCTGCTGATCCTGCATTTTCACGCGGACCGCAGGCCACTGACGGGGAGCAAAGTTCTGCTGATCCTGGCCGCGGCGCTGGCCAGCCTGGTGAAAATTTCCGCTTTGGCGATGGCCTTGCCGATGGCGGCGGCGATCACGGCGGACCTGATATTTCGCCGGCGGGTTCCGTGGTTGGCGGTGATTTACGTCGGAGCGGTGCTGGCGTCCTGGCTGGCGGCGGGGCAGAGATTGGACAGCTTCCCGGCGTATCTGCGTCATGGATGGAACATCGCCAGCGGCTACGGCCAAGGTGAATCCCTCTGGACGGCCACCGAGGCCGGGGACGTTTTCTGGTTCGCGTTGGCCGCCGGCGGCGTTCTTGCGGCCGCGGCGCTTGGCGGGCGCAGTAGGCTATCCGCCGGCGCGCTGGCACTGGTTCTTCTGCTTCTTTTCAAAACGGGCTACGTGCGCCATGACGCACACGAAGTGATCGCGACCACGGGCTTGGGGGTCTTGGCCCTGCTGTACGGCGCCGGGCTGTGGGCGGCGCTGCGGCATTGGGCGGCCAAGGCGCTGTTGGCCGGCGTGGTGGCCGGATGCCTCTGCTTGGTTTGGCACTCAGACAAACTCCGCACATCGGTGGGTCTGTGTCAGCATCTGCTGCGCGAGCTGAAGGCGCTGAAATCGACGCCGGAAGCAGCGGCGCAGTGGGCGCTGGGCGATGCGAATGAGGATCGCCAGTCGCTGCGGCGCCTGTGGCAACGGACGCCGCTACCGCGCCCCTCGGGAAGCGTGGATAGCTATTCCTGGCACCAGAATCTGCTTTTGGCGGACGGCTTGGACTACCGCCCGCGGCCGGTGTTTCAAAGCTACCTGACGTACACGCCGGAGCTGGCCCGTTTGAACGCCCAGTTCCTGGACAGTCCGCAGGCTCCGCAAAACATCCTGCTGCATATCGAGCCGATCGATCAGCACTATCCCGCGCAGGAGGATGCGCTGTCCTGGCCGTTGCTGCTGTCGCGTTACGAGGTGAAGGACGCCGGCGGCCTGTGGCTGGTATTGCGGCGTGCCGAGCGGGCGCGCGGGGTTTGCATCGTGCCGCTGGAACAAACCACGGCGCACCTGGGCGATTGGGTGTCGGCCGCGGCTTGGCCGGATGCGCTTTGGGCGACCCTGGACCTGAAGCTGACGGCGCTGGGAGAAGTTCTGGGCGCGGTGTACAAGCCGCCGCGCGTCATGCTGGATATCCAGACGCGGTCGGGGCGGACGGAGACGTTTCGGCTGATCCCGGCGGTGGCGCGGGGCGGATTTCTTCTGTCGCCGCTGGTGGCGGACGACAGGTCGTTTGCCATGCTGTACTCGTCCAACGTGGGGCAGTCCCTGGGCAATGCGCAGGTGACGCGGCTGCGCGTCTACGTGGCGGAAGGGTTCGGCTCGAGCTGGGCGTACCGTAGGCAATATCGGATCACCTTTTCACGGCTGGTATTGCCGCATCGTTAATTGCGAATCGACGGCGGATATGTTGAAGTAGACACCGGTTGATGAGCCAGGCCGATCTTCCAGTTTCGGGCGTAAGCGACGGTCCGCAGGCGGTCCAGTCCGGCCCGAATCGCTGGCTGCGGACGGCGTGGTGGGCGGTGCTGGCGATTCTGCTGGTCTTCAATCTCAGTCTCTTTATGCCGTGGGGGACGTCGTCGCCTGGGCGTGGCGATGAGTTGGATGCGTCGTGGGGCATGGTGCTGCACTGGGCTCACATTCATCGGATGGACTTCGGCCACCAGATCGTCTTCACCTACGGGCCGTGGGGATTCATCTTTGGGAGATGGGGGCCGGAGACTTTCAAGTGGGTCATGTGCGGGTGGGCGCTGCTGGCGATGGCGTATTTTGCCGGGATCGTGGGGATATCGCGGCATTTGGAGTGGCCGCGATGGGCGGTGGCGCTGTGGATGGCCGTCGTCATCGCCCTGGCAGGTTCCTCGGTCGCACCGGATATCAGGCTTTTTGTCCTGAGTTGGTTGCTGATGCTCCTGGATCTGCACGTGGATGACCGGCCGGTGACCGCGACCAAGCTGCTTCTGGTCATCGCGATGGCCCTGGCCGGCCTGATGAAATTTTCGGCGTTGGCGATGGCGTTGGCGATCCTGGTGGTGATGAGCGTTGAACACGTGCGGCGTCGGCGAGTGCCGTGGCTGCTGACGATTTACGTCGTGGCCTGCCTGGGATGGTGGTTGGCCGCCGGCCAGCGCTTGGGCAGCATCGGAAGCTATCTGCGGCATTCGTGGGACCTCGCCGCCGGCTACGCCCAGGGAGCAGCGCTCACGCAGCCAGGCGAAGCATGGAATGTGGCGATGTTCCTACTGTGCGCGGCCGCTCTGGTGGCGATGGCAGCGGTGGCGAGTGCGCTGTCGGAGGGCGGCGGGCGCAGCGTCACCGCAGCCGCGGCAGCAGCGGTTGCCCTGTTTTTCGTTTTCAAGGTGGGATACGTGCGGCACGACGAGCACGAAATGACCTCGACCGGAGCGATCGCGGTCTTTGCATTGCTCGCGGCGGCGGCCCTGTGGCCGAAGCTGGAAAAACCCTGGTGCAAATGGTCGATGGCCGCGGTGGCGTGGTCCTCCGTGTGGCTCGGGTGGCATTCGACCGCAGTCATGGCGCACGCAGACGCCCATTTTTTCTGGGCCGACGCGATCAACACTTTCCCCGCGCACGTGTTGGAGGCGGCACGATGGACCGTCGGCCGCTCGGTTTTGGATCAGAAGCATCAAGCGCAGTTGGAGGAACTTCGCTCCACGGCCCTGCCTCAGGTGCGCGGAACCGTGGACGTCTATTCCTGGGGGCAAGACGTCGTCCTGGCGGCGGGACTGGACTACCATCCGCGGCCCGTGTTTCAGAGTTACTTGACCTACACACCGCTGCTGCAGCGGCTCAACGCCGATTTCCTCGACAGCGCCCAAGCTCCCCAGAACATCCTGATGCGCGTGGAGAACGTCGACGCGCACTATCCGTCGCAGGACGACTCGCTGTCCTGGCCGCTGCTGTTGACGCGTTACGATTTGACCGATGCCAGCAAAGGATGGCTGTTGCTTCGGCGTGCGGCGGCGAAGCGGGATTTTTCGATCGTGCCGCTGCAACAAACCGACGCGCCTATGCGGCAATGGGTCCACGTCCCGGAGTCGCCCGACCCGGTGTGGGTGACGATCCACGTGCAGCCGACGGCCGAGGGCCAGGTGATGCAAACGCTGTACAAGACACCGGACCTCCTGCTGGACATCAAGACGAAGAAGGGGCCGGCCGGTCCGTTCCGGCTGGTTCGCCGCACGGCCGAAAGCGGCTTTTTGCTGTCGCCGATGGTGCAGGACAACATCTCCTTTGCCCTGCTGGGTTCGACGAGTTGGGCGGAAGATTTAAGCGACATGCAGGTGAGCGACCTGAGAATTTTGGTCAACACGCCCTCGGGAACCAGCCCGGATTTTGAAACGCGATACACGGTGGATTTGGGGCGATTGCAGTTTGCACATGCGGATTTGTCGGCCGTGCCGGGAGTCGCCGACGGCCGGCGTTTTCGGCGCTTGTTCGCGGACTTTCAGGTCCTGCAGGCCGAGGCGCCGCCGCAGACCATCGCCGACAAGCGCGGCAGGGGTCTGTACCTCGCGCCGGCCCGATGCGACATCCTGATTCATGCGCCCGCCCAGAGCCGCTCAGTTCATTTGGGATTCGGCATGTTGGACCGCTCGTACCTGAAGGAAAAGACGGACGGGGTGGAATTTCGCCTCGTGGCGATCAGCCAGATCACGCCCCAGGGGATGCAAGGCGCCGTGATCTGGAGCCGTCGGCTCGATCCCGTCGCCGTCGAATCGGACCGGGGATTGCAACATGCGGACGTTGCGTTGCCCGCGCTGACGCCCGTGGGCATAGTCCTGCAGACCGTTCCGGGACCCACGCACACGGCAAGCCTGTCCTACTGGACGGACATCTGGTTCAGATAAGAGGTGATCGCCGCGGTCTGCCGTTTGCGAATCGACCGAAAGTATGTTGAATGAGCGCAGGCGGATGAGCCAGGCCGATCTTCCAGTTTCGGGCGCAAGCCGCGGTCCGCGGGTCATCCGGCCGGACCGGGGCCGCTGGTCACGCATAGCCTGGGGAGCGTGGCTGGCGCTGATGCTGCTGGTTTGTCTCTGTGTTTTTGTCCCGTGGACGACTTGGTATCCCGCGGACCAGTTGGACGCCTCCTGGTGCATGGTGCTGCACTGGGCGTACGTGCATCATCTCGACTTTGGCAACCAGATCGTCTTCACGTACGGGCCGTGGGGATTCATTTTGCAGGGGTACGATCCGGCCACGTTCGATCTGGCGGTGGGCGGCTGGACGTTGTTCGCGGCGGCGTATTTCTGCGGGCTGGTGCGGCTTGCGCGGCGCGGCGGCTGGCCGCGATGGACCGCCGCCGTGTGGCTGGCAGTGGTGACGGCCGCCCTGGGCCTGTCAGCAATGCAGTTACCGGATACGCGGATGCTGGCGTTGAGCTGGCTTCTCCTGGTGCTGCATTTTCACGTGGATGATCGGCCGGTGACAGCGACCAAGCTGCTGCTGGTGGCGGCGATGGCGCTGGCCGGCCTGACGAAATTCTCGATGATGCTGATGGCCGTGGGGGTTCTGGCGATCATCAGCCTGGACCAAGCGTTGCGACGGCAGGTCCCGGCGCGCCGCCAGCGGTGGCCGTGGTTGCTGGCGGCCTATGCGGCGGCGACGGTGGGACTGTGGCTGGCCGCCGGCCAGAGCTTGGGGAGTCTTTTTCACTACCTGAGCCATTCGTGGGAGATCGCCACGGGATACGCCCAGGGCGAGGGTCTGTCGACGCCGACGGAACCGTGGGACGTCACGTGGTTTTGGCTGGGCGGCGGCGGACTTCTCGCGGCCGCGGGCCTGGCCCATCGCGACGATATACGGCGAAGGCTGATCAGGGTCGGCGGGATGGCGATCGTGCTGATCCTGGTGTTCAAGATGGGATACGTCCGGCACGACCTACACGAGGTGACGGCCACGGCGGCACTGGCGGTGTTCTCGCTGGTGTATGCCGGGACGATTTGGCCGCGGCTGCGGCATTGGATGAGCAAGACGCTGGTGGCGGGCCTGGCCGTGGGGTGTTTGTATCTGAACTGGCATTCTTCGGGGGTATGGGGGCCATGGCTGGAAGAGCAGGGGAATCTTTGGAGTCGGGCGATCGATCTTTTTCCGTGGCGCGCCTATGCGGCGGCCCAGTGGGTGGTGGGTCGCCCGGTTTTGGAGGAGACGCGGCAGGCGGAGCTGCAGCGGGTGCGATCAACGCCGCTGCCTCCCGTGCACGGCAGCGTGGACGTTTATTCCTTTGGACAGGACGTGGTCCTGGCAGCGGGATTGGATTACCAACCCCGCCCGGTGTTCCAAAGTTACCTCGCCTACACGCCCCCGCTTGAGCAATTGAACGCCCAGTTCCTCAGCAGCCCGCAGGCGCCGCAGAACATTCTGCTGCACATCGAGAACATCGACGATCATTATCCTTCGCAGGAGGATGGCTTGTCCTGGCCGCTGCTGCTGAGCCGCTACGACCTGGCCGATGCCCGATACCACTGGCTGCTGCTGCGGCGGGCGGCGCAGGCGCGGGAATTTTCCATCGTGCCGTTGGCTAACGGCACGGCGCCGATGCGGCATTTTGTCGACGTTCCGGATTCGCCCGACCCGATCTGGGTGACGATCGACGTGAAGCTGACGCCGCTGGGCAAGCTGATGCAAGCCGTTTACAAACCGCCGGAGCTGCTGCTGGCCGTGCAAACGCCCAAGGGATCGCAAAGTTTGTTTCGGCTGATCCGTAGCGCGGCCGGGGGTGGGTTCTTGCTCTCGCCCATGGTGCTGGATGACGGATCGTTTGCGCGGCTGGCGTCGTCGCGGGAGATGCGCGATTTGCGCGTCAGCGCACTGGGGATCGACGTGGGCGAGGGATGGGGCGGCAACTGGGCCTACGAGCCGCACTACGCGATCAGGTTCAGCCGTCTGGTTTTCACGCAGCGCTGAGGCGAGTGGAACCTTGCCCATCCGCGCCTGGTGTTTGCCGGTGGGCGAGTTTAGGTTGAGCAGGCATTGGCATGAGTGCGACGGATCCCCCCGCTCTGGATCGCGACAAGGCCACCGCGGCGCCGGCGGACCATGGGCTTAAGGGGCGCACGGCGTGGGGCGCGGCCCTGGCGTTGCTGCTGCTGTTTCAACTGAGCCTGTACGTGCCGTGGATCACGTCGCTTCCGCCCGACGATTTGGATGCATCGTGGTTGCTGCTCCTGCACTGGGCGCACGTGCATCGCTTGGCCTTTGGCAAAGACGTTGTCTTCACGTTCGGCCCGTGGGGATTCATCTTGCAGGGATATTTCCCGGAGACCTATGGCTTTCTGGTCGGCGGGTGGGCGCTGTTCACGATCGCCTTGTTTGGCGGCTTGGTGGAATTGGCCAAGCGGCTGACCCCGCGGCGATGGGCGGCGGCGCTGTGGATGGCGGCGGTGATTGCTCTGGCGGGATCAAGCCCCGTGGACGCGCGGATTTATGCGGTCAGTCTGGTGCTGCTGGTGTTGCATTTTTGCGCGGACGACCGGCCGCTGACGTGGGCGAAAATCGTGCTGGTGCTGGCGATGGCGCTGAGCAGCCAGATGAAATTCACGATGGCCTTGACGGCCCTGATGGTGCTGATGACGGTCAGCGTGGAGACGCTGTGGCGGCGGCGGCGGCGGGCGCCGTGGTTGCTGCTGATTTTTCTGTTGGCGTACCTGGGTCTGTGGCTGGCGGCGAATCAGCCGCTGGGAAACCTGGGTCCCTACCTGGCCTGGTCGTGGGAGGTGGCCAGGGGATACACCCAGGGAGAAGCCAGCACCAACGACAGGGTGACGCCGGCCTTGCTGTTCCTTGCCTGCTGTCTGCCGCTGTTTGTCGCGCTGGGGCTGATCCACCCGTGGCGAGCCAAACCCGCCAAGCGCGTCGCCGTGGAGGGCCCGCCTCTGACGGCGGTCAAGAGCCTGCTGGGCGCGGCGGCTCTGGCGGGCGTGCTGCTGATGATTTTCAAGGTCGGCTATGTCCGGCATGACGAGCACGAAATAACCGCCACCAGTGCGCTGGCGGTGCTGTGGCTGCTGTACGCAGCGGCGATCTGGCCTCGGTTGCCGTCGCGGGTCGGGCAGATTCTGGTGGGGCTTGGGGTGGCCGGTTCGCTGAGTTTGGCGTGGTATTCGCAGCAGGTTTATGGTCACCGGTCGCTGGCCGGGCTGCTGGCGGAAACCGTCACCGCGCTGCCCCGGCGTGCAGAGGCGGCGGGTCAGTGGATGACCCGCAGTTCGGCGGTGCACGAGTGGTATGACCAGAGCGTCCAACCGTTTCGCCGGCACCCGTTGCCGGTCGTGCGGGGCAGCGTTGACATTCTGCCCTATGGACAAGACGCCCTGATCGCGGAGGGACTGGATTGTCGATCCCTGCCGGTGCTGGGCAGCTATTTGGCGTACACCTCGCGGCTGGCGCAACTGAACGCGGATTTCCTGGCCGGCCCGCTGGCTCCCGGCACGATCTTGTACAACGTCTGCCCGATCGAATATCACTATGCATCGCAGGAAGATGCGCTGGCGTTGCCGCTGCTCTTGACGCTTTACGACGTCGAGGCGTACCAGCAGGGGTTGGTGGTGCTGCGGCGATCGCCCCACCCGCGGAACTTCACCTTGATTCCCATAGATCAGCACATGGGCCAACTGGTGCCTTGGCAGGCGGTGCCGCAGTCCAGCGACCCGATCTGGGTGCGCATCGGCGTGGAAATGACCCCCATGGGCAAGCTAAGGCAGGCCGTTTACAAAGTGCCGCCGATATTGATTGGGATCAAGACCGCCGATGGGCAGGTGCGGGTCTTCCGTCTGATGCCGTATGAAGCCGAAAGCGGATTTCTGCTCTCGCCGCTGATTTCCGACCCGCTGTCGCTGGCGCTGTTGGGCGGGAACGACTGGGCCGAAACATCGGAAAAATCGCGGGTGACGCAAATCGCCGTGGCGGTGGGGACGGACAGCGGCAAATCCTCGGCGTACGAGCCGCAATACTGGATGGCATTTTCGCGGCTGCAGTTTGCCCATCGGGACCTGTCCCAGGTGCCGGGGATCGCCGAGGAATTGCGCTTTCGCCGATTGGTGTCGGAGTTTGTGATTCTGCACGCCGACGCCGTGCCGCAGATCAGCTCCGACAGCGGCAAAACGGTGTATTTGGCGCCGGCGGCGTGCACGCTTCTGGTGAGTCTGCCGCCGGGGAAGAGCATCGTCCACCTGGGTTTTGGAATGCTGGCGAGCTCGTACCGCGAGGGAAAAACGGATGGCGTGGAATTTCGGGTCGTTGCGATCAGAAAGGTCACGCCGCGGGGCGTGGAAGGCGACGTGATCTGGAGGCGACGGCTGGATCCGCTCAACGTGGAGGCCGATCGCGGACCGCAGCAGGTGGATCTTTCCCTTCCAGAGCCGGCGCCGGGCGGCTTGACTTTGCAAACCGTGCCGGGCCCAAGCCACACCGCCAGTCTCTCGTACTGGACGGACATCCAATTCCGTTAAGAGCGTGTGGTTCAGCGCTGCAGAGTAAAGGCGCCGTCGAGCAACGACAGCTTGGCGGTATCCGAATCCAATGCCCAGGCGGCGATGCGAAGGGATCGGGGCTGCGGCGGCAGGCGATCCAGGGAGATGGTCGCTGAAAAGCCGGACAAGCGGGCCGGGTCGTCCTGGGCCAACTCATACCGCGGCAGGTCCGTGCGCGCGATGGTGAAAATGATGGACTGGCCGTCTTCGTTGTCGTAGGTGAGAACCACGGCGTCGGCGGGCTGGTGGGTTTGCCCATCAATCGCCCATCCGGTGACGGTGATGTCGGCGGCGCCCGCGGGGGGGCTGGTCGGCGAGCCGGGGTGTTGGATGCGGCCGCGCAGCTTGGCGGCCTGGCCTGCATCCTTTTGGGCGATGTCCGAACTGACCAGAGGCGGCTGAAGATAGCCGATCTGATTCAAGGCGTTGGCCTGCTGCGGCAACTGCCAGGGTTCGTAGAAGACAAAACCGAGCTGAGGATTGTGAGGAAAGAGATTCACCAGGAGCAGGGCCGCCTTTTCCAGACGGCGACTGAGACGGGTGGATCGAGAGTCGCGAATCGCCGGCCCAAAAGCCAGGACCTCCAGGACAATCATGACGGCCGCCAAGAGAACGGGCAGTTGGACCCAAAGGCGCTGCCGTCCCAGGGCCCGCTTTTGCCGCAGGTCCTGGGCGATCATGGGCAGGAGATTGATCAGAGCGATGGGGACATAAATGGCGTAGGTGACATAGCGGGAACTGAGGGCCTGTGGTGGGCCGAAGCCGGCTCGAAACAGGGCGGCAATCGAGCCGCTGAAAATGCCGTAGGCGCCGACCGCCAGCCAAAGGATCATGCGGTCGCACAAGGGGCGTTGTGCGTGCCGCCGGCAGTGGAGGAAGTAAATCAGGGCAATGCCCAAGAGGGTGCAGAGGATGTCGCCGCAGAGGATGGCGGTGCCGGGCCAGGAGTCGGCCGGGCCGTAGTCCAGGGAGACGCCGACGAAAGCGAGGTTGTACAGGCAGATGGTCAGGAGATTGGCGGTGTAAGGGTGCGAGCCGCGATGCGGAGGCGGGAGGTAGTGATAGGCATAGAGCGCGGCGCTAGCGGCAAAGCCGGCGATCCAGATCAGGAGCATGGGGGTTTTGGAATGGGCGCTGCCGCGGGACGATGAAAAGAACACAAGTCCGGCCAGGGGCCAGGCGAGAAATCCGTTGCCCGAGCTGTAGCTGGCGGCCGTCGCCAGGAGCATGCAAATGAGCAGCTTGGTCCAAGGGGGCAAGGCCCAGCGTGCAGCCAGGATGCTCAGGAGGACGAAAAAGCTGGGCATCACGTTGACCAGGCCCATGCCCCAGAGCAAGTTTTCGTGCTGGGCGGGGGTGAAGATCAGCAGGTTGCACAAGAACCAAAGCAGCAACCCCCCACCGACGCCGCGGGATTGCCGCCCGGCATCCGGCTCGGCAGGATCGCCGGCGGTTCGGCGGCACAGGCCCAGGACGACCAGGGAGGTGGCGCAGAGGATGACCCATTCAAACAGCAGATTGGCGATGTTGTTCCAATGAGTCAGGGGCGTCAGAAGAACCAGAAACAACCGGGGGATAAGAATGCGATGCTCGTTATGCTGGGCGAACAAGTCGGCCAGCGTGAGCTGATGCTGGTGGGCCTTGACCAGCATTGGGCCGATGTCCGGCGCCCACTCATCCCAATAGTGAAAATTCACGCCGTACTGGTAGACCCAAACCAGGGGCACGACCGCCGGCGAGGCGGCCAGCAGGAGCCAAAGCCATCGCGTTCGGGATGTTGTCATGCGGAGGTGCATCGTGGATTTCCCGCGTCGGCGCGGGTTTCATTTTGCCGGCGGCGGGCGTTGCAGCGACACAACGCCGTCAAGTGGTACGGCTTTGCCAAAATCCACATTGAGCGTCCAGGCGGCGACGCGCGTGGTCTTAAGCTGCGGCGGCAACAGCGTCGCGGGGCAAGCGGCGTACCAGCCGCTGGACTGATAATCGGGGCCGAGTTTTTGCGCCACGTCATCGCGCGCCACGCCGACGCCGGCGGCTGCGAAAATGATCGGCCGATGCTCCTCGTTCTCGTAGGTCAAAAACACGGCGTCGGCCTGGCGGCCGCTGTGCGGGAAATACGCCCAGCCGAGCATGTGGATCATTCCATCGGCACTTTGATCGACTTTCTCGAGGCGGCCGACGGTGTCGCTCACGCGATCGGGGTCCGTCTGGCGAATGGCCTGGGCGTCGGCGCCGGCGATCAGGGGGGGATGCAAATACCCCATCGCGCTTAAAGCGCGAGCTTCTTCAATCAGAACGCTCGGGGCGAAGTAAACCAACTTGGGGATCCTTGGGTTGTCCGGCAGAACATTGACCAGCATCAGGGCGGCCTTGTTCTGGCGGCGGACGAGCTGGGTCGAGGCGCAATGCTGGATGATGGCGGGATAACTGATGCATTGCATGACGATGATGGCCCTGGCCAGAAACGCCGGAATCTGAATCCACAAGCGGTCACGCCCAAAGGCCCGGCGCCGCTGCATGTCGCAGCACACCAATGACACCAACATGATCAAGGCGACGGGAAGATACAGCGAGTAGCTGACGTATCGCGAGCTCAGCGCGTACCGCGTTCCGAACGCGGCGCGGAAGAGCGAAGCGATCAAGCCGCTGAGAATCGCGAAAGCGGCGACGACGAGCCAGAGGATCATGCGATCGGCCAGATCGCGGCGGCCGGCCCGCCGGCAATGGACGAAGTGCGCCAATGCCCCCAGGAACAAGAGGAACATCACGGCGCTGGCGCACGTGGCGACAATCATGGCGGTGGAATAGTCGCCGCCGACGTACTGCGAACCGCCCATGAACACGACGTAGAAGCTCAGGATCGCAAGCGGGTCGGTGGCGATGGGCGGATGTCCGACGTGGGTTGGCTTGGTGTAATGGACGAAGTACAGCGCGACGCCGAGAACGAACAGGGCCGTGGCCAAGACGAGGGGCCATCGGCGGGCCCTGAACTGCGTCCGCGTCCACGCGCCGGCGAAAAAGAGGATCAGCAGCGGCCAAGCGAGGATGCCATTGCCCGAGGAGTACAGGTCCGCCAGCGCCATCAGGGCGCAGAGGCTCAGCTTCCACGCCGGGCGCAGGCTCGAACCCGCGATCAAGAGCGTCAGGAAAACCAAAAGCGTCGGGAGAAAGTTGGCGACGCAGATCCCCGACAACCAGTTCTCGTGCTGCGCGGAGGTGAAGATCATGACGTTGCACAAGAACCACAGCGCAAGGGCGCGTCGGCTCAGGGAAGGCGTGCCGTCGGCCGGCTCGGCCGTGGTCCTGCAAATCAAGGCAAGCACGCATGCCGAGGTGGCGCAGACGATGGCCCAGCCCAAGAGCAAATCACCGACGTCGTTCCAATGCGTGGCGGTGTTGAACAGCAGATAGACCAGTCGCGGGATGAAGATGCGATGCTCGTTGTGCTGGGCGAGCAGATCGGCCAGCGTCAGTTGATGCTGGTGAGCCTTGACGTACATGCCGGCCAGTCCGGGATCCCATTCATCGTAGTAAGGGAAGTCGACGCCGTAGCGGAGGATGAGCACCAGGGGAAAGATCGCCGGCGAGGCGGCCAGCAGGAGCCAAAGCCAACGCGTTCTGGATGTTGTCATGCCGATGTGCATCGTGGATTTTCCGCGCTGGGGCGGATGTCATTTTGTCGGCGGCGCCGGGCGTTAAAACCTTACGGCGCCCATATAAGAGGCGCTCATCGCTGGACGGTGTAACCGCCGCTGAGGTGGACGGCTTTGCCGGTGTCGGCATCGAGCGCCCAAGCGGTGACGTGCATGACTTTGAGCCCCTGCGGCAACAGCGAAGCGGGATACGAGGCGTACCACCCGCACCACGCGTAGTCGGGACCGAGTTTTTCGACGATGTCCTCCCGTCTCATACCCGTTCGAGCGGCCGCGAAAATGATCGGCTGGTGTTGTTCGTTGTCATAGGTGAGAAAGACGGCATCGGCCCATTGGCCGGTTCGTGGGCAAAACGCCCAGCCGGTCGTATTCACCGTGCCATCGGAGCCTTGCTCAGCCTGATCAAGCCCTCCGATAAAGTCGTCCTTGTGGGCCGGATCGGTTTGGCGAATCAACTCGGCGTTGTTGCTGTCGATCAGCGGCGGGTGCACATAGCCCATGTCATTCAAAATGCGGGCTTCTTCAACCAGAACGGCCGGCGTCTGGTAAATGAGGCTCTTGATCTGGGGATTGCCCGGCAGCACCTTGGCCAACAGTAACGTGGCCTTGGCCTGGCGGCGGTCCATGCGCCAGATGGGGTAGAAACGCAGGGATGGAGCAAAACACAGCACGTGCAGCACGATCATGGCCGCGATCAGGACGCCGGGGGCCTGGATCCATAACCGAGTGGTCCCCAGTGCCTGGCGGCGACTCAAATCCGCAAAAACCGCCGGCAGCAACATCACCAGCGCCAGCGGAACGTACAGGGCATAGCTGACGTAACGCGAGCTCAGAGCCTGCTGCGTTCCGATTCCGGCGCGAAAGAACGAGGCAATGAAACCGCTCAATAAACCGTAACCCGCGACCGCCAGCCAGACGATCATGCGGTCGGCCAGTTCGCGGCGACCGGTCCGTCGGGCATACAAGCAGTACCCAGCCATTGCGGCAAGCAAGAACAGCAACGCCGATCCGATGGTGATGCCGGCCGGCACTGGCGGATATTGGGTCCCGGTGCACAGCGGCCCCCCGACAAACACCAGGGTGTACAGGAAGATCGCCGTCGGATCGCTCGACATGTTGTGCGCCCCAGCGTGCGTCGGCTCGGTGTAATGGATGAAGTACAGCCCGATCGCCGCAAGAAACACCGCAAGACAGGTGGCCATGGTCCAGCGGTGGGTCTTGAGCAGTTGGCGCGATGAACCGGCCAGCACCAGCGCCACCAGCGGCCCGCATAGAATCCCGTTGCCCGACGAATAGATCGCCGCCACCGCCACCACCGTGCAAATCCCCAGCTTCCAACCCATCGGCAAGCTCGAGCACGCAATAACCAGTGCCAGGAACAGCAGGAGCGTGGGCACCTGATTCGCCAGGCCGATGCCCCACAGCCAGTTCTCGGATTGATCCGGCGAAAAGATCAGCAGGTTGCACAGAAACCACAAAAAAATCGTGCGGCCGTCGCGGAAGGCAAAGCCTCCGCTGAGCGAGGGGGCCTGGTCATCCGTCTGGCCGGCGGTTTTATGGATCAGCCACAAAACGCACAGGGATGTGCAGCAGACGATCCCCCAGGCAAACACCAAATCGCCGACGTCGTTCCAGTGCGTGGCGGTATTCAGCAGCAGGTAAAGCAGGCGTGGAATCAGCACGCGATGCTCGTTGTGCTGGGCCAGCAGGTCGGCCAGCGTGAGCTGATGCTGGTGGGCCTTTATGTACATCCCAGCCAGGCCGGGATCCCATTCATCCCAAAAGGGCATGTCCACGCCGTAGCGGAGGATGAGCACCAGGGGAAAGATCGCCGGCGAGGCGGCCAGCAGGAGAGCAAGCCAACGCGTTCTGGATGTTGTCATGCCGAGGGGCAGCATGGATATTCCTTCCAGCGGCGGACGTCATTTTGTCGGCGGCGCCGGGCGTGGAAACGTCGCGACGCCGTCCAGCGGGCGGGCCTTACCTGTATCGGCATCCAAGGCCCAGGCGGTCAGGCGCAGCGTCTTGATGCCGGCCGGCACCCGATCCCAAGGCAGCGGAGCGATCCATCCGCACCACTGGTAATCCTGGCTTTGCAATCGCGCCGCCACGTCGTCCCTTCTGACGTTTAGGGTGGCCAGAGAAAAGATGATCGGCTCTTGATGCTCATCGTCGTAGGTGAGGAAGACGGCGTCGGCAATCTCGCCAACGCGTGGATTGATCGCCCAGCCGACGGCGGTGAGTTGACCGGAAATGTTCATGATGCCGTCGAAATGCCCGATGCTTGGGGCGGCGGGATCGGGCTCTTCCTGGCGAATCTTTTGCGCATCTCTGGTATCGATCAGGGGGGGTTGCAGATAGCCGATCGCGCTCAGCGCCCGCGCCTCGTTGAGCAACGGATCGCGCAGCGGGGAAACCAAGCGAGTCAACATCGGATTGTCCGGGAAGATGTTGGCCAGGAGCAGCGCGGCCTTGGCCTCGCGGCGATTGAGGCGATTTTCCCCGCACCTTTCCAGCACCGGCGGAAACGTCAACAGGTACAGGAACAAGACCGGCACCGCCAAAGCCGCCGGCAGTTGGATCAGCAGCCTTGGGCTGCAGCGGCGCTCGGTCCGCAGATGACCGAGCAGGATGGGGACCAGTTGGACAGCGGCCAGGGGCGTGTAAAGTCCGTAAATGACGTAGCGCGAGGTCAGGGCCTCTTGGGCGCCAAATCCAGCGCGAAAGAAGGAGCCAAGAAGACCGCTGAGCAAGCCATAGCCGCCCACGGCCAGCCAAACCAGCAAGCGGTCGCACTCCTGAGGCTGCTGACGCCGCCAGCGGAAGCCCCAGTATCCGGCGGCGAGCAGGATCGCCAGCAGGATCGAGCCGGCGGTCACGGCAACGGCCATCGGAGGAAAATTGCTTCCGTAAGCGAGCGCGTTGCCCATGAAGGCCACGCTGTACAGCAGGATGGAGGCGGGATGGGCGGTATAAGGGTGGGTGCCGCCGTGGGTGGGCTTGACGTAACCCACAAAGTAAAGGCCGACATTGAGCAAACAGGCCGCGATCCAGACGAGCAGCGCTGCCTTGCGTGTCTTGCGGCCGTTCCACGTCGCCGGCCAGATGAGCAGCAGTCCCACCATAGGCCAGGCCAGCACGCCGTTGCCCGAGGAGTACGTGGCCGCCGACGCCAGCAGCACGCACACCACCAGTTTGGTCCAGTATCTCTGCCCAGAACAAGCGACGACGAATCCCAGCAAGATGAAGAGGGTGGGCATCACGTTCTGCAGGCAAACGCCCCAGAGCAGGTTTTCGTGCTGCGCGGGTGTAAAGAGGAGCAGATTGCACAGGAACCAGAGGAAGATCGTTCGCCCGCTGCGGGGTCGGCGCTGGCTGGGAGGCGAATCGACTCCAGCGGGATCGGCCGCCGTCCGGTCAGACAGTCGCAAGACGCACAGAGACGCGGCGCAGATGAATCCCCATGCAACCAGCAAATTGGCCATGTTGTTGTAGTGGGTCAGCGGATTCAGCAGCAGCAGGAGCAGTCTGGGGATCAGGAGGCGATGTTCGTTGTGCTGGGCGATCAGATCATGGAAGGTGAGTTGGTGGTTGTGCTGCTTGATGGCCAATCCCGCCAGGCCCGGGTCCCATTCGTCCCAGTAATGAAGGTTGACCCCGTAGTGGAGGATCATGACCAGAGGCACCAGGGCCGGCGACGCGGCCAGCAGGAGCCAAAGCCATCGTGTTCTGGATGTTGTCATGCGGAGGGGCATCGTGGATTTTCCGCCCTGCGGCGGATGTCATTTTGTCGGCGGCTCCGGGCGTGGAAGCGTCACGACGCCGTCCAGCAGGCGGGCCTTACCTGTATCGGCATCCAAGGCCCAGGCGGTCAGGCGCAGCGTCTTGATGCCGGCCGGCACCCGATCCAAAGGCGCCGGAGCGATCCAGCCGCACCACCGGTAATTCTGGTTGTGCAGCTGCGTCGCCACATCGTCCCTTCTCCCGTTCAAGACGGCCAGAGAAAAAATGATCGGCTCTTGATGCTCATCGTCGTAGGTGAGGAAGACGGCGTCGGCAATCTCGCCAACGCGTGGATTGATCGCCCATCCGTTCACGACGATCTCACCGGAAACAGCATCCCTGCCGATGCCGTCGAGTTCCCCGATGCTTGGGGCGGCGGGATCGGGCTCTTCCTGGTAAATCTTCCGCGCATCGCGGGTGTGGATCAGGGGAGGTTGCAGGTAGCCGATGGCGCTCAGCGCCCGCGCCTCGTCGAGCAACTCGCCGCGCTCCAGGTACACCGTGGCGGCCAACTGTGGACTGTCCGGGAAAATGTTGGCCAAGAGCAGCGTCGCTTTGGCCTGGCGGCGATCCAACCGATTTAACCGACCGTAATCAACTGGCCGTGGAAGGCTCAGCAGTTGCAGGACCAGCAACGTCGCCAGCAGAGCGGCGGACAGTTGAATCCGTATTTTTGAGCCCCGGGGTTGAATGGCTGGAAGATGATCGAGCAGGATCAGCACCAGCGGGATAACCGCCAGCGGCACGTAAAGGCCGTAGGAGACGAGGCGACGCAAGAGGGCCCATTCCGCAGTAATTCCAGTTGCAGCGCGAAAGAACGACGCCAGCAGACCGCTGAGCACGCCGTAGCCGGCGACGGCCAGCCAGATCAGGATGCTGTCGCACAAGAGCCGCTGCTCATGCACCCAGCCGTAAACGAAATACCCGGCGGCGAAGAGCAGGATCGCCAACAGAATGGAGCCCACGATCACGGCGAACACCAACGGCGGAACATTTGACGCGTTGGCGAACGCACCCCCTGAAAAAGCAAGGGTATAGAGGACGACGTTGCGGGCACTGGGGGAATAACCTCCAACGGTGTAGATCGGCCTAACGTAACCCACGAAGTAAAGTCCAACGCCCAGAAGGCACGCCGCGATCCAAACCGCCACCGCCGCCTTGCGGGTCCTGTAGTCGTTCCAGGCCGCCGGCCAGATCAGCAGCACGCCCACCAAACCCCAGGCAAGAATTCCGTTGCCCGAGGAATACGTGGCCGCCAATGCCGCCAGCACGCTGATCGGCAGCTTGATCCAGTAACGCATCGACGAGCAAGCGACCACGATTCCCAACAGGACAAAGAAGCTCGCCATCACGTTGGCCATGAGCATGCCCCACAGCAGGGTTTCGGCCTGGGTGGGGGTGAAGATCAGCAGGTTGCACAGGAACCAGATCCACAGCGTACGGCCGCCCAGTCCGCGCGCGTCGGCCGGAGAATGGGGCCGGGCGGAATCCCGCACCGTCTGACGGCACAACCGCAAAACCAGCAGGGACGTGAGGCAGAGGATGGCCCATTCAAAAAGCAGGGTGGCGAAGTTGTTCCAATGGGTCAGCGGCGCTATCAGGAGCAGAAACAGCCGGGGGATGACGATGCGATGTTCGTTGTGCTGGGCCAACACATCGGCCAGCGTCAGATGATGATGGGCCGCCTTGACCAGCGCGCCGGCGATATCGGGCATCCACTCATCCCGGAAGTGGAAATTCACCCCGTAGCGGTAGATCCAAACGAGCGGCACAATCGCGGGCGACGCAGCCAGCAACGCACCAAGCCATCGCGTTGTGGATGTTGTCATGCGGAGGGTCATTGTGGATTTTCCGCCCTGCGGCGGATGTCATTTTGTCGGCGGCTCCGCGCGTAGAAAGCTTACGACGCCCTCCAGCGGGAGGGCTTTACCTGTATCGGCATCCAAGGCCCAGGCGGTCAGACGCAGCGTCTTGAGGCCGGCCGGCAGCCGATCCGAAGACAGCGAAGCAACCCAGCCGCACCACTGATAATCCTGGCTGTGCAATCGCGCCGCCACGTCGTCGCTTCGCCCGTTCAAGGTGGCCAGAGAAAAGATGATCGGCTCCTGACGCTCATCGTCGTAGGTGAGGAAGACGGCGTCGGCAATCTCGCCAACGTGTGGATTGATCGCCCATCCGAGCGCGACGACCTGACCGGAAGCGACATCTTTGGCGATGCCCTCGAATTGCCCGACGCTTTGGGCGGCGGGATCGGGCCGCTCCTGGCGAATCTTGCGGGCATCGCGGGTGTCGATCAGGGGAGGTTGCAGGTAGCCGATGGCGCTCAGCGCCCGCGCCTCGTCGAGCAACTGGTCGCGCGCCATGTACGCGGTGGTGTTCAACTGCGGGGTGTCCGGGAACATGTTGGCCAGGAGCAGCACCGCCTTGGCCTGGCGGCGATATAAATGATTGGTCCGGCAGTATTCAATCGATGGGGGAAAGGCCTGCAATTGCAGAACCAGTAGCAGCGCCGTCGCCGCGGCGGGCAGTTGAATCCAGGTTCTGGCGCATCGGGGCCCAAGGGCACGGAGATGATCCATCACGATCGGCAGCAGCGGTATGACCGCCAGGGGCGCGTAAAGTCCATGGGTGACGTAGCGCGACATGAGGGCTTCTTGTTCCACACCAAACCCAGCGCGAAAGAATGACGCCAGCAGACCGCTGAGCACGCCAAAGCCGGCGACGGCGAGCCAGACCAGGATGGGGTCGCACAACTGCCGCTGCTCATGCACCCAGCCGTAGACGAAATACCCGGCGGCGAAGAGCAGGATCGCCGACAGAATCGAGCCCACGATCACGGCGAACACCAACAGCGGAACACTGGACACGTTGGCGAACGCACTGCCTGAAAAAGCAAGGGTGAAAAGGACGATGTTGCGGGGGCTAAGGGAATAAGTGTCAACGTCGTACGGCGGCCTAATGTAACCCACGAAGTAAAGTCCGACGCTCAGCAGGCACGCCGCGATCCAAACCGCCACCGCCGCCTTGCGGGTCCTGTAGTCGTTCCATGCCGCCGGCCAGATCAGCAGCACGCCCACCAAACCCCAGGCAAGAATTCCGTTGCCCGAGGAATACGTGGCCGCCAATGCCGCCAGCACGCTGATCGGCAGCTTGATCCAGTAACGCATCGACGAGCAAGCGACCACGATTCCCAACAGGACAAAGAAGCTCGCCATCACGTTGGCCATGAGCATGCCCCACAGCAGGGTTTCGGCCTGGGTGGGGGTGAAGATCAGCAGGTTGCACAGGAACCAGATCCACAGCGTACGGCCGCCCAGTCCGCGCGCGTCGGCCGGAGAATGGGGCCGGGCGGAATCCCGCACCGTCCGATGGCACAACCGCAAAACCAGCAGGGACGTGAGGCAGAGGATGGCCCATTCAAAGAGCAGGGTGGCGAAGTTGTTCCAATGGGTCAGCGGCGCTATCAGGAGCAGAAACAGCCGGGGGATGATGATGCGATGTTCGTTGTGCTGGGCCAACACATCGGCCAGCGTCAGTTGATGATGAGCCGCCTTGACCAGCGCGCCGGCGATATCGGGCATCCACTCATCCCGGAAGTGGGAATTCACCCCGTAGCAGTAGATCCAAACGAGCGGCACAATCGCCGGCGAGGCGGCCAGGGTCATCCAAAACCATCGCGTCCAGGGTTTGGCCATGCGTTTTCCTGTCACGGCGCGGCAACCGATCAAAGCCCGACGGTGTTGAACCCGCTGTCGACGTAGATGTTTTCGCCGGTGACGCCGCTGGACAGATCACTGAGAAGATACACGGCGGTCTTGCCGACTTCATCGGCGTCGATGTTGCGCTGCAGCGGCGCTTTGCGTTGGACGTGGGCGAACATCTCGTCGATTCCGCCGACGGCCATGGCCGAGAGCGTGCGCACGGGTCCGGCGGAGATGGTGTTGACGCGAATTTTCCTGGGGCCCAGGTCGAAAGCGAGGTAGCGTGCGGCGGCCTCGAGGGCGGCTTTGGCCACGCCCATGACGTTGTAGCCGGGAATGACCTTCTCGCCGCCCAGGTAGGTCAGGGCGATGACCGAGCCGCCGTTGGGCATCAGCGACAGCGCCGCGCGCGTCAGGGCGATGAGGCTGTAGGCGCTGATGTCCAACGCCTGGGCGAAGACGTTGCGCGGCGTGGTGGTGAAGTTGCCCGGGTCCTTCTGCAGGAACGCACGGTCGGCGAACGCCAGGGAATGCACCAGGAAATCGATGGTGCCGAAGCGCTCGCGGGCGGCGGTGAAGAACTTTTCGATCTGCTCATCCTTGGCCACGTCGATGGGGTAGAGCCATTCGTGGCCGAAGCCGAATTCCTCCATGGCCTTGCGGACGCGGCGCTCGCTTTTTTCGGGGTTGTCCATGGGCAGAAAGCCGAAGCCGCAGGTGGCGCCCTGGTTGACGGCATTGCGCGCGATGTGGGCGGCGATGCTGCGATCGTTGGCGATGTTGAGAATCAATCCCTTTTTTCCGGCCAAAAGACCCATAAGGGCATCTTCCTGGTTGGAGGGCCTAAGCTTAGTGCGGTGGCGGCGGGGGTCAACTGCAACAGATGCTTTCCCGGCGTAGAGGGCAGGGGTAAACTGATGACGTGCTAACGCTGCTGGTGCTTCACGGGCCGGACAAGGGGCGGCGCTTCGAGCTGCCGGATGAGCCCATGCTGATCGGCCGCGACAGCCGCCAGCTTCCCCTGACGGACAACACCGTCAGCCGTCGGCACGCCGAATTGCTCCCCGCCGACGGCGCGTGGATTCTGCGCGATCTGGGCAGCTCCAACGGCAGCTACGTCAACGGCACGCGCGTCGAAAGCCGCTACATCCTGAAACTGGGAGACCAGATCCGCGTTGGGCGGACGGTGATGGTCTTCGGATCGCAGCCGGGCATCAGCCGATCCCACGGTGGAAACGTCGCCCTGACCGGCGCCGAAGCGGGGATGGATGCGTCCATCATGCACACGGTGACATCCAACGACGACTCGATGGTCCTGGCGGTGCCGGAGCCGGCGGCGGCGGCCATGACCAATCTGAAGATCCTGTACGAACTGGGCGCGGCCCTGGGCAGCAGCTTCGGCATCGACCAGGTGATGGACGTGGTGATGGACCTGGTCTTCGAACACGTCAAGGCGGATCGAGGCATCATCCTGCTGTTGGATGAGAAGACCAACGAATTGGTCCCGACGGTGGTGCGGACGCGCGATGATGAGAAATCGGAAGCGGCCGCCGCCGCCGCCAAGCCGCCGCAGCCCGAAGCAGCGTCCGAAGCAGCGCCGGAAGCGCCGGCGGCCGCCGCCGAAGGCGACGGCAACAAACCGCCGGTGGAAAAAATCCACGCCTCGCGCACGATCATCCATCACGTGCTGAACACGGGCGAAGGGGTATTGTCCAGCAATGCCATGTCCGATAAGCGATTCTCCAGGGGCAAAAGCGTGCACAACCTGGGCATCCGCAGCGTCCTGTGCGTGCCGATCAAGGCGCGCAAACTCGGCGGGAAAAACCCGGAAGAAATCGTCGGCGTGATCTACATCGACAGCTCGGTGCGCAACTACACCTATGCGCCGGACCAGCTTCGGTTGCTGTCGGCCATCGGACTGCAAGCGGGGATGGCGATTTCCAACGCCAAGCTGTACCAGTCGGCCCTGCAGGGCGAGCGCATGGTCGCCGTCGGGGAAACGACCGCGGCGCTGTCGCACTCGATCAAAAATATCCTGCAAGCGCTTCACGGCGGAGCGGACGTGGTGGAAATGGGCCTGAAAGCCAACAACGTGCAGCAGGCCACCAAGGGGTGGCGCGTCGTCGAGCGCAATCTGGAAAAAATCTACAGCCTGACGATGAACCTCCTGGCTTACAGCCGGCCGCGCAAGCCGAAGGTCGAGCAAATCAATCCCAAGACCATGATCGATGACTGCCTGGAACTGATCGCGGCGCGGGCAAGCGAAAAAGGGGTCATGGCCTTGGCGGTCATCGATCCCGACGTGCCGACGATTCCGGCCGACCCCGATGGGTTGCATCAGGTGCTGATGAACCTGCTGAGCAACGCCCTGGACGCGGTCGAGCCGCAAAAGGGCCTGATCCGCGTGCTGGGCCACTACGACGCGGAGAACAAGCAATGCGTGATCGAGGTGATCGACAACGGCGTGGGCATTGCACCGCCGATGATGGAGCACATGTTCGAGCTGTTCCACTCCACCAAGGGCAACCGGGGGACCGGCCTGGGGTTGGCCGTGGCCAGAAAGATCGTCGAAGAGCACGACGGCTCGATCGCGGTCAAGAGCAAAGAGGGTGAAGGCACGACCTTCACCATGCGTTTGCCGATTTACGCCCCAACGCTGCTGGATCCATCGCATACGCATGGGCCGGCAAGGTGAAGGCGGGCGATTCAAGAGGCGAACCCGCAGTGCTTCGCACCGCCGCTAACTAATTGCCGGGACAGGCTCCGCGAATGGCTGGCGGGGCTTTAAGCCAAGCAAATCGAGCAGCGCCAAATCGGCGTCGTATTGGGGGCTGGGGACGGCGCAGGTGAGCATCTGGCCGTTGTCGCTGGAGAAAATCGAGTTGGCGCCGGCCAGGAAACAGAGGGCCTGATCGCCGACGGAAAGCTTGGCCCTTCCGGCGGAAAGACGCACGACGGAGGCCGGCATCAGCAGCCGCGCCAGGGCGATCATGCGAACCGTCTCCCAAATAGGCACGTCCGGCTGATCGGCCAGGGGCGTGCCGGGAACCTGGGCCAGGATGTTGATGGGGACGGACTCGGGGTGGGGATTCATCGTGGCCAGGGTGTGCAGCATGGCGATGCGGTCTTCGGCGCTCTCGCCCATGCCGATGATTCCGCCGCAGCAAACCGTAACGCTGGTCTTGCGGATGTGCCGCAAGGTGTCGAGCCGATCGGCGTACTTGCGCGTGGTGATGATCGTTGGGTAGAAGCGCTGCGAGGTGTCGATGTTGTGGTTGTAGGCGTAGAGGCCGGCCGCTTCGAGGCGCTTGGCTTGGTCTTCGGTGAGCATGCCCAGCGTGCAGCAGACCTCCAGGCCCATGTCGGTGATGTCGCGGACCATGTCCAGGACGGACTGGAATTGCTGGTTGTCTTTGACGCTCCGCCAGGCGGCGCCCAGGCAGACGCGGCTGACGCCGCATTTCTTGGCGGCGGCGGCGAGGTTGAGGACTTCATCGCGGCGCATCACGCCGGTCGGCTCGACGCCGGTGCTGTAGCGGGAAGATTGGGCGCAGTAGGCGCAGTCTTCGGGGCAGGCGCCGGTCTTGATGGAGATCAGTTTGCAAACCTGCATCTGGGCCGGGTCGTGGAACTGGCGATGCACGGAGGCGGCCTGGAAAACCAGATCGAGCAGTCCTTGGCCCCAGAGGCCGCGGATCTCCTGGGGCGTCCAGTCGTGACGGATGGGGTCCAGCATCGGTCCTTACTTGAAGGTGTCGGCGATGGGGCGCACGGCGCGGGGACGCAGGCTGCGCGTGCCGGTGTCGTAGGTGAATATGGCCATGAGACCGGTGCGGTTGTCCAGGATGTAGAGTCCTTCGCCGCCGCTTTGCAGGCGGGCGGTCACCAACTGGTAGTCGCGGCTGTTGGCGGCGGTGTCGGCGCGCAGCGGTACGGCGACGAAATTGGCGATCATCAACGCGACCGCGGAGATCGTCAGGATGCAGATGGCAATGAGTTTGCGGTCCATGGTCATGTCCCGTGGTTGGTTATCTGGGTGGTGCGGTGATGCTGAAAACGGAATTCAAACTAATCGGCGGCATGACATTGAGCTGGCGGGCGGACTCGTCGTAGGCCATAGCTCCGAGCATGCCGTTGCTGGTATCAACGATGTAGACGACTTCGGTGGAGCCGGACTGGATTTCACCGGGGATCAGCAGGTAATCGGCCGGCCGGTGGACTGGTGCGGCGGCTATGCTGGACGGGGTGAAACGTCCGATGAAGCTCACCAGCAGCAGCGCGTTGAGGCCGACCAGAGCCCATAAGAGACTTGATTTCATCGGGGCCTCCTCCGGAGTCAATCCAGGTGAGTTCTGCGGGCGTTCTTGAACAGCACGCTCAGGATCACGATGGCCAGGCCGATCAGCAGCAGCCACAGCAGGGAGCCCGAACTGGAATCGAGGGTGACGGAGCGGCCGTAGCCTTCCAGGCGGCCGTCGTAGGGCTGCTTTTCGTCCGCCAGCGCCGCCAGGGGCGTCGCCGCCACCGCCCAAAATCCCGCGAGCATCACCGGCCATCGCATCCACTTCATCATAACCACGATTCCACGGGCCGGGCAAGCGCGCGAAATTCCTTGGCCGGGAGACTGACGGTTTCCCATTTGGGCGACCGGCGGCGCATGTGGTTGCGGTATTCGGCCAGGTCAACGCCCATAAGGAGATACCACTTGTCGCGATGCTCGAACATGCCCGGCTGCGGCTCCAGGGGCGGGTCGATCCAATAGATAAAGGTCAGAATGGCCTTGAATCCCTCGCCGAAAACCTCCTCCCATTGCATGAGGTCGGCGACGTCGCGCTGAGTGGCCCAGGTTTCAAAGCCGCTGCGGCCGGTGCGGTTGCGGCAGGTGCGCCCCTTGACGTCGATCAGCAGGTTGGGGCCTCGCTTGCTGTAAACGACGAAATCGAAGGATTTGAGCCGGGCATTGGCGAACAGAGCCCTCTTGGCCTCGTCGACGGCGACGTAGGGGACTTTGCGGTTTCGCAGAAACGCCTCGAACGCCGCCTCATAATGCACGTTGCGGTCGGCCACCGATGGGCTCCAGGGCCGCAGATTCTAGCGGAAGGGGATCGCGCATGGCTACATTAGCGGCGGTGCGCGTCATCGCCGGCGAATTTCGGGGCCGAAAACTGCTCGGACCGCGAGGGAAAGCCACGCGGCCGATCACCGACCGGGCCAAACAGTCGATGTTCGACGTTTTGACGCCCTGGATTGCCGGAGCGGCGGTTTACGACTGCTTCGCCGGGACCGGCAGCCTGGGGCTGGAAGCCCTGAGCCGCGGAAGCACGTTTGCCACGTTTTTCGAGGCCGACGGCGACGCCCTGCGGCTCTTGGCCCAAAACGTGCAATCGCTGGGCCTGACGGATCGATCGCGCCTCGTGGCCGGCGATCTGTTTGCCTGGATCGAGACCGCCCCGCCGCCACCCCAGCCGGTCGATCTGATTTTCCTGGATCCCCCCTACCGCTACGTGGCGCAAAAGGCCGGCGAGCTGAACCGGCTGGTCGGCCGATTGGCCCGGGAACACCTGGCTCCGGGCGGAATCCTGGTCTTTCGCCACGACCGGCGCGACAAGTTGGAACTGGCGCCGCTGGCCCGATACGATCAGCGCGATTACGGCAAGATGCGCGTGGAGTTTTTCGTTTCTCCCCGCGGTTGACGGCGATGGGTCATGCCAATTCCCCGCTACCAATATTTCGCGCCCGGCGACGCGGCCAAGATGAGCCGACTGCAACTGACCGCCCGGCAAGTGGTGGAAGGGATCATCACCGGGCTGCACAAAAGCCCGCATCACGGATTCTCCGTGGAATTCACCGAGCACCGCAACTACGTCCCCGGCGACGAACTGCGCCACCTGGACTGGAAAGCCTACGCCCGCAGCGACCGGCATTACATCAAGCTCTTCGAGCAGGAAACCAACCTGCAGGCCATGCTGGTCCTGGACAACAGCGCCAGCATGACGTTCGCGGGAAAAATGGACTACGCGCGGCACTTGGCGGCGTGCCTGGCGTACCTGCTGGCCGAGCAGCAGGACCTGGCGGGTCTGGCCGCCATCGACGAGTCGATCCACGTCGAGCTGGCGCCCGGCTCCACGGCGGGGCACCTGGATCGTTTGTTTGTCGCCCTACAGCAGCTCGAAGCCGGAAAGAAAACCGATTTTGCCGCGCAGCTTCACGCCCTGGTGCAGCGTCTGCCGCGGCGAAGCCTGGTCATCCTCATCAGCGATCTGTGGATGGATGCGCCGCAGCTTTCGGGCGCGCTGCAGCATCTGCGTTATCGCAAACACCAGGGGATCGTGCTGCACCTGCTGGACAAGGCGGAGCTTGAGCTGCCGTACGACCGCCCCGTCACGCTGGTGGATTTGGAGACGGACCAAACGCTGCAAATCATCCCGGCGGATTTGCGTGCGACCTACCAGCGGGCGGTTCAGGAACATCTGACGGACTTGCGCCGCATCTGCAACGACTGCGACGTGGAATATCAGGCGTTTGACGTCCGCCAGCCGTACGACCGGGCGCTGGTCCAGTGGTTGAGCCGAAGAAAATGATCGCGGTGTTCGATCTGCAATTTCTGTTCGCGTCGGCGCTGTGGGCGCTGCCGCTGGCGGCGCTGCCGATCGTGCTGCATCTGCTGTTTCGGCGTCGCACGCCGCGGGTGCCGTTCAGCACGTTGCGCTTCATCCGCGCCAGCGAGCGGCGGACGGCGGCGAGGCGGCGCGTGCGGCGCTGGGGGCTGTTGATCTGCCGGATGGCGCTGCTGGCGCTGCTGGTGTGGGCGGTGGCGCAGCCGGCGCGGCGATCGTCCGCCAGCCTCACGGCCGGCCAGAGCGTCGCCGCGGCCATCGTCGTGGATACCAGCTACTCCATGCAACTGCGGGACCGGCAAACCACCCTGCTGTCCATGGCCAACGATGCCGTGGTGGAGCTGCTCGGCCAGGACCTGCAAAACGCGCGCGTGGCGATCTTCACCAGCCAGGCGTCCGATCCGCCCGAGACGTTCGCGGCTGCCGCGACCGTGCAGAAGAATTGGCGGCCCCTGAGCCCCCAACCGGCGCCGCAGCCGCTGGTGGACCGCGTCGCCGCCGCCGTCCAATTGCTGCAACAACAGCCGCAACCGCAGAAATGGTTGATCCTCCTGAGCGATTTGCAGCAGCGGGAGTTTGGGCGCCCGCTGGGCGACATGGGCAAAATTCACACGGTCATCATCGACCTGCATCCGGAGCAAGCGGCATCGGCGGCCGTCGTGGGCGTGCAATGCGATCCAGCGCAGCCGCGGCTGGGCATCGGGGCGCAGATTGCGGTGCGTGTTTCCGGCCCGCCGGGCCAGCAGCGCGCCGTGAATCTGTCGGTGGCATCGCTGGACAGCCCCGAAGCGGCGGCGCGGCCGCCGGCGCTGCCCATGGCGCAGCTCGACGCGGGGGGACGGGCGCTGCTCCGTGTGCCGTTGGTCTTCTCGTCGCCGGGCTGGACGCTGCTGACCGCGTCTCTGGCGACTCCGGAGGACCTGGCTTGGGCCGCCAGGCGCGGGGAACTGGTGCGGACTGCGGCGCCGACGGCGACGGCGGTATTGCAGGTCCCGCGGCCCAACGCGCAGGCCGATGCGATCGTCCGTCTGGCCCTGGACCCCAGCCAGGGGGCGGACAGCGCCTGGCCAATCTCCGTGCGGCCGGCGGGGCCGCTGCGCGGCGATGAACGATTGATCGTCGCCAACATCACCCAATGGCTCGATTCGGCCGCGGCGCAGCAGCTTGCGGATTTCGCCAACCGCGGCGGCACGCTGGTGCTGTTTATCCAGCCGGGATTGGAACAGAGCTGGCAGCAATTGCCGCAGGATCAGAAAAACATCTGGCTGCAAATCCTGCCGGGCCAATTGCTGTGGCCGGCGGCGAGCGGGCCATTTCACGGCATCATCATGCGGCCAGACGACCCGCTGCTGAGCAACGTCGGACCGACCCCATCCGCCTCGGGCAAGCTGCGCATCGGGCGCATGGTCGGCTTCGACGTGACGGATGGCTCGGTGCAAACCATCCTGGCGGCCGCGGCGGACGAGGCGAATCCATCTTCCAAACTGCGCGGACTGCTGATGCGCCGGCCGATCGGCGCCGGCCAGGCTTATATTTGGAGCACGCTGCCCACGCCGCTCTACGGCAACCTGGCAACGTACGAGTTGTTTTTGCCGATGCTGGTAAACAGTTCGTTGCCCGCGGCGGGACAGATGCAGGCATTGAACGTGGAGCTGGGTCAGCGCCTCGCGCTGGCGGCGTCGGAATCCCCCGGCGATGCCGCGGTGGACCTGGCAGGGCCGCACGGGCCGGCGTATCGCGTGAAGCTGAGCGATGACGGCGGCGGCCGGCGGTTTGTCTCCGAGCCGACGAGCGAAACCGGCGTCTACGCGTGGAAACGCGGGCAGCAAACAATCGCCTACAGCAACGCGGAGTATCCCGCCGCGGAAGCGGACTTGCGGTATCGGTTGGCCGCCGAAATCGCGCCGGCGGGGCCGAACGTGATGGTCGCGCGCTCGGTGCCGCAGTTGCAGACCCAATTGCAGGAGGCCGGCGGTCCGCAGCCGCGGTGGCCGCTTCCCCTGGCGATCGTTCTGCTGCTGCTGTGCCTGGAGGCGCTGGTGAGCAACTGGCAAAGATGGCGCCAGGCGGCGTCGCCGCGGCCAAGTGCGCCCGTGATTTCCGCCATCACTTGACAGGCTTGCTGCGGCGGCCGAAGGTGGTGCGGTGGCCGATTTGCCCAGCCCCATCGTCGCCGCATGCGTGCCGTGCAAGTGCTGCGGCGGCGAGGCGCGGCTTTTCGGCGTCGTGGATTTCCACAAGAACTGCGCCAACGCCGAGCGGTTCAAGGAGCCCTCGGGCATTCCCATCTACTATCATCGCTGCCAGCACTGCGGTTTTCTGTTCACGGTCGCGTTTGACGCGTTCTCCCTCGGCGATTTTTCCAGGTGGATCTACAACCAGGACTACGCGCTGGTCGATCCGGGCTACGAGTTGGAGCGGCCGAAAGACAATGCGCGCTACATCGGTGAACTGTTCGACTCGAGCCGGAACATCCGCATTCTGGATTACGGCGGCGGCAACGGAAAACTGGCGGAGTTGCTCCGAGCGGGGGGGTTCGCCACGGTGGACACGTACGATCCGCTCGTGGCGCAATTCGCCGCACGTCCCGCAGACCGTTATGACGTGGTGGTGGCCATCGAGGTTGCCGAGCATACGCCCCAGCCTCTGCAGACGTTCGGGGATATGGTGCAGTTCATGAAGCCAGAGGGGATGATCCTTTTCTCCACCACCGTGTTGCCGGCGATTTTTGACCACATCGGTGTGCAATTCTGGTACGTCGCGCCGCGCAACGGGCACGTTTCGATTTACTCGCGACAGTCACTGATCCACATTGTGACGAAATTGGGCCTGCAGTACGTCCGGGGGGCGGAATCAGAATTCTGGCACGCGATATGGCGCCAGCCTCCGCCGTTCGCGCGCCACCTCGTGCATCCGCCGAACGCCGCAGGGTCAGGCGCGTGAGATCACTTGATACCGCGGGGAGGGCAGCCAAGCCTTGCGACGCGGCCGATTTGCCCAACCCAATCGCCCCCGCGAGCAGGCGGTGCAAATGTTGCGGCGGGGAAGCGCGGCTTTACGGGGTCGTGGATTTCCACAATAACCGCGCCAACGCAGAGCGGTTCAAGGAACCGTCGGGCATTGCGATCTACTACCATCGCCGCCGCGCCTGCGGGTTTTTGTTCACGGTCGCGTTCGGCTCGTTCTTCTTCGACGATTTTTCCAAGTGGGTCTACAACGCGGAGTATGGGCTGGTGGATCCGGAATATGCCCAGACGCGGCCGCGCCATATGGCGGCGATGGTGGGCCGGATGTCTTCACCCAGCAAACAAATCCGAGCGCAGGACTATGGCGGCGGCCGGCGGCGGAATTTCATCGCCGCGTCCGGCCCGTTATCATGACGCATCGCATGAACGCGGCCGCCGATCCACGCCCCAAACCTCCGTGCGAGAAGCAGGATGCCCTGGAGGTGCTCAAGCGCCTGCGCGAGGCGGGGCACGTCGCCTATTTTGCCGGCGGGTGCGTGCGCGACACGCTGCTGGGACTGGCGCCCAAGGACTGGGACATCGCCACGGACGCCCCGCCGCCGCGCGTGCGCCAACTTTTTCCCGATACGCAGGCGGTGGGAGCGGCGTTCGGGGTGATCCTGGTGCGGCACCGCGGCAGCGTGATCGAAGTGGCGACGTTCCGGGCCGACGGCCCCTACGAAGACGGCCGCCGGCCGCTGAGCGTGCGCTTCGCCTCGGCCGAGGAGGATGCCCGCCGACGCGATTTCACCATCAACGGCCTGTTCCTCGATCCGCTGGAAAACCGCGTGATCGACTTCGTGGGCGGACGCGCGGACCTGGAATCGCGGCGGCTGCGCGCCATCGGCGTGGCCGAGCAGCGATTCGCCGAGGATCACCTGCGCCTGCTGCGCGCGGTGCGTTTTGCGGCGCGATTCGGCCTGGAGATCGAGGCGGCGACGGCCGATGCCATCCGCAAGGCGGCGCCGCTGCTCAAGGGCGTCAGCCCGGAACGCATCGGCGATGAGCTGCGCCTGATGCTCACGCCGTCGACGCGCAACGCGGCGTGGAAGCTGATCTGGGATTTGAACCTGGCGGCGGTGCTGCTGCGGCTGCTTCCCAAAGCGGCGAGCAGGCTGGACGCCCAGAAATCGATTTTCCTGCACTTGCCGGCGGAGGAAACCATCCCCTTTGGACTGGCTGTCGCCGCCGCGACCCTGTGCGCGCAGGTTCAAGCCGATCCGGCCACCGATCCGCGGACGCTGTTGGACAAGCCGGCAGTATCGCGCGGCGTCAAGGCCATGCGGCAGGCGCTGCGCTTGAGCAACGTTGAATCGGATCAAATGAACCAGACGCTGATCGGCCTGGAGCCGCTCTTGGCCGAGGAGCTGCCGGGCATCGCGGCGCAGAAGCGATTCCTGTCCCAGCCGACGTCGGGGCTGTCGCGCCTGCTTTTGGAGGCGCTGGCCGCGGTGGGCATCCAGAAAGGGCGGATCGACTGGCTGGCGGGGCAGTTCAAATCGCTGGCATCGCAGGAGATCGCCCCGGCGCCGCTGATCAGCGGAGATGATCTCGCCGCCGCCGGGTTTTCGCCCGGTCCGACATTCAAGCGAGTTCTGGACGGCGTGTACGATGCGCAGCTTGAGGGCAAGATCGCCGACAGGGACCAAGCGATGCAGGTGGCGCGAAAGCTGTGGGCGATGAGTCCGTCGTAATGACGACGCGGGAGGAATCATGAGGCGGATGGCGGTTGGGGCGGCGATGGCGGTCGCGGTATGGCTGTTGGCGGGATGGCAACCGGCGGTGGCGGCGAATCCGCCCAAGGAGATCGTGCAGCTCGCGCGATGGGACGTGCTACTGAACGACAGCGGCTTGGACACGATCAAACAACTTGAGAGCAAGCCGGTTCAGACCGGCAGCAAGGTTTACGACGCGATGCTCTGCAACGCCGCGGCCCTGCGCGGGGTGGTGGCCCAGGCCAAGCAGGCCGGCGGAGTCGATAACGTCGCGCAGTCCATGACCTTCGCCCAGAACAGGGGCGGTCCGCAGCACCTACGGTCCCTGCACTTCGATTATCAGTCGGGCCGGGAGATCGCCGTCGCGATCCACGGCAGCGCCGAAGGCTGGGGCCAGGTGAAGGCCGTCGGTGACGATCAAGTGCAACTCAAGCTGAATTATCCGGTCGTAAAGATTGAGGTCCGCGAGCCGCAAGCGGGGACGCGCGGGCCGGAATCGAGCGAGCAGTCGATCCTGTACGACGGGCAACTGGGGGCGGGCGAGTCGCTGGCGTTCATCGGCACGTTCACCACGCCGTCGCAAAACCCCTGCTATCACCTGGTGGTGTGGGAAGCGTTCAAGGCGGCGGCGTGGCAGATGGAGAACGGGCAGCGGCTCGAGGACATAGATTGGTGGTGCCAAAACGGTCCGGAGAGTCTACAAAAGGTGGCGAATCAGGCGGTGGTGTGGGCGGCGGCGGCCAAGCACGAGGCGTCGCAGGTGCCGCCGGGCTTTGAACAAAAGCTGGAGGACGGGAAAGTCGTCGCCGCGGTCGGGATGTGCCAGTTGGACCAGTGGCCGTTCTGCTGGTGGGACGGTCTGGGCCAGCCGGTGGCGGCGCCCCAGATGGTGGGCGTGAATTGGTACGCCCTGCGGCATCCGTTCTGGGCGGCGCTGACCCTGCGCGGGCCGGAGCAAGCCTGGTCGGAAATCACGCCCACCGGGCATCCGTCGGAAAACCGTGACGACGATTCCAGAGGACACGGACCCTACGAAATCTCCGAGGCCTTTACCGTGGATCAGCCGGGC
>Ga0208687_1000211_pt1 | contig 53063 bp, 108 predicted proteins | sample June2015DPH_6_10_FD_184695 | JGI IMG/M metagenome (GOLD analysis project Ga0208687, IMG submission 184695) | Peatland microbial communities from SPRUCE experiment site at the Marcell Experimental Forest, Minnesota, USA - June2015DPH_6_100... | ecosystem: Environmental > Terrestrial > Soil >...
CCGTTAACGCTCCTATATATAGATAAATGAGGCTCCACAGCTACTTCTAGCCATAGCTATAAAAACTGCGACTAAGTGAAATTTGTTAGAAAAGTTTTAGACGCTGCGCAAGCTATTTAAAGTGGATCGATTCAACCTTAAGTATTATGGTTACTTCCTGATAACTGCTCCATAATTTGTCTGGCAACTGTCCAACAGCTAATATAACAATCATTCGCAACTATCTAGGACGATCAAACTATTATGATCTTTCTCAAAATATCAGATTATCAGGTTATCAGATTGCCAGGTTATCAGTTTATCAGATTATCATATCTAAACATCGTCGCCACTTTCAACCTTGAAAATCTCTGAAGACGGTTTAATCATTTTCCAAACGGAAGATTCTGCCTTGTCTGTTCTACCGTCCAATAACAAAAACGCGACTCCTCCAAGGCCCATGGTGCCTGCCGCACATTCAGATATATACTGAGCCTGTTCTAATCTACTTCCCAACTTTTTGGCGCCAAGAGCTATAGCCGAAGCTTTATTCATTACTTCTGCCCTTGACGCTCTCAATTCTGCTTCTACCTTTTTAACCCATAACATAAATTCATCAGGAACGGTTTCAATTATTTCATCTACGCTACCTGTATCCCTTAATGAAGCCCATATATCTCTTGCAGAAATTCCAGTCAATATTTTGAGTAATCTCCTATAGTCAGCAGACTTAAGTTTAATTCTCAATCCATTAGAATATTTGCAAACCAAACCTTCTGAATCTATTCCTTTACGACTCTCAAGATATATAGATGCGTCTGAAATATTGTTGAAGGAATATTCCTCAGCATAAGAAAGTCCAAGTCTTTTTGCTTCTTCTACATGGTCAAGCTCTAAATTACTACAGTTGCTTCTTACAGCCAATAATACAAGTTCTGATCTTCCCTTATAGTCGACAACGATTCTACTTCCAGGATAGATAATCTCAAATAGATACGTGAATCCCTTTCTAAAATCCTCCAACTTGTATCCTTTTAATCTTAACCAATTTGTAGCCCATTCTGCATAAACAGACTCAAACGTACCTCTTGTACAAATAGCCACATTATCAGCTTCTTCATAAAGAATTCCAAGCATTCCATCAAGTTTTTCCGTTGTCTTTGGGATCTCCAATGGAAGATTCTCTATTCTGGTATAATCTTTCTCTCCAAGATTGAAGAATTTCCAAAAAGGGTTGTTCAGTATGTTACCATTCTCATCTAATATCAACCCTCTGCACCTTTCAGTGTATCTATCCCATAATCCATCACCTTGTGTTCTGTTGGTATAGTTACATATGAAAATATTCAAAAATGGGTGTTTTCTAACAGTGATCAATCCATCATCTACTCTCTTCTTGATTTCTAACATGTCCATTTTCATATCGTAAATTTCGCTAGCCATATCCAGTTTTTCCATCCACTATTTCTACAAATTTGTCTTCAGAAAACTCGAACATTTTGTGAAAAAATCCTTTATCGTCAGATCTACTTATAAGACTTCCGTCACAACTAAAAACCTCATCACTGGTATAATACCAACGCATGTCCACCTGTACAATTCCAACACATATACCAACGCACGTTCCCAAGCTTATTCTTCCACAGTCTTCGTCATCATCATCCACACGAACGTCCTCCCATCTAAGTCTCTCTACAAAGTACCATGCCAAACCTTTTATATAGCCAAACGGCATATACATCAACCATATGACAATACGATATGGTTTACTCAGTTCTTGGTATCTTTTATCCCTTATTCTACCTTTGAAATCTTCAAACATAATACTCAAATATTTGGATTCTAAGTTTTCAATATTTGTGCCACAACATTCATCTTTCAATCTTTGTGTCCCAACCTTCATCTTTCAATCTTTGCATAGCCTTCCTTCATATACTCTTTCACATCAATGTTATGTTCAGATTGAACAATGAAGTCGATACCCCTACTTTTTAGCCAATAAAGCAACAATTTATCACTGTCTATCCCAGACAGAGATTGTACAATATCATAGCTTTTATACAATTCTGCCAATTCTTTAATCGTAATTTTGTGAACTGGCATATCTCCAACATCTGAAATATCTTCCCCATCGACACGAGCGATATAGTCAATATTATCTTCGTCAATTGCTTTATCTATTGCAATCTTTTCGTATTCTTCAATACCATTTACACTTCTAGGTACCTCAATGATCAATTTCCATTTTGGTATTATAATATAATTTGACCATCCCATTTTACTTTCCTCCTTTCAGTATTTTTCATTTTTTACTACTTTCATTTTTTACTGTTTTACGTCGCACCTATGTAACACTGATTTGCAATGTCTAAACGCTATAGCAGCATCAATAACTAGACTTTGTCCCCCAAATTTCATATATCTCTTTTGGTAATTAGGAGAAGTATTTGCGTTACACCTGTTCAACTCTATCTTTGCAGATCTCTTAGCGGATTCAAACAATTTGTAGTATTTATCGTCGCTCATTGGATATATTTCCTGAGCTCTCAACAACCATGACGGTTTTTCTTCTTTCCTATCTTCCATCATTTCTTACTCAACCTCCTTCAACAGTAAGCTAATCTCCTCCCATTGCAAACATCTGTCCTTTCTGTCTCCACTGTTTTAATTCCCACGCCTCGACGTCACCCAATATCTCTACATAGTATCTCTGTCCACACCCAAGACACGAGCAATTGTCTGGCTGTAACTCAAGTGTCTCCCTATTCCTCATCATCTTTACTATACCATTACAATATCGACAATCAGCAGAGTGTGCCACCATCTCAATTTTTTCTGGAGGTTCTTCAACTCTTAAATCAAAATCTGCCCCTGGAACTTTCATAACAACTTCTCCTGTATCACATCACAACCAGTTCAACAATGTATGAATTATCATATATAATCCGATGGCACTTACCAAAATCAATGATGGATCTCTTTTAAAATAATTTATATACTCCGTCCACCAATTAACCTTATGGAACATATTATCGTTCGTGTATCCAATATACCTGTTTCTTATATCATAATTAGGAAATGATATACCAGGTATAATTGGCATAACGCCACGTGTTGAAAATATCAGCATTCCAAACATAGGTACTGTAAATGTATCTCCGCTATGTACGCGAAGCATTGTTACTTCTGACATAAGGAGTTTTCCAGTCTCTTCACTACCAACATCAAACCTTCTTCTCAAAACGTCTGCAATTTTTTCACCGTCAAAGCCAGTAGAATCGAAAAGATCGTCTTTAATCACATACGCTATTTCTTTTGCAACCTCTTGATATCTATCTGTCTTGTCTGATTTAACATCTTCAGACTCATCTTTACATACGTCTTTAATATCTTTCTCCGTTTTTTCCATTTCTTCTACCTCCATTGCGTGTTCAGCCATACAACATTTATTCAGGTCCCAAATATCTTCCCAAATATCTTCTCTTTATATTCCTTATCTTGTCCACAATATATCTCTCTATTAGTTTTGGAATCTATGACTCCGTAATGTTCCCCACAAGCCTTATTCCCCTTGGCCAATCCGTCATTGAGTTTATCACACAATTTTATTGCAATATCCAGGTCATCAAACAGTCTTTCATTAAAAAATCCAAACGTTCCCCATCCGTCAAACATATCATAGAAGTCGACATAATATCTTTTCATCTGACCTTTTTCATCTATTTTTACCAAGTTTTCTTTGTTATCATTTTCTTTATTAGCGTTTTTCATTTTTTTATCTCCTATTTCTATATCTTCACACAATCACACGTCTCCCACACTATACAATCTCCTTTATAACGAATTTTCTAATTCCGGCATTCTTAATCATTCTCAAGCACATTAAACACGGACCTCCATGTTTAATCTTTTGTCCATCTAAGCGCTCGAAATAAATGTATATATCTCCACCAATTACCGATGCCCCACTTCTAGCAGCATTAATTATCGCATTGGCCTCAGAATGAACGCTTCTACAAATCTCGTAACGTTCTCCTGGTCTTATTCCCAACCTGTCCCTCTCGCACACCCCTACATCACAACAATTAGGTTCTTCTCTCGGAGAACCTGAATATCCAGTAGAAACTATTACATCATCTCTAACTATTATCGATCCAGCATGCGCCCGGATGCAAGTACTTCTCATTGAGATTACCTTAGCAATCTCCATATACCAACCCTCTTTGCTAATTCTCTCACTTTTACGCAACCAGTATGTCACCCCTACCAGTAGATTTTTTCTTAAATTCTTCTGCAATCGGTTCTCCAATTTTGGCAAGATTCCCAATCATATTGTCACGATCTGCATATGCATAGAATACGTGCCAAATCTCCTTACCATCAAACAGCTTCACAGTACCAAGAAGTGTATATAGACCTATGCCATTTTCAACAATGTCCCCAGTTCCCTTTATTGAAATATCTACAGGAATCTTAGGAACATCTTCACTGTCGTCAACTACAGCATATAATATAATATCATTATTCTGTTCTATAACAGATAGTATTCTTGCAGGCAAAGGTACTTCTATTGTCTGCTGGTCAATATTTTCTAGCGTATATTTATGTATCGTATTCATGTCGCAACTCTCATTGTTTACGCAGTCAACCTAGTCTATTTTGCCACCAAATACATCCAACAATGTATCATCTCTTAGGAATGTCCATCCTTTCCATTATAGCAGTGGATACTTTTTCAACAATATCCTGTGTCAGATGGTGCGCATTTCCCTTATATTTTCCTTTAAACTCAAGGGGTTCTAATATTTGTACAACCTCTTTATAAATCAGATTTTTCAGATTTGTCTTATCGAAACTTATTTTTCCTACCGTTCCTAATAGATTTTCATGTGTCTGTACATATACATTATCTTCGCCTTTTAGCATACATGTCACCTTTTTTTAATAAATTAACAAATGTCAAATTCCAAAGTTAACTACTGTCCCCAAAGGGGAACAGGTATCTTACCAAGTTATATATAATCACACATTTTTTCAAGACATACGACAACTCCAGGCATGTCTTGATCTACAAAATCTGTCAGTACATATGATCAGACAGATCAGATTTTACTCTAATTATTATTTCTCCTGTTGACACTTTTCGCCTCCTCAAAATGGTCAATCTACCCTAATTCTCTTTACCTTAACACCAGTTTCGATCTCTTTCTTAATTTCATTTTTATCTTTGTCTTTATCGGGCATATGGCCAACCTTTCCATCATTAACATTATCATCTCCACCGCTTACATCATCATTTCTACTTTGAGCGCCATGAAAATCTTTCATCATTTTACTCATGTCACCCATCATTTTTTCGATGATATCTCTCTTTCCCCAATCTCCATTTTTACTCCCGTCGTCCTCTCCAGAATCTTCAAGCCTTTCAAGTTCTATATCTATAAATCTTCTAGCATCACTGAATATCTTTCTTGCCATATTTGGGTTTCTGTCTATAATATCTCTTACCGTATCCATATATATGTTGAAACAAACTTGTACAACTACTACATCGTCCAGTTTCATCAAACTCGCACTTGAAGAAACAAAATCTGTAAAGTTGCTAACATCGTTAGAAAACTCTTCTAGAGCACTGTCTATATCAATACTGTTGATATCAATACCACCTTTAATAGTGTCTGCCAAATCAGACATACACTTGATACAGATAGGTACTCTACTTCTTTTCTCGTCTGGACTTAATTCCACATGACAAATTATGCATGTTCCATCTTTTTCACCGATGTCTATGATTTTCATTTTGTATCTCCTTTTTCTTTATCAATTTACTAATGCCAGCGTATAGTATCACAACTACTTATCGTAATTACGGTCACCATGACGTAATAAGTCATGCTATTATTTCCATCAACATTGTTAACTTTTTTCTTGGCTATATATAAAAATGTAATTTACTCAGGATGTAGATATTTGATTTCCCCTTTCATCCAGGCATCGACATCTATCTCATATTTATCATACCATGAACCTCCACGTGAATTACTGTTATAAATAGTTATATTATCTCTAATATCAATTTCTCTCTTAGGAAAAATATACATTCTCATTATATTACCATATCCGTCTGCACAATAGCAAATTATATTGTCATATTTCTTCCCCTGCAATCTGTTCAAACGAGTAAAACTCCAACGACGTAAATAAGGATCGTATGTTCTTCCTTGGGAATCTATTATTCCCAATATTGGATCTATAGTATGGTCTATTGGAGAATTATAATTGTCATTTATTTCGTTTAGATTTCCCAATTTTCTTACTTTACAGGTAATAGACTCGTAGAATCTTCCTTTAACTCTTGAAGAGTATGGATTTTCCACTCCTAACCTTACATTTGCAATAGATTTCATTATATTATTACAACTGTCAGACAACTTACGACGATCTGCGCCTCTACATTTTTCACAAAGCCATTTCCCAGTCCACTGTTCGTTAACATATTCTCTACCTGGATGTCCAGGTCCTAACTCTAAATTATATCCGCATCTGTCACACGTATTTGTTTCGTTATAGTATGTCATATCTCGCAGTCACACGAATCTCATCAGTCCTAACTCTCATGATACCGATGAACCAATTTTTTTAAAATAAGATTCTACATTAAAATTGGAAACAACAAAAGTTGTCCCCAACTCTACTCTTTGCACTTACACAAACTCTTTATTCTGCAGCTTCTTCTGGTGCAGGCTCGTCATCATTCTCGAGATATTTGCTCAGTGAAGGTGGTAGTCTGTCATCTTCTTTGCCAAGTCTCATGATGAGCAACTTGTCGCCGGTTTTGTGTGTCCCTGTATCTACGACAATCCCCTCCTGAAATAGGACATACTTTAAACCCCAATAGATCGACGTCGCATTTTTCTTGATAAATTCGCCACCCATTTCCTTGCCCATGTCTGTTGCCTTTACACGGATGGTCCCTTCCGGTGCGCCTGCAATCTGCTCTTTGATCCAGGGAATGTGCTTCTGGATTGCTATTGCATATTTTCCATATTTTTCGCCTTTAGTCTTTCCGCCTCTGCCAGTTCTTACTTCCGTTGCCTCTACTAATTCTATAGCCATATTCTTTTACCTTTTATTTCGTTTGTTATTTGATTTTATTCGTCTGTACACGTTTTTATTTCACCTCGTTTTGATATCTCCACAAGGAAATACATTTTCTTTCGAAAATTGTGTTGGATAAGGTAATCTTTTGTAGACGAAGAGTATTGCATAATAGCTTCGGTGATCTGACCGCTAAACGTTCTCATATCTACTTTTAAATTGCCCTATCTTTCAACCAAATGAAAGATTTAACATATACTCTATATGTACTCAATATCTTTTGGCGGAACCTTTTTGGTGTATGTATTATTTTACGCACATCTGATTTCGGGATCTTCTAAAGCATACCTCCTCAAGATATCTTCGATTTAGCGGAGAGACGTCATTTGTCTGAACAGAGACATATCACCACATCTCTACTGCCGTCCCAAAATATATCTACCTGCCAAGGTTCAGGGCAGGACATTACACCTGCACCAAAGAGCGTCCCCTTACCAGAATATTGAGATCATACCGTTCTACGTCTTTATATAATAATCTACATGTTTACTCTACATCTCCTTTCTACATCTCCTTTCTACAACATTCAATGGAAGCATTTCTACAGATAAATCTGTGAGAAAGCTTTATATTGCTTTTATTACAGCTTATTAACATCGTATATATGGCTCTTAAGTATATAAGCTTTTCTTAATAGAAACGTTCCGATATATGCAGATGTAAACGTATATACTATGATTTTTGCGCTTTGGAAATTCTATATTTCATAGCACGCCTCACACTGTGTCCAATACAGTCATAATTAATATCAACTATATTAGTCTTTTTTATTGTAGCGATACAACAGGATTTACAATATCACTTTGTTCCACAGCACCAAAAACGAATGTGCTCAGACTATGAAATATACCATGAAACAGAATCCTAAATTTACTCTGAAATCTGTATCAATAGATACAGTTTTCGTTATCTTACATCTGAACGTTGTAACACATATCGTACTCTATATATGGGTTTCATTTGATTGAAAACTCGTATGGACTTAACGGATTTCACAGTCATACAAACTGACATTGGAGCATCGGCAGTGCAAAGGTTCACAAATCAAGTTTGGGTTTCATAGCAATAGTGGTCCGCATCATTATTCTGGTCTTTATAAGGAATGTGGCTCACAATATTATTCTGGTCTTCATAAGGAGTGTGGTTCACAATATTATTCTGGTTTTCATGTATAGTATGGTTCACATCATTATTCTGGTTTTCAAAAAAATGGTGATTCGTAGAGCTTTATTGGTTTTCACAGGCATGGTAACTCATACTTTCTTATTGGTTTTCACAGGCATGGTAACTCATACTTTTTTATTGGTGTTCACAGGCATGGTAACTCGCATTTCTCTATTGGGTTTCAACTGATAAAAGGTTTTTAATTATTTAATGGGTTTCAAATACAGTCAAAATCACAATGGTTTCGTGGGATTCATCTATTGTCAGATTCATAATTCTCTACCGGATTCCATGAAAGAAAAGAGTCACATCTATTCTCTGGGCTCCAAACAGTTGTCGGTTCAAACATTCCACTGAAGGATATCATTATTTGTTTGGTTCGAATTACATTACTGGTCTTCAAAATTATTGAACAGTCTCGCATTTAATCTCTGGATTCAAACCGATAAATGACTCACATTTTTTTATTGGGTTACAATTGAAGACTTGGTTTGTATATGTCATTTGTATTTAAAGTTTCTTTTAACTCACATTTTTTTATTGGGTTACAATTGAAGACTTGGTTTGTATATGTCTTCTGGATTTAAAGTTTCTTTTAACTCACATTTTTCTATTGGGTTTCAATATAAGAAAGATTTTTATCTGTTGTTTGGGTTTCAATAAATCATTAACTTACAATCTCATAATGAGCTACACATCTGTCGGCTCGAATTATATTACTGGTCTTCAAATTATTGTACAGTCTCACATACATTCCCTGGGTTTCAATTAGTTGCTAGTTCGCATACACTGTTTGGGTTTCAATATATCATTAACTCACACAAGTATGTTGTATTTCAACAAAAAACTACTTCTCACACACATTCCACGGTTTTCATAGCCTAATTGGATATCATTTTTACTCTGGACTTCAATATGAACTTGGATCGCAATAAATCGATGGATTTCATTATAATATTGGCTAGAGGAAATCAAAAGATTTCCTCAGCTCATTAAATCTTTTCCAAGTCTACATACATTTCGAACAATCTTCACATATAATCGGCTACACTTCTTCTTCATCACCGAAGTATATATCATCAGATTCTTCTGTTGCCTCTGGTGGCTCGATATAGTCGCTATGTCCCAACACTGAAAACGCGTAAGGCTTCGTCACAGGTAGCCCTTCCATCTTTCTCCATGTTACCCACAAATGCGAAAGGAATATCTTCACCATCTTTCTCCTGGCCATCTTTGTCGCTTTACCGGTCCTTATTTTTTCCAATATAGCTTCTTTATATTTGGCAGTATTTATATTGTCAAGAAGGTTATTTCTTGCCATATATTCTGCGAGGTACTGATTGTACAGGTTTCCATAGAACTCATTGTACTGTATCAAAGAAAGAGCCATATTTCTACACAATTTCTTCATCTTTGGATTGTAGTCAATTATTGAACCTTTGATCCTTCTCTGCGCAACAGTTTTTGTTTTTGGATTATCACAAGGACATAGCATCTTTTTTGCTTTTATTGTGAAATTTGTATCTTGTTCTTCATCGTCATCCCTAACAACTGCATCGAGACCAATAAGTTCCGCTTCTTCAGCATCTCTTACCTTCTTCTTAGCATTCTGGTCCTCCAACCTTTTGGCAACTCTGACAATCCACTCTTCTCTCTTTGGGGTTCGCAATACTTTCTTCCCGCACTTCATGCAAACTTCCATTGTAGCCATACCAGAGTATGCCCACAATTTTGATACATTGCTAAATCTTCCAACATCTCTGATGATAGCTATTGTTTGTCCAGCAAGGGATGGACCAATTCCTCTCTGCCCGAGCATCCACTCGGATATCTTAAACTTCGATATCTCAAGGCCAATTTCCTTTACAGTATCCTTTTCCAGTTTCTTCATCCTGGATGCATGGTCATTGAAAATTAACTCCTTGTTCTTATCAAGCAAGGCTCTGTTTCTATTTTCTACAGCTATCCTTACTTTCTGGATATCATACAAGTTATTGACAAGAGTGTTAAGCATCTCAGTCTTTTCATTACCAGCAAATTTGTCTGTAGACTTTTTCGTCTTCTTATCTTGTTTTCCCTGTTTACCGTCAACAACTGTTTCGTCATTGCCAGTTACAGTCTTTGCCGTTTCTTCAACCTTTCCTGCGCTACCAGGTTCTTTACTTTCATCATTTTTTCTGTTCTTTCTGATCCTCTTATATTTCTCGTCATTTTTCGCTTCTTCTTGGTTCATATTTATTCATCTCCTTTTTGTTATTTCCGGTCAACAATTCTAGAGTTTTTGTCATTCTCAATCAATAATTTTCAGCCTATTAATATTTATCTTCAACAGTTTTTCAAAAGACTCCATATATAATCAAGAGTCGTTTTCCATCCTTTCGGATTGATCAGTTATCAGTTATGAGTTATTCACCTTTTTGTATCCACCGTCCTAAAACAACAAGAACCATTTGTCATCTTCATATTTTATAAGAGGTTCTGTACGAACCGTCGAAAAAACATGAATCATTTTCCCTGGATTCTTTAAAGCCGTATTCATCATATCATTAACTACATTCTCAGGCAATGAATACAAGCCTTCAAGCTTTGATTCCAATATGTCTTTATCATAAACTTTCCATGTCCTTATTGTTATCATTATAACACACAATCCTCTTATCCTTTGTCTTCTCGTTCTACTTTTTCTATTATCATTTTGAAAGTTTGTGGTTACGTCCCTTCTACCAAACTGAGTATTGAAGAAATGTCATTTCTGAAAAATATTCCGTCTTTCATTCCAGCAAACTCGCTTATCTTTATATCCTTTCCGTCGGAAGCTAAAATTCTTTTTGTTCTGTCATTTTTCTCAACGATAAAGCCATCATTATCAACAACTTTATCAAAAAAAGATAATATTAGCTCCTTTGCTGATTCATCAAAAGTTATTATTGCTTCCATTGGTGATTCTTTTGACATAATTATTCCTCTTTCATTATCCATCTCTTTCTACTTATCATTAATGAACACTAAAGTCCTCTTTTACATACCCAATATTCAATCAATTTGTTCAATTGCTGACTTTCTCTTTCATATCTATCTTTACATCCAACAATCTCAGTTTTATAAAGAAACTCTGGAAACTTCACAGCCAGGAACATTTCTTGTTCTAGATCCATCAAAAATATCTTATCTGCCCACTCCAAAAGTTCTTTACTCATTCTTTCAGGATACCCGTATGCCGTTCCAGTAGACTTAACCTCATACTCTGGCTTGTGTTCCTTAAACCATATTTCAAACGAAGGTGATCTATTTACGTTTCCTGCACAGATAAATAACAGTTTCTTCATGAATTATCGTCTTTGCAACATGTATTTACTCACAAACATGCCTAAAGTCCTCTTTTACGTACCCAGTATTCTATCACCCTGGTCAACTGAGAATCTCCTCTTGCATATTGGTCGCTACATCCAATAATCTCAGTCTTATCAATAAACTGGGGAAACTCTCTAATAATAAACCTTTCCTGTTCTATGTCCATCAAAAATACCCGATCTGCCCACTCTAAAGTCTCTTTATTTATCTGCTCAAAATATACACTGTCGGTTCCAGCAGATCTTACATTATACCTTGGTCTGTGTTCTTTAAACCATGCTTCAAATGAAGGAGATCTTTGCTCGTTTCCTTCACAAACAAATAACAAATTTTTCATTTTCTCATCGTTTACCAATGACACAAACATACCTCTCATATGATTTTCAACATTTTCCCTGCGCGATAAAACTTCCTGTATAGGTATATTGGTAATCGCAGTCATTTTCATCGTAGATTCTTTTTTAAGACGAATTTGTCCATCTGCATCAACACGGTCAATAATGTCCATATCGAAATCAACAATCTTAAACTTGCAATTTTCTTTACTTTCCTGTTCCACACATATCAACCTCCTTTTTCAATTATTATTCTCCTTATCATTATCATCATTATCATCATTATCATCAGCAAGACTCGCAGAAAAATTCCAATTTTTCATGTCTGGCATTACTTTTCCTCTTACAATTTCTATTGCTGTACTTTTATCTGGAGCATATTCAGTATAATTGTACGATGCAGTCATATTCCACACACGTACATTCCATTTTTTCATTCCCATACCAAACCTCTTTCTATCTACTTCTTGATTATGTCTTTACAAAAATGTTCCTCTACACACTCTGAGCATATGAACCTTCCACACTTGTCGCATACTGTCATTGTCCTACACTGTTAATGAAAACTTCTTCCACAATCGTCACAAGGACGATATTCGTCGATTTCTCCATGACAATCTTCACACTCAATAATATCACACATCTTGAGAATCTTCCATTTTATTATTCTCTCTTTTTTTATAGTATCATTTCATTACATGAAAATACTTTTCGCAATTGCCACTTCAGGAATAGCATCAACATATACCATCAAAATCCACAAAATTGCTGCAACCAGCACATATAAAATCACTGACAAAGCAACATTCTTGACAGACATCGGCTCAAAATGTTTTGCATCCTTCCCAATACCATGCTTCACCTGACTATAAGTAATCATGAACTCTATACTTGCTATAAGCAATAATGCGGCAAATAATATTATTCCCTTCCAAAAAGTCAGAAATGCAAATACAAAAATTCCAGAAATCATAAATATCAGACCTACATCAGAATTTACCGAAAACGCCACAGATTTCATAATTCTTCCACCATCGAGAGGACTTATTGGTAAAAGGTTAAAAAGATTTACCATTGCCATCCATCCAGCAACAGCTCCAAAGAATGCATTACCAGTATACTCATATGTCAAAAAAGTAAGTCCAGCCAGTGTCAGTCCCCATATTGGACCCATCAATGCAATATGAGCTTCATCTTTAGGTGACGGAAATTCTCCCTCAGCAACAGCAGCAGCTCCCATAAACGGTATGAAATATATTCCCTTTACCTTCATTCCGCATTTTCTCATCATAAATATATGCCCATTCTCGTGTACAAAAAGTGATATCATCAATACCAGTGCAAATTGCCACGTAAAAAGATATGAATATGTAATCATCGTGCCTATTGCCAAACCTACCTTCCCAATCTTGGCAAATTTTACAACTATCGACAACAACTTAAAACCAACCTTAGTCATCATGGTTACTAATCCGGCACGTTTTTTTCCCATACTACTCTCCAATTATTGCAATACCAAAGCCCAACTATCCCCTCAACTATTTCCTCACCATTGGCAAACTTGTTCCAAGTTCATAACATTTTCTATGTCTACGTTCTTAACATTTTCCATATCTGTCTCCTCAACATTTGTCCATATTATTACCGGCAGCGCACTCATAACTATCACGGCACTTAGCACAGTAGTCATTCCCATATTTTCTTCTCAGCTTGCACGACATAATCTTATCTATCAACGTTGGCTTTTCTTTAAAAAGCTTCGCACCTACATATACCCGTATCGTCGCCAGAGGTATAGCAATCACTAGAAATATAAGGACCTTATTCAATAAAGATATTTCCATCTTATCTAAATAGGAAAACATAATGAACCCAATCGCCATAGGCATCATAGTCCAATATAGAAATTTTGCCATATCTCTTTCGGTCACACTATCATCCTTTCATCAACATTATTTATCCGTCCATAAAGTTATTAATCAAAAAGTTATGCTTCTATAATACACCTTACACATATAAAGCTTTCTATTACAGAAGCGCTCCGATTATGACAGAAGTGCAAGATAGCTAAGTTGAAGAACACGCACGTAGTCATTCTATATTCATATTCTCCGAGACAAAGTCTCTAAATGCCTCTAGCAGCCTTTCGTCAGTACTCAGAATCTTTCCATTTTTTCTATCTTCATATTCCTTCTTTAATCTGATATTTTTGTCACAATCATATCTGAAGTGTGGTTCAGCCAAAGCTCTTCCTATATCTCTGATACTAGTTACTCTGGAAACAATTTCAGCTTCGCACATTGGACATTTTGTCGCTACATTGATATTAGGATGTCCACAAGAGGAAGTCGCTCTAAATAATATTCCATCAACACGGAAGCTTATATCATCTGGCAACATAGACAAAGTTATTATATCTCCGCAATCTTCTCCAATTATATCTCTAAGAACCTTCAAAGCATCATTAGCAAACTTTTCTACTTCTCTCATCTCCCTCTCTTTGATCAGTTCTTTTTCTTTTTCGTATATTTCAACTGCTTTTTCTGTTAGATTCATATTTCATATCTCCTTTTCTTTTTTCCTTATATTCAATCGTCGCGTTGATACAGCTTTTAATGAACTCATATGTCGCGAGGACTATCAACGATGTACCATATACATAAAATAATATACAAAAAACATCAACATGCGTCATAACATAACAAACGGAAGAAATCATTAATCCAGCAACAGCAGTTATCCAAAACCATACCTTCTCTTTTTCAATTAACTCAATTTCATGTTTCATTCTGCTCATATTTTACATCTCATTTTTTAGTTCCTTGTATTCAATCGAAGATACCACGGATTTTCCCTGCCAATATAGACACCACTTCTTTTGTCGAAACATACTGAGTAAATGCATACATCACAAACGAGATAAACATTATAACATAAGCCAACGTTGCCATATAAAAACCGTACTTAAATCTTATATCATAGATGGCGGCACCCATAATCCCAATAAACACTATACCACTGATGGAACAGATCAAAAACCATATCTTTCTTTCTTTCTTGCGCGTATCAACTTCTCTTTTTTCCATTACCATACTTCATACCTCCATATTATCTATATAGATATACGTCACGAATCGTTTTTCTAACCTTTGTCTCTTATTTCATTTACTGCTTTTTCTACGTCTTCAAAAGATATTCTTTTTCTACGTCTTCAAAAGATATTCTTTTGCTATAGCTATTCCTTCTCCTTTCCAATAAGGAAATATCCACTTTTTAGTACCTTTCACATTCTTGAATTTTTCATCTCTGAAATGTCTGTAATGACCAATCACAAGAACCTTATGTCCAAGTTTCCCACTTCTACTTTTCTCCATGTCAGAATTAAACTTCTTGACATATTTCCTAAATTCATCCTTTGATCTTATTACAACTCTTGTAGGAATAGGAATTTGTTTTCTTCTAATCCTTTTAATATTCTGTTCCCTTGTTGTTTCAATAGTCACCACAGACAGATCATTGGTATTACCTTCCACCATATCTACAACATTACAAATCAGTGTCCTTACATACTCTGAACATCTTTTCAACTTACTGTTTTCTTCTTTTGAATCTAAAAATGGACTACCCATAGCCTTATCTATAAAGGCTATCGACAGATGATACTCACAACCTTCATTAACATCCGCAGCAACTGCAAAAATCGCATAATCATTTACATCTGGATGATGTAGAAAATAAGAACAAGTTCCTTTCTCAGTATGACATTCTGTAATATACACTCCCTTTATGATCAAATCTTCAAAACGAAAATCATTATTTATAAATATGGAAGGAAAGAATAGAGGTCTAAAGAAAACCTTGTTATCTGTATTTTCCACCAAAGGTATCAAATCGTTCTCTAGCTCAACTAACCTTAATTCCTTATTGATATCTTTGCTAGACTCCATTCCAAGTATATTTGCAAACATCCTTGCAAACTCTGCTTCTGGAGAATTTTCAGGAACAGTTGACATCACTCTCGTGTAATATACCACAAAATTGTAAGGAGGATATGTCTCAGCAAATTTTTTGTATTGCTGCTTTAACTTTTCAGTCATACCTCCTGGATATCTTCCCATCTCCTGTTCAAACAAGGACATTTTCATACCTCTTCTTTATCTACAACATTCTTGCTCAAGTTTAATTTTTTGAACACATCAGGCACTTTTCCTTCTCTAATAAATCTACAACTCGCAACTCTGCAAGCGATAGGCCTTTTTTCATAAATAGAGCATCCTCTGGTATTATGATCAAAATAATAACACCATTCGTCATCGTTCATTTTCAATAGTCCAAGTTTTCCTTCCTTAAGCTTTCCTCTCTCACACGGAAGAATGACAACCATAACACCTTTGCAACATGTAGTAGGACAGTCCTTACATACGTCTTTATTAGAAATATCCTCTTGTAATGAACAAGGATATATGTCACAATTTGCACAATCGTGTATTTCGTCCTTTAGTATATCCATAAATTACTCCACCAACTATTACCTTACGCCAGATACACAAACCATAGTTCATACAACATTGTGACAACCTGTAGCACGCCAATTTGGACTCTCATAAACATTTCCGACGATCGAACATTTCCCATCAACATCAAGAGTAAACGCTCCAAGTCCATCAACACTTTTCCCAATGAACATAAATCCTTCCCAGACAACTTCAAATAAACTTCCATCGTTGCTTTGGATTACATCACCCTCGAAAATTTTCTTTTTTTCACTATCTATCCTTGTAGTAGACAGTAATAACTCATAATCAGGAGTCATCAACATTCTGCCGTTCACCAGCACTACGGTGCCGCTACTGGTAATAAGCACTAAGTCTTTACCCCAATATAGTATCTTTTTACATACTTTATCCCATATCCTCATATCAAGGTCTTTCATTTCACTTTCTCCAGGTTTTCTTCAAGTTCCTTGAAGTACGCATCAAGCTTCTTATCGTTTGCTCCCTCTGAAAAGATAACATTTACAAGATGGCCACCTCTATCTATTAGATTCAATTTAGGATATTTTTCTCTTAACACTCTCATTTTCTCCAATTTTTCTTCTATTTCCATATTCAAATCTCCTTCTCATTTTTCATTTATTCTCCTTTTCCATTCATTTACTTTTCCACATTGTCAGAATCAGATTTACCAAACGCATAGTCTTCAAGCGTAGACCCATAAGCACTACTCGTCTGTAGCCAATTTCTCAACTCCAGCTCGCTTTCTCTGATATTTACAAGTACAATTCTCCAGTCTCCCTCTGATGCAATATAATCCTTGATCACAGCAAAGTACAACTTTCCTCTCGGCGTTTCCAGTTTGTAGACTCCCAATTGTCCAGAACCTTTATTGACACGTCCAAATCTCCATGGTACATAGCTCAATCTATCTTTTACACGCAACTCCAGACCGTTTAATCCAAACGAGCAAAGATTTATACCAGACATATCTTCATTGATCACATAGTTAACATTTTTATTTGTTTCACCTCTATAATCAAGTAAAGATACTTCATAATCCATATTTTTCGATAGATCAAGCTGATCTCCTATGTCATTTTTTGGCATATTTTTTATCTCCTTTACATCTTATGTTAACAATCTTCTTTAATTAGATCATTCTTATTTGCCTTATTTTCCTAATTACAAAATATTGTCCAATACCTATAAAAATAACTACTATCGATATAATAGTCCCTAGTCTAATGGGAATCTTGTTCTCAAGAATCACCGATACGGTATTCATCAAAGTCTTTCATTTCAATTTCTCCAGGATATCTCCAAGTTCCTTGAAGTACTCATCAAGCTTCTTATCGTTAGCTCCCTCTGAAAGGATAACATTTACAAGATGACCACCTCTATCTATTAGATCCAATTTAGGATATTTTTCCCTTAGCGCTCTCATTTTCTCCAATTTTTCTTCTATTTCCATACTCAAACCTCCTTCTTCTTTTCCATATTTTTATCTCCATTACATAAACCATCACAATATAAACTATCATAATATAAACTCTGGCAAATACGCCAACCTGTTCCATTTAACCTCCGTCAGACAATTACGAGGTTGTCATGAAAACTTGACACCCCGGGCATATTACGGAGTTTGTGTTGATTGTACCTAGAATGGGTTACATTATTGATTTGGTACATGGAAGAACCTTGTAAAACAGGTCTTTAACGTCGCCATAGCTTATATTCAGTATAGTCCTCTACAAAATACGCAATCAACCAATATTACATATTTCCACATCTCCTTTCCTTTCTGACGCTTTAAGATTGTAAACAGGCCTGACTATCTGTTCTATATCAACTGTTTCCTCCAAATAACCGGATATACTATCCCACGGCTTATATGCAAACGGAGACTCATCAAAAGTGGACCTGTCCACAGAAGTCGTAAAAACTCCCTTCATACTCTCTTTAAAAGCTTCCATAGAATAGAATGTACCAGAGTCCAATCGTCTCAACATATCCTTTCTACCATACAATCTTCCTGCCCCATGAGGGGCAGACCAGTTATAGTCTTTATTTCCCTTACCCTTGCCTATAACAACTCCGGCTCCCATGTTCAAAGGAATTACTACTCTCTCGTCTTTATGTGCGGAGATTGCACCTTTTCTCACAATATTATCTCTATCCGAGATGTAATTATGAACGCTCTCTATCACATTATCCTCGTCGTACTCCTCTCCAAGGAACTTTAAGATGATATAGAGCATTGACAATCTGTTATAATGAGCGTATTGTTGTGCCAACCTAGCTGTCAATAGATAGCTTATTCCACCATATCCTAGAGGCAGATACTCCATGTCTTGAGGTACCTTGAGATTCATCTGCCTTGTTATATGTTTGGCCATACGCTGATAATAACCTGCCACCTTCAATCCAAACTTTCTACTTCCAGAATGTATCGTAATATAAAACTCATCGTCGCATCCCTTTTCCACCTCTATAAAGTGGTTACCCCCTCCAAGAGTTCCGATCTGTTGAGATGGCGTTGTGTTGCCTAATAAACTGTTGGCTTCCAGCCAACCTGAGGCTTCTCTGATCACCCTATCAATGTCTTGTCTGATATCCATAGGCATATTGTTGCTTACATCATAAAAGCTTTGAGTATTAATCCAACCGATGTCTCTAGAACTGAATCCTGTAGGAATATTCTTCCTTATATAGCTATCAAGTTTTGCGAAGTCTATCTTTTTACACTTCAATTTATGTGTTACCACCCCACAACCCAGATCATCTCCCACAATATTAGGTATGACCGATTCTTTAAAACGGCAAGTAAGCCCTATAACAGACCCTGCACCAGCATGAACATCTGGCATAATCGCCACCAAGTCCTTTATTGCAGGATGATTCACCACCAAATCAATTTGCTTTCTAGCATCATCTTCGATGATACTCGCATAAATTTTTAATCCCACGCCATTTTTCATAATCTCATAATTGCTCATTTCTCGTTGCTCCATGAAGACAGTGATCGAAGTTTCTTTATTTTAGTTACGTCCAGTTCATCATTAGACCAATTATTATCCAGGTCCTATTGCTCCCTGTTGGCAAAGTGATATTGAAATCTGCTTGAATTTCATAGATATCTGTTTTCCTATCTCCCTTATTTAGTCACTATCTTTTATCTATCTTTTTAACCCTTATACTGTATAACACACGCACATACAAACCCTCTGATGCATGTCAATGTACTAAGGATGCGTTTCTTTAAGTTCCGACGCTGTTTGCATACTATACTATACACACGTCTGCAATGTTACCCTAGCGCACTTCTACTATTCTTCAAATTCTTCTTCCTGAAAGTATGTTCAAACTTATCTTATCTCAACAAGTTCGGTAAATGTATATACTTCCCTTTCATCAAATATAGGCTTTTTTCTTTTTGTTAACTCCATGTATCTTTTACCGTCTTTAACCACTTCTCTTCTACTCAATTCCTCTATCATGTTTCCTCTTTTTGATCATTAAATCCAGAGTTTTTGCTCCATTTCTGTTGACCCATGTCCATACTCTATCGTTTACATCGTTGAATACATCTCTTATTTCGTATCCATATGAAATTTCCATTTACTATCCAAAACAATAAGCGATGACACCTCTCCACAGACTTCACATTTTTCTAATTTAAAAGAATAACCAGGTTTGACATTCCATTCCTTCTCATATCTACATTTTTTACATTTAGTCTTTGCTATCATATATCATCAATTTGGTAACTATTCACCATATCTTCATTTTGACACAATAACCTTCTTTGGAAGTGTGCACCATGAAGGAATAGGAACAAAAACAGCATTATCCTTCTGCCCTTTCAGCACAATAGGATAAGCCGTCTTTCCAATAAATTTTTTCTGTATATCCAAACTCAAATGATCAGGATCACTGCAAATATATGTAATTCCTTCACTGCCTGATGTATGACCTCCATACCCACATTGCTTGCATGAAATTATCTCAATATATCTTTTGTTTGCTTGTTCGTCTATTTGTTCCATATTTATTTGTTCCATATTTATTTTCTCCTTGAGTTCTATTCTATTTTATGTTACCATAATTCGATATTTTCATCCCAAAAAATCGACAAAAAAATTTATGAACTATCGCAAATACGCCAACCTGGACATTTATACTCCGTAGAAATTTACGAGGTGAAAATCCTAACTACCCCGGGCGTATTTCAGAGTCTGAAGTGAACAAAGGAGCGTGTACTACAGGTCTTTAGCGTCGCCATAGCTCATAATTAACAGTTGCCATCGTTATATATACAATCATGTTTTACATTGCACAACTTGTCATTATCTTCTCCGAAATTATTCGTCTCCTTTATCAGCTTCACAACTATACATATCCCGCGATCAGTAAGATTTACAATGCTATTTTCGACATCAATCACATCAAATTCTTTGAGTTCATCCAGTATGTTTTTTATATCATCATTGTCATACTCATCACCCATTACATTAGAGATTTGATCAATAGTTGCAGAACCGACATCCTCAAGCATAAGAAGAACCTCCAATGACAACTCTTTTTCGATGAAAAGTCTTGACAAATTTATCATCGGTCTACCTTCCTCTTCCATTTTCTCTGCTATTTCTCTTATTTTACTGTTCAACTCAATGTCCATTTTATTCTCCAATTCATCACAATCCAATTGCCACACAATCAATTATTCTATTCTTACACAATCAATTATTCTATTCTTACACAATCAATTATTCTATTCTTACATAATCAATTATTCTATTCTTACATAATCAATTATTCTATTCTTACACTTTTAATGCTGATATTCTTCTTCACACCTTCTATGACAAAAATATTTTCAGGACGAAAATTTCTATTCATTATATCACTTATAAGATCGGAAGCCTTTTCTAATGTTTCTTCGTCTCCAAGCAACTCTACACGACTCGTTTCATCCTGGTAATATACCTTACCAAGTACGTAATATCTCTTTCCATTTTCCATCTTCTCACCTACTATTTACTATATAGCCAGTATATCGAACATACATAAAGAACAATGAAAATTATTGTAAACCCAACAATAGCCAGTATCTTCAGTTTATCTTCTTTTCTAAATTGGGCAAATTTAACACCATTCCGAAATATTTCATTACTCATCTCAATATGTTTCTCGCACAACTTCAAGAAATAGTCTTTCTGGTCTTTTGTAAGAGTGTCTCCTATGCCACTTTTGAATATATTTCCTTCAGGAACATAAACATACCCAAATTTCCAATAGATTTTCTCAATAACTGATTGTAAAAATGCCATCTTGATCATCCAATCATGGTTTCTTTTCCTCTGTCATTACTACTCTTTTTCGTATATTGCATGTCTAACAATAGTAAACACATCTACAACATTAGAACCTTCTCTTAATGACACTATTGTATCCTGTGTCCTGATACCTTTAGATTTGCCATCAAAGCAATCCTTCACTAATCCCTCAATCTCCTCATCTTTCATCTTTTTGAAATTCCCAATTGCTTCATATGTTTTCTTTACATCTGTCATTATTTTTCATCTCTTTTTGATGTAATTTCGTCACTCTTTATGATTTCAACTTTTTTCGGCTTTCTCCTTCCATCTATTGTACCGTTCCACCACAATTTACACATGTTTCCAGTATTTCGTCGAAATCTCCTTCAATGATCTGCTTAAAAGTCACTCGATTGCCATAACCACAATCACAATCTGTGCCATAGTTCCTTAACTTGCCAAGCAACATATCAATCTCTTCTTCAGTAATATAATACCTATCAACAAGTCTTCGAAGTTCTTCTTCCTCTGAAATATTTGCGACACATTCTGTCTTCTTTGGTCCAGTCTCACCTTCAGAGAACAGTAGACCAACTGCCTCATCCATTGTCTCATCGGTTATATCCAACTCTTCTCCAACAAAATCTTTGAAATTCTCCCAGCCGGGAGACGTTGTCACATATCTCAACGTTTCAAACGCTATTTGTCGAGCGTCGTCAACTGTTAACACTCCAGGCACAGGAGATTCTTCATCCTTTTTACCAATGATCATCTTCTTTACACATTCTGCTTCACTAATGAGAGTATTCATCGCACAAGACACATTATCTTTGAAATCCTCTACACAATTCGCATTACACAACGCGTCAGTAATATCACGGTCTATTATTGCAGAACCAGATCCAAGACTTTTTAATACATTTCTTAAATATTCAGGCAACTCTTCTTCTTTCATAATTATTTTCTCCAACGTTTTCAACGATTATTATTTTCAATTAATTTTATCTTTCAACTGTTCCGCCACAATTTAGACATACCTGTGATATATCATCAAACTTGCCACTTTCATCAACCCGCTTAAATACCAGAGGTTGGTCGCAATTACAGATCTTACCATGCCTCTCCATTTTCGACAGTATAATGTTGATCTCTTCTTCTGCACCACGATATATGCTAACAAGCATTGTCAGAATCTTCTTAGCGTCAACTTCTGGAAATTCCAAAAAATTCAATATCTCATGGTCATCCTTCTTTATTGTTTCCAAAATATCCGATCCTGGATACGCACGCATCCTGATCCAATTTCCCCTCATAAGAGACTCAATACAGACGTGCTGCCCAATCTTAGCAACTAACTCTGTAATCTTTGGTGGCTCAATCTCCGCATAATGGATAGAACTTCCAACGTCGTCATTTTTAGACAACAACATTCTTCCAAGATCTTCAGGATTATATACAGAAACTTTTATTTCACTTCCTTCGTCATTATTAGGAACAACTACAACCATCATATCTGTCAACGCTTTGGTAAACAAACCTGATATCTTATATATTTTTCGAGTTTTATCTCCCAACCCCCATCCCCTACAATCATCAGTAGTTTCCACATAGATTCCACCTTTTTCTGTGTCAAAATTATCCACACGCTCGAAATCTTTCTCAAGCTTACTTTTTATCTCTTTTTCTATATCCATATTTCTCATTTTCACATCTCCTTTATTGTCATTTTTCGATACATTCGTTATTAATATCATTACTGATGTCACCATTGACATCACTATTCTGATATGGATCGGCAAAATTATCTATTAACACTCTTGTCAACTCTTCTTCAGTTCCCCAAGTTGCAAGTTTCAAGTGTCTAGAATCAACTGCTCCCGCCTTAAGCTTTATCAACTCTATATCTTTGACATTTTGCATACTACCATCCAATAACAAATCTTCTCTATTTGGTCCTAAAGAACAACCAAGAATTCTTTCCCATATTTGGAGCCTTTATCAAAGCGTATCTTCCACTTATATGCCTTCCTCCAAGTTCGAATACTAACTTGCTGTCATTCATCTCTTCCAGAACAAACGTCCCCTTATCCCATATCGCGACCGTCCCAGCCCCATAGTTACCTTCTGGTATCGTACCCTCAAAATTTGCATACTCAATTGGATGATCTTCTACCTGTATAGCAAGCCTTTTCAACCCTTTTTCGGTAGGCGGTTCCTTTGGAACTGCCCAAGATTTAAGTGTTCCACCAATTTCAAGCCGCAAATCCCAATGTAGGTGAGATGAATGGTGCTCTTGAATTACAAATATATTTCCTTGCTTATTTTCGATATTACCCTTTGGCTCAGGCGATATCTCAAAATCTCTTTTTTTCTGATATTCTTCAAGTGGCATATTTTCAAATCCAATTTTCATTTACTCTTTCTTTGTTCTCTAATTACATTTTCGGTCAACTAATGGCTCCAACCATGATACATGGTCCTTATCAGTATTTATCCCTATCGCATTTGACGGTATGCAAACACTAAAACCGTCAGATATTTCTACAGATCTAAACCCATACGTAATATCGGAATATTTTGCCCATCCACACGTCTTAGGGTCTTTAATACATTGAGAAGAAGAATTTTTCTCATCCAGACACATTATCCCTTTTCCACTTTTATGACAACCTATAACCACCATTTTACATCTCCTCTTGTTTTAACTTTTCTATCTCTTCTATCCCCAAGTGTTCTTCGACACTCTCCATAAACCATTCTCTTTCTTCTTCATTCAGAACCTCTACAACTAGAGTATTTGCTCCATGGTAATCGATCATTACTACCATATCTCCTTTGACGAAAAAAATAACCTTATGGCCAAATCTCGGATGTACAAACTCGAACCCTCTAAATCCCAAATTATCAAACATATTCGCCATGCTCTTACGACCCCGCATAAGCACGCTCGCCATACTATTGTCAGGTTTGAATTCTCCATTCTTTTCTACTATTACATCTTCCAACTTTACCAATTCCATTTTATTATCATTCTTTCCCATGTTCAACATATCTCCTTTTTCATTTATCCTTATTTTACCATATTTCTTTTTTCTTTGCCATATTAATTCCAACTGACACGAGAGTCTATTTCAACATTATATATAATCTTCACTTCTCAACTTTACTCAAAATGGCATATATGATTTCCTGTGAACTTTTAGAAGTTCTATTTCTACGCTCTATCATTTTCTTAACCCACTTGAGACTCCTTATGCTATTCAAACACCCCTTGCAAGTAACTTTACTCAAACGATACGTAACCTTTCTTTTAGGAACTCTGTAATTTTTACCACATATAGTTCTATGCGTTCTGCTATTCTTAAAATGTGTAACAGGCAACCTTACAAGTTTCGTTATTACTCTCGCATCCATTTTTTGTTCACCATTTTCTGCTAATCTTCTGTCAGTTTTCATATCCTCGACATTAACAAAAACGTCACCATACATCCTCTTGGGTCCTAGCTCTCATCAGTAAAGCAGGTTCATAATCTTTTGTCTTAGGTTCAACATGAATGTCATTGGCCCTTAAGCATATCTTCACTAAGAAATAAAACCGCGAGATACTTTTAATCTCAAATTTTGGCTCCATCTCTCTTGCTAAGTCCTTAGCCGGTATCAATATTGTATTTTTCTTTTCGATTTCTGCTTTTAATTTATGGATAATTTTTTCCATCGCATTACAAAATTTCCGCTCGCCTGTTGTCATCATTATCCTTTCTGCTCTTGTCATATTTAACCTCTCCTACATATTAGCTTGATTTCTCAACTTCTCTCAAAATAGCATCTATAATTTCATAATGACTTCTTTGATTTTTATTTATATTATCCATCTTTTTCTTTTCCCAACACTCTATACAAAGACCTTCTACATCATTTCTCCACTCCTTAAAAGTTTCCACAGAGCCTGCAACCTTATATATCATTTCAGGCATTATACAGTGTCCGCACGTGTAGCCATGAGAAGATATGTCACCATTATATTTCTCTAACATTTCTACGAGATGCTTGCCTATCATTTTCCCCAGTATTAAATCTTCTTCTGACTTAGCTCTGAGAATAGCTAAGAGTCTTGTTCTCATAGACCATGTTGCATATACGATAGTTGCAAGCTCAGCACCCTTTTTACCACTCTTTATAGAATGTTCTTCTATTTCATCGAAAACTCTCTGCAAATGTTCTTCTGTTATTTCCATATGAAAACTACTCCCAGCTAAACTACTCCCAGCTAAACTACACAATGTTAACGGATTTGTTGACTATACTTATCGAAATCTTCATAAGATACATCTTTCATAAGGTTTCCATTTTCCATAAATCTCTTCGCATCTTCTAAAACTTTCATGACCTTCAAAACGCTTATCTCTTTATTCTTAGTTTCAATCATTATGTCAAAATCATTATTTATAAACTCACAATAAATTTCCATAAGTAAATTGATATCTGCAGCATCAGCATGAACACCATACTTTGCACCAATTTTTTGTGTAGAAAAATGTATCTTTGGCACACCTGTCCCAACATTCCATGTATCAAAACATTTTTCAAGTATTGATTTGATATCTTTATCCTTTTCTTGTCCTCCATTATTTACCTGATGATGTAATATATCAAAAACAATTGGTATCCCTGTCCTCGAACTCACGCTCAAAAGATCCCATACGTTATACGTCTTATCGTCATTCTCAATTATTAGTCTTGACTTTATGTTTTCTGGCAACACGTCATAGACATCTATAAATCTTTTCATCGACATTGCCTTATCTCCGTAAGCGCCACCTATATGAAGAATTATTCTATGAGTATTATCCAACCCTAGAAGATCCATAAACTTGGCATGGTAGTCAAGCTCCTTAATAGAAAAATTAACAACTTCCATACTAGGAGAATTGATATTTACGTACTGACCTGGATGCATAGACACCCTAATTCCGCTACTTCTTATTATCTTTCCTATGTCTGCTATGTTATCCCTGTACTCATTCCACCAGGCAATCTTATTTACATCATGAGACGCGAAAGGTATAACCATAGAACTTATTCTATATAGTCGAATACCCTTCTTGACATTCCATTCTATGATTGTTTTCATCCCAGCCAAATTACTTAAAATTAACTCCCTCAATCTTCTATCATTACAATTATCCAACCTACATGTTTTGTTCGTAGTTGCGCTAATGGACATATTGACACAAGCATAACCTATTCTGTGAGCATTCATAACCTTTTCTATACCCACATTTTTCATTGTATCATATATCTTTGCCCTAATATTGTCATTAACGTCTGCAATATTATCAGATATATTTTCCTCAACAGCTACCCTACCATTAGCAACATTTCTACCTGATACGACTTCCGACGCATCTATTATTTTTAGTGCCACCTTAAAACTCCTTTTTACACTCTCATTTTTCAACACTCATTTTTCAACACTCATTTTTCAACACTCAAAATTTGATCACTAGAGTTTATTTCCCTGCTTTGTCTCTATCCTGGAGAACTATTTGCAAATCATCAACATATGTTATATGGTCAACCAACTCCATAAGCTTCTCTTTTCCTTTCCTTTGACTTGGAAGTGGCTTGTTCTTAAGATAGTATGGTAAAGTGTGTGCAAATCCGGCCGGTACTATAAATATGATAACATTAACTGCCACCTTTTCCATATAACCTCTATTGAAACTGAGATAAAAGTCTTCACGTATCGCTCTAACATCGTCATCTGTTAGAACTTTGTCATAAGTCGCAGAGACCGACGACAATCCTTTTATATCATCAAAATAATGCATACCATTTCACCTTTCTCACTTTCTATCCTTTTCGTATTTTCATCTAAGAACAATATACGTCAATCCCATTATCAACTCACATATAGCATTAATATAATGACATACGCGAGTAAACTTCTTTCATACCAACTCTAATACTTTTCTAGCCTCTGATATATCGATACTTAGATTCAAGTGCAAAACGGTATGAACTATTCCAAGAAGATACATTTTATCTAAACCTCTTTGCAACGCACCATCTTTATTATTCTTAATCTTTTCTATCATATCTTTAATCGATTCTTTCAACGCTTCTTCTGTCATAACACTCCTTCAAAAATTCTTATGTTCCATGCTACTCGAAATAAGAGAATTGGGAGGAAATGGATTTGAACCATTGACATCCGAACAATCTTGTATCTGACGATAAATCCTTACGTAGCCAATTGAAACCCAAAGAAACCCAGGTATTCATCGTCGGCGCAATAGATGATCTTTGAAAGTAAATATTTTTAACTCAGGTGTTCATCATATTGCCACAGATTATTTTTCGGCAGTCTGCCTAATTTAGGCATCCTCCCACTGTCAACTCACACATAACATCAATGTAATGTTTTGCACGAATACACTATATACAATGCACAAGTATATAAGCTTTGCTATGGCAGAGATGCTGCGATTTACAGAGACGCTTACAGAAAAGCAGATTTTACCCTTTCCAGGAACTCAACCTCTCTAAGCGCAATATCCTTACAAACAGGACACTTACGGGTATCAGGATCTTTGCAATAGTGTTCTTCCATGTAGTGAAGCAACCACTGATCTCTAAATGGGGTACTGTAACAATTCGCAAATCCAGTAAACTTACAAATAGGACAACTCTTGCATCTCTCACCGATATACGCATGACATAAAGCGCAATTGATCATTCCAAGACATAAACCATCTCCATTTGCAACATCTTTCCACTTATCAATTGTAATATCAATTAAAGGCTCTCCATTTTCTATTCTTCTAATCATTCCAATCTGATCCATATTCAATCTCCTATTTTTATCTTTTTACTTACTGTCAATTAATCCTAATCTCTTTTTGAAAACCTCGGGCTTTTCATATTTTTCCAACATTTCAACCAATGTCTCTCTTGGTACTCCATGAGTATTTCTTTTCACCAACTCTTCTATATCAAATGCCCACTCAGCACTAGGTTCCACAACTATAATCTCATAATCATATGCCTTTCCTACCTCAACATAATCCATACAATCAGATGCCACTATATTCGTATTGTCTACTATGATAGGAGACAAACCTCTTTGCATCGATCCAACACTACTCAGAAAATTAAAACGGTGGAATCTGCTTACATTTCTCTCATCAAAAACGTACACACCATCTACAATGAAAAAGTCGTCTGTTGAATGGATGATTCCATTTCCAACAAATCTTTTAGCAGCATCTGACTTTCCTGAACCCGGCAAACCCCTCATAATGACCAACTTTTTATTCCATGCATTCATATATTTCTCCAATATCATCTTTTTCCGTACAATTCTCTGTCAAGCTTAACCCTTCTAAGCTCTTCAACCTCAGTCCTTTTATTCCAACAAAATTTTTCTTCATTTGATATCTCATTCTTAACATTAACACGTATATTTGAAGATAGCATCCTTACCAAAAAAGTATCTGCTCCGAAGCAGACCACCATATTTGGCAAACTAAATTCCCAAGCACGTAGAGCAATCCCATATATATATACAGCCGTGATAATCATTATTGTATTCTCCTTTTCTTATATTTATATTCTTCTTCCTTTTCTTCTTTTTTCTCTTTTCTTTTCACAAAAAGTCACAACCATAAGTAGTAACGACGATATCGATCTTATTTAACGTTCTGCAATGTTTACACTTGACCACTGGATAATCTCTTATAGGAACCCTTACATTTTGCGAATATCCGCACTTCCCACAATCGAAATCAATTTTAACACCTAATATATTGTTCCATATTGGTATATTACGGAAACTAAAATAGCGAGCCATCACAATCTTATCACTTTCATCATTATCAGCCATATTATTTATCCCTCGAGACTTGTTTTAAAACTTTCCGAATCTAGAGAAGCTCCATCAGCACAAATAGACACCAAAAATAAAAAAGGCATACCGACCAAAACAAGATAACAACCACTACTGTTACCAAGCAACGCAAGCGGCACGAATATCATACCGGCAACGAAACATATAGCCGCTAACAACAAGCTTAAAACTCTAACAACGGCTTTTGTCATAATTCTTTTCTCCTTACTGTCATTCTTGCACATCATTTTTAACAAAAGATGTCCTATCTCAGTCGACAATACGCTTGGATCTTAATGGTGGCCTTATCTTTTCCTGCTTGGCTACCATTGACCAAAAATTAGAAGGAAAAGCCACTTTGTCCCTTTCATCTTTTGGGACCTTTTCTGAAGCTATTATGTACGCATCTCTTGCTTTCTCATATAATTCTGCAGAATTTACACTACCAATTTCTATAACCTCATTTATCATTTTTTATCTACAATTACCTTTCTCACCTTTTTATCAATTATTCTGTCAGACTTAAACCTATTTTCCACATTTTCACCATTCCTACTACCATTTTTGACTTTTTTACTCGTTTCCCTTTTTAAATATTTTTCAGTTTTTTCTTTAAATGCGTTCATTCAAATATAAACGTTCCAATATCGTCTTCATTCACAAAAGAACAAAACGCTCCAGAGTTGACAATCCCCTCAGGATCAAATGCTACATTTATATTTAATCTGTCATAATCATGACCGCCAAAACCATCATGAATTCTTGTAACGTCATCAACACCCCATACAAACCTTTTCGCATATTCTGGCTTCAGATATACAAACCCCATATCATCTGTTTCAAACGCGCTTTCAGGTAAACCCCAATAAGTCTTAGCTTTACTACAATTATCATCATTACATTTCCTACCATTATCATCTTCTTCGTCTGATAAATTAAAAAAAGTTTCCTTATCTAGACTCATTTGAGGCATCACACCATCTTTTAATCTTATTGTATCCCCATATTTATATGCCATATATATTTCCTTCTAAATTGTTACATGTTTCTCAATATATTATCTTATCTATATCGATTCTTACGGTTACCAACAGAAGATCTCGAAGACCTTACTCTAATCGGATGTTCACACATTATCCTAAGAGATTCATCGGACAGAAATCTTGTCTCATCAGATTCCTCTATTATTAATCCATCAACTCTTTTATCATGGCAATCATTGCAATAACCCTCGTCGTCCATACTAAGAGCGTCTACCATATTCTTACAATCAGAACTTGCACATTTTACCTTACCAATCATATTCTCACCAATCTATCTATTTTCAATTTTCAGTTTTTCCTTGTCTAACATTTTAACATTCTTTTGTTATGTTTCCCTCTCTTTGAATCTATCAGGATAGAATCTCCTGCATCCAAGGCACTCTGTATGATCCTGATTCTCGTCATGAATATCATCTAACCAATAGTCACAACTTTTATGTTTACATGGAGGAGATTTTTTAGTCATATTTTTCGTGGTTTCAGCAACTTTTCCTGGCTTCTTATCCCCACCATTCTTCTCTTCATCATTTTGCTCATCCTTCTCAAATAACTCCCCTTTATTTAACAGGTCATAGTCGCTATTCTCAGATTCCATCCCTTCACTAGTAAGATATAAATCAAAGAACTTTTTTACCTTACCAAAAAATTCCTTCTCTACATATATAATGGCATTAGGATTTATCTTCCCCCACCGCGCCCTTATAGACAATCTACATCCATAATTAATCCAGAGACCTTCCACTCCAAATTCATTTCCATGATATGAATATTTCTGCCATCTGAATCCATTATCATAAAGAACCTTCTTAAAGTCATCCTTTATTTTTGGATAATCTCTAATAAATCCTTTGATAACTTCTTCTCCAGAAAATTTTCTCAACATTTTTACTGTCTCCAATATAATTCATTATCACTCAGTGTCTATACCGCATTCCTATCATCAGTCGCATTTTTTTGCTTGTCTATAACAACTTCTACAAAGATTTTCAGACGGTTCTCTTGGATTGACATATGCAGGTCCATCAATCTCTTCTCCACAGTCGTCGCATTTTGTCATATTATCAACTCATCAGTACGCACATAAGTTCCACAAACGTGTATATAAGCTCCACAAATATGTATATAAACTCCATCAGCACAATATAGACATCAAATATCTAGTTATACTCCCATCCAGGGCTACCAAAGACTGAACCAAGACAATATCTTCCGTAATCCAACTCCGCATTATCAAGATTAATTCCATACTCCTTATTATCACAATCTTTGGAAATATCCACTCTCTTAAAATATCCGGAGCCATTAAACCCATCATGAATTCCAACAATGACTTCGCTACTGCTGACAATGTTATTCTTGTCTTTAATGGCTTTTATTATATCGCTTCCGCTAATGATTATCCCAAAGAATCCTGACCCATCCCAAGAGTTCATAAGAACCTCGTTAAACTGTTCTTCAGTTATGAGTTTCAATGCTTTACTCTTGAACAATATCTGTTTTTGGACAGACTCATTAATTTCATTGTGAGCTCCATTGTAATCAACCTCATATGTATTAGCTTCCTTGAGAAGAACAGGGAAATCGAACAACCTTTCTACATTCCATCTCACGTAACATTCAAATTCTTCTCTGAATCTTTCTTCGCCCTTTATGATATCTTCGTCAACACTATTACTGCTCAAAAATGCCTCAAACGTATGTCTATACATCTGATATTCCATGTCTTCATTTTCATTTCTGAGTTCATCAACCTTTTCGTCAAGAGCGGATATACCCCCCTTAATAATGTCCATCAATTCGTGAACGGTCAATTTACCAGATTCACTGGTAAACACATTGAAGCCTTTATGAAAGGTATCAAGTTTCTGCAGGTAAATAACCCACTTCTCAAAAAGTTCCTCCATAGATTTTTCTGACTCTGATGGTTCATCAACATCTACTATTTCTATATCGTGAGAAGATAAACAAGATGCAGCACCAATAATCTGTGTTGCAAACAGATCCAATATATCTTCATCGCTCATATCTACAGGATAATCGAAGCTCATTTCTGAGCTTATTCTCTTTTTCTTAACTACTGTCATATCCGTTCTCCATCTTCATATATTATATCGATCTATTTATGATCACCTACTCCATTCTTTCATATGGATATTCCGATATCTCTACATCTTTTTCAGTTAAGTACTGCGCATGATTCTTCATCATTTTCAACATGATACTCAGTGCTTCCTTAGATGTTGCACCTTCAGGTATCTCATCTTCGAATACAATTCTAGCATATTTCACCATATTTACATCTCCTTTTAACCTATTTTGATTTCATTCATTTTTTATTTCCTTCATTTTTTCTAAGAGTCTTTTCTCTCTTTGATATTCCTGAACATATTTTTCCAGGCAATCTATGTCACAGAATAAGTCACTTGTCTGCCTATCTGGTAAAGATAACTCAGGCACGGCCGGTGTTCCAATATTTGAATCTAGATCGTTAAAATTTACAGCCAAGAATCTGTTACAAAAACTGCATCTCACAACATCTTCCTCACAATCCTTACAGAGAAGACTACCTTCTACATCTGTGACCTCTTTTTCCTGTTCGCAACCTTCACATATTCCAATTTTTGTCATATTTCTTATTTCCTACCAACCCTACCTCTCAGGTCTAGTCGACTCTCCAACCAGCTTCAATCATATCTTTCCACGTCGCGTATTCTAAGAAATCCACGTTGTCTCTTATGTCGCCTGTAGTCGTCAATCCGTGCTCTTTCAAGTCGAATGGCCCAACAAGGTATACTCTCTTCTCGATATTACCATCATTATCTCCCATTGCGATCATAGTTGCACTCCATGGTAGACGGCTATCTACGTGTCGCCACATCACATTTTTCAACGGTAATATTGGCCAAAGTGGCCAATTCTTGACATCCTCAATGTCAAATATTTCCTTCTCAATATCGTCAATACTCATTCTATGTTGTTCTTTTATGTCATCTGGGATTTTAATTTCCCTTGCCTCTTTCGCTGTTATTTCTTTCATAAATTTACCTCATTTATTCACATCATTCACTATCGTAAAATGTCACAATCTCAAAATTCATAAACTTTTCTTCTGCGTACTCTCTTGCCTCTGTGCTTAACTCGAATGTCTTTGTTATTCCATGTTAATATTATAGACTTCATAATTCACATCTTTTCTAGTCAGTATTGATTCATATTTTTCTCATTTTTATCTTATCTATTATCAACTTTACTCATATCAATTTGTGTCATAGCTTACGAACCATCTCGTAAAAGGAACCCTGCCGCCAACACTTCGCTTACCCTTGAATCTGGTTGTTCATCTGCTTTCGTGCAACATTTAAAACACGTTTTTTGGTTCTTTGGATGAATATAATTATTGAGACATTCGCAGTCCCAGTACTCGTCAGTAGTCAAAATTCCCTGATCATTAAGAATTTTCACAAGCTCATCCTTACCTACTCCCAAATTTTTCAAGATATTTAGGACATCATGTCTCGCACAGTCAAGATGTCGCACTCCATCATTTGGTCTATCTTGGTCTTCATCAAGTCTTCTTCCGCAACCTAAGCAAAATCCTTTTTCTATCATAGACATATCCTTTGTCACCTATTGCTTTCTACCTATCTCTTCCCGTAATTCTCCGTCTCCAATTTCGTCATTTTCCTCTCTCAATGCTCTAAACATTCTTACCCATTCAAGATATGACATGTTCTTCAGTTTAAGATGTTCTTTCCAATGACTTACAGCTCTATTCCAAGCATCTTGTTTGAACGGCTTTACATCTTTCTCAGATATCCACCATGTTCCTTTACAAGCCCCGGCACAAACTTCGGGCTCAAGTTTTACATTATATGAATTGCTCTGAAGACACGACGCAGATTGCTTAACCTCTAAAACAGTCCCACCTACGAGCATATCTAATCCGATACCGCTCTCATGTCCCATTATTTTATCTCCTACATTATACAATAGTGGGATCAGTCCACTTTCATCTCTGTCAAATGTTTGCATATTTTTATCTCCTTTATTAATTAAACTCCTTTCTTGTTAACTGTGACAGCATCATCAGTATTGACATCTTCGAACCAAAACTACGTCATTTCCTACCTTAATCTCTTCAAAACTGTAAAAATTGAAACAATTCTTACACTCCTTTATTCTTTCCCTGAAAAATGTCTCAACACGGACAATGTCCTTATCTTCATAAGATTCTCCGCAACAATCGCAAACATCCCCCAGTCTTACAGACTGAGCTCTCTTCACGTATATCGCAATCATGTCGTGCATCATAAATCCATTAATATCGAATGCTGGTCCGACAGCAACACTGTCATAAAATTTCCAACAATTTCGGATAATATCAATAGCACACTGTTCGGCATAGCCGTATTTGTCAATCCAATCAGTATTTGTCAGAAATCTGAATCCAGAAGGACAATAATAATCTGTAAGTTCAGACCCCTTATCCAAATAATATCTTCTCTCTCCTAACTCTTTTCCAGATTGCTTATAATTCTCTAATTCTGGAGTTAACTGTGACATTAATTCTCATCCTCCGATTATTTTCTGGTAAGTACCCAACCATCTATCCCATTAAACATCATATTTATAATGTTTCCTGGCATTTGATCTTTCCTTCTTTTTTCATCTCTTCGAACATCTTCTTGATAGCATGTATCTGCTTACTTGATATAGCTCTTGAAGGCGATTCTCTAGACAATCTGATAAATCTTCTAACCGACTCGCACACACACTTGCCTATCTTTTCTTCATCAGTATTATATTTCTGACAGAATTCTATTCTATTATTAATAGTCACCAAGGCAAATCTTTTAAGTTCTTCTGCATCGGCCACTGTGACTTTATGCGATCTTGGCCGTGTTTGTGATTTTTTAGTAATCACTTGTTCGCTAGGTATCAACCTCAACTCAAGTGACCTTACATTTCCAACATGTACCTGTTCATCGTCTTCGTGTATCATTGCCATATCTCCTTATATTTCAAAACAGCGACATATCCGTGTTGCCGCTTTTCCACATATCAAATACTTTTTTGAAATCATCAGTAATATCATATTCTTTCATATTTTCCACGTTGAATTTACCTTTACAACACATATTTACAGTAAAGCTATCTCCTTCTGCAATCTCTCCTGGAACTTTCCAGGCATATGACAACTTCGTCAAATCTTTATTTAAAGCTATAAAATAATAAAATTCTATCGCTTCTTTGTCATCATCTTTATCTTTGTTTCCAGTATCAAAAATCCAATATCTTCCACGAAGCAATCCTGCGCTTTTTACCTCATATATACGACCATTCGGACATATTCCATCACAATAACTGCGATAGTTTTCTCCAGATAAATCTATCGCCCCATCACCGAACATTCTAATAATCATAACTTCTATCAACCGACTTCTATATATGTTCTTAGATAAATCTCCATGTTTCAACATTTCATCCATATCCATTCCTACAAGTTTCAACGCATTACAGAAACTCCCAAAACGTCTGTAGTAAGTGCTAATGCTAGGATATTCAGGGTTGTTCATAAAATCTTTCGCTACAGGAACTCTTCCGTTTTTTTCACGAAAAACTACCAGAAAATTCAACAACTCTTCGCTTGTATATATTTTACTTCTATTTCCTACACTCAATTTTGCCAATTTTAAAGCTTCGTTCCAGCTTCCAAAGCGCACATGATAAATGCTGAAATGCGGATATTCAGGATTATTCGTAAAATCTTTCTGTCCTGGAACTCTTCCATTATCTTCATAGAAAACCACCAAGAAATTCAACAATTCTTCATTTGTATACCATTGCCTCGAATTACCTTTGTAAGTACCTCTCTCAAGAGATTTTCCCTCTTTCCAATATTTCTGTACTAGCTGACATCCAGTTAGTCCAAGTCTCATCGCTTCTTCTTGAAATTCTTTACTCATTGGATTATAGTCATTTCCTACTTTATCAACAGATTCCACAAGCGCATGTCCATGATTTTCTATTCTACGAACAGACAATTTTTTTCTACAATTACATCTTTCATCGTAGTCTTCTACGCAGTGTTTAACACATATCCATTTTCCAGTCAAATTTCCTTTGCTGTCGATCTCCCTTCTTGCATTTCTAGGGCTCAATGGTTTCCCACATGTCTCTCCATCTTCTTTAACTCTTTTACAAGCGTCTCCAGGATTATATCTGAAAATTTTTGCCAACTTTCTTTGTTCATTAGTTAAATTATCTACTATATTTTCATTCTCATCGAAATATACTAATTTCGGTTCTCCTCCCACAATTGTGTATGATTTATATATATCCATAACTCTCTCCGCCGGTTACCAACACATTCTACTTAACAACGATACGTTATTACCACCATTTCATTTTTCCTTTTTCATCTATTCTTCCAATTTTTATATCTCTCTCACTTACCACTCTTTTATCTTTAAAGCCCTCAATATCTTCACCATCCTTTACAGTCTTTCTATCATTATCTCCACCATCATTTACATACTTATCAAAGTTTCTACAATATCTTTTGTACTGTCCTCTGAATTTGTTATAATGAGGATAATATGTTACGCTACCTTCACATTTCTCATCATGACCGTCACATACCAACACCTTATAGCAACACTCAGTTGGACAATCTTTATCGATTATCGGCGTTGTCCAGCTCTTACTATCGTTCAATCCTGGAGAATAGTATTTATAATTATATCTACATTCTCCTCCCTGAGCGATACATACAATCTTCTCTCCATTAATCTCTATAAAACAAGGTCTTTTTTCTGTTTCAGGATTAGTGCTAAACCCAACAGTAGGCCCTCCAAAGATGACCATCATATTCATCATCATCGCTGTATCTTTTTCACTACCAAGGTCACAACATTCTCCATTATCACCATCGTCTTCTTTTCTTACAATCTTCATACGTCTTTTTCCATCTATATTCCTATAAAAGTTGTTAACATCTTCTCCTGAACGCGCCATATTTTACATCTCCTTTTCTTTATTTATTATTTTTTCATTCCGTATCTTAAATTTGCGATACTTTCAAATTTTCATTATCTTCATTATCGTCACAATTGTCACTAACACCTTTACCAACTAATACAACACATTCTATTTCGTTTCCGGATATATCTTTCATCTTTGTAACACCTTCATGAATCCATCCTTCCCCAACTAATTTCGAGACATATCTCTGCTGACTTTCCTTGACGAGTTTATTCCTTTGACTTATTGGAACATATATCCTAGTCATACGTTACTCACCTTCTACATACATTATACACAACCGATACCAGACTCAATTTGAATAGTATTTTCCTTGCTTTCATTATAGTCATCTTCCATCATCTTGGAAAGTATGTCAAGTCCCAGGAGAACATGTCCACAATCACCATTTTTGTCTACAACATTTAAAACGTCTCTACACTCTGCACCATTCACCACACGACCGCATTCACAAGTGACTACATTTACAAATCCATTTCCATCACTAGACTTATCCTTAGGTATCTGCACAATATCTACATATACATGTCTCTTCCCGCAATGGATACATGGTATATCTGTTCCACTCTGATATCCGTGATACTGCTCAATCTCGTCAAGTGTAAGCGGATCATTATTTTTCTTCCCTTTAACACGGATTTTGAACCTATCAGATCCAACAGCAACAGTTCTACTCTCATTCTTCATATCTTACATCTCCTTTTCAACTTTCTTTTTAGAATCATAATCATAATACCTTTTCCCATTTGGATACTCCCACACAAGATGAAAAACGTCTACTCCAAATATAAAAGATAACAACACATCTAATCTTGAAACATATTTCTGGTATATCAATCCGCTATATTTCAACATCTCTTTTTTATCATCTGGCAAAATCTCAATAAGTTTTAACACACTGTTCAAATATTCAAATATTTCCTTTCTGGTCATTATTTACATCCCAATTATTTTCCAAAATTTTACCCTTTACACATAAAACGTCGTGCATAATACTACTTCTTAAGCTAATTTGTAATTCATAATTCTACCTAATAGAAGAATTTATATCCATAGTCCTACCATAAGTAACTCCTTCATAATAGGCATCAGAACGCCTAACAGTTTTCGTTTTTTCATGTGTGAGACGACTATATTTTTGATTAACATAATCTTCTACGGTTTTCTTCTTGACAAGAACAAGTCCAGTCTGTATTTTAGCATTCGAAATTTCGTTGAGTTTAAAGTGAAGACCGGTAACAGCTCCATTACAAAAATCATTTCTTAATTTTGTTCCAAACTCTCTAGTACTGCCTTTCCATATCAACCTATAGAGTTTATCGAACATTTCTCTAGAAATCTGCGCATCATTTTTAAAACCTATGAATTGGAACCCTTCTTTTGTCATTATACAATTACATTCATAAAACTTTGCCAACATATTTGCAAGTAGTTTTATCCATTGCCTACGCTTTCCAAAAAATGTAAAATTATATTCCCCAACCATTTTAGATTTATCTTTAGTCCTGTTTATTTCGTCTATAGACACATCGTATTTTTCCATTAATTCTTTCATAAGCTTATTTGCAACAGTCATCTCATTAATATTTACGGCGCCTACACCAGTATGAGCAAATAATTTTTCTATCCTATCTAGAATTGCTTGTCTTTCATATCTCCCTTGGAGATCCATACCAAAATCGTTGTTATATCCACCAATATTATCATCCGCATTGTTGGAATCAGAATTATAACCGCGTTTATAATCTTCATTATCAGGATTGGCTCCAGATTTGGAATTTTGATTTTTCTGTTTTCCTCTATATACGTCTTCAGCATCTACTAATTTCAAGCTCATTCTATTTCATTCCATTTTTAAAAAATGTGTCCTATTTTTATATTTTCTATAGACAATCAAAACAAATAATTAAATCGCTCTGCACTACCTATCTTTATCTATCCATATCACTAAAGGCACAACACGTAAGATATTTATCAATGGAATCAACTAAAGAAACTGTTCATATATACCTGTTGTTATAACCGATCGAAACATTACATTCTGTGTAGCGTAACACTACACTCGGTTGACTCAATGGGTACTCACAGCTTATCGATATAAATGCACAATTTAACTAATTTTCTATGTCTCCTCACTAATTCTCATTATTCCATACATATTCAATTTCCAGTTTTTTACCCCAGAGTTATCAACATTAGTTTCAATTAACAACCCGGACGCTGTCGCTCTATGTAGCATCGAAATGTTTTTCAAATCTGTAGGTAGCTTACCAAACTTGAACTCTAATATATTAAGAGATATCAACTTTTTCAACCACATAAAACACTCAGATTTTTTCGTCACTCTTGCCTTACATATACCCATTTTCTTACCTATTTCTTCTTTCTTCTGATACCATTTTTCAGTTATATCGCCTGACCTTTAGAAACAACACATGAAACTGGCATACACTGACGGCACAAAAATTTCTTTGCTCCGTCTTGCACAACGTGAAGTTTTGAAACCTCATAAAACTCGTACGCCCCACATTTTTCACATGAGACGTATTCGTTACCATTCAAGATTGTAATGTCTACCATTATTATTAACCTCACATTTAATCTAAATATTTCGAGCCGAATCGTCCCACCAAAATTTAAATATTCTAATGTCAACATCACAGCTTAAGTCAAGTGAGTAAGCATGGAACTTACTACACATATCCGCTATTCCATCTACTAATCTCTTCTTATCGGCGCTCAAATCCAGATATATACTTATAGAATAATCCTCAGCTTCTACTTTAAGTATAATATCTCTGTTATCGTCTATAACTTGGACGACCTTTTCAACATCAAAGTCTCCAGAACTTTCCATCTCCTTAACTTTGTCAATACCTGGTACAGATTTTTCTGTCATACAATTCCTCACTTTTTATACTATTCGTCATTTTCCTATCAAGATCTTCTTCATTGTTTAAGTTTATTCTCCTTAAAAGTGATGATCCTTCCTATATCGGACCTTTGTCCAACATCATATAAATTACCATCCATAGAAAACTCTATTTTTCCACTTGGATGATTATAAACAAAATCAAAATCTCCGGCTTTCAAATAGACCCGAACTCCCTTCTCATGAGGGCCGGCCCCACCAACAGACACATTATCAATATCTATCCCAAGAAAACTCGAAAGTGTCCCTCTTGCAAGTTTCTTGATCTTAGTCTCTTCAATGGCATAATCATTTTTCAACTTTTCTTTAATATCTAATTTTTCCATGTCATCTACCTACAGCTAAACCTTGTAATCACAACTCTACCACATTATAATTATAAAAATCCACGGTCGGTCTACCAGACCCAAAACCATAATTCTCAGACGCATATCTCATAGCCATGCTCTTAAATTCAAATAACAAAGGTTTACCATTATTACCTTTTGCTATCATAATGTCAGACTTATCTTCCTCTTTCCACAATATAATTACACTTGTCATACTCTATGTCTCCTCTTTCCACAATATAATTACACTTGTCATACTCTATGTCTCCTCTCTAATGAGAGATATAGCCTTATTTAACACCTCTCTCATTGATAGATTTCCAGTCTTCTTTACAATTACGATACTAACATCATCATCATTAATCATCATGCAACCTTCTGCATCTATTACTTCTTTCATAAAATCTCCATTCTGGATCTGATTCTTCAAGAACTCTCAATACAATTCTCGTCATACGTTCCGGCTTCCATATATCTTATATTATATAATGATCTTGGCGCAATCTTTTCGTATTTTATATGTACACCATCAAGAACTTCAAAAAACATCTTAATACTATCTGGCTCATACTCCTCTATTATTCTCTTGACGGCAACTTCACTTGCAAATATTAGCAAATAATGATTCCCAACAATTCTCATCCCATCTTTGGACCATGTCTGATACACATAAAGAGTGTGTTCATTAAGCATTTCACTCACCTTCCAATCTCTTCAATATTATTTCATGATCAGTAACGACAACATCAATTTTCTTAGGCTTTTTATTCCAGCCATGTTTCAACAGTTCTTCTTTTGGGATATGAAAAGAATGGTTAAAAAAGAAATACCATTCTTCATCTTTTTTAGGTAAGCCCAAGATCATTCTTATAAGATTTCCAATCACATCTTTAGTCTTAGTGTCCATGTTTCTCTCACTTACCTTTTTATCTATACCCAATTATTCTACTCGCATACGGTCGCATAGAACCAATATGTCTTTCACACAATAATCCCATCCAGGGATTGTGCCTTATATCTTTATCTATATCTGGAAACATCTCATTAAGCCAATTAGCATTTCCTGCATAGTTAAAGCGTCTTTTATCTTTTTCATATCCGACAATAATAGCAGTATTGTCTTCGAATATAGGCTCCCCACGTTTTAACACTATATTTTCTCTTCTACCCTCTTCCCAATCTTTCTCTGCTGCTCTATGTCTCAACACACGTATCTTAAAACCGTCGACCATCCAGGCGGCAGGCTCGCATTTGCTATAATCGTAATGTTCTTCGGGACAATGAGAATAACCTTCAGACAATATACTCTTCTGGTACTCCACACATGTCAATGCATGGTTATTAATCACTTCACTAATACAGGAATGACAAATTAGATCTCGATCCTCTAATATACCAAATTCTTTCAGCATTCTTACACGCTTAAATGTCGTAATAACATCATTTGGTGCCACAGTATTTGCCAGCTTTAGTACATCTACAAGCGTCGCACAGTCTGATCCATGTTTTTTCATTATCTGACATATAACAGTCAGCTCTTTTTCGCTAAACTTTGTATCTAACATATTTTTCTCCTTTTCCTAACTTTGCCTATTTCTCTACCATCACTCAGCTCCATAGGCGCGCCAATTTAAAAGGTAGTTTTTAAAAAGAATTTTTATTTTCTCATTTGTCTTCTCATTTATCTTTACCGCTTTCTACTTTTTCAACATCTATACCGAAATTTCCATCCCATGATTTCAGATGATGAACTTGTTCAGCAACAGTCTCACTGTTAAGAATAATCCTCTCAAATGTTACGAGTCTATCTGTTTCGGTAACAACTTTAGCATTATTGAACACAGGATGGAACCTTGGACCTATACCAAATCCTGCACCATAATCTTTTTCTCCCTTTCTTTCTGTCCATCTTAACTTATAATATACCATGCTTTTCATCTCCACTTTCCCGATTTACCCTACTATGTAATTCTCTAAATATTTTATTGCTATGATATCTAACGTTTTCAAGTAAGCGCCTATTGTGAAAATCAAGTTGATCCATGAATGGAATCATTCCTTCATAGAAGGCTGATCCATACATACCGGCTACAATAACGGTCCCCATTTCGTCACCATGTATCATTGAATCCAACAAACCCAACAATTTTTCTCTTCGTTTATTCTGAAACTTCTCCCCTCCATACATTCCGAATGTTGCCATATTTCATATCTCCTTTTTACTATTTTCCTTTACTCTTCTATAATGCTGATACTGAGGATGGAGACACAACGTCTCTCCAGGTACTCCAGACGCCAGAAGCTTTAAATTATTTTTCAAACAGCAATCAGCGGCTTTTTCCTCATCATCTGTTTCAAAAAGTTTTACAGAACTTAATCCGTAACCAACTACAAGCACTTCAAACGTACCAGTCATCTATTATCCTCTCTTACAACCAAACCTGATCAAATAGTTTCCCAATTTTCCTTTTTCAGTTATACTGTCCACAATCTGTAGACTACCACTCTCTACCTGTTTAACATTATTACGTCATGTAATGTGCGCAAATACTCCTTTACTTTGAAAAAGTTATCACAACAGTCCTTGTCCATTTCAACAATGCTCTTTTGGATAGATCTCACTACATCATGTCTACCGAGCTTCACCAAAATCGAGAAAACGTGTGCTCTAATTACCATTTCTTCATGATCTTCTAATTCCTGTTTAGTCTTATTAACCAAATCATCTAATGTTTCTTTCTTTCCAGTTTCGGTCATATTTTTTATCTCCTTTTCTAGTTCTTCTTTTTCAGTTCTATTATATAAAAGGCAGCAACCTTTTCCACTCTTGTGACCATAAATGTATCTCCAACTCCAGGCACCTTATTTTCATTGTTCGTATCTGTTCTTATATTCATAAGATCACCCACTTATCAACCAGCTTATACCAAATATCCCGTTCTATCCACATAGTCTCCAACCCCCTTCATAACATCTTCAACAGTTATCTTCTTCAACTTATCTTCTGGAACTTTTAGCAACCAAGCTGCAATATCCTGATATACCTCAGTACCAACTACATTCACACCTACTGTCAACCCATTAAATACTACATTTCTTACTTTGGAACTTTTCTCAAGCTTTTCCAACGTATCCTTTTCGATATGATTTAATATCAGGTCTCTGTGCATCAACATGAACATTTTACAGTCTCCTTTTATCTACTTTTATCTACTTTTATCTACCTTTGTCTACCTTTATCGTATGGTACCCATCATTGCTTTTTTACCTTCTTTCAGACTTTTAATAGTATTATCTACCATCTCATCACTTCTAAAAGAATGCGGCACCTTTATTTTTCTGTACTTTACAGGTTCCGAACCTTCAATCTTTTCTATTTTTCCAAGTTTAACAATCTTTTTTAATTGTACTCCAGGAGCGGTTGCCCACGAATTTTTGGAATATTCGTATCCTGCATCCGCAAGAGCCTTCTTATAGTCACCAAATGTGAACTCGTCACTAAGTAAATCCCTTAGATTTCCCCATAAGTTTTTTGTTTGCTCTCTTTTCTTTCTGGCAGGCTTCACCATTGGCTCTTCTACCACTTTAGCCACTCCAATACCAGCGTTAATATAAGTTTTATCTTCGCTAACCATAATCTCTTCTGGTTTTACGACCATCTCAGTTTTCAGAACCTTAAAATTGTCAAAGAATGCCCTAATTATATCGTTGCTTTTGGTCATTCCCATCTTTGTTGTACTTATTACATCAAATACATTTCCACCTTGTGACACTCTAAATTTGTATCCAACCGTCTCGACTTGTATGCTCATATTTTTCTCCGTATTACATATCTTCTAATCTTTGTTCACCAAGATTTTTCATTATCCTTTATCATTTTTCATAATTATTATCAAATTCTACTACAAATGTCTCGTACCTCCCATGCTCAATTGAGATATATTATTCAATTTCAATCGTACAATTAGGACAGTCTGACCATAAAGTTATTTAATCAAAAAGTTACACTTCTATAATGCGTCGTAAGTACATAAGCTTTGCTATTGCAGAAATACCGCGATTAAAATAGAAACACACGACAATTTTACCGACACGCCGCATTATCAATTTCTAATCAAAATTGCCATCAGAAAATTGTAACTGGTGTCTCATTCTGTCTCTTTTTATGTCTTATTCAATTACAACCGGCATCAAAGATTTTCTCACATCCAGAAATTGCATTATCACAACCAGAACATTTTTCAAATCTTGAAATATAAAACGATTGACAAACAATACCCTCAACTACTAACATTGGAAACTTTTTCATCTGTTTTTTACTAAGTTTCTTCATATAGTCGAAAGATACATCATTACAGACAACAATATCTTCATCACAACAATCGTGACCAGTCATTACAACATCTTTGCTCTCTTCAGAAATCATTGTGAAAATCTCCTTTTTTATTTTCTCTTTTTCTTTTTCTTCTCGACACACTTCATTCCAATCTAACCATATTTTCTTCTCTTCAACTAAAAAACACTCCATTTATTATATCACATATTGACACAAGTTTATTCCCATCAGTAATTTCCGCGACATCTTTACCCTTAATCTCCAAGATATACAATTCTGCGTGCATATCGTAGAAGGCACCCTTGAAGAATTGCGACATGCGCTCAACATGATTGTTGTCATATATCGTCGTCCAATATCCTTCAGTTTCTTTCGTCCATCCTTCTGGTGGCGTTGCCGAATAGAAGAGATTATCCATTGGAGCCAAATCAGTGAATCCGACTCCTTCAAGTGTGACCTTGGAATCCACACGCACATATCTGCCGTAAATGCTAACTACTTTCTTTGCCATTAGCCACGTAGGAAACTCTGCTACAAGTCTCTGCGCACGTTCCTCGATTGCAACACACTCCCGCGAACTTTGCCCTGATATATTTGCTTTTGTCGATTCTTTTCTTATTGCATCTTTATCATAGTTTGGTTTATATACCATAGTTTACATCCTCATTAATTTTCAAAATTGCCCTCGTTCTATCTCACAGTAGTTTATCAGTCTCTAGTCTAATGGTTATTATCCCAATAACTGAAACAGTTACCTCAATTATTTCTTCCCATATGTTTTAGCTCCTTTATTTCGCCACGTACAGAACCATATACATCTCTTCTTACGATATTAACAATATCCCGAAATGTTACATTGTCCTGATCAGGTATTATTTCATATATCTGCTTCTCTCTATCAGTCAGTTTTCTATTGATCATACTTACCGTCTTCCCTTTTTCGTGTCTCCTTATATTCGTCCTTACATCTTTCTTTTCTTCAGGCGTACATACTGTTATTCCCTTATTTTAGGAAATATCTCAACTTTCAACTTACTCGTTTCTATTTTCGTCTTCTCTTATTTTTCTGTCTTATTTAATTCCTGAAATAATATCTCCACATCTTCATCTCCCAATGTATTAAAATAATTTTTCAAAACGTCAATATCAAGTCTCTTTATTTCTTCGAGTTTTCCGTCTTTCTCGGCCTTATCTATCAAGACTTTTACATGAAAAGTCCTCTCCAATAATCTCAACTCCCTTGTTTCTCTTTCTACATCAGAATCAAGAAAGTTCAAGTCTCTCCTCTTTGCATTAGCACGATCCACCAAATTATGCAACTCTCTTCTTTTAGAAAGTATCTCCACTTCCAAATTACTCACTTCTGCATCGCTCATACTCATATTAATCTCCATCACGTTTGATTCTGTAATCGTAAGACTTTTCTTCTTCCGGAACCTCTTCAACTCTTATAATGTCTTTGAGCATCTCAATTACTAATTTCCAGAACTCGTCATACTCAGTCTCTTCAACATGATGAGCATATATTTCTATCTTTTCGGTGAAGACCATATCTCCAGATGACAAATGTAACATGACTAATATGGTACCGCCTCTCCATTGCATCGTTCCAACAATATCCCCTGTTTCAAAAGTTTTTCTCTCTTCCATCCCCAGTTCTCTTGCCACTACGATCATTGGCTTTGGTTCTTTTAAAAACAACTTTCCCACGTATCTCATATATATTCTCCTTTATCTATTTTATTCTTACTATTGGACCAGAATAACAACTCTGATATTCTATAGGACGAGTCTTACCATCATCTCTTTTTGGTACAACAATCTCTGTTTCAAATTCTTGAGTGAACAACTCCCAGAACTCTTCAGAGTTCCCACACAAACAGCTTCCCAATATAACATAATATCCATCAGGAGTGTGCATACGCACAGGGACTCCATAGTCAAAATAAACTTCTATTCCATCAATAGACATTTCACTCTTGTTCAATCCCCAATCCTCTGGCTTATAAGAAAGTTTTGCACCAGATTTTATATACAAATCTCGTATTTTATCCAGTATCTCTTTATGTTCAGGTTTTATCGGCTCTATTACCATAATTTTCTTATCTCCTTTTCTTCAATCCTTCAATTATTTCTTTTGTCCAGATGTTTCAGTCTTTTCCTTCATATTAAATTTGTGAATCGCATATAGGAATAATCCACTTATGATCAATAGCGTAATATTATAATATGAGTACACGAATCTATCCATCGTCATCACCATGATAAACCACGCTACAACCAAGACATCAGACACTCTCATAATATGATCATAGCTCCATAGATATTATTCTGTCTCATTCTTTTCATCTCCTATTTCGTTCTCTACTTTCTCTTCTCTTTCTAAAGTATTACTAACACTAAAACACCAATCCCCACTCACCATATTCTTGATTAACGATGTAATTTCTCTTATTATACAGTTATAGTCGTCATGAACAATACTATCTGCCTCAACATGGCAAGGATCTACAGCCATATAATTCATCTCTTTCCTCCCCTTTTTCAATTCTTTCAAAGCTGCCCGAAGAGCGTCCATCGCTATATTTCTTTTGGCAACATTATTCCGAAAAATATCAGTTTCCATTCCTTCTATAAATTCCCTCATATTGTTTATCTCCTATTTATCACGACTCTTACTTCATACTCTTCAATATCACATACATATCATCAATACAGAGCGTAAAAAATCCAGCGACATACTCCATTAACTCAGTCTTTGTTTTAAAATTTGAAAATGGCATAATAGAAAAGTGAAACAACAATAATCAACATTCCCTATTATATCACATTTTCGTTCCTTCTCGATCTCTCCATATCTATTAATAAAACTTTATTGCCAACATTACCAACATTGTCAATCAACATCTCTCCCAGCAGAAAATTCTTGTTTTTCAACATATCGTTTGATAAATATGACAAATAACACACGTTCGCAGGGGTAATTATCTGCTTACATTTGCCACAATATTTGCTACCCTTCACAATTGTTATATGGTTCTTACATCTAATATGTACAAAATGGCGTCTTATTATATCAGTAGTATCACCAAATTGAACACTACCGTCAATCAACATAGAACCCAGTTGTTTTACCCATGGTTTCTTAGTCACATCTATGACAATCACGCTATCTTCTACCTTAAAGTCGTAGGACTTTCTAATATATAAACGTTCTCCTCCTATCAACTTTGTCCTATGCCACTTTCCACTATTATTCGATATTATCTCTATATCGCTTGAGGTAAGTTCTGACAATGTTTCTGTAGCCGTTATCGTTACGCACTTCTCACCTACCAACTTGTCTGCGGTATCAGAAACATCAACTTCCAGATTTTCTGTCATCTCCGATGTTTCTACACCGCTAATTAGTTTTTTCCTTCAACCTTCTTCTTAACATTGTCTATAAGACGGAAACTATCCTCTATAATCTTACTTTCTTTCTTAAAATCATCTATCTTTACAGACAACTCACCTATTTCATTGTCTATATCTACCAACTCTGCTTCCAGTTCCTCCTTTCTTTTAGTTTTTTTATCTTTTTTATCAGACATAATCTTTATCTTATCTGTTAGCTCTTTCCATTTTTCACTTCGTGCAACTATGTCACCTGTAATACCAAGTACATCAACTTCCAGATTTTCTGTATTTTCCATATTACCATTTTCCATTTTTTTCATATTACCATGTTCCATTTTTTCTATTTTACTTGTTTTACTACTATCCTCCTTTAACTTTCTTTTCATATTCTCATATTCATCATTTAACTTTCTCTTATGATCATCCTCTTTTAATTTCCTTTTAACATTATCATATTCTTCCCCTAATTTTTTTCTACGATTCTCATTATTAGCCTTCTTCCTAGCATTATCATTAACAACCTTTGCTATATTATGTCCTACAGTAGTTCTTGTCCCATGATAATCAAAGATATCCATTTCACCCTTACCTTCAAATTTCCGATCTTTACGGTCTTGTGCATTTCGCACAAATATTCCATCATCCCACACAAGTTTCCATTCTTTACACCACGTCTCTATAAATGTCATATCATATTCATCAGTTTTATCTGACCAGGTATAACTAGATGGTATCGCAGGATGTTTATTGGCATCTATAAACCTATGTGACGTTGACGACTTGTCAAACATTATATCGTCTATATCTTTAAATGTGTTCATTGCTATCAAATCATTAACAGGACAACACATTGCCGTATTGAACTTTGGCTCGCTATATATATTACATTCACGTAAATAGCGTCTCCATTTATTACTGTTACGATATTGGTATCCTCTAATATCACCGTTTAACGAATCTTTAAGATAAACGCCAATATATATGTCATCAATGTTATTTCTAAAATATGACTGTGTCGCATCGAGAGCAAAACCTTGTGTAAGTGTTTCAACGTTGATCCTACCGTCACTCATTGGTTCACCATTCTCAATAAATTTTATATTGACTACAGGTTTGACATCTATCTTGTGTTTACTGACATGAAACTCAGACACACGTTCAACAAGATTACCTGATGCAAAAGGAATCCACCAGTCATATGCTATTCCTATACCATCGAGATACTTAGCAACCATTGCTTCGCGAATTAGACCGTTCAGATTTGTCACAACACATTCTTCATATATTCCGCAAGAGTCATCAGTATTCACCACATTATTGTCATCATTTGACCACCACTGAGGATTCAAACCCACTTTTGTTCGAGCTATCTTTTCAAGCATAACATATTGTTTGGCTGATATTTTAACTTTCATCTTATTTGCCTCAACATATTACACTCATTTATACGAACACTTAGTCTCCAACTTTTCCAGATCAATTATTACAGTTACATGATCATAAACTGTAAAATCTAATCAAGAACCTATTTATTTAGGTATTATTTCATATGTCTCTTCTGATATTATATATCTACAACAAAATATCGCCACGACCATCATCAGTTGTCAATCAACAACACAATAGCCATCGGTACCACTTTAAAAAAATCGTAAATCAACCTGCGAGTCGGCTCGCCAAAGCCAAACTTCTCAGTACACATACCTTATATACGCCCCATAAGTATATAAAACTTTCCCCTACAGAAATACCCCGATATAAGTAGAAGTAAACGATGGCATTAGCAGATTACCCTAATATTCTGCCATGTATCATTATCTAGATTTTTTCAATCTCCTTATTGAGCAAGGTAACTTATCTCCCTTTTGAAGTAAACGCATTCTTAACCCTTTAATTCCCTTTTTTGTTAAAGGATCAATCTCTTCAAACGTACATTGTTCAACTTTTACTCCATGTTTGAACAATATATGCCTTATCCCAGTATATATACTCACAGTACTCTTTTTCTCAAAACCATTACCTAGTTCACGTACAACATCTGAGATCTTTACTACAACCGCCTTGTGACTTTTCTTAATACTATCAAGCAACTCAGGAATAACATGTTGAAATGACACATCATATTCATTATACGCTTTTGAATCCTTTCTATTCCTAATATTTATTACCTCGTTCTTAGGTACAATAGTTATATTTCTTCTAACGTCATCATCTTTTCTGCTACCACTATCATCATTATGACCAGATGCAACGTCTTGTGGTAAATCTAAATCCCTATCATCAATTGTTTCCCCATGACCACTCTTGTTATCAATACTATCAACACTTTCATTACGATTACATTCTCTATCAGCATCAACTATACTTACTACATGTCTATTTATTACCTCCATAGCACTATCAATTTCGTCAATAATTTTTTTATTATCTATATCTACTGGATTTCTTAGGTTCAGAACTTTCCTATTTTTGCCTCTCTCATATAAAACAGAAGTAATCTGTCCTGCTCTTAAGTTCCAAATTTTTGTAGTCATCTTTCGCACATCCTTCTAATAAAGTCAAAAGTCAATTAGAAATGCCATATTTTATACATCTCCTCTCTCTATCTCTCTATCTCCCATCTCTTCTCACCAAGACAAGTCCATCCTCTTTAGGCAGGAACCTTTATGACTGTTCACATTCTTCTTATATTCTTCTTATATTCCCAGTAACTCGACGGCAAGTCCAAGGTTTCAATATCATCAACAAACCCAACCTCAGCAGCCATAAACCGGGCAAAACTCTGCCAGTTCCTCAGCAGGTATCAGTCATTACCTAAAGGCGTCCCTTAACCTGAGCCAGACCTATCTCCAAATTGGTACCAAACCAATTATCCCTACTAACACAGTAACTCCAATCCAAAATTTTCCATTCATTCTTATCTCTCCTTACAAATCTTTTTCCTGTTTCGCTCTTTTGAGCTCATTCAGCCAGACCTCACAGTCTGAGACAGTCAACTCTAAAATCAATAGCATCCGTTCTTATAACAAAGCCAACCAAAAAAATCAAAAGCAGGAACTCTCGCCCCTGCTCGCACATATCTCAACTGATCTCATCAACCGCTCTTATTCATTCCTGCCTATCTTCATCATATCCTTTCTTTCTCCCAGGACTAATCCCACCAGAGAGATATCTCATCGTTTTCGGAACTTATTTCATCTGCCTCTAATCCAAATAAAGCTATCATAATATCAACAACCTTCTTGTCTCCAAGATTTTCTTTCAAATAAACTCCGATCTCATCATCTCCAGCACTTCTGACTCTGGCTATATCATCCTTGTGTTCTCTTATTATCCCAACAACTTTTCCAGAATCAAAACCGTTGAAATCCTCCATTTTTGCAATTTCACTAAGTCCGGCTACATCTTCATCAAGCTCCTTATACAATGAACTATTCCTAGCCATCTCTTCATCCCTTGATTCTGGTTTGTGATCAAGATCTCTCCTCTTCATAAAAATCAGGACCATATCTCCACTCATACATTCACTTCTCTCAACAACAACATCATCATCAAATAATACTGCTCTCAGCCCATAATATGCATCAATGTCACTATCCTCAATCCCAAGCTCCATTCTGACAGCCTTAGTTTTAATCCTTACTATACCATCTTTTGCCTCATCCAGACATTTCCTTAACCATATCAGAAAATCTTTGTGATCTTCCAATTGTTTTCTTAATCCTACCGTGTCCATTTTTCATCATCTCCTTACATCGATCTTTCTCCTTTTCGACCTTCAATTATGTCATCATCGGAGCCAGGACAACCTGGCTGACGGAATTATCACAATCAACTCCAAAATCAATAGCATCCGCTCTTATAACAAAGCCAACCAAAAAAAATCAAAAGCAGGATCTCTCGACCCTGCTTATCTTCGTCTCCAGTACCGGTCTTATCGGCTCTTAAGTCGTCTCGTCAGGTGTCTCTTCACCTTCAGTACCAGCCTCACCAGCGCCTGCCGCCTTTTTATCTTGCAGTGACACCGGCAGTACATCGCTATCAACCTTCCGTCTCATGATCATGACCGGCTGCCCATCTTCGACCTTTCCCATATTGTACATGATCCCGGCGTGGAACAGTGAGTATTTAAAACCCCATCCAAGCGAAGTCGGATTCAGCTTACCTGGCTCATCAACAGCCTTTCCTTCAACGACCTTCTGCATCTTGAACCCAGTAGCATCAGCAAAGTCGCTCAGCTTGACCCTTATCGTATGATCTTTTGCCGCATCGATCTGCTCGAACAGCCAGT
>Ga0208687_1000231_pt1 | contig 50391 bp, 45 predicted proteins | sample June2015DPH_6_10_FD_184695 | JGI IMG/M metagenome (GOLD analysis project Ga0208687, IMG submission 184695) | Peatland microbial communities from SPRUCE experiment site at the Marcell Experimental Forest, Minnesota, USA - June2015DPH_6_100... | ecosystem: Environmental > Terrestrial > Soil >...
TCTTCATTTTTGTTCATAACTAATCCCTTTTTTCCATCATGAGTTAATAGCTTCAAACAAAACTGGGCAGTTTCGAAGAATTCCTGTTTCGTTTTTTTCTCCTTTTCAGCGCCCTTTATCCAATCCCCGAGATAATTTTCCCTTATTATAATTAAATAGTGTTGGAGCAAAACAGTTCGATCAAAAAAGGTGCCTGTCATGAAACACCTTATGGCCATAAGATAATCTGTCCATATAATGTCGTTTTTTCTTTTTATAATGAGGGATTCTAACGCCTTAGGGTGCCATAAAAAATTATCCTGAGCGCTGCTAAACATTTCCTTCATTTGGTCAAAAGTCAGGTTTTCATCAAGAAGCACTTCAAGCTTAGCTTGTGCTGCTTTAACGCATATAATCTTCATATTCGATGCTCGACTGACAGATACTCCCGGTTTACTGGTCAGAAGCTTGTAATTGCTGAGAAGTTGGTCGTATATGCCAGACCCCTTTTTTTTAAATTGAAACTCTGGAACAGTAATATCAAAAAAATACCAAGTCAAACCCGATATGTCAAATCTGCTATCTGTTGGCATATTAATCTTTGGGAAGGACTGATTACCTATGCCTAGATTCTGGTAGAAATCTTTGCCCGTTTTACAATTAAGGGTAAACGCTTGGTCGTCAAAGGAAACAAACTTTGCGTTTATAGTAGTCTTTGATGGATAATCTGTTGCAGAAGTCCCAAAAGAATCCTCGAACTCTTGAGTCAAAACGACATCTGCGCGCGCATCATCGCGGTGTTCAATTTTCAACTCATCCGATATAAGTGAATAAGGCAATACAACTATGCGGAATCGGATATTTCCCCAAAAGTCCTTGAGTTCTTCGCATATTTTTTTCTCTTGCCAGAAAGATGTAAAGGCGCCGCAAACTTTGAAAAAAAGCTCAGAAGTCAGTGCACCATCAGCATTTACAATCCCGGCTTCGCTATAAATTTCAAAGAGATTTTTATCTCGCACAAAGTAGTTTTTCCTATCTAATCTCAAGATCAAAGAATCTGCTTTAGTTGCTGATTCCTCTTTGTTATTTTCGCAGTCAAGTCGGTATTCATAGGACGGTTTGTTTGTTTCGCCTGTTTTCTTTTCCCCTTGCACAGAGATTTGCAATTTCCCTTTTCTGTAATTGCCATAAAATTCTACATACGGTTTCTTAGATGCAGCTCCAGTTGCCCTATTTGGGAGACCAACTGATTCGAGATGGTTTAAAGGCATAGCAAGAGTTTTTCGGAAAGAATCATTTTGATTTGGTTCATCCCCATAATCTTCCAAAGTTTTAGGGTCAAGCTGAAGAGTTATGACGCTGCCGACCTTAACGAATACTTTTTTTATCGGAACCGGTTTGATTGCTTCGGTTGTGGTCACTCGATTTTTTAGGAAAAGTTCGTAAGCAAGCATTTTAATTTCTCTTGTAACTAGACTTTGGTAGCGTATCTCTTACAAATAGTATTTAACATTTTCCAAGGGTTGAAAAATGTATTCTTTGATTTCTTGGAGTATGCTTGGCGAGTCTATGCTGAGTTGGATTTTGGCGTTTCTTTTGCCTTCGAAGTGTGCGGTTAGGGGTTCTCCGTTTATCTCCGCTTTCTCAAAGTCGTATAATGTACATTTTAGGGTCTTGCTGCTCCATGATGTTAAAGCGCGGGTCATGCTTCTCTTGTTGGATGATGAGGCGATGAGTAGTTAACCAGCCTACACCATTTGCCAATTTGAAGGATAAGATCGTCTTTTCTCCCGGAAAGCCATCAAATTTCATAATGCTAATTTTGTGCCCAAGTTCTATATTGATTTTTCTTTGTAATCAAGTCTTAGCCATGCGCGTAACGCCGGAACTTCCTCGACTTTGAATTTCTCTTGGTCGTTGTAGAGTGCCCTAATTTCTGAAGTGTTTTTCAAGAAAAGAAAAAATGAAAAAGTTCGGCTAATTTTCAAGTAGTCTTAGCTAGCTTTGTTTTTCTTCTGTTTAGAATTATAAGTCCTAGTGTCGCTATGACTGCAACCAAGACAGCGATTATAACTAATAAAATCATTTGACCTCCAAGCAGGTTTCCCATAGTGGTAGAGAGAGAAGCAGGAGTAGAGGTAGAACTAAACGTAGCAGTAGATGTAGGGCTAGAAGTAGATGCTTGAGGGTTTAAGCTCATAACTACTGCATGGGTGCTGTGATGATAATGTATGGTTATTAACCAAACATTGCCCTGTGAGAAGGTGGCGTAAGGAGTCGTCTGGCCATCTACCGTTGCTGTTAGTGTTGAAGCATCGGGCATGAGTGATTTTGGAATGCAAACTTGGGCATACCCTATTGTTCCTGAAGGCCCAGAGACAGTAAAGCTTAACGCATCTGTTGTTGAGTCAAAAGCTAAACTTGTAAGCGTTGAATTTGAAGTTATGGAGAAGATATTTTGATCTTGATTATCGAAAGGTGCTACTGCAAAGTTGACTGTCGTGCTTACACTTGAGTAGACACCGTCACTTGGCCACGTAGCTTCAACGACATAGGTACCTGAAACAGAAGGCATCCACACACAAGAGAAACTTCCGTGATCGTCTGTGGTCACGTAAGCTAAGTTTTGCCAAGTGGCTCCATCTGTGACACTGTAGGACAACAGTACTCCAGCGCCAGATAAGCCTACTTCGTTATATGCCAGTGAACCCTGAATTACAACGTTAAACCCAGAAAATGTTGTAGAACTTGTGCAATAAAACGATAAGGCCGGGGATGGCAGATTTGATGTAGGTGTTGGTTGTGGTGTAGGTGTTGGAGTCACTATTGGAGTTGGTTGTGGTGTTGGAGTACTTGATGATCCTGCAAAAAAGGCGTCAAGTTGATGATCCATAAGCATTGATACTGTTATGCCGGTTCCAGCTCCCTCGTAGGTTCCATCAAGATACCAACCACTAAATGTGAAACCTGGATTTGGGGACTCTGTAACGACTACTGAAGCACTGGAAGTATAATTCCAAATTCCTGTTCCTGGCGCTATTGTTCCGCCGTTGGCTGGATTTGCGGTAATTGTAAGTGCCACTACTTGTACACTAAATACTGCTTCTAAGTCGTAGTTTTGGGTCATTGTTATGAGAATGCTTGATAGTTGGCCTTCGTAAACTCCATTCAGATACCAACCATTAAATGAGTAGCCTAAATTCGTTTGTTCAGTAGCAACAATAGTTGCACCATAAGAGTATTGACCAGATCCAGGAGTAACAGTTCCTGCTCCTGAAAGATTAACGGTTACGGTCAAAGTGTCCCAAGAAGCAGGAGGATAAGGAGGAGGAGTTTGCGCTGACACGATTGATGTAAAACCTACACTGATCAAAAATGTTAGCATAAGTAAGCACGTAATTTTGCGAGCGCTAACTTTCATAATTTATCCTCTTTCTCTTTAGAAGAGTAATGAGTATAAAAGCTTTTACAAAACAAAAAGAAACCTATCGCGAAATGTATACTTGTAAAGACTATTTATGAATAAATGTTACATTTGCGCATAAGTTATAAGCAAACATTAAACACAATAGAGAATATTGAGCACACGCTAGGCGGCGCTAAGATGGTTGAGAAAACAAGCAAAAACCTCTTGTTACTAGCCATACTAGCTATTGCGTTTGCCTACAGATTCTCGCTTATGACAATGAATACTTTTCCGCCTGGAGCTGACATTGGATTATATGAAAGCGTAATAAAATCAATTACATCTGGAAAAACAAACTTCTTCTGGAATTATTACCAAATGGGCGGTGGCCTTTCAGTGACAAATCCCGGCTACAGCATTTTTGCAGCATTCGTAATAAGTATGACGGGATTACCGGACTATTTAGCGCAGGCATTGGTGGCTTCTTTCTTTTCTGCGTTTATAGTTTTGTGTGCTTTCTTGATTGTAAGACGAGTTTGGAGTGAATTAGCAGGCTTTATTGTTGCCGTTTTGGTTACTTTCTCTGCAAGCGATATTGTCATGTTAAATTGGGCTGGGTACCCAACTATAATAACGCTGATGTTAATTCCAATCGTATTTTATTTATTTCTCCATCCCTCAAAACTATCTTCTAAAAGTTATCTTGCAGTAACTTCCATTCTTATCAGTGCTATATTTTTAACCGAAATCTTCAGCGCATTTGTCTTCATTGCAATAACAATATTTGCACTCTTTATAGGCGCCCTTTTTTCAAAGAAGACGGGTCTATCAAAAAAACAGGCAATTTCTTGGTTGATGCCAATTGCCTTTGGCGCTTTACTGGTTTCGCCTTATCTAGTCAATATTGTTCCAGTATATTTCAGTTCAGAAGGCACCATAACTGGAACGGTTTCGGAAGTTAGTCAAGCGGTTCTTGAGACAAGCCTAATTCCCTTAGAAATTATCTGCTTATGCTTGATTCCAGTTTTCCTGTTCTTTGTATTTTCTAAATATCAAAATGGAAAATTCTTGTCCATGCCTACAATTCTATTTGCCTCATGGATTCTTGTTCCGGCACTGGCGACTCAAAGTTACTTGTTCGGCGTGTATTTGACTTATGAACTTTTTCTCTATTTTCTAGCTCTCCCAGTTATCATTTGCGTTGGCCTGGTAATTGCAAATTCACCCAATGCGCTTTCACGTGTAGCACCAATTCTGGGCAACTCCATTAAACTGAAAATCAAAGCAAAACCAGCCTTTAATCTTTCCACAAAAGCCTTAACTGTAGCCTTACTCTCAATCCTGATAGTTTTTACTTTATTCACGCCTCTTTTTGCTTTACCGAACGTTGGTGTTTCTCAAGCGGATTATTTCCAAGTTATGACTCCTTCAGAATATCAAGCGATACAATGGGTTAAGGCCTACACTCCTGTTGGCTCTGTCTGTGTCGCTGATGCAGAATTTGGTTGGTGGCTTTCAGGGTTCGCTCAAAGACCGACATTAAGCGCCGTTGATCCGCAGTATTTGATTTTGCAGCATGAGGTGGGACCAGCGAATGTGGCTACAAACCTTTTGACAGCAGATTATCTAATAGATAACGGCCTTATCCAAATTGAACAAGCGGGAGCATACGCAAACGGTAACACACATGAAATTTTAGCAATACTAAATAATACATCCATCCATCCTACAGTTTTCTCAATAAATGATACACAAATTAGCGTCTTATACACGGAAAATGGTGCACCACAACAACTTAGTCTAGCAGAATTTACAAATACTAACACATATGTTGAAAGTAACTTAGATAATGCATCCTTTATAATAACACGAGAAAACCCACTCCTCAACGTTACTGAAGAAATAACCCTTTTTAAAGGAGTTAGTTTCGCAGAAATTTCATTTATTCTTCAAAATAACACCGGCAATGTTAATTTTGATTGGCTACAGTTACCTTTCCAGTCTAGAGGCTTCCCCTTGCAGTATGCTAACAGTATTGCTATAGTCGATAACGTAATGCATGAGTTAAGTCAGATAGTGTTCCCTGAAGGAAAACTTGGCAGTGATGTTGTCATGCAAGAGAACCCCTCTTCCTATGAACTCATCTATAACCTTCAGGGGAATTCTACTTCTAAGATAAGCTTCTTTGTGGGGCTCTGCCAATTTAACCCTGATACTGAGACAAATCAAGCCAATTACTATAACAACCTTATAGAAAATAACACTGAAAACTACCTTGATACGATTTCAAACTTACCGCTTAATTGCTTTGATTACCAAACCGCAATAAGCGAATGGAACATATCATACATTGCCGTTACGGATTTTGATTCGCTCCCAAGGTTCTATGACGACCCAATGTTTGCCCTTGTTTTCAAGAATGACCAAGTTGCTATATTCAAAGTTATTAAATCTTAATTTTAGATAATTTCTGCCGCGCGTGCGCGTCTATAATTTTAAGAAAGAAAAAGACAAAGAAAAGTTAGCTAAATTCAGCCTTGGATATAGCTACGAAAATAACGCTAAGAATTGATAGAATAGTCATAGGTAATCCAAGAAACCAGAGTTGTGTTGCTATTAAGATTCCAACAGCCGTCATAAAGCTTAGTCCGAAGATTGAGAATGCTATATACTTTCGATTTCGAAGTAATGCAATTATTCCAGAGGACAAGCCAAAAGAGAATGCCAATAAACCGAAGATTCCGATTACTACATAGTCCAAATTAACGCCGTTGACGTATCCCCAGCCATAACCCGACTCTGTTAACGCTGCATAAATAGCAAGTATTCCGACTCCAATTGCTACACAAGAACTAAGGATTGCTAAAACACCAGCAGTTATTGGAAAAGCTGTTCGCTTCTTTTGCACTACTACTTTGATAGGTTTAGCACAGTAAGGACAAAACGTTGCATCTTCATTAGTCACTTCTCTCCCGCAATTTTGGCATTTCATTTTCAAATCACTGCTGGGCTATCTATTTGTTTTCAAATTTAAGCTTTAGGATTGAGAGCTTCTTCTTAGTTTTTTGTAATTATAATTATTCGGGATTTTTAAGTTAACTTACTAAACGCTAAGTCATGGACACCGTTAAACAGTTCAAAAATTCCCCAGAAATAAGGGAATACTTAGATGAATGTTACCGAAGAGGCATCATTCAATAAAAAAAGAAAAGCTTGAACCCCTGCTCTCAATAGCTATTCACTGTATTCTTTTTAGTAACTGAAGTTTGGCGTTTTTAGATTTTTAGTTGTCTGCAGATAGTTTCAGGCTTTGCTTGATGTTTGAACTTCTGGTAAATCCAGTCCACGAGCCTTCGGAAGCATTGATCCTTCACGTAGCGTCAACTGGACTCTAAGAGACAGCGTACAAGCAAAACTCAGAGTAATGGTGAGGCATATCCTCAAGAAATACGGGTATCCGCCCGATAAGCAAGAAAATGCCACGTTAACGGTGGATCAAGCGAAGCTGCTGTGCAAAGACTAGGCAGAGACACAAACCTAAACTGCATAATAGCACGTGCTCACATTTAACGGTTGGAGATTGGCACCTGTTGTTAAAGGAATAACCGCTGTCTATCTTAAGGGTATGTACTCAAATATGGCCTCGCACCAGCAGAAAAAAGGGAAAGTTTACCGTTTAAGCCGCAGGAACAAGATTTACTGGGTAGATTACCAACACTGCGGGAGCGTTATTCTGGCATAGGGCATCTATGAGAAAATCAAAGGCTTGATTTGGCTTCACTTTACATGAGCATAGAAACATGGGAAAGCGTCAAAATTAATTGTTAGCAATTGTCAACATAACGAGATGTTATCTTTGTTATAGTTTGACTGCAGTCACATAAGAATAAATCTGTTTCTGAACAAATATTTACTGGCGATTCCTTAATACTACATGCTGAGAAAACGGCCACATAGATTCGGCGAATGTAGTCTTGTTGGACAAATCAATGGAAAAACTTATTTCCAAGAATTCTTATATAGTATTCCACCAATAAAGATTTCGACTTCACAAGCTTGAATAAGCTATGCGTTGAACAACAAGATAAACGGACGAATTGAGATGAATCTTGGGAAGACCTTAAAAGGGAATGCCATATCACAAGTAAGTGAGAAACATGGTAAGTAATTCGATTTTTGACTATATCAACATTATGCGTTCTGACCTTAACAAAATGGAAAACAAGGGTGAAGTCGATTCTTCCTTCGTTGCAAAAATTGATACTTTGGACTCAGAACTTAACAAAATGAAATTGTACTGGATCAATCAAAAAGCAGTACCCATTAGTTCTGCCTTCATATTCTATTCTTCAATGCATAATGCTAGACTTATATTAAGCAAGATGAAAGAGCGATTCAAAATTGCTCATAAAGTTGGAGACAATCCTGGGATTGCTTGCGATTCTCTATTAATAATGCCCATTATCTCTGAAGTATACCAAAAGACTGCTGAAGCCGCTGAAGAAGGTCAAAAACTCAATCCATTTCTAGCGAATGAAGCACTTAAGTTGGTATCCACGCTGAGAACTACAGCTAAGCTAGTTGGCTTGCTTCCATCTTCTGATGAAGAAACAAAGAAAACTGATACAGACCAGTTGAAGAAAACCGCATTGGAGCTAGACAAAAAATTTGTCGCATCCAACCTCCTCAACGACATCTAAGGTCTTTCTGGATACCTGTGTACTGGTTTCAGCATCCGTTTACGGCTCTTACAAGGATTTAGGCATTGAATCACAACATCAGTTTTACTTGAAAACAGTTCCCCTTTTTGACATTATTAGACGGCATGTCGAAAAGCGAATAGGAATAATCACTTTCACAATCGAGACACAAGCACTTGGTGTCATTGCAAGCGCCGTCGCCAACCAACTTGAAGAAACAGCTGAAAAATTAACAGACCTAGAGCTAAAAGCCAAGATATTTGAGAGCCATGCTGTTTTCTTTGATCAATGCCTTGCTCACCTTCAGGAGAACCTTTCAGTTCTACAAAGAGAACCTGTTTCCCAAACAGAGGTAGAACGATATTATCCAGAAGTATCCATTATGTACAACAATCTTCGGGAAGTTGCGAAGAATCTTGACATAAACCACCTTATAAATGTAAATGTGACCCCAAGGTACCAGAAAACGATACGGTACGAAGTTTATAAACAGTACGAGAAACGCTATAAACAACTCCTCAAACTGAAGAATGAGCCCGTGGAAGAGTCTGACAAAAGAATTCTCTGCGAAGCAATAAGTCTCTTGAAAATTTATCAAAAAACAGACGCACACACAAAAATGTACCTATCATCCACAGACTACCATTTTTCACCAAGTGACTCCGGCGGAGAAATAGCTGAACAAATTTCAAAACAGTTTAATATAATGTGCGATTGGCCAGACAAAATCGCAAAACGTTTGAAGACTGAAGGTTATACCTAAGCCTTACGATGCATGTAGTAAACGCAAATAAATTAAGTGCTATCTGCTAATAGCGCTATTGCTCCGCAAGCGTAAGAAACCCGTAACCTTCAACAAGAGCTGCACCCGGCGCACTTAATACGCTCACGTACATGTCGCCGTTTATGTCACATTGATCATAGGTTTTTCCATCAGACATGCACATGGACCAAACGAAATTTTTGTACTCAGCTATTATGCTCGCGTATTTTGTCGCGTTTATCACTTTCATTGCGATCATGCTAAAGCACCACGTGTAATCGGGCTGGAACATACTGTAGGGAAACAGTTATGCGTTTGCGACTAAGGCTACTGCGTATTTCATTGTTTATTCTTGTGTTGCCTTGTCCTTTGCTGGCGTGTCCAAGCCGCATTATTTTCCAGTTTTGCATGTTTCCGCGTATGATCTGAGGGTTACTGGTCAAAATATAGAAAGGTATCTTGGTTTGTGAAGTGTAGAGTTCCGCGATGAAATTTAATAGGCGTTTTCCAACACCTATTCCCTGATAGTCTGGAAGAACAACTAATCTTGTTACTCGGTAGTATCTTGTTTTCATGTGGGTGTGGACGACTGCGATAAACGCTATCGGCTTGTCCTGATAGACTGCAGTGTAGCATCGTGCAGTTGAGGGCAGGGAGCCGTTTAGATAGTGATATTGCCGAAACATCTGCCACAGGGAAGCGCCGCACCGATAAACCTTGAGTTCAACGGGCGGCCTAATCCTTTTTTTCTGTCAAACTCCATAGTGTCTGTGCAGAACACCCAATCAGGCTCCAACCAATCAACAACATCATAATGGCAAGTTACGGCAATGAACTTCTTTTTAGATCGACGAACAGCCTTACTAATCGCATAAGCACTAACCTTAGCTATTTCCCTATCAACTACACTTGTAAACTCATCAAAAACAATCAACCCCTGATTAAGACAAAGCGCTCTTGCGATGTCAACCCGCATCTTTTCACCTTGGCTGAGGCAATCGTAGCTCTTGAGCCAGTCCGGAGGAGAAGCAAAACCAACACTCGAAAGTGCCCGGGTAACCTCACCGGTTTCAAGTTCTGTGGGAAAATCATCCAAGACGCATTTATGGGTGTACTCAAAGCCTCTAATGTAGGCGTCGGGAAATAGTTGTTTGGCTATGCTTGTTTTTCCTGATCCGCTTCGCCCCACGATTATTCCAACTTGCCAATCATCCGCTTCTATGGGTAGGGAACCTTTGAAGTGCTTTTCTAATTTGACGTCGGAAAGCGTGAAGCTGCCAACGACGCTTTGAGCTCTGAAGCTGTCTGATTGGTCCCATTGTTTTACAATGTCAAAATCCGTAGCTTGTAACCCTCCGATTTGAGCTTCTCAAAAATGCTTTTTTGGTTAGCCTCATCCTTGCACTCGACTATTATTTCATAGGTTGCAGGAATGCTAACAGAAAACTCACGCTCCAGTAGTTCTTGAGGTAATTTTTCTCCTACAGATGCAAGAAGCGCTTTCAAACAGTCTTTTTCACCCTGCTCGATTATGCGCATGTACTCGGCAGCGTCAAGCTCCTTGTTATGTTTCCCTTTGAGCTTGTTGAGAATTTGCCGAAGCATCCGCCTATCCACGTCACTGACTGGCAACCGAAGAACTGGAGCGTAAAACTCGTTATGCTGCTTACAGACTTCAGCACGCTGTTCACCATCAGCGTAGACGCCGTCTTTGTTGGTTATGAGTGGATATGCCCAACCATATTTCTGCAGGCTCCTCCAAATTTGCTCTTGCTGATTAACCGTAGTACGATTTGGGTTTTGTTGATCCGCCTGTAGAAGACGAATATCCTCCAACAGCGGCAAATATGCATCAGGAACTCTAATTGTTGTTTTCTTCTCCACAGTATATCTTCTCCTTTTCCTTCATGAAAGAAATAGCAAACAAAAGTTGACCCCCGCCATCAGCCACCAGCAAATCCTTATTCGTAACTATTGGAACAACGAAGCCCAAACGCTTAATGCTCTCTTTCAGTGCCTTGAACTGGCGTTTCCCTAACCTGTTAGGATTGCAACCATCAACCCGAAGCTGACCAACGTCAACAACCTCAGCAGGCGGAACCTTCAAATCAAGATCCATTAACTTCCCTGGCACTTGCATGGCACTTGCAGACAACAAAGTTTTTTCCATTTTAATCATCGTCAACTATTTTTTCCTTTTTCCTGATCACTGCAACACCAACTCCTGGAGGAGCTCTTGAGTAAACAAGGATGTTCACGCCGTTGCTGCACGCGTCCACTTGATCGTCATGTTCGCCTTCCGGGAAAACTTCAGCTTCATCCAGGAAATTGCTGATCCAGTCGCCTTCAACCAGGAAGACGTTTCCGCGTTCTGTAGCGGCGCTGAAGGGGTTCGCACGATTCTCCTTGCTCCCAGTACTGCGTTGACTGCGAAAAGCATAACCAGGTAACACTTCTCTACCGTAATGATCCGTCGTAATTTTGCCGCCGCTGCCGCCTTCCTCCTCCATCCAAACCTCAACATCTTTGCCGTCGAGTTCAGCTGTCCTCTTAATGCGGTCTTCCAAGTTCTTGGGCGATCCGCGGAAATGCTCCATGTGATAAATGTAGTATTGCCCTTGCCACATACCGATTAATACTCCAGCAACCCAGTCAGGATCCTTGCCTTTCTCAGGCTCAGTAGCCGCCAAATCCCAAACGCGAATCTTACGCAAATCCATAGGCGCCTTAGCTTTCGGGATAACTTTGAACCAGTCACGATGAAACATTGTTCCTACAGCAGCTTCCCAACTGCCTTCACGCAACTGTTTCCGTGTTGTCGGATCAAGCTTACTTAATGCTAACTCGTAGCTTCGCCTATCCAAGTACGGATTATCATCGAGCAGTGCTGGAATGAAAACGCGGCCGTACTTTTGGCCTTCAATAATAAAATACTGTTTAACCCACGTGTGCCCTCTCCCGCCGGGGTTAGTTGCTGACCTTATCTGAAGCGGAATGCAACAGTTTTCAAGGCGCCTGTTCCTGCTGATTAAGTACTGGTATTGCCACTGCTTAAACTGGGTAAGCTCATCCCAGCCAATATAATTATACGCGGCGCCTTGATGGTGGTAAACGTCTTCATCAATATCCATATAGCCGAGGCTTAAGGTTGCACCGCTTGGGAAAGTCCACTTGTAATCTTGCCCGTTCCATCTCGCTTCAGTGTTGCCTAGCCACTCATGAGTCCGAGCGATTAAGCCATCAGGCTTCTTATGGTCCTGCAGTGTCTTGCGGAAAATAATTGCGTTGTAACCGGGATAGTTAACCCATCGGAGCGCTCCCATTAAGATTGCGTCTGTTTTGCCGCCTCCAGCAGCTCCGCCATATAATGCTTCGTCACAGTCAAGCAGTATGAATTCTGCTTGTGGGCTTCTGCCATCATCTGTTATTGCTGGCTTGTGCGGGATCCACTTGTTCTGCAGTACTGTCTTGTTGAAGAGAGCTTGCTTTTTCACATGCGTTTTTTCCCATTCAAGATTCCATGCATCGCTCCATTCAATGTATGCTTGCCAATCTTCACGTTTTGCTTCTTCGTTTGCCTTCAGCCATTCATCATACGCTTTGTGCCATTCACGGTACCACTGCAGGAACTCTTCAGTTTCCTGCTTTTCCAGTCTTTGTTGTTCTTCAACGGGAAGCTTCCGCCGTTCGCCCATACACTCTTCATATTTCCGCAGCAGCTCGGTGATTTCCTCTGCCTTGGCTTTCCGTTCTTCGTCTTCTTTGTCGGTGCCGAGTTTCTGCTCCACTGCCTGCAGACGCGTCAAAACATTTTTTCCATTCATTATCTTCGTTTCTCCAAAACCTTCTTTTCCGCTAACTCTTCAACGTGCTCAAGCCGTGATAGAATGTCCCGAGACAGTACAATGTCACTATGAACCTCTAAACTGTCCAAAACAACTTTCAAAGCGCCTACCCGGGCATTATCATTATCCGCCTGTGAATAGAGGCTCCAAGCCGCCTTCTGCACTGCATTCAACTTTAACTCGATACTATCTGCAAAACCAGCAAACTTCTCTAAACCCAACAGGACAGGAACCCACTTCTCCCGCCGCCTCCAATCGCTCCATAAACACCACTCAGAAACCTTATATTTCGTAGCTAACTGCTCGATTACGGCTGAAGGATGAAAGCCCTTGTTAACGGCGTCTAGCATTTCAACGCGGCGTTTCAGCAGTTTAAGATTCAAAGGTATCCCCCTAAATTGGTCAAATCTGAACAATTTTGAGTAAACAAAAACTCTCCAAAATGTACGTAGTAAAACAAAAAAGAAAAAGGGGAAAAAATTGAAAAGTAGAAATCCCGCTTTGGGTTTTTATAACCTTGTGGTAGTCTGTTGACAATCACATAGCTTTAAGAATTTATAAAATTAAATATAAATCACTCTCAAACTGTGGGAAAGGAAATATTCTTGAATAATCTTATTTCAAACAAAAAAACTAAGCCTCCACTATTCCAAGTTCTACTGCTAGATAATGATACTAGCGAAGACGTTGAAGTTCAAGAGGCGAAACAGGTGGACTTTTTCCAAGTCAAAGAGCACCTGAAAAACGGCGGATCAGTCTTTATCACAAGTAAAGACTCACAAAAACTAGTTTACCCCAAAGCCAAAGCACAGCTAAACTATAGCAAATCAAGAAAAAATTATGGAGCCCTCTTCCGACAACACCTGAGAAGTTCATAAACGTGTGACGTGCATCCAGATGATTCCCTTTATCCCCTCTCTCTTTCGTACATTTTTTGGATGCACGCCACTCCCAGTTATCATTAATGTTTTTCACTTGCTTTTAGGTTAAGATGTCGCCTCTCAATTTTCAAGAAATTTAAGAATAAATTAACTCGGAAGGCTGGTAGGCCAGGTTCAGTAAAGATAAAGTTTTTTTGACATCGTCAGCGTCTGTTTCAATCTTGTTTTGATTAACAGGCTTGTTTTTGGTTGTTCTTATATGTCACGCACGTTCATTGTTACTCGTCACGCATGTTCATAGTTATACGTCACCACAGCCAAGTCCCCGTTTGCCCTGCATCTTTTCAGGTTAAGCTATTTTTTAAGACTATTTTTCGTAGCAAAAAGATACATAAAATATTGAAAGGATAAGCCCTTATTCTTTTTGCCTTAGAGCTTGTGGAATATAAGCACACCGTGGGTCTGAACCTAAAATGTCTCCCGTGTAAAACAACGCTGAAGAACGGCAGCCACCGCAAATCTCGCGGTACTCGCAAACGCCGCATTTGCCTTTTATGCTGTTTTTATCTTTAGCTTTGGTGAAGAACTGGGAATTTTGCATTTCAGCCCAGATTTCCTTAAGCGACTTATCCTTAATGTTCCCGAGCCTGTAAGCATCATTGTAACTGCAGGGTATGGCGTCGCCGTTTTCCGCGATACTCATGAATTTGCCGAAGAAGCATCTGCCTAAAAAGAAGTTGTTGTACCAGTTGTCAAAATCAGGCATCCCTCGCTGCCTTGCAACTCGCGCGTAAAAGGGAATGTACACGTTAATTCCAGGTTTACCCTTGTATTCTAAAGTCAAGTCGTAGAGTTTGTTGCAAACCCATTCATACTGCTGCGGTTTGAGGTCAGCTTTAAGGCTGTTTTTGTCTTTGCTGTAGGGAACAAAACCGTGAAAAACCACCCAGCGGGCATCATATTTGCGTGCTAAATCAAGCACGTGACGCATATCTTCCTCGTTAACGTTTGTCACAGAGTCGCCAGCGTTGGCAAACGTGTATACTAGGCAGTTTAACAGTTTTTCACGTGAAAACTTCTCTATCGCTGAAACCGCGGCTGCATAAGCACCTTTGCCGCGAATAGCATCATTTGTTTTCTCTGCGCCGTCGATGCTTACAGAAATTTTAACTTCGTTTTTGACAATGTTTTCAAAGGCTGTCTGGTCCATTAAGCGTCCATCAGTTATGATGCTTACGTTTAAACCAAGTTTTCTAGCGTAACTTATGACCTTGAAAAGGTCCTTTCTCAGAAACGGTTGTCCTCCGGTGATTCCGAAGAAGCTTGCGCCGAAATCGTTTACTTCATCAACAATTTTCATGGCGCCTGCAGTATCGACTTCATCTGCAACAGCGGGTTTGCCTGCAGAAGTACAATGTACACAATTGCTGTCGCATGCGAAAGTGCATCGCCAAGGGACAATGAACAATGGACCCTTACTCTTCAACCTTACTTTCTCCGTAGGATACGTGCTAATCCAAAGCGAATATGCTATTTAACACTTCACATTTTTTTATGATTTTTTTAAGTTTAATTAAATGATTAGAAATTAAGCAGGCTATATCCAACACTGCTTTGTTCCAAAAGAGTTATTACTTTTATTAAAGCTGATAATAATTGAGGAAGGAGAATGGATGAGGAGAAGCTAGTTGATACTAGCCAGCTTAATTGTGATCATGAAAATCAAAGATTGTATACGGACAGATGCTTTGATGTACTTAATGGTTTCGAGTTGACTTTTACTCGATGCATCAACTGCCATAAAATTGTCAGTTTAGAAGCAAAGAAATTTTCCAGTCAATAAATTCCTAGCTGTGTCTACTGGTTTTTGGCATAAAGATAGAGCGGTCCGTCTTTTAGCAGATCCAAAGCCCGTTGCGTTTGGGTAGTTGATAGCTTGCACGTTTTAGGGTCAGTTAGGAACGGGAGTTTCTCAGACGCGTTTTGTATAATGTGAAGATCTTCCCATGTTACTTTGACGTCATCGTAGGGGGTATGCTTGTCAACATTTTCAGTCCATGCGCCTGCATCAAGTTCGTCGCCTTCAGGCAACGCAGTGAAAGGCCCAACTAAACTTTTGTCATCAGTGTTGTAGAGAAAGATTACGGTACCTGCCTTAATTTCTTCCAAAGGCTTGGATTCTTTTTCTGCGCAAGTATAACGTTTCCTACTTAAGCACTGTTGCTGTGACACTTTATTGCAAAAAAGCACATATCCATCATACATTTTTAATAAAATCTACCTTCCATTAGTGAAGTCTCTCGGCGCTTATTTCCTTTTCTTTTTTATCAATTGAGCCTTTGTCAACTTCCGCTACTTCCAGCATCCCCCGCACAGCAGTTTCTGAAGGTTACATGTACCCCATTGGAGCAGTAGCTGCCGCCGCCATTATTGAGCATATTAGTAATAACTTTTCAGATTAGGAAAAACCAGTCCACAGAACCGCTAGAAGATTTTAATTGAATAATGCAATAGCAAACGAAGATTTAGAAAATTATTAAAGCTAGATTCGATTGCTAACTCGTATTAGGTGGAATACGCTTTCAAGGCTCTTTCAGTAGCAAAATTCGGCGGCAGCCTCTTAGACGTGGAAGGCAAAGGAATCCCTAAAATCATCAAGCAAATAAAAGAAATCAGCAAAAAAGACGGCTTTGGCCCAATCATTGTTTTTTCAGCGCCCATGGGCTGTACCGACGCGCTTATACGGATAGGTGAATCTTACGCGCAAGCATGCCCGCTTCCTCTTGAACCTGTTTTTGAAGTTTATGAAGGGCTAGCGAAGGCTCACGCTAAAGGAAAATGGCATAAACAAGCAGTAACTGAGTCGGCTAATTACAAGGCGTTAACGCAGGCTACTTTGGACTCAGTTAACAAACGCTTCAGCGGCAACATTAAAGCAAGAATCCTAACTTTAGCAGGAGAACTCGCCATGTCCACATTAGCAGATTACATTTTAAAAAGCAACGGTTTAGACTCTTGCTGTGTCTCGCTGGAAGATTGGCCCATTGTCACTGACGACAACTTTGAGGATGCGATTCCTAATTACGAGTTAAGCAAAAAAAGAATCCACACCTTAATCGAACCGCTGGAAGATGGAAAAATAGTTTCTTTAGCAGGCTTCTTAGGCGTTACAGCCGATGGCCTTGAAACCATATTGGGCAGAGGCGGTTCAGATTTAACGGCAGTTTTCACTTCCTGCCTCTTAAAAGACCTGTACGATACTGAAACATTATTGTACAAAGACGTACCAGTTCAAAGCGCTGACCCGAAAGTGGTGCATGGACAGAAGACTGAGCATGTTAAAGCGCTTACCTATAATGAAGCCCATAAAGCTTCAATGATGGGCATGAAAATAGTGCAGAGCCCAGCAATAGCCATGGCCAGACGCTTCACACAACCCTTAAAGGTGGTCCCGATTGATGAGCCTGAAATGTTCACAGTAATTGAGGCAGAAACAAGCGGCGGAGAAATAGTAAAATGCTTAACAGGCAAATCGGGCTGCGCAATCCTATCAATGAATGATGAGAAAAGCAGGTCGCTGGAAGATTCCTTGAGAATATGGGAAAAAAGAAATGACTTCATGGATTTAGGCGCCGAAACCATGGAGACAGGGGAGCGGATTCGCGATTTCCTCTTCTTAGACTCAGACTTCATAAAGAAAAACGAGGAAAAACTTAAGGGCTTTGACGAAAACATGAAAATAGAATACGGCTTAGGCGTAGTCACTCTCATCGGCGACAGAATGAAGGATTCTCCAGGCGTAGCATCATTGGCTATTAGCGCTATTTCAGGAATTAACATTAAACGCGGCATCTTTGCCCCTCACACATCACAAATAATAATAGTTGTCGAGGAAAAGAACGTTAACGCCACCGTTGCAGCCATCCACCTAAAGAAACAAGAAATGAACAAACAATCCCGTTAACAGCAAAGAATCCATAATTTTTTTCTATGTTATTACAAAATTAGTTCATGTCCAAAAATTTTTGAGGCTTAAACAGTTTTTCACCGCGTTAACGTTAACATCATTGTTAAAATAACAAAACACCCGTTTTACATGATGCCGCTTGATTTTTTCTGCCCAGTCTTTAAGCTCATAAGGTTTTCATTTCTAAAGCGCCTCAGAAAACACTCGGAAAACGCCCACAGCAAGCATTCTGCACCCAGAGTAAGGAGCCGGACTTACCCAAACAGGTTCAAGTCCCAATGAAAACCGAACTACGGTAAAGCGATTTTTCGTTATTTGGTTTTTGATTTTTCTGAATTAAGGTATTGGGTCACGTGAGATGATGGATTTGAAGGGGCCGCATTATGAACAGCAGTGGTCTGGGTTTTGCTTTTGCGATGCAGGACAAAGATTATCAGAAGGCTTCCTAATACGGCAATAATTACTGTTATCAGCACGTAGTTTAGTGATGTTCCTGTTGAATTGTTGCTGCCTGGGATCACTGGGTTTGTCACATACGAGAATGTCACATCAATCGAGTTGGACAGGTCGTTCTCGAAATTCAGCGTGTAGGTTCCGTTTTGCTGCGCGACGAAACCGAATGTCGTGGTTTTATCAATTATGCCTAAGTTAACAATTTCAGCGTAGTTGGGATCGCTCACCCAAAAGCGAACACTGCCAGTGGTAGAGATTGTGCCGTTAAATGTGGTTCCTTGAGGTAGCACATACTGTAATTGGTTTGATGATGCGGAAAGAGTGAAGGTTGGAACTGTAGTGGCAAACGCTGAAACAGCCATCAATGACGCTAACAGCAGAACTGCCGATGCGGTAGACATTAGTAATTTGGTTTTTTTCATTTTCCCAACCGACAGATGCTTTAGAGAAGTTAAGACAGAGCTTAATAAAAATCGCGTTGAAAAAGAGAAAAAATAACTTGGCTGAGCCATAAATATGAGTTGGACATTTTGAAAGTGGACCGGGCGGGATTTGAACCGTGTAGGGTTCAAACCACAAAGCTCATTTGTTAAAATTTGCCGAATAAGCTATTTTTTGTAAGTTATACTGAGATTTGGGAATATCTGACCCTATTTGATTTGGGTTCAAACCATTGTTCGCTTTCAAGCCAAGCTTTAGTTCAAGTGATCAGATCCACCGCGTAACAGTAAGGTTCGAGTCCAACGGAAACCTGCTGAGCAACCGCTTTTTATACTGCTAAATTCCCCCGTCTTTTTTTTCTAACTTTATAAAATGCTGACGAAATAACTTATTAACAAACATGCAATCACTACAGCTACCGCTAAGGCAATAATGCCCCTGCTTCGCATAAAACTTGAGCAAATGATCGTTAAATAAAAAATTACTGAAAAATCTCGCTAACACAAAGTTTGTTCAACAAAAATACAAGACTCATAAAAACAGTTGAAAAAAGGGGATTTGGACAATGGGTACTCAAGTAAGCTTTTGCTCGTAAAGTCATCTTACAGATGTCCACCGCTAACACCAGACCTCATTTTTGATGATTTGCAGCAGTTTTTCGGTTCCAGCATTTCTTACTCACTCCAAGTTACCCGCATTTTCCCTTTTTTCGGTCCTCTTAGCTGACCACTTTCCTGAATAGGTACAGGGTGGCGCCGAAAGTCACAATTGCAATCACTCCGATTACAGCGTAAGCAGAAGCAAACGTACTCCAAGTCAACCCTCCCTCGACTAAGCCCCTTGTTACGTTAGAAACATAACTCAATGGGTTGTAGTCAGAAACGGTTCGCGCCCAAAGAGGCATGATTGATGTGGGAAAGAGACCGCTGCTAATAAAGATAAGTGGTAAGGCTATAATATTGGACACTGCTGATAGAGTTTCTGCGTTCTTTGTCTTCAAGCCCAAGGCAAGTGAAAGCCCAAACCAAGCAAGTCCGAAGAAGGCAAAAGTCACGAAAATGAGTAAGAGTCCACCGACCCCGGTTGCGATTCTAAGACCCAGCAGCATTGCCACTCCAATTATTATGGCTGACTGGGCCATGAGCACGAGTATGTCGCACATCAAGCGACCAAGCAAAATTGCCGATCTGCTGGCAGGAGTTAAAAGCACTTTCTGAAGAAACCCCGAGTCAAGATCACTCACAATCGACTGGCCCGACGGCAACCCAATAACTAAATTCAACACCAATATCCCAGGCGTAAGGTAAGCAAGGTAACTCCCAGTGGGTCCCAGAAAAATGCCGAGTTTTTGAAGTAACTGCGAGAAAAGGATCAGAAACAGCAATGGCGTGAAGAGGTGGACAAACAGTAGAGTAGGGTTTCTCCATAGTTTTGTTAAAGCTCTTTGGAACAAGGATTGAATGTCATAAAATAGTGTCATTTTTAGTTTACCTCACATTAAGATTTGTTCGGTGGGTTTTCTGCCGAGTTCTTCGGGTCTTATTCTTCTGCCCGTATGGTGCAGGAAAACATCATCAAGTGTTGGAGAGGACATGTTCAAAGAAGTCGGGCGAATGTTGTTGCGGTCCAACGCTGTAACTACGTCAGCTATTATTTCGTTTGCGTTCTTCGCATGAGCAGCAATGCCGCCGTCTGAATCAGTAACATCCACTACTCCCGGAATTTCTTGCAAAATCCTTTTCGTTTCGGATCTCAACAAGGAATCTTTTGGGTTCTTAAGTGAAAGAGTTATGGTGTCATGTCCGATTGCTTGCTTGAGTTCTGCGGGCGAACCACCAGCAACAATCTTCCCGTGGTCAATTATTGAGAGTCGCCGGCAGAGCTTGTCTGCCTCCTCCAAGTACTGAGTCGTCAAAAATATTGTAATTCCTTCTTCCCTGTTTAGCTCATCCAGGTAGTCCCATATTGACGCACGGGCTTGAGGATCAAGCCCAGTCGTCGGCTCATCAAGGAAAAGTAATTTAGGCTTATGAATTAGGGCAGAGGCGAGGTCAAGCCGTTTTTTCATGCCGCCTGAATATCGGCCAGCAGGTTTGTTTGCGAATTCTTCAAGCTGCACAGTTTTTAGTAGCTCGTCTACTCGTTTCTCTAAGGCGCTACCATGTATTTGTTGGAGACGACCTTGAAGACGGAGATTTTCCTTGCCTGTTAGGTCAACGTCTATTATGGTTTCTTGTGTGAGGACTCCGATGACTTTTCGGATTTCCTTTGGCGATTTTTCTAAATCGTAACCAGCTACTTGCGCGTGCCCTGAAGTCTTTCTGAGGAGCGTGGTGAGGATTTTGATTGTGGTGCTTTTTCCTGCGCCATTCGGCCCCAGAAACCCGAAAAATTCGCCGTCTTTCACATTAAAAGAGATCCCTTCAAGTGCTCTTGTGCCGTCAGCATAGACCTCTACGAGGTTTTCGACCGAAATAATATCTGATGTTTCCATTTATTTTTCACTTCGCTTAGTTTTCTGATATGTAGACATCGTTACGGATTAAGCTTATAGCGAGCATATTCGCTGTAACATTTTAATTGTTGAATAGATGTAATGTAATCACATGCGCAGAATAGTTGTAGAATGGTCAGTCAACGAAGCAATTAAAAGAATTAAGGATCGAGAAATCGAGAGACTCAAAACATCTGAGACAGGTGACAATTCCGAATTAATCAAAAAAGCTCAATTGACTGAATTAATAAACAGGCTTGAAACTATGAAAAAAATCAAGTCATTTGAGATGCTACACATTTTAAGATTTGATTCCTCTGAAACGGCAGCAATATTCAGATTAGAGCCCAAGGATAACTCTTTGGAAGTTGAAGAACTCTTAAAATCACTCCTTCAAAACCTAAACGTTGAATATCAGCTTTTAGAACAGGATAGAGGCGCTTGCATCTATTTTATCAAGGGAAAAACGGTTCAGCCAAGTTCAGGAACACCCATCAGAAGAGGGATGTACCCCATGTTGCCCTTTGCTGTCAGGGATGGAAAAGTTAGAGTTACCCTTGTCGGGGATAATGAGCAGGTTAAGGAGTTCCTTGAAACTAGAGGGGTTAACTATAAGGTGTTGTCGTTGACGGACGCCAAATTTTCGCTCAATTCGCCGATCAGCCGCTTGACTGAAAAGCAGCAAGAAGCCATTTCTTTGGCCTTTAGGCTTGGCTACTTTGATACACCCAGAAAAGTAAGCGCGGATGAACTTGCCGAAAAACTTGGTCTTTCGAGTTCTACCTTAGCAGTTCATTTGAGAAGAGCTGAACACCGCTTGCTTGCTGAAATGTTAAACCAGTAGAGCTTTTACTTTGAAAAGGCGGAGCCTCGAGCGGGATTTAGTGCTTGGGCATTAAAGCCCTTCTTGTTTTTTGACATAATTTTTGCTCCTCAAGCCCATGCATGAGGCTTGAATTAAATAAATGTTATTCTGGTAAATGCAAATGAATGCACTCTAACCAAGAGGTTCGAGTCCGCTGGGATGCGCTACTCTGGAGGAGAATTTAACACTTTTAACTATCTTTTTTCATTTGTTTTAATATGATGGCACAGGGGATGGATTCGAACTCCGCCATAATGGAGATTTCACTCACATTCCTTTTTTTGGGGAATCGCTTTCCAACTTACAAGTGCCGAATGCTCGAATTTGCTTAGGTTCTGGATTTGAAGAAAAAGAAAAGCAAGTATTATCTTCGTTCACCAATCCATTCGAGCTTAAGACTGATTGATTGTTTTACGGCTTTAATTAAATCATTTTACGTTAAGTACTTTTGTTTCGCTAAAGCTAGTTTACCTCTAGAAGCGTTACTGTTTTTGTGTCTTCCCAAAGCATGTCAAAGAGTTTTCTTGCTATTCCGATTACCTCTTTGTTGTTTGTAACTAACGTTGCACTTGCTAATGACAATTCTAATGGAACCCAGAGTTCTTCGCCATCAATTATTGCGTAGTACAGACCATCTTGTCCGCAAGCTTTCTTTATCGTTAGATTAAAAGCTGTCGCCCGCTTTGGCCAATTTCTTTTATTAAAAACCTCATCAAGTTTATTTTCCTCTTTATTGCAGCCAATGAGAACTCTTGCCTTAACGTTATGTTTTAAAAAAAGGCTAGACACAGCAATAAGTTCCGATATTAACTCGTCTGCACTCGGCGGAAATAGTTCTTGGCTAGTAAACACGTCATATGTACTTTTTGCATTTTCATACGCCAATTCAACTCTATTTTTATACGCTTCGGTTCTGAATGGAAGCAGAACAAATTTTGAATTTTCGTGTTTGAGATACGGTTTAAACTGTTTTTTGATTGAATCTATTATGTCCATTGCAGTCTTTCTTTGCGCTTCAACATTCCTTTGTTGAATTTCTATCAAGTTATTTAGAGCTTTCTCGACAGGCAATGCTTCTACTTGGATAGGTTTGACTGCCGTTCTTGTGACTAAACCTATTTTCTCGAGCTTCTTAATTATTTTATAAATATCTTGCTCATACAAATTAGTTCTGTCAGAGATTTCGGGTATGGTGTGAGCATTGGTGAGGACGCTTGCATAAACTCTGGCTTGTCTAAGGGTTAATCCTAGCTTGCAGAATCGTCTAACTAGATCAGAATCTTCTACCAGCATATTTCCACTTGTATTCAGACGTTGTACTAATATTTTTTCTATTTCCGTTTTGTAAAGCGACCGCTTTGCAATAAAAACTATTAAGAAAAAAGTCGATGTGCCATCGCGCGATAAAAGCGCATGTGAAAAAAATGAAAAAAACAAAAAAAGTTCAAAATATAATAACTGCATTTGTAATCAGTGCTTTGCTATTGATTTCGATGATAGCTTTATTATCAGATTCTACTTTGTCTTCCGTCAAGGCACAGACAACATCAGGGAGTACAATAAGCTCAAACCTGATCAACGACATATATGCGGCGCCTGCCGGTAATGATAGTCGAAGCTTTGCAGCGACGGGATCAGGTCCAACAACGAACAACATAATGTGGACTGATGACATTCCTGGCGTTACTACAGCGGGAATAGAAAGCGATATAACGGCTTTCGGCGGCTACGTATTCGTTCAGAATGCTACTGACCTTATTGCATTAGACGGCGGAACCGGAAACATCGTTTACACAATTCCTAGCCCAGACGGAGAACTTGGAGAACCAATATACTTAGGCGGCAACTACATGCTGTTAGGACCAAGTTGCATTACAGTTGATACAGGAACGTTAGTTTGGACCCTGCCAGGATTCAACCTAGACGAAGCTGGATATGGACAAGCAATAGAACAGGGAGGCGGAGCACCTGTTACAGACCCACAATATTTACCAGCAACAATGTTCTTCTTCGGCCAATGCGGATGGGAACTAAAGAATCCTGCCCAACCACCAACGGTCCTATGGAACGATACGGGAAACCCGCTTGCGACAGGCGAGCTTGACATTTCACCTGTATATGGCAGCGGAGTCATAGTCTACACCGACATGGCAGACCAAACATTCAACGGATTCAACGCAACAACAGGAGCATACCTATGGACAGTTTACGTTCCATCTCTCCAGTTTTGCGGTACTACATCTATCGACGGCGTCTTCGCTTTCGGAACACAAGATGGCTGGATATACGCCTGGAACATCACGACAGGACAATTCATGTGGAAATGGAATCCAGGAACACCTGACAGCGATTGGTCTTGGAGCCTAGGCTCAAGCTACGGAATGATCTACGGACACAACGAAGACGGACACTTCTACGCAGTAAACGCTACAACAGGAACGGAGGTTTGGAACGCATACACAAACAATGGCGTCGCATATTCAGGCACTTTTACAATAGCTGGAGGATACATATACGCACAAATGGGCGACAATGAATACCGAAACCCCTACACTGGAGCGTACGGGCATAATGAATTTGACTGCTTCAACGCCTACAACGGCACAGAGGTTTGGTCACTTCCATTTGCAACTGGAGCGCCAGACAACGCCCAATGCGTCGCTTACGGCAACCTTTACGTGATACCCACGACCTCATCATCCACACCTGGAGTTTACACTTACTCAACAATCGCAAGTTTCGTTGGTGGACCTGGCACACTAGGCGAAGTCATGTGCATTGGAAATGGAACAGCGCAGAGCTGGCCAATGTACATGGATAGCGCTGCGCATGACTCAAGCGGTGTAGGACCAACAAACTTAACCGTATTATGGAGCAAACCCCTGGGCAGTGGCGCATCGTTTGCAAGTTCACCCGTGTTCGCTAACGGCATAGGATACATCGGATCAGTTAACAAGAATATCTACGCCTTCAATTCCACCAACGGTGATGTAATCTGGAACTTTACAACTAACGCTGCAGTATATTCTACACCCGCCGTCGTGAACGGTTACGTCTACACAGGAGCTGATGATGGAAACGTCTACTGCTTAAACGCTGCTTCAGGCAGTTTATTGTGGAAGGTAGCATTATCTGCAGGACCTGCTACTAACTTCGGCTTCGGAGAAGCGGGAACAGAAGGTCCGCCATCGCCAATGGCTGTAGGTAATGACCTTTACATCGGAGATAACGACTACATCTATTGCTTAAACGCGAATACTGGAGCGACAATTTGGTCATACAGTTGGGGCAATATGTTCGCGCCTTTAATCGGGACGCCGACAATCGTTAACAACGTCGTTTACATTGCACCTGACACAGGTTACAGCGGCGAACTCGCTTTTATCTTACCCGGTGCATCTTGCCCTGACGGTTTCCTCTATGAACTTAACGCGCAAACAGGAGAACTAATCGCCAACATAACAATTCCATACGTTGAAAACCCATTCTTAGCTCAAGGATACACAGCCATTTCCGAAAACGGAGAAGGAATAATTGCGCCAGTGACAGTCGATACAACAGATAACCTTGCCTTTGTACAACAGATGAACGAGCGTACTGATGCTATAAATCTAACGTCTGGAACAATACTATGGACCTACGATGCATACTACAATCCAGGAACGCCTGGACAATGGGGAACTGAACAAAATGGAGGCGTGCTCTATGCAGATGGCAACGTTTACTTCAACGAGTGGTATGATATCGTTTGTCTCAACGCAGTTTCTGGTAACGTCACCTGGAACCTGTACCTTAACAGGGAATCAGAGTCGCCATTATCCATCTATGCTGGAAATCTCTACGATGTCACTTACACCTTCAACGTCTACGTGATTAACGCCGCTACCGGAGCAAAATTATCGTACGCCGCCTGCGGAAACGAACCAACAACACCTGTACCATACGCTGGCAACCTCTATGTAGCGTCAGGTGACTTTAACATCACATGCTACACTCAAGCAGCCGCTCCAGTAACACCGACTCCAACGCCTACTCCAACTCCAAGTCCAACTCCGACACCATCACCTACCTCTGCACCCACAGCAACGCCACTATCGCTATCTCCGCTTGGCTGGTCTCTGCTGTACGTAACCATCGCCATCATAATCACCATCATAGTCGCAGTAACCGCGGTCGGCGCACTTGTGCTGCGAACACTGAAAAAACGACCATAGGCGAGAAAGCTGGAAAACAAAAAATTCCCTTTTCCCTTTTTTTAGTCCCACAGAAACAACGGAGAAACAAAAGAATGGGCGCTGAGAAGGCTCTGGTTACATTCAAAATAGCTGCAATTGAAGAGTTTGCATTTTCTTTTTCTCCTAAAGAATAGAAATTTTCTTCCTTAGTTTCCAGAGCCTCAGCAAACCCTTCTAAAAACAAGTTAGACTGATTTTCGTGAGGTTCGAGCGTTGTCTAAAACCGAAGGTTTAGCGGACCGGTGCTGTGATTGCGGTCGCAGGTTTTCGTAAGCCGAGTGTAGGCTAGGCTACTTTGATACTCCTAGAAAAGTAAGCGCGGATGAACTTGCCGAAAAGCTTGGTCTTTCGAGTTCTACTTTAGCTGTTCATTTGAGACGAGCTGAACGCCGCTTACTCGCTGAGATGCTAAACGAATAACACACTGTCACCCAATGAAGAAAGAAGCAACAAAACAGCCACCTTCCCATGAATTGATGATTTCCAATGGCGACGTATATAGTCAGCTATGGCAGCGCCAACTAAAGGGACGCTTTCTGTTGACATCCCCAATCTAAGCTCCTTATCTCTCAAAGAAAATAATTAGTTGATTACCTAGTGCGCTAGCTTATAGCCAAAGTAAAAGACTTTTTGCATATTTAGCAAATGCTTGAGAACAAAAGCAGACTAAACACCCCTATTTACAGTCAATATTGTAGACTTTGAACCAGACTATTATAATTCAGTTAAAAGCCTACACATTTTAAGTCCAGAAAATCTTCGAAGCAGGCTGTGAGTATGTTTGTGAAATGGCAACAAAATCTTTAGAAGACGAAAATAGGGTAAAGTCCTCACATAAAGAGGACTCGGAATCACTAGAAAGTATGTTGAAGTGGACCGGGCGGGATTAGAACTCACGTTCTTGGGTGAGACATGAGAAAGTCTTCCGTAAACTGTTTTTGATGTGAAAGCTATTATATTTGTTATAGCTATTATGGTATTTATGACAACTATATCGGTTACAGAAGATGTTAAGCAGAAGCTACTTGAGGTTGCTTCTGAACTTCAGATTAAGCTAGGTCACCGAGTTGACCTTAACGAGGCTTTACGCTTCTTGGTTGATCAGCGAGAGAAGAACCCCCAGCTACTTGAAGAAGCATGCAAACCAGTAGCCGGAGCTAAAGAAGCAATTGAAGAGTTGCAAGAGGAGCGAAAACTTGATGAAACCAGACTTGAAAGGAAAATTAGCCGTAGACACCAGCGCATTGATTGAGCTAATATATTGTGATGAGCCTGGACAGAACCTCAAAAAAGCTCTAGAAAGTGACCTTGTCGAAGCTTGGACCACCGAACTGGCAGTTGCTGAGCTGAGGTATGTGCTCTGCAGAAAACTTGGATGGCATGAATCAACTGAAAGAGTAAACAAGCTACTTGCATCAGGATACATCAAAGTCGAAGACACACTAAAGTTAATCAACCAAGCTTCCAAAACTAAATGCAGACGAGCCATTTCTCTACCCGACTGCTTCACCATTGCTCTAGCCCATCAAATTGCAGGCAACGCACTTTTCGCCCGAAAAGAACAGGACCTAACAGCTGAAATGCACAAGGAACCGTTTGAAGTCAACATACTCTTTCTAGAAGATGAAAAGTAGTGTTAACAAAATCTAGCGATGTTTGTTACGCCTCTAACCTTGTTTATGGCTAAACTGTACTGCGTCTTCAGGAAACTGTAAACAGCTTCTATATGCGGCCTCTTGTGACACTCCCTTTTCTGTTCTTCCGACCCGTAGGTTCGAAACTTCTTATCCACCCTCAGCAAGCCCTCGACGTTTCGCTTCTGGTTTGCTCGATACGGAATCACTGTCTTGTCAACAGCGTTTCTGAGTTTGCCGTCGCTGTACTGGCTGTCAGCTATCACACTTCTCAATCTAGCCGCAGACCGTTTAAGAATCAGCTTCGTCTTCTCAAGCAGGTTCAGCGCGTGTTTCTGCTCGTTCTGGCTGGCCGAAGCAAAGGTGCAAGTCAAAGGAAGCATAGTCGCAGAATCGATGGATAAGTGTAGTTTATAGCCGAGTCCGGAGGTTCTGCCTGCTCTTCCAACTCTGGCTTCTATGTCAGAGTAGCCTCTCTGATTATCCAGCGGGTCTCGTGTGCTCCACGCTTTTATGAAGGAAGCGTCAAACACAGCGTCAACTTCTTTCGCGCCGTTCTGTTGCATGAGCTTAACGACTTTCTCTTCTATTATGTTGATGAGGTTGTTTTCTCCGACTTTGCGGGTGAACCTGCTGAGAACACTTCTTGGATAGGCTGCTTCGTTTGGTTTTATGAGGCATAGTTTTCTTAGCCTTGGATCAGCATCGAGTAGTCTGGTCATTTCTCTTAGGCTGCGAACGCCCTTCATGCGCATAACGATGAAGGTTCTGAAAAGCCCTAAAGGGTTTCTGGGATGCCTGCCCGGTCCAGAAGTGTGGAAGCAACCGCGTAAAACGGTTTGGGCAAAGCTTAAGTCAATGTTCTTGAAAAGGGTTTCAAGGGTCTCGTGTTCATCTTGTCCCGCTTGGGCTCACCTCCTAAGCTTGGACGTAACTCATTTGATACGAGACCCTTCTTCTCAAAATAAGCTTTTCAATTTCGGGACAAACCAGCGCGCTTCGTTGTGGTATGGATAGCGCAATCGAAAGTTTAGCTATTCCAAGTATTTGGAGAGAAAATCTATTAAGCTCATAAGTCCGTAGAAAGGCTATAATTCACCGTTGTCCAGCAAGAGTGAAAGAAGTTGCCAAGATACATAATAGTTGATGCTCATGAGGACATCGCATTTAACGCACTATCTCTGCAGCGAGACTTTCTTCAGGACATTTCCAAGCTCAGAAGCAAAAACTACTCGGAAAAGGAAGGAACGCCTACAATCTGTCTTCCAGAGCTGCAAAAAGGGAATGTGCGAATAGTCTTTGCCACCATCTGGGTAGCCCCATGCGAGGCATCGCCTGTATCTAAAGGATCTTGCTATAAGACGCCTGAGGAGGCGCATGCACAGGGAATGGCACAATTGGATTATTACAGGAGAATAGAACACAAAGGACTGATCAAGATCATTGAAACAAAGACGCAGCTAAAGGAGCATCTATCTTCCAATACCAAATTAGGTCTTGTAATTCTAATGGAAGGAGCTGATCCAATACGCGCCCCAAATGAGCTAAAGGAATGGTTTGGGGCAGGAGTGAGGATAGTCGGTCCTGCCTGGCACAGAACTAAGTATAGCGGGGGAACCGGCGCTCCTGGTCCATTGAGCCAAGAAGGCAAAAAGCTGATGGCAGAGATGGAGAGTATTGGCCTGATTTTGGACACATCACACATGGCAGAAGAAAGTTTCTTCAACGCGCTTGATTTGTTTCATGGACAGGTGATTGCAAGTCATGCTAACTGCCGTACCTTCATACCCACGGATAGACATCTAAGCGATGAGATGATCAAAGCATTAACCTCAAGAAATGGGGTAATAGGCACCGTACTGTTCAACCAGTTTCTCGATTTTGACTGGGAAAAGAGAGGTAAGGTCAAGAATGAGGTCACTTTGTCCACTGTGATCAAACACATGAGACATGTATGCGAACTGGCTGGAGACAGGCTTCACAGCGCAGTTGGCTCAGATTTCGACGGAGGATTTGGCATGGAAGCAGTACCGTCTGAAATTGACACCGTCGCAGACCTTCAAAAGCTAGGGAATGCACTAAGCAGCGAGGGATTTTCAGGTTCTGACGTTTCAAACATAATGGGTGGAAACTGGATAAGGCTCCTAGAAAGAGCTCTTCCACACTAATTCGAGTTAAGCCTGCAAAAAGGATCTATGCGCGCTGGCGCGCATGGGATTCCCAAAATATCGATATGTATTTATTGTCTCGTCTGAGGGGAGTCGTAGTCATTCCTAACGGGTATGCTGGCTTGAAGTATTCCAGAATCTCTCTCCAGTTGTTTTCGTCCCGTGCGTTGCCCCCGATGGCATTCGTCGACGATGATAGGGTCAAAGAAGTCTACTGGATAATCCCTAAAGAGTCCAAGCCTCCGCTCATCTCGCGCGATTGCCTGATAAGTGGCAAAATAAACCTCACGTTTCTCTGATTCTCAAAAAATATAAATAAGGCTGAGTTTTTATATAAAAAACATGTTTTCCGTAAGAGGGAGCGGGTTATTAATCTTCTTCTCGCGGAAAGTCGTTTTTTACGTGATCACTTTTTTCGTTTCGTTATCGTTGGTCTGGTTGTTACCACATTTAATGCCAGGAAATCCTGTAGCACATTTGGTTTTTAGTATAACTAGCGGTTCTGGGCAAACGGAAGTTTTGCACAGATTATATGTATATTGGGTCCAAAAATTTGGTCTAAATGAACCTCTAGATGTACAGTACGTTATTTTTATAAAAAATATGGTAACATTCAATTTTGGGCCATCAATCGTTGGCTATCCCACCATGGCATTAGCTGAAGTTTTATATGCCCTTCCATGGAGCCTATTGTTATTGGGTTCTGCTGTCGTCGTTGGTTTGGTAGTTGGTGTCTACCTTGGGGCTGCTGCGGCTTTTCAAAAAGGGATATACGATAAACTTCTTTATCCCTTCTTTCTAGTAGGATCAAACATGCCGTATTACTGGTTCGCATTAGTTCTGGTAGCTGTTTTTGCCGCGACGCTCCATATATTCCCCGCAGGATCAGCATGGAGTTCAAACTGGATACCACAATTGTCGTTTGGATTTATCCAGAACTTCCTTTGGCACTTCACGCTACCCTTCATATCTCTTGTAATCCCATACATTGGAAGTACAGCCATAATTATGAGAACAACGACACAATCCGAGATTAGCTCTGACTATATGGAGTACTCAGAAACACTAGGATTATCCAGGATAAAACTTTTGAAGTACGCATTAAAGAATGCTTTATTGCCCTTACTAAGCCAGTTACCACTGTATCTTGGCGGGGCGTTTGCAGGTCAAATAGTTTTAGAGGTAGTGTTTAACTATCCAGGTATAGGCGAGTTAATATATAATTCAATCTTGAATAAGGATTTTAACGTAATACAGTGTGCCTTCACATTTATAATACTCGTGGTATTAGTAGGAAACTTTATGATAGATGTTCTCTATGTCTATGTTGACCCACGTATTCGCTTAGCCTACAAGGGAGAGAAGAGTTAATATTGGCTAAATCTTCAAGGTTAACGTTTTTACGTTTCATACTTAAGCGTTCAAGAAGGCTTCAAATTGGATTATGTATATTTGGCTTTTTAGTGGTGTATTCTATAATCGGGTTGTTCTTACCCGCTAACGCAGGTGGCCCGAATTTTGCAGGTTATCAGCCACCTTCACTTGAGCATTTCTTTGGTACTGATGCTATTGGTCATGACATATTTATTCAAACTCTTATAGGTTCTTGGTATTCTATGGAAATAGGTGTCATAGCAGGGTCAATAGCCACATTACTTGGAGTTGTTGTAGGCGGTTTTGGGGCATACTTCGGCAGGATAGTTGATGAAGTTGCAAGTGGTCTTACAAACGTCGTCATTACAATACCTACACTTGCGCTTCTGCTGGTTATAGCCTCATTTAGTGCAGTTCGCAGTCAGTGGACCATCATTTTTCTGATAGCGATTGTTTCTTGGCCTGCGACTGCACGTGCTATTCGTGCGCAGGTTCTCAGCCTTAAAAGTAGAGAGTTTGTAGATGTCGCTAAGCAATCAGGTTTAAGCAGAACTAGAGTTCTTGTCGCTGAGGTATTACCAAATATGCTTGGTTTCATTGTAATGTCGTTCGCAACGATGGTGGGGGGTGCCGTAATTGCAGAGTCCAGTTTGTCCGCTTTGGGCCTAGGTCCCTCTTCGGTGACTTCATTAGGAATAATATTATATTGGGCTATCACATTTCAAGCCGCGGGTACTGGGATCTGGTGGTGGCTCCTACCGCCTGGTATTCTAATAACACTATATCCACTGTCATTATTACTCATAAAAGATGGGCTTGGTAATATTTTCAATCCAAGAACTAGGAAGTAGAATAGATGATGTCTGCTGCAGATTCGGGGGAAACAATCTCGCTTGAAGCAAAAAATGTAACTGGACACTATATTTTACCAGAGGGAACCGTGCCTGTAGTAGAAAACTGCTCAATGCAGTTAAGAATGGGGGATACCTTTGGATTGTTAGGAGAATCTGGATGCGGCAAAACAACATTCGGAAAATTGCTGCAAGGTTATGTTGTACCTCCGTTAAATTTAATTTCTGGAAGCGTAACTATTGATGGATTGGACATATTTAGTATGAGCTTGAGAGAAAGAAGTCGTAAAGTATGGGGAGTAAAGATAGCTAGGATTCCGCAGTATTCCATGAATTCTCTCAATCCAGTCAGTAAGATTAATTCAATCGTAATAGATTTTATGAAATCAAAGATGCCTTCGATTTCTGAAAAAGAGGCTCTTTCAAAAGCTAAAGCGCGATTCGAAGAAGTTAAGCTTTCAGCTGACATATTGGATAGGTATCCTTTCGAGTTAAGTGGTGGAATGAAGCAACGTGTAGTTGTTATTGTCTCATCACTTCTCGATCCAAAAGTTATAATTGCAGATGAACCTACTACTGCTTTAGATGTAACAATTCAACGCAGTCTAATCGAGTTTTTCTTCTTTTTAATAAAAAAGCGAGTGATCTCCTCGTTGTTAGTCATATCGCATGACATTGCAACTTTGAACCAGATATGCAATTACTTTTACGTTATGTACGCAGGTGAAATAGTTGAATATGGAAAAAGAGATGCGATTATAAATGATCCTCTTCATCCTTATACGAAAGCTCTGATAAATACTATTCCAACTATAGATTCTAAAATCAAGGAAAGAAATTTAAAAGATATTCCTGGCTTTCCCCCTGATTTAAGATACCCGCTTAAAGGCTGTCGCTTTCATGAAAGATGCTCTTACTGTAATGAACAAAGATGTGAACTAGAAGAGCCTAAACTATTAGAAGTTAAGAAAGGCAGATTCGTCAGATGTTGGCTATATGAGTAAGAGGCGAAGTGTCAATGGCAGAAAGATTGTTAAAGGTAGACAATTTAACTAAAACTTTTACAACAGGTTTTCTTAGAAGAGGATCGGAGACTATAGCTGTGAATAACATTAGTTTTGAAGTTAATTATGGACACATATCAGGCCTTGTAGGTGAAAGCGGTAGTGGTAAGACAACTGCTGCTGTGTTAATCTCTAAACTGTTAAAACCAACCAGCGGAAAGATCTACCTTAAAGGTAAAGAAATAAGGTCAATACCAAATATTGAATATTATAGGCAGGTACAACTTCTCTTTCAAGATCCTTACTCCTCCTTCAATCCGATCTACAGAGTAAAGCATGGGCTTACGAATGTTTTTAAAGTACTTTCCCATGTGCCTAAAAATGAACAAGAGCAGAAAATTTTAGAAGTTCTCAATTTGGTTAGATTAACAGATGAAGTTTTGGATAAATTTCCCCATGAAGCCAGTGGAGGACAGTTGCAAAGAGCATCATTAGCGCGTGCACTCTTGATAAATCCAGATCTTTTAATTGTCGACGAGCCTACTAGCATGGTAGATGCTTCACTCAGGGTTACCATCCTGAACATTCTCCAGAATCTAGCCAGAAACTTGAATAAATCAATCATATTCATAACACATGATCTAAGCCAAGCTTTCTATCTTTGCGATGAGATAAATATAATGTACAAAGGCGAAATTGTAGAGAAAGGATCTACTAAAGAAGTAATTCTCAACCCTCAACACTCATATAGCAAAAGACTTATTGCCGACATCCCTAAACTAACTGAGAGATACGAAACATTACGCGATGACCAATCTGGAAACGTTATCACAAATATATAGCACTATTTTATTTGAAACCCATAAAAATCTGTGATAGAAAGCAACCGAGGGAAAAAATGACCGTTAAGATCTGATAAGGGCAAAGATTTCTTTGAAGAATCTGACAACAAACAAGAATGTCTATTTACAAAACATGCTCACATTACATATGGACACAAGAGCTCGTAGCTTAAGTAAGGCTAAATCTTTATCAAAACCTAAGAAAAACAGTGGTGATGCAGGAAATAGTTTTCTAGGTAATAGATAAAACGATGGAGAGAAATTGTGTATCTTTAGTTTAAAAGGTGCATCCCTTAAAATTGAATGAATGCTCCAAGAGAAGGATAAGCTATGAAAAAAGAGGAAGAAAACTACAGAGAAACAAAACAGATAAAAATGATGGTATTAAGTTCAATTTTCAGATGTTTTCCCATTTTCCTGATTCTGCGGATTTATAGACTGCGTCCATTATTTTGTTAACGATCAAGCCGTCTTTGAGCTCATGTCTAGGCGCTTTATCTTGTAAATAGCTCGCGACGATATGCTGCATCTGGGAAACCATGGCCTGCAGGTATTCTGCCATAACAACGCCACTAAAGAACCATCCTTTATCCACACCAGGGACATCCATAAGTCTCTTTAAGATCTGAGCGTCTGAGGCAGTTGAGAAAACCTCCACACGAGGACAAGTCCCGATTGAAAAAGTGCCCTCTGTTCCAAGGATCTCTAGTTTAACTCTGTTACCAGGGCTAATAACTCCCCAGCTTGATTCACATTGGCTCATAGTTTCATCATATTTCACCAGAGCCAAACAGTAATCTTCAACTCCAGTTTCAATGGCTTGTTTGTTAACCAATGAATCAATCCAACCGAAAGCCTGAATCGGATTCTTCTTTCCAAGAAGCCAACGATGCGCTTCAATAGAGTGGCATCCTAAGTCCATGAGGCATCCTCCTCCAGAAAGTTCCGGTTTAAAGCACCACGGAGAAGAAGGCCCACTGTTGCCTTCATAGAAACGCATCCATACTGGCTTACCTATAGCACCATTCTCCAAGCATCTTTTCGCTTCTTCGACCCAAGAGAAGAAAGAGTAATTTTCTAGATACGCGTTGAAGACGCCGTGTTTCTCAACAGCCGAAACCATCTCTCCTGCTTCTTCAGCATTTCTTGCTAGTGGTTTCTCACAAAGAACCGCTTTGTGCTCCTCTGCTGCCAACACAACAGCTTTAGAGTGTAGAAATGGAGGAAGTCCAATGTCTATCACGTCAATTTCCGGTTCCTTACATAAATTCTCGATTTCAGTGAAGGTCTTGGAAATTCTCCATTTTTCAGCGAAGGGCTTTACGTCTTTTGGCAAGGCACATACAGCAACAACCTCCACTTCCGGGATTCTGTTATAGGCATACATATGAAAATCATGAATCGTACCTCCACCTGCTAATCCTATTTTTATCTTCTTCATTTCCAAAGTATCCTATTTTCTCTATTTTTACATTTTTATCTAAATAGTTATTTTTAAAGGTTTTTGAAGTGCATCATAACCCTGCTGTAAACCATAAATTGCTTAAAGCCTTTCCAGCTGCTTTAGTTGCATCTAAAGTTGACATATTTTTAAGGCCTAAAGGTTCTGGAGTCACTGGACCGTCATATCCTATGCTATGAAGGCATCTAAGGAATCCAACCAGATTAATTACACCTGTCTCACCAGGTAAACATCTTTCGTCATCACGTAGATCCTCAACTGAGACTCCTTTGGGAGCATCGCTAACATGTACGTAGATAACTTGTTCTGGATCTAACTTTTCTATATCTCTTAGCGTTTCTTCTGCGGCATACCAGTGAAAAGAATCAAACAGTAAACCTACATTATTCATTCCGATAGCTTCGATTAAGCTAAGCATACCCTCCATATTGTAGATAAACTTGTACCTGTGGCCTTCCCGGAATTTTCTAGGTCCAACATATTCCAAGCCTAGTTTACAGTTTTGTTTTTTCAGAATCTCTGCGATAGGCCGTAGGCGTTCCACGTGCCAATCTAAATTCTTTTTAAATGGAAGTTTGTCGGAAAACGGCAGTACCCATGTATATGCTCGATTACAAGAAAATTGCTTTGCAATTGAGGCATAATTAGACAAGTTTTTTAAATCCTTTTGAAAAGTCGATTCATCCTCATTCCATCCTACGGGTAGGATCCAACCTCCCAGTTTTAAATTGTTCCAAAAGCGTAACTTCTTTATTTCGTCTATAGTTTTTTCTTTCTCTAAGTTAGCCAACTCTTCAACGTTAATGTCTACCCCCTCAAAACCCGCTACCTTTGCTAGTTCACATGCCCTTTCTTGAGGAATTTGAAGATTTCGAATACCCTGGATGGCTAATGGATTTAAGTTTCGGAACATTTTAAAGTGTAAACACTCTCCATAGATCAACGATTATTTTATTCTTTTCAAACGATCTAGGCAAGCACTTTTTTAAGGTTTTCGTCTACGTACCTCTTATTTTTGACTGCCGATTCTCTTGGATTCATGCTACCTTCACCATCAGCCTCTACAATGATCCATCCATCGTATTTTATCTCTTTGAGAGCTTTAACATAATCTTTGAGGTCAACTTCTCCGTTTCCAAGATCTACGTATCGACGATCTTTTTCCCAAACGAACATATCATCGCGAGATTTTGCAATCATCCATCCCTTCCCGTGTACCCAATCCCGTTTATCTAGTACTTCAAACTCGGCTTTCGCGTCTTTCAAATGCACTAAACCGATTCTCTCTCCATAAGTTCGTATTACATCTGCAGCGCTGAAGCCAGCAAGATAATTCTGACCGGAATCTGGGCAAAGACAGACATATTCAGGGTCTGAATATTCCATAAATTTGTCAATTTGTTCTCTATTTTCGATAAGACCGTTCAGATGTGGGTGTACCACAGTTCTTACTCCGTTTTTAAGTGTTTCCTTACCGACTTTGTTAATGCAATCTGCAAAAATCCTTATCTTTTGATCGGTGACTGGATAATCAAAAGTAACGCCTTGATGCATAACATCTACTACAAATAAATTGCAATTGCAATAACTGATAAACTCTGAAAGTAATTTCGCCTCTTCTATCACGTACCTTTGGTTTTTATAGTCTTGTAGAGATTTTCCGTACCAATAAAGAGATACCCATTCCAACTTTTTCTCTTCCAAATCACTTAAAAACTCGTCGACTGTTCCATAAACCCCACGTATCTTTTCAAATATGCCAGTATGACCACTCATAAGAGATAACCCTTCAAAACCCGCATAGGAAATATCTTCTAACTTTTTCCTAAATGGATCTTTCCACCACTCAGTTGCACCAGCACCCCACCGTATCAAATTTATCCCTCTTTCTATTCTTTACCTTTATTTTAACTCACCTTAGTGTCGCATTTAAATATTTGTACCTTGGGACCCACCAGCGTATGCACGCCAATAACGAGGCCTCCTCGCTATCTTAATACACGTTATCTTCTAGTTTGATGCCTTGCAAGTCAAATACCACATCCCTATCGTACCTTTCCTTTAGTTCTCTAAATAAGGATTCCAAGGTGCTGGCCACATGAGGGGTTACCAAAATGCGTTCACGATTTAACATCGGGCGGTTCAGTGCCGTGGGTTTATCTTTTACTGTTCCAACCTAATAGCACGCGCTGACTGATTAGAAGGAAAGACAAAAACTTGGAAATTTGTAATTGATTGATGAAATAAAGAACATTGGCGTTCCATAATGAAAAGCAACTTTGTCACGATGGCTGCAGTTTCAGCGATAATTGACGACTTTTAAAATAAAAAAAAGGAAGTTTATTTATTCGGTGTCAAAGTTGACTTAGTTTTCGCCCGCGTGCGCCTTCGTACTACAACAAACCAAACGGCTACTACAATAACGATGAGGGCAACGATGCCAATGACTGCAATAGTTGTCACGTTAGATGTTGGAGAAGGTGTCGATGTAATTGGTGTAGTTACGGCTACCACATTCATCAAAGTGGGATACATATTATTACAGAAATAATCATTGGAGCCCGGAACTTGATTACTCGATGATGGCCAATTAGTCCAATATCTTAGACTATACATAGTAGGCGGGTACGGCACAGCAAGAACTGGAACAATCGGTAAGTCATTGATTAAGATTTGTTGTGCTTCAGATGCAAGACGTTCTTCCACAGGTAGTGCTGAGGGAGCACTCGGATTAAAGTATAGTGCAAGCTGATTTACTATGTCGTTTATCTGTGTGTTGTTGTAGAACATACCTTCTCCAGCTATTCCATTAAACATCAGTATCCATGAATAGGCGTTGATATCGTATTCTCCTAGGAACTCGTAATACGTATCTGTAAGTGACATAGATCTTTGCATGAAGTACATGTCATATCCTTTTCCACTTTGAAGGGTGGATATGACAGTAGTTTCTGGTAGAACTGAAGTAGTTACCGTTATACCTAGGGCAGCGCAGTAAGTTGCAATGAGGGACTGTTCAGCCATCCAGTCGGTATATCCGCTAACAGTATTGGAAGTGAGTGTTACTGGTTGTCCGTTTGGTGCAGTTAGTACTCCCTTGTTAAGCGTGAAACCCGCATCAGTTAAGATTTGTTTAGCTTCGGTAACATTATATGAGAAGGTTTGAGTTGCCAGAAGGGTATTGTTTCTAAGGTAAGACAGCGGACTACCTGATGGAATCAACGAGACATCGTATATTGGCTCTCCAGTATTGAATTCCGCTTTAGTGTTCAAAGTGGTACGGTCAATGGCGTAACCTATTGCCAATCTTATTGCATACGCGGCTGCGCTTCCAAATCTAGCGTTCATGTCGGGTATGTTGAATCCTATGCCATCGAGCAGACAGTAATTAGGCTGGAAATAGGGAGGAACAGTAAGATAGGTCGCTAAATGGTACTTTGATTCCAGCTGCGGTATTTGGGGAACCACCGGGCTAGACCAGTCTACGCTTCCTGTCTCTAGCCCAGATAAGGCAGCGCTATTTGAGTCTGATACAACGAACACAAAGTATTTTGGTGTAGGTAACTTGCCGAAGTATTGTGGTAGTGCACCCCACCATTGATCCCAGAGTGTCTTAATACATTCTGTGTTATCCGCGTACTCGTATTTGTATGGGCCTGTGCCTATAGGATTCAGCCACAAGAAGGTTCCTGCTGCGAGAGAGCCGTTTAGGTAAGCTGGCATAAAGATGTGCTCGGGCAACATTACGCTATACCCTACGGCCAGTTCCATATATAAATCTAAAAACTGGTCATTGGGGTTAGTTTGGTTGAAGTTAAAGAGTACTGTTGTAGCAGTAGGAGTTGTAATGGATACAAGACTGTCAGAAGTCCATGCTGAGTCAATGTATGCATACGTAGATCCCAAGATGTTGTTTTGAGGCAGAAAGCCGTATGTGAATTGCACGTCGCTAGAGTTGAATGGTACGCCATCTTGCCAATAGACATCTGTTTTCAAGTTAATTTCAATTGTATATTGGTTTACAATTACAGGAGCACCATTTGCGAGCCAAGGCTCAAGCGTATTATTTACAGTATTAAGTATGTACAATGGTTCTAGTATCCCAGCACCCCAAGCGCGGGTGTCACTTGAAGGTAAAAGCGGGTTAAATTCAGGGTTCGGAGGACTTGGAGCAGATTCCTCAGTTTCTACTATGGCTTCATTACGGGGGAATGTCTGTGCATTAACTGTAGTGAACTTTATAGTTGTCGCACCTAAACTTGACACAAGTAGAATTATAGCAAATATCATCACTAGTGCTTTCCTTTTGAAATTTTTGATTGTCATTTCCTTTTTCCTTCGATAACCGAGATACTAAGTATGTTGTATTTAAGCTTAATCTGTCCTCAACTTTCCTCAGAAAATTACCGCTAATCCGGTTGTTTTACGATTTAACCTCATTCAAGATATAGTTACACGCTTCCTCAAATAAATACACTATCATCTTTTCACCTTTCGGCAGAAAAAGCGAAGAATTAGAAATGTAAGACGCGACGAATAACGATATCAAAACCAGTAGATTAAAAAGTTGGGTAAATCTTGAACTGGCTGCTATGAACTGCAAAAGCACTCCTAAAGAAGAAGCAAAAAATGTTGTCATAGTCGGATATTTTAATGATGACCATTTTAAGCATGGATCTTCACTAGCTGTCTAGATGGATACTTCATAACCGAAAGTCTATAAGCACTATTCTTATGAAACCAAATTGTCATACAACGAGACTTTGAATCTTAAAGAACCTTTCCTTCTTAGCTTCATAGCAGTTTAAGACTTCAAAAGTGTAACCTCGAATTGAGTATAAGTCGTGTGAAATCCTCTTAGTTTACATTGATCTATTTATTTTTTCTAGCTTCTTTAAGGATACCATATAACACTTGCATGTCTCTTTTGCCTTCACTTCCCGATGTTCTTGGTTCGATGTCTTTCTCGATGCAGTTGAGAAAGTGAATGTGTTCTTGCTTGAACGATTCGCGGTACGAGGATGTGACGATGCTTTTTTCAAAGCCGCCGTTCTTCATTCTTGTTCTTGTAACAATTGTAGGTTCATTTTTGATCCAGGGATATGGAAATCTTACAGATATCGTCTCTTTGTTGCCGTACGCTACCAGTTCTTCATCAAACCAGGTTCTTTGGGTTCCTCCTACTTCAAAAGTGCATTTAGCCTTGCCATAATCCAGCATAGCTAGAATCTTGGTCGTATAAGAAGTCTCCATCTCTGACTCGGAGGGAACACCAGGAATAATCGAAGCAGCAAGAACTTCCTTTGGTTCACCAAAGGCCCCTCTTAGTACAGTCATATCGTGAGAGCCTAGACCTAAGAGACTAATCATCCAAGCGTTCATTTCTTCTTTAGAGTACTCCCCCAACTGTTGTGTCAACAGTTCTTCCATCCTCTTTTTGCTTTCTTCCCGTTTTTCAAGCGGTATTGGATGTCGTTTCGTCATTTCGTCAAGAACTGCAGAAATACTATCTCTCGATTTTGATCCATAAAAGTTGGGAAAATCGTGGGCTCTAATTAGAACCACATCATCTTGCACTTCTTTCATCATAGCAGCTCCAGCTTCATATCCAGGATCGTACCTCTTCATATAGGCTACCATGAGTTTCCGATCAGCTTTTTTAGCAGCTGCAATCATCTCATCAGCGGCTTTGATGCTTAAGGTCATAGGTTTTTCTACTAAAACATGGCAACCCGCTTCTGACGCGTCAATGCTGACTTGGTTGTGGTGTTCAGTTGAAGAACATACGACAACTGCGTCGAGGCTTTCTTTTCGCAGCATTTCTGCGTGATCCGTGTACGTTCTCGGAACAGAAAATGCCTTCCCAACGGTTTTCACTAAGCCCGGAATAGCATCGCATATAGCAGCTAGCTCGTACTTTTCGATCTCTTTAATGTAAGGGATATGCATAATCTGCGCTATCAAACCAGATCCAACAATGCCAACTCTAATCTTCAAATAATTATACACCTCTATGTTACAATAACTAAATTATATAATTAAAAAGTTTTTCGAATGAAAGAAAGTATATTGCAACAAAGTTTTTCCCGTCTATTCGAAGAACTTTTGTATCGGGGTGTACGGAATATCGAATCCAAAGTGCCTTGGGTTATAGATTTTAAGTCCTCTTTCTGTCCGCCAAATGTCTGCGCATTTTAGACCTATAACGGTGACTTCTCTTCCTGTTTGGAAATCTTGTTGGTAAAAGTTTGATAATCCCTGTCCTGTCTTCGAGTCAACTATGTTAATTGGGTCTGGACAAGTGACGTATGGTTCACTGTCGAGCCAAGAGATTTGATTTTCATTTTTGAACCAAATCTCAAATGTATGGTCGGCAAATTGGCCGACTCCATCAAGCCTAGTTTCTCCCCAAGCGAAAGCGTACTTATCTTCCCGAATAAATGACACAATTTTGCCTTCGAAGAGTTTATATCCGCCAGTTACGTGTAGTATGGCTTCTATAGTGTCTTTCCCTATTTCTCTGGCCTCTCTAACTGCTCTGCCAATTGCAATAGCCTTAGAGACTGTGCCATGGATAACTGATTCCTTCAAAATGCTTCCCTCTATTGACATTAGTCCGCTTGCCTCTCCTCCCGATATAGCGGCTACGAATCTGTTTATGTCTTCGAATCTTTGCCAGCTGAGAACCTTCTCGTAGATTAACATGTCTCCCCAAACGGTTGCTAATACGGCGGGAACTATTGTTACATTCATAACGTTTAATGATGTGAGAGAAAGCTCGGGTACTGCACGATATCCTGCGGTGTCGCAGTCAACTACAGGCTTGCCCTTGCGGGCTGCATTAAGAAGTTGACCCCAAATGTTTGGGCCTATCTCACTGGGACAATACGCAAATGGTTTTTCGCCAATTAGCTCAACAAGTTTCTTTTCAGTAGTGTTTTCCCATTCTCCATCTGGGATTTCAGACCAGCTATTCAGCAAGAACTTTTTTTCTTTTATCTGGTATTTAATGAATTTCAAAGGGTCGAATCCATTGATAAAGAGATCCGCATAGCTTGGGTAGGCCATGTATTTATTCTTCAGTTCTCTTTCTATACCTCCACCTGCGCCTATGCCATAAAATACGCATGAATCATTGGGAATGTCTTGTATGTTTACCAACTTGCACTCAAGTTTTTTCTCGAAGACGTGTGAAACTGTTGCATTGAACCGCTCAATTGACGGAGCTATTCCCCCTCCACCCGTTGCCAAAATTGATCCACCAATGACGGAATCCCACAAGTCCTGCTTAGTTAAAATTTTCATTATTACTTACCACTTCCTTGTTTGTCTCAAACTTGGCAAGAAATCTCTTTTTAAACGTTGCTAGTAAATTCTTCTCAGCGCGCGCGGGCTGAATTTCGGGTCAAGCGCTTGGACGATATATTGGGGAATGCGCAAAAAGTAGGATTCGAGGTGCCTGCATGGTGTTCAATTGTGTGGGTGGTCATAGTTTCAGTGTTCTCTTTGTTTCTTTTAGAGTGAGATTATGTCTTTTGTTAGCGTGCGCTGTATTTTTGGGCTCATTTAACGGTGAATCCCGTCAGTATGGTTCTGAGTTTGACGGCTTCTTCTGTGGCATTTCTCCACTCGATGGAGTCTCCCCATATCTCGTGTTTTTCTGTGGAGGTGCCTTCAGTTTTTATTTTTTCTTCGAGTTAAGTAAGTGCCATTTTGTATTTTTTGGAAGCGTTTTTCTATGCCTTCAAAGAGGGCTAGTTCTTTGAGCAGGTGGGAACGTAATTCTTTGGCGGTTTTTGTCTTCAATGATGATTGTTTTTTTCATGGCAACTTACATCTTACAAGACGACTCTTAATACAATTAATAAGAAAAAAGGAAATGGAGAATTAAAGAATACTTCAAGTCTTCATAAGTGCTTCAAAGAATTTTGCGCCTCTTTCAACGGCTTTATTGAGGCATTCCTCGCCGAATTCTTTAGTAGCTTCAGTTGCCTTACCTACACACCCAGATTTCGAAAGATCATCTATTGTCCTAACAGCTGCCATGTAAACCCGAAACTCCTCCTCCGACATTCCATCCTTCACAAATGGAGGCAACTCATCCACCGCTTTGCTCATGTTCACTAAGTCGGGGGCAACAGCCAACATCCATGCTGTCTCCGCCTTATTAGCGTGAATGCCCTCACTTGGACTCATAAGTTCTCCCATTTCTTTTGGTATGAATACCCACCAATCAAAATAAGCTATTTGAGCTTCTGGAAGTTCGTCGTGCAATTCCTGAACGGCTACTCCAACGGTGTTACTATTTCCTCCATGCCCATTCAGAAGAAAAATTCTCTTAAAGCCGTGTTTAAAGAGACATCTGCAATAATCTTTTACCAACGCAATCAGCGTTGAAGGTTCAATTGCTATTGTTCCCGGCTTTGGCATATGATGAGAAGAAACGCCTGGTCTTATCGGTGGTGCTACTAACGCCCCTATTTTGTCGGCAACCCGTTTTGCAAATTCGAAAGGTACTATCGTATCAGTGTTGAGAGGTAGATGCGGACCGTGTTGTTCAATAGAACCAATTGGCACAAGAATCACATCAGTCCTTCTAAGTGCTTCCTCAACTTCGCACCAACTCATTTCCTCAAGAAGAATCTTAGACAATCCTATATTACCTCATAGCTCACGCATTAACAAAAACCACGTTTGGTTTATATATTTTGCGACCAAGGAGCGCGTGCGGGATGATCTTGTTAACTTCATACTTCAACAAGTTTAAGAAGAAGAGTGTGGTCTATCGATCGAAGAAATTGGAAGAACACATTGTCAATTTCTTGAAGCATGCATACAGGCAGGCACGAAGGCTGGCGGAATGATCAAAAGACTCTTCAAGGTAGACGGAATTGACAACACTGCCATGGATACATGCGAGATCTACTCTGTGGAAAACGGAGTCCTGACAAACAAGCGACTTGTGATCCAAGCTGATCCAACGATGGGTCGAGAAAGATTTGTTGTGAATTTCGTGAACGCCGTACTTGGAAAGGAAAAGCCGCTGAACAAACCTGACCAAGCGGTCATTCTGATGCAGATAATTGACGCAATCTACGAGTCAGCGAAAACGAAAAAACCCGTCAAAGTTGAGTGACTCAAGTATATGTTTTGTCTTCATTCCTAGTTTCTACCACCAGACTTTCTCCAATGGAGCCTTTATAATCAGCGGTTTCAAGAATTGTATGCATTTTTCACAGCCGTCCTCTCTGCTCATGACTGGGTCTTCATGTTCATAGCTCAAGACGTAGTCGTAGCCGACCTCCACGAGTGCTGTGATTATTCTCTTCCATTCCACGCTGCCCCAGCCAACAACGCGGAATCGGAAGCCTCGTCCAGGTCTGCGCCAGTCACCTGTGGATATGTTCCCAGCCAACGCCAAGTTTTCTTTGACAAGCTCAGCGTCTTTGGCGTGGCAATGGTAAATCCTGTCCCCGAACTTTTTGATAAAAACTACAGGATCTATTCCTTGCCAAACGAAATGGCTCGGGTCAAAATTGAAACCAAACTCTTTCCTTCCTCCAACAGCCTTTAACGCTTTTTCCGCTGTTTCGATATTGTAGGCTTGTTCTTGCGGATGAACTTCATGAGCAAACTTCACACCTTGTGCAGCGAAGAAATCGAGTATCTCTCCCCAACGCTCTGCAAACAGTTTGAAACCTTTTTCAAAGATCTCCTCATATGTTGGTGGAAAGACGTACCATGCTCCCCAGTTTTGAGCTCCGATAAAACCGTTGACAACAGGTACATCAAGTGCTGCAGCAGCCTCAGCTGTCTGCTTCATACGTTTCGTACCATATTTCACCTTTTCTTCAGGTGTGCCTTTGAACCAGATGTCTGTCGACTCATCATGAGGACCCAGAACCAGTTGTCCTTCAAGATGATTGCTCAAGGCAGAAATCGTGAGTCCATATTTCTCGATGATCTTCTTGTATTCTGTGGCTCCTCCACTCAATATTCTTTCAATGTCGATATGATTGCTGCCCTTCCAAGCCGCAATCTCAACAGCTTCATAGCCCAGCTTTGAAACATATTGCAGAACCTTCTCTAGTTTCTGTTCGTTGTACAAGACTGTCATAATTCCTACTTTCATAACATGTCACTCTCGAATAGCTTCAGAATCTCCTTCTCCTTAAAACGTTTACCACTAGGGGCACGGAATAGAGTACAAAAGGAGTGGCGATTGCCGTTGACAAAAAAATACGGCCCTCAGCTCTAACCGATTTCTATGAGATCTCCAGTTTTTCCCTATAAGACCCCAGATCAAGCCAGCCGTGACCACTGATGTTCATACAGATCGTCTTCTCTTCGCCGGCTTTTTCAGCTTTCACAGCTTCGTCGATGCTGGCCCGAATTGCGTAGCTGGATTCGGGGGCGGGCAGCCATCCTTCAGTCTGCACGAACATTCTTGCAGCTTCGAAAATCGATTTCTCGTCCACCGGATAAGTCACCGCCTTGATCATTTTGTGTTTTCTCAGCAAGCTTACGATAGGACCAGCCGCGTGGTACCGCAAACCGTCAGCCCTGATCGGCACCATGTCAGACTTGTGGCCTAGGGTGTACATCTTCAGAAGCGGCGTGTGTTCACCCACGTCGGCGAAGTCATACCTGTACTCTCCCTCAACAAGGTTCGGCGAAGACGCAGTCTGTGCTGCCAAGAATTCGCATTTACGCTTGCCTTTTAAAACCTCGCCGATGAAGGGAAGAGCTATTCCGCCGAAGTTGGAGCCGCCGCCCAAGCAAGCGACGATCAAGTCAGGTTTCTCATCAATCATATCAAACTGTTTAATTGTTTCAAGTCCTATTACTGACTGATGAATCATAACATGGTTCAAGACTGAACCTAGACAGTATACGCTGTTCTCATGCGTCTCCGCGTACTCCAACCCTTCAGAGATCGCGATGCCCAGAGAGCCAGGGCTCTTCGGATTCTTTGAAAGTATCTCTCTGCCCATCTTCGTTTCCTTGCTGGGTGAAGCAAAAACCTTCGCGCCCAGAAGCGTCATCAAAGTTTTCCTGTCGGCCTTCCAATCATATACAGATCTAACCCAGAAGACAACGCTTTCGAGGTTCATGAGCTTGGCAGCATACGCGAGCGCCGTCCCCCACTGTCCCGCACCCGTCTCGGTGGTCAACGTCGTCTTGCCCTCCTTCATTGCGTAGTAAGCCTGCGCAATTGCCGTGTTCGTTTTGTGCGAACCCGTCGGAGACAAGTCCTCACGCTTGTAAAACAGCTTGACCTTCTTCAACCCCAAGCTTTTCTCTAGGCGTTTCGCGCGGTAGAGTGGCCTCGGCCGGCCCATGTGAATGTACAGTTCCCGAATGTCTTCAGGAATGGAAATCCACCTTTGATCTGACATCTCTTGCCTAAGAGACTCTTTAATCATAGTTCTGCCCAGGTATTCCATGCGTGAAGGACCCGTCTCAGGCTCCTTCGGAGGGGGAAGCGGCTCGGGCAAGTCGGGCATAATATTGTACCACTTAGTGGGAAACTCATCTATCGGAAGAGAAATCTGATCTTTCTCCATAATTATCACCATTTTGAAATTTGATAGGGAATGCACTCTAATTTAAAGATTCCTGTAGGCTCTTCTGAACGTTTGAGGCACATGGATACGAAATTTTCCATCAACTCTAAGGATGCCCCTGACGCCTCTACATTGATTCTTCGGATATGGAATAACAGGCAATGCTCCATGAGCCAATGCGTTTTCTCTTAGGTTTGCTGCGCTATACTGCGCATCTGCAAGAAGCTTGTTAGGCTTCACATACTCTGATGCTTTGCTAAACAAGCTTATGGAACGTTTCTTCTCGTTCTCGTTGGCTGAAACCACAATCATTGCAATTGGCAGTTCGCTTTTGACGTCGACTGCCAAATGAAGCCTATAACCTAGGTCTTTGGCTTTGACTGCTCTTCCGATTCTTGATTCGGGATCGCTGCAGCCAGTGCGGTTGTCAAGGTTTCGGCGGCTGTACGCTTTGATGAATGTTGAATCTAACGCTAAGGTTCGCCTTTGATTCTTCCTTTCTTGACGAGCACTTCAACGGCTTGATCCACTATTCTTGCTAATCTTTCTGGTCCTACCTTGCTCCTGAATCTTGATAAAACTGCGATGCCATATGGTGGCTCATCTGCTTCTATGTCGCATAATTTTTTGAGTCGTGGGTCTTTCCACATTTGCCTAACAAGCATTCTGTCACTGGGAATGTGCTTTACTCGCCTTACAAGATGCACTTTGAAAAGTCCAAGAAGGGGTTTCTTTGTGGTCTTCCTCTGGAACCAGCTGGATGGTAGGGCTCATTTAAGATGGTTTGGGCAAAGGATAAATCGACCTTGCTAAACAGGGTTTCTAGAGCCTCGTATCTCTTCATTGCTCACCCCAATAAGAGGTACGAGACTCAACCTATCACAAATTTAGGAACACACATGCGCACTTGGTCGGATTCAGGTAGAAAAATTCTACAAAAACGTGATCGTTTGAGTAAGCGCCTTGGACAAAGAAAGATAGGGAAAGCAATGTAAGATGAAAAAGCCTAGCGCGCTTGTTGCCTTTGCCTTCACTATTCACCAACCCTAATAGCCCAGCTGAATATGAAGTGGAGTAGCAGATTCAAGCCTTGTCTCGTCGCACTAGATGCGACTTCGAAAGAGTGCCACACATGCATGCTTGGAAGATTTGCAGTGTTAATGTCCGGATTGTAGAGCTAAAGATATCTTCGTACCAATTCTACATGCGTCTTGGCAATTTCTCTGCTGTCAACCTCGTCCATCATCCAACCCTCGAACTCCGTAGAAATATAGCCGCTGTAACCACTCTTGCTTATGATTGGAATTAGTTTGTCGTAAGGAATTGTAACCTCTTTGCCATTCTTGAACGCGTGTGCTTTTGCGTGAACATGAATTGTATAGGGCATGCATTCTTCCAATAACTCTATAGGATTCATCTCTGAAAACGAAGCCACAGTTTCTGTAATGCTCTTGTCAGATAGATCTGTCATTCCTGGCTGTTTGTTCATTTGCCAAGCAGAAAAATCGGGGCACAAACCTATATAATCATCTTTCATTCCCTTTACGAACTCTAGTATAGCCTTCGGCGGTAAGGGTGCGTGTATTTCTAAAGCTTGTTTTATGTCATTCTTCTTCAAAGTTGGGAGGACATTTGTCATGACTGTCTTTACAAGAGGCAGCCATTTTATATTTACTTGTGCCATCGCCGGTCGGATTATCTTAGTGCCGAGCACTTTAGCCTCGGCTATATCGTCAAGCAACATTCTGGTACACTCTTCAGGAGTAGCCCTCTGGTCAGTGCGCATCAGATCATCTATATACGTTGAGTAACAAGATACTTTCAACCCATAGGACTCTATGTAGTCTCGCAACTCAATCAAGTCGTAAACGCTTGCGTGGGGATAATTTGGAATGTGTTGTTTGTCAACAAGCTCGATTCCGTCAACATTTAGACTGGCAGCATTATCGATAGCGTCTTTGACAGTCATCTTCCCAGTTTTTATGTCCCATCCATAAGAGTACAAACTTATACCAACTTTTGGTTTTGAAGTCAAATCATTTTCGCCTCTTTCTCACTTTAATACTTTCATGAGTTTCTTGGTAGGAAAATTTATTTTTTCCTCTGGTAAACCATACTCAATCGTTGATCTCATTATGATCTCGCAAGAGAGTTCGTGGTTTCCTAGCTTAAGTCCACCAGCTTTCTCAACAAAAACGTCAATTGATTCGGGAAAGCCCCAGTTCACGTCGTACATTGTGTGAGCTTTTGTCAGAACAATCTCTTGACCTCTTACATTCAATGTCACTTTCTCAGGTTCGAACTTCTCCCCATCAACACTAATAATTAACTTCACTAAAGACGATATTGGCTGTGAAGTATACCATGGATTCCTGAGCCTGAACTGAAAGCCTTCTATCTTACCGTCTCGATTTCCGTCAACGTTTCTGATCGAATCTTCTGGCAGCATCACTTTCGTCAACAAATGTTGTCTAAATGGCATTGATGATCACTTTCAAAAAGTACTTGAGTGTGATATATTTAAGGATATCGAAGCCTTCTGATTTCGAACTTTCTTGACCAACAAAATGGGAACCTCCAGATACAGACCTACAAGAATATTACCTCATTCTCGCGCGCCTCTGAAAATGATCGCGCCGAGACTTTCCCCTATTTCACCAATAGAACAGAACGGTCTGTGTAGTGTATAACGTGGTCGCTCACGCTGCCAAGCAGCCACCGTTTCATGGCACCGTGACCTCTGCTTCCCATCACGATAAGGTCGAAGTCTTCATCCTGCGCGATTCTGATTATCGTTTCGGCAGGTTTGCCTGGTTCCAGTCTTTGATAGATTTTCACACCTTCGGCTTTGTCAGCGGCTTGGGACAAAATCTTTTTTCCAATCTCTCTACTCAATTCTGGTTTGCCCATGAAGAAATTTGAGTCCATGACATTCATCAGCGTAATCTTTGAATCCGTTTCCCTAGCCAAGGCGACGGCGTGTTCAAAGGCTTTTCGCGAATTCTCTGAACCGTCGACTGGAACCAAGATTTTTGAAATTTCTCTTTCTCTGGCGATCAAAACAGAAGTTTTGGCATTCAGGGCTACTTTCTTGGCCACGCTTCCTAAGTGCGGTTTTCGCTTCGTCTCCCCACTAGATCCCATAGTTATTAACCCGTAGCTGCCGCTTTCAGCCTCATTCAATATGGCCTCAGTCGCGTCGTCATTTTCAATTCTTTGATCGACTTCTATGCCTTCTTCCTTGAAAAGGGCCACGGCATTGGCGACTATGGCTGTTCCTCTTTGTTTTAGCGACGCGGAAATCTCCTCAAAGACTTCTGGTGCGCGCCAGTCCGTTGCTAAATTATTTGGATTGACATTTTCTTGCTTTATCAATTTGTATTCGATTGAATAAACAGTCTAGTATGGAGAAGAATGAGGGTTCTTGCTTCATTTTGCGCAGTTTGAACTTGGATAATAT